>JAEEGF010447099.1_pt1 | contig 28056 bp, 25 predicted proteins | sample 9134171 | NCBI WGS metagenome assembly JAEEGF01 (sample SAMN16246542, study PRJNA631951) | gut metagenome | biome: gut microbiome; feature: rumen; material: AP-attached | host: Bos | place: Iran: Karaj | collected 2018-10 | reverse complement strand
ATGATGACGCCCTTGGTGCCGATGATAGAGGCATTCATAAAGGGGTCGCCACACACATTCAAACCCACATGTTTCATGCAGGTCATGGCACGTTTGCCAGCGTATGCCACGCCAATCGAGGCCTCAAGGGCGGTCTTCTCGTTGGCGCACCAGTTGGCGCGGATGCCCTTCTGGGCAGCCTCTTTTGATTTTATCACATATTCTGTAATCTGAGTGGAGGGGGTGCCGGGGTAGCTGTTGATGGCACTGCCGCCCGCATCGATAAAGGCTTGAGCAATTGCCTCGTCGCCTAAAAGAAGTAACTTCGACATATCCAATATTTTAATTATTAATATATTACTTTTTGAATTTGCAAAGATAGGGAAAATAATTGATATAGACAAATTTATTTTCTAGCATCGAAGCCAATCATCTGTGCCATAGCCAATAAACACATGGGCTACTCTTGCTCGCCTTTGTCGCGTCCGCTAAGGGAGTCGAGCCATGGCAGCAGATTTTCCAGCACCTTGTTGTCGGGAGCCTGACCGAGAGTGGGGTACTCATCCACGGCTCCAGTTTTGCACACCTGACCGAGGTGGTTGACATCGTCCAGCAGGAGGACCTGATAGGGGACGTTGTGCTGCTCACAGACGTCGGCGATGGCCTTGAGGTTGCTCTTGCTCGGCACCTGACAGTCCTTGTCGCCACCGATAGCGAGCAGAGGGCAGCGCAGTTGGGCGATGTATTTCGCCGGGTCGAGGGTGAGAAAGGTGCTCATCCACGGTGTCGCCATGGTCAGTGCCCAACCGTAGCATTCTCCTCCAGTCAGTCCTATTATTTGCTTCTGCTCCTTGGTGAGGCCTTCGGAGTGTTTCTTGAACAGCGGGCGGAATGCGAGGTTCAACGTTTTAACCGTGTCGGTATCCTTGCCCAAAAAGAGGGTGTCGCAGACATTAAAGAGGTCGCGCATACAGGCCAGCCGCCTCTCGACTAGGCTGTCCGCCACCCCTCTCAGACGGAACAATTCCTCGTTCTGCTGCAACAATATCTGCCTGCCATCGACGGCTGTGCCGCCCAACATAGCCACACCCGCCAAAGGATGTAGGGTTTTGCCATTCTCAGCAGCCACAATCGCCGCCACCGTAGCCCCTTCGCTATGGCCAAAGAGGAAGATGCGGTCGGGGTCGATACTGAGGTTCGACCTAGGTGACTGCAGGTATTGTAATTGGTGCTGCACATCTTGGGCAAAATCGAGCGTGGTGGCGTGCACCATGTCTCCCGTGGAGCCGCCCACTCCCCTATCGTCGCACCGCAGCACGGCATAGCCATGTGTCGACAGGTATTCGGCTATGACTTTGAAGGGCTTGTGCCCCCTTAGTTCCTCGTCGCGGTTCTGAGCACCAGAGCCAGTGATAAGGATTACGGCCGGCACCTTGCCTTTTGCGTTCGTGGGCATGGTCAGCGTGCCCGCCAGCTGCATGGTGTCGTGGTCAGGCTCTTTCACAATTTGCAGGTGCACATCCTGTTCGGTGAACGACTGAGCCTGCAGGCCATTTGCCAGCAGCAGGAGTGCCGCCATGATAATGAAATGCCTTATCTCCATCGCACAGATTCAATCAAATGGTCCATATCCTCCTGTATGTAGGTGAGTACTGGCGAGAGGGAGTCGTTGTTGGGGGTACAGTCGATATACATTGCCCCGCGGAGGAAGTGGCTGACGCTGTCGGTGAGCCAGAACTGATAGGTGCTGGCCACATTCTGTCCCTTCAAATGATAGGTGGTTCCATACAGCCTGTGTGGCCTATCCACAAACTTGTTCTCGTCGATGCCGGAGGAGAAGGAGAAATGCCCTTCGACAAACTTATAGGAGGTGTCTATTTGCTCGCGCAATTCCTTCACTCCCTTGATATGCTTGTAGGTGAGGAAGACATATCCCTTGTAGTTGGGGTACTTGATAGTGAACCACTGCTCGCCGGGCTTCGACTTCTTCCACTCAATCTGCGAGAGGGCCGACTTCTCGAAGCTGAACGGCAGCCCCGTGGTGTCGCACACGGTATAGGCATGTGGGGGCAGGTCTATACGTAGGTAGGCCTGCGGCTTGGGGGTCTCGTCGTTGCGATGCCCGCAGCCTGCCAGCATCAGTCCGCAACAAATGACAATAATCAGTTTTTTATACATATCTTTTGAGTTTTCACCTTAATACAAAATGCTGCCTGTGCATCTTGGGATTATTAAAAAGCACCCCCACGTCATAAAGGTCAATACTGACATTATACTTAGCGTTGCCTTGCTGCGCCATCCAACGCAGTTCCCTTGCGCGGAAGCGATGTGGACGGCACACCACCTTCACATACGTCAGCACTTCGCCCTCCATCACAGCCTCGTCCATGTCAAAACAGAGCATTCGCAGACCATAGTAGTCCTGCATCTTGTACACTATTTCCAAATACCGCCAATCCCTCCTGTCCATGCTCCCGTCTGCCGGCAACTGGGACTTGAAGGCATCCAAAGCCTCTTTATCAACACCGGCAAACAACACCTTACGGTACATCTCAAACACAAATGGCGAGTGTACACGATACTGAGTCTGTGCCTTTATCCAATACTCCAAGCGGTTCATAATTGCCTGCAAAGATACACACTTTTTTTGTAATATCGTAAAAACTCTTCTCGCCATGCAGCCCATATCAATCAAAATGACCATGACATCCCTGCCCATTCCCTCATAAAAATGTAGTCACGCATATTTATTCCCTCATAAAAATGTATTTTATTTTGCATATTCCCTCATAAAAGTGTATCTTTGCAAATTAATTGATATATTCACAACACCATGAAAAGATTGATATACAGCAATCTGCTGCAATGGAAAGATAATCTGGTCCGCAAACCACTTGTTGCTTGGGGCAAGACAAGTAGGAAAGACATACATTATTAACCAATTTGGCGAACATGAGTTCGACAATATGGTGTATACCAATTGTCAAAACAATCCTTTTGCCAACTCGCTGTTCAGGGATTTCAATATCGACAGAATACTGTATGATATAGAGCAGCAATACGAGACAAAGGTTTTGGCTGGCAAGACGTTGCTGTTTTTCGATGAGATACAGGAGGTTCACAATGGTCTTTCATCGCTCAAATATTTTTGCGAGGAGAGACGCGACCTGCATGTCGTGGTGGCTGGCTCACTATTAGGCATCTCATTGCGTAGCGACGAGAGCTATCCTGTGGGGAAGATTGACACATTGCGGATGTATCCGATGACATTTGCCGAGTTTTTGTTGGCCAACGACAGGGAAAAGCTGTACGAAAGCCTAGTAGAGTGCCGATGGGACAATCTGACCACATCACATGAAACATTGATTGAATATTTGCGACAGTACTATTTTTGTGGTGGCATGCCCGAAGCCGTGCAGGCTTGGGTGAACAACAAAGACTCGCGGCAGGTCAGAAGGATACAAGCTGAAATATTGGATGCCTACGAACGCGACATTGCCAAGCATACCTCGACACTGGCACAACGCATACATCAGGTTTGGAACAGCATTCCGGCACAATTGGCAAAAGAGAATAAGAAATTCATCTTCGGGATGTTGAAAAAAGGTGCTCGTGCAGCAGATTTCGAATTGGCTCTGCAATGGTTGGTAGATGCAGGATTGGTCTATCGGGTCGAACGCTGCAAGGTGCCACAACTGCCACTAAAATTTTATGCTGACAGTTCCACTTTCAAAATCTATCTACTTGATGTGGGACTGCTAGCTGCTATGGCAGAGACCGCACCACAGGACATTCTGTTGGGAAATAGTGTGTTCTCTGAATTTAAAGGAGCTTTCTCTGAGAACTACGTCTTAGAACAGATAAAGGCGGTCGAAGGTGTGAATGCCTATTATTTTGCCAAAGATAATTCTCAACTTGAAATTGATTTTCTGCTACAAACAGATGGTCGTATTATCCCGACAGAAGTCAAGGCTGAAGAGAATGTAAAGAGCAAGTCGCTTCGAACCTTTGTGCAGGAGCATCAAGGGCTGAAAGGTTTGCGATTCTCCATGAAGCCGTATTTAGACCAAGGTTGGATGGAGAACGTGCCACTGTATGCCTGTTGCACCATGAAAAGTAGGCGCAGAATGGTAGAAAAAATGTAAGTTTTATCTCATTATATGGCAGAAAAAATGTAATTTTGCAGTCGGAATACGGTAGAAAAAATGTATTAGCACAATATGAAAAGATTGTTATATAATAAGTTGTGTGAATGGAAGGAAAAAGAACACCGCAAGCCACTTATTCTGAATGGGGCGCGACAGGTGGGAAAAACTTGGCTGTTGAAGTCGTTTGGAGAAAATGAATACTCCAAAGTTGCGTACATCAGTTGCGAGAGGGTGAAGAATCTCGATGCCCTTTTTTCCGACTTCGACACGAAGCGCATTGTGCGGGCTTTATCGGCAATGTGCAAGGTTGACATCACACCCGGCGATACCTTGATTATTATTGACGAGGCTCAAGAATACCCTCGCGCACTTACGGCATTGAAATATTTCTGCGAAGACGCTTCCGAATATCACGTGGCTGTAGCCGGGTCGCTACTGGGTCTGACGCTTCACCGAGGAGTCTCGTTCCCTGTGGGCAAGGTGGATATTCTTCAACTTTACCCTATGACCTTTCTAGAGTTTGTGGCCGCCGTTCATGGGGAGCAGATGGCGGAAGTACTCCAAAGCAAAGACTGGAGCATGATTAATGCCCTGCACAGCCAGTTTGTTGAATTGCTCAGGCAGTATTACTATGTGGGAGGTATGCCGGGTGCCGTGTCTGCATATATAGGTGGTGCGGGTCCTGTGGCAGTGAGGGAGATACATCAACAGATACTACAGGGCTATACCGACGACTTCTCCAAACACGCGGAGAACCGCGAAGTTCCGCGCATCAAACTCATCTGGAATGGCATCCCTCACAGCTTAGCGAAAGAGAACAAGAAGTTCCAATATAGCGACATCAAACCTGGCGGACGAGCATCGCAGTTTGAGATGGCTTTGCAGTGGCTGATGGACACCGGGCTGGTCTATAGAGTCAACCGAATCACCTCTCCCGTAATGCCCCTACGCTTCTATGAGGAAACCAACATATACAAACTATTCATCCTCGATGTCGGACTTCTCGGTGCTACAATGCAGGTGACTGCCGAGAGTGTATTGATTGGCGACAATATCTTCTCTGAATACAAAGGTGCCTTTACTGAACTGTTTGTCTATACCCAGCTGGTTCCTCTGGGGATGCCTATTTGTTATTTTAGCAGTAATGACTCAAAGATAGAGGTAGATTTTGTTGTTCAAGATGGCGGAAAAATCATTCCCGTTGAAGTCAAGGCAGAAGAAAACGTCCGTTCCAAGTCGTTACGCACCTTTGTCGAAAAGTACTCCAATCTCAAAGGTCTGAGATTCTCAATGAAGCCGTATGTAGACCAAGGGTGGATGGAGAATGTGCCGCTGTACGTCTGCGGGGAGGTGTTTCGCTCTTGAATAAAAGGAAGTCCCCGCCGTGGTGGCGGGGACTCTTTTTGTCAGAGTTACAGGCGATAGGGCTGCCTGTAACGGGGTATGACAATCTAACTTTGCCTAACAGTTATTGAACGTCTCTGACCAAGCGGACGGCTTCGCCCCAGTGTCTAGAATTGCCAGTGTTGGTAATTCCTACATAATCGCCTGCGACACAGAGTACATACGAACCTAGTTCTCCCCAATCATTAAGATCGCTAGCAGCAGTCGTCGTCCAATATCTTCCATCTCCATATTGCCACCTTACTAATAAAATTACAGCACCTGCGGCTTCCATCTGAGCCCATTGTTCAATGCTATAACTGTTTAAACTAAACTCACCTTCAAGTCCTAGTCCTTCGTTAAAAATAAGACCTTCGGGAAGGTTAAATCTATCAGGCAGGATTACCAGTCCACTAAGATCCCATCCTCCAGCTTCAGCAACACCCCATTTCACCGAATGTCCTGGTCGTTGGTTGAGCAGATAGTCCCATTCTTCTGCCGACAATGTGCGCCACAGCCCAGGTTGGTTACCACCATTGAAAATGGCGTTGTACACGCCCCAGTCGGCATACGCATAAGGTCCTATCAGACTGTTACTAACATCTCCTCCAGGTATATAGCTATAAGAATCAGCGTCAGCATGTGCTTGATAGGGCATATACTTGGCCGCGCCACTGTTCCAGCCGCTCGTTCCCCAAGCAAACACACCTATCCACCTCGAAGAATAGACATCGCCTTCATTATTATTCCACCCGTCACCAAACATCCACGTGCCTTCGGCTGTGCCGCCCGTTGCTACTGCATGAGTGCCAAAACCAGTGTACATGAGATTGCCCTGTGAGAAACGCACCTTCCGAGTCGGACTTACTGAGAACTCCCCGCTCAGCAATCCCGCATTGGGTTCGAATTGTAGGTTGTCGTTGTTCAGCGTAATGGTGAAGATACCATTACGCACGATGGTGAAGCTATGTCCCTCGGTGATTGTCTTTGTACATACGCTGCCGTCGCTGGCATAGATTCTGATGGTGAAGCCCTCGCCGTAGGTTGCGGGAGGCAGGGCAATGTAGAAATCCTTTGCCTGAATAGAGATGCTTTGCGGTGTAGCGATGGAGAGCAATAGCTGGTTGCTACCATTGGTGTAATGGCTCAATATGGGATTGCCACTGTTGTAGTCGATGCGGTACGAGCCCCAAAGGTTTTGATTGGCAACTACCTCAATACCCGTGATGCTCTTGCCGCTGGCTTGGAGCCGCAGCCGGAGAATTCCACACAGATTCTTGAACACCAGTTCGCTGGTACTGGACTTTGCCATCATTGGGAATGTTTCCAGCTGTCCGTCATGGCTGGTCTGTACAGGAGGTAGGAACACTATTGCCTGCCGTTGTGCCCAACTGGCGGGATAGATGGCGGTGTAGTTGGGGTCGCCGGGGTCTTCGCCGTCGGTAAAGGTGAACGTGGTGACATACGTCCCCGTGTTGTGGGTGGTGTAGATACCCATCCCGTCAGTACCCCAGACAGCAATCTGGTCGCCGTCGGTCCAGCGCAGCACGTTGCCATCCTGCATCACCTTTCCGTTCTCGTCGTTGCAGTTCTCCATCGTGGCGGTGAACTCCGTGATGGTTATTTTGTCCTTCTGGCACGACACAGTCGCAACCGAGACAATCGTGGCCAAAACCACTCCCAAAAGTGTAATCTTCTTCATAGGGCTTGCTGTTAGATTAAGTGAATAATGCATTGTCTGCAGAGCCAGTCTCAGTAACTGCCTCACCTGTTCCTTCTCCAATGATGGGGCTGGTGCCACTCGGTTGGAACCCCTTTTCGACACGGGCCTCAATCAGTTCTACCATAGGAGTGTCGTACTCCCGTTTGCGGTTCAAATTCTCTTTCATTGTTTTGTTAGAGTTTTTGTTGCTGGCGGATACCTGCACCAGAAAAAGTTTGTTAATCAAGGGGCATATAAAAAAGAAGCGCGGGTATCTAAACTCATCGTTTATCCCGCGTACGAGGCTCTCGCATGCCTTCCAACCGAGGATAAACAATGCCGAGCCCACGCTGTGACAATATACAAGAAATGTATATATCACACCAATAGGCGCCGACTTTGTCTTATCGTGCGGTTGGATTTGAATTTGCGAGATTCGTACGCCGCAGATAAAACGCCGTTTCAGCGTCTTTTTGTTATGTCCTGTCGCCCACCCGCTTACCCGCCAAAGGGTTCGGGTGATTGACGATGCAAAGATACATAAAAAAAATTGAAAATTGAAAATTGAAAATTGAAATTCTATTTTTTTTTGTATTTTTGCAGGCGAAAAAAGACACACCAATAATACGTATAACACCTATAAACCAATGGATAACAACATAAAAATAAAGATTGACGAGATAGTTGCTGAGATTTCGAAAATCAACGACCTGCACCAGCGCATCGACATATTGAACTATATGGAGCAGCAGTCGTCCTATATGCTGTGGCTGCTGGAAGACGAGCTGCATATCGACAACGACTCACAGAATGTGTAATATGAACGTGTTAATGTGTAAACGTGTTAATTCGTGAATCTTTGAATATGCGACGGCTGTTATACATACCTCTGTTGTTGCTGCTGGCTGGCTGCACGGGAGGCTATTCTTTCACGGGTGCCTCTATACCGGCGGAGGCGAAGACGATTTCCATCAAGCAGTTTCCCAACTATGCCTCCACGGTGAATCCACAGTTGAGCCAGAACCTGTACGACGAACTGCAGAAGATGTTCTCGTCGCAGACAAGTCTCAACGTCATATCTGACGACGGCGACCTACAAATCACTGGCGAAATAACCGACTACAGCACCCGCGCCTCATCCATCGGCAGCGACGACAACGTGGCTACCAACCGTTTCACTATCACCATCAAGGTGAGTTTCACCAACCGTTTCGACCCCAAGACCGACTTCGAGCAGAGTTTTTCGCGTTTCAAGGACTATAGTGCCGAGCGCGACTTCTCGTCGGTGGAGCAGGGACTGGTGAGCGAGATTGTGACCGAGCTATGCGAGGATATCTTCAACAAATCCGTCGTCAACTGGTAACCCACGCCGACCGTTGGATTGGCTGGCTGCTGGCAGTGGCTGGCACCACAGTCTATCTGCTCACCTTGGAACCCACAACCAGTTTCTGGGACTGTGGCGAATTTATCGCGGTATCATACTATCTACAGGTCGGCCACCCCCCCGGAGCCCCCTTCTACCAACTGCTGGCACACCTGTTCACACTCTTGTCCGGAGGCAATGCGGCCATGGTGGCATGTTGGAGCAACGCCCTCTCCGCCGTCAGCGGGGGACTCACCGTCATGTTCCTCTATTGGACCTTACGCCTGCTTCAAGAAAAGGGAGTTCAAGAGGGAGTTAGAATGGACGATAGTAAAGGCGCGGACACTCCCAATTCTCAATTCTCAATTCTCAATTCTCAATTAAACAAGATTCTCGCTGCCGTGGTGGGCAGCCTCTGCTACCTCTTCTGCGACACAGCCTGGTTTTCCGCCGTCGAGAGCGAGGTGTACAGCCTTGCCATGCTCATCGCCTCCGTCATCCTCTGGGCAATGCTGCGCTGGTATCGCCAGCCCGACCACACTCAGGCGCAGCGGTGGCTCATGCTCATCGCCCTGCTGCTCGGGCTGGGCGTATGCACACACCTGCTCACCCTGCTCACCCTGCCCGCACTGCTGCTACTCTTCATTTTTAAAAGCAAGAAGTATGGACTAAAGCTGCGAAGCCACACCTTAGTTCTTAGTTTTCACCTCCTGATTTTCTTCCTCGTCGGACTCACCCCCTATCTCCTCATCCCCATCCGCGCCGCTGCCGACACCCCCATCAACGAGGGACACCCCTCTACAGCGGCCGACTTCAAAAGTTATCTTACGCGCGACCAATATGAGAAGGCTCCGCTCTACCCCCGCATGTGGCGGCACCGCGCGCACGATGCCGAATACGCCGCCAGCTGGTGTGGCGGCGACACCACGTTGGTGGGCAATATGCGCTACTACTTCTCCTATCAGCTCAGTTATATGTACCTGCGCTACCTGATGTGGAACTTCTCGGGCCGCTACAACGACCGCCAAGGTTACGGCTCGCCACAGAACGGACAGTTCCTCACCGGCATCCCCCCCGTCGACCGCCTGCTTGTGGGCACCTCGGCAAAACTGCCCCCCAGCCTGCCCACACGCGGACACAATGTCTACTACCTGCTGCCCCTACTGCTGGGAATAATAGGATTGGTGGCATTGACCCGTCGCAAAAAAGCCTTCTGGACAGTCCTCACCCTCTTCCTCATGGGCGGCATTGTGCTCAACCTCTACCTCAACCACCCCTGCTACGAACCCCGCGAGCGCGACTACGCCTATATCCTCAGCTTCTACGCCTTCTGCATCTTCATCGCTTTCGGGGTTGAAAAAATCGAGGAGCTTCTGGTATGCCCAAGAAAGCGGCAGCCAATTCTCAATTCTCAATTCTCAATTCTCATTTTCTTACTCCTCGCCATCCCCTTCCTCATGGCATGGCAAAACTGGGACGACCACGACCGTAGCCATCGCCACATTGCCCGCGACACAGCCGCCAACATACTCAACTCGTGCGACCGCGACCGACGCGGCACAGTGCTCTTCACCTACGGCGACAACGACACCTTCCCCCTTTGGTACATCCAGACAGTCGAAAAAGAACGCACCGACATCCTCGTCGAAAACATCAACCTCATGGGTGCCCAAAACTTTGTCAGCCTCCTGAGCGAGAGCATCGACCTCGGACGTCCCGTCTACTTCACCCACTACGCCTACGACCACTACCGCCACCTATTCCCCGACCGCCTGCAGCTGGAAGGCAACGCCTACCGCCTCACGGACGAACCATGCGACAGTGTGGCACTCGATCCCTTCTACCGCCACGCCATGCAGTCACTGCGCTGGCATCCGTTAGACGGCGTATACATCGACGAGGTAGGCTGCAAATTCCTCGAACAATACTGGCGCGACATACTGCTACTCGCCGAGGGGCTCTGCGCCCACGACATGGCAGACCGCGCCGACAGCCTGCTCGACAAGACCCTCACCGAGATACCCCTCACAGCCCTGCAAGATCCCACGCTGGTCATGTCTGTCGTCCAAGCCCTCGACCATGCGGGCAACCGACAGCAGGCACAGGAAGCCGAGACATACCTGCGCCACATACTCCAGGAGCAACTCCGCTACTACCACACCCTGCCGCCCCACCTCCAAGCCGTCATGCCCTACACCGTGGGCCTCCGCGAGAATTTGGCAAACCTAATTGGTTTAAGGTTTTAGCGTCCTCCACACCCTACTAACTCTCAGTTATCCACCCTCCATCAAGGATTCATCATCGATACTTCTTCGCTATAGCAGCGACAAACAGCCCTCCTTTTAGCAGCCCAAAATCCCGGTTTGTCGGGAGTAAGGAGGGGGGAAACAGGGTCGCAGTGGATGCTCAGTAGAGATGATACGCACGACACCACACAAGACGGAAACGACAAATAGCGCCAACCCGAACACAAAAGAAACACCAAACATTAACATGTCAAGAAAAAGTTGTATCTTTGCAGTTTGATTAAATAGGTCCGTAATGTCCAATCAGTACAGCAATCGCAGTGGAATAGTGAAGGTTATCTTTCTCGCCATCGGAGTGCTCTTTGTGCTCCGACTGTCGATGCTGCAGCTGTTTGACAAAGAATATAAGGAAAAGGCGAAAAACCAGTCGCTACGCAACGTCACCCAGTACCCCGCACGCGGACTGATGTACGACCGCAACGGCGAGCTGCTCGTATACAACGAGGCCGTCTACGACCTCATGGTCATACCCCGCATGGTGAAGGACCTCGACACCGCCTATTTCTGCCGCGCGGTGGGCATCACGCGCGAGTCGTTCGACGAGCGGATGGAAAAAGCCTACAAGTACTCCCCCTACTCGGCATCGATATTCATGAAACAGATATCGAAAGAAGACTTCGGACGGTGGGAAAACCTGCTCTACAAGTTCAAAGGCTTCTACGTGTCCAAGCGCACGCTGCGCCTCTACGGCAAACCCATCGCCGCCCATGTGCTGGGATACGTGGGCGAGGTGAACGAGAAGGACCTCGAGTCGGACCCCTACTACAAGCGTGGCGACTATATCGGCAAGAGCGGGCTGGAGAAAAGCTACGAGCAAGAGCTGCGCGGCCTCAAGGGCAAGAAGATTATGCACGTCGACGTGCACAACCGCGAGATAGGCCCCTACATGCACGGACAGATGGACACCATGCCGCTCGAAGGCATGAACCTCTACACCACCATCGACGCCAACCTTCAGGAATACGCAGAACAGGTGATGGCCAACAAGCGCGGCTGCATCGTCGCCATCGAGCCCTCCACGGGCGAGGTGCTCACCCTCCTCTCCGCCCCCTGCTATGACCCCAACCTGCTTGTGGGCCGCATCCGCGGCGAGAACTTCAAACGCCTCAACGACGACATCGCCAAACCCCTATTCAACCGTGCCCTGCAGGCGCAATACCCGCCCGGCTCCATCTTCAAGGTGGCGCAGGCTATGATAGCCCTGCACCTGGGCGTGATAACCCCCACCACGGGCTTCGTGTGCGACAAGATAATCGGCTGCCACGGCCATCCCAGCGCGCGCAGTGTGCAGGAAGCCATCAAAATGTCGTGCAATCCCTATTTCTACTACACCTACCGACGCGTCATACAGCAAGGCAAATACAAAAACGCCGCCAAAGACAGCCAGTACGGCCTCACCGTGTGGCACGACTACATGATGCGATTCGGTTTCGGGCAGCGGCTGGCCATAGACCTGCCCGACGTCAAAGGTGGCAACATTCCCGACACCTCGTTCTACAACAAGTGGTACGGCAAAAACCGCTGGTCGTTCATCACCATCTATTCCAATAGCATCGGGCAGGGCGAGGTGGAAGTGGTGCCGCTGCAGATGGCCAACCTCGCCTGCATCGTGGCCAACCGGGGCTATTACTACACGCCCCACTTGGTGCGGTACTACGGTCCCGACTCTACGAAAAACCCCGACTTCTACGAAAAGCACGAAACGGGTATAGAACGACAGTATTTCGACATTGCTGCGCGAGGGATGTACGACGTGGTGCACGGAGCCGGCGGCACCGCCCATAAGGCCGACGTGCCGGGACTCGACGTGTGCGGCAAGACCGGCACCGCCGAGAACTACGGCAACGACCACTCCGTGTTTATTGCCTTCGCCCCACGCGACAACCCGAAGATAGCGGTGGCCGTCTATGTCGAAAACGCGCAAGGCGGCGGCGGCACATGGGCCGCCCCCATCGCCAGCCTGATAATAGAGAAATATATCAACGGCGAGGTGAAACGCAAAGAGTTCGAGAAGTACTACATGGAAGTGAACCCCTGCCAGAAACTCCCCCTCACCCACCGCGTGAAGAAGCCAAGAAAAAAAAGATGATAAAGAACACATGATTTACTCTAAACACTAATATTGTGGCAACGATAGCAACTACTGAGAAGAAACGTTTCGACTGGCTGGCCATAGGGCTGTATATCGGGCTGGTGGTATTTGGATGGGTGAACATCTATGCCGCCTGCTACAACGAGATGCACGCCTCCATCTTCGACTTTGCCGCCCAGCACGGCAAGCAGCTGCTGTGGATCGGCATCGCCGTCGTGGTGGCGGTGTGCGTGCTGTTCATACAGCCGAGGTTCTTCTCCAATGCGTCGTATATCATATACGGCGTGGTGTTGCTGCTATTGGTGGCGACGCTGTTTATCGGCACCGTGACCAACGGAGGGCAGTCGTGGATAGACTTTGGTGCATTCAAGCTGCAACCGTCTGAGTTTGCCAAGTTTGCCACTGCGCTGGTGCTAGCCAAGTATATCAGTGCCATCGACCTCGACATCACACTGTGGCGCACCAAGATGACCCTGCTGCTGCTGACAGCGGTGCCCGCCGGGCTGATATTGCTGCAACACGACACGGGATCGGCACTGGTGTTCCTCGCCTTCCTGCTGGCGTTCTACCGCGAGGGACTGTCACAATATTTTTTGCTCATCGGGGTGCTGGCCATAGCCCTGTTTGTAGCGGCACTGCTGGTAAACCCCTATCTGCTAATGGGCATCGTGCTGGCGGTGTGCCTGCTATACCTGTTTGTGTGGCTGTCGAAACGGTCGTCGAAAAACTACTGGCACACGCTATGGTTCTTTTTGGCGTGCTGTTTCTTCATCTCGTTGGTAGACTTTGCCTTCAACCACGTGCTGGAGTCGCACCAGCGCGACCGCATCTACGTGCTGCTGGGCAAGGTGGAAGACCCGCAGGGAGTGGGCTACAATGTGGATCAGGCCAAGATAGCCATCGGGTCGGGCGGACTGGTGGGAAAGGGATTCTTGAACGGCACCATCACCAAGGCCGACTTTGTGCCCGAACAGGAGACCGACTTCATCTTCTGCACCGTCGGCGAGGAATGGGGCTTCGTGGGCTGCATTGCCCTGTTGGCGGCATATGTGATATTGCTGATACACCTCGTCACCATGGCCGAACGGCAGCGTTCCACCTTTGCGCGGTTCTACGGCTACTCGGTGGCATCGATATTGTTCTTCCACTTCTTCGTCAATGTAGGCATGGTGCTGGGGCTGGTGCCCGTCATCGGCATCCCCCTGCCCTTCTTCAGCTACGGAGGGTCGTCGCTCATAGCCTTCACTCTGCTATTGTTTATCTTTATCCGGCAAGATGCCGACCGTAATGCACTAATTTAAAAAATGATGATACGTTGGCTGTAGCCAATTTCCAATTTCTCGATATTCAATTCTCAATTCACCCAAAATGGCTAAAAAAACCACTACCGAAAACCATTGCAGTTTCTGCGGTCGGCGCGAATCCGAAACCCGGCTGCTGCTGACGGGTATGAACGGATTTATCTGCGATGCCTGCGTGGAACAGGCCTCACAGATAGTCGCCGAACATCTTGGCAACAGCCCAGTGCCCCCCAACTGGAACATGAAGGACTCGAGCCGCATTCCCCAGCCGCAAGAGATAAAGGACTACCTCGACCAATACGTCATCGGGCAGGAAGATGCCAAACGCGTCCTTGCCGTAGCCGTCTACAACCACTATAAACGCCTGCGCTACAGTGCCGAGCACAACGACACTAACGATGTGGAAATTGAGAAGTCCAACATCATCATCGTCGGCGAGACTGGTACCGGCAAGACCCTGCTGGCGCGCACCATCGCACGCCTGCTCGACGTGCCCTTCTGCATAGCCGATGCCACCACCCTCACCGAGGCGGGATATGTGGGCGACGACGTGGAGAACGTGCTCGTGCGCCTGCTGCAGGCCGCCGACTACGATGTGGCCGCCGCCGAGCGGGGCATCGTCTTCATCGACGAGATTGACAAGATAGCCCGCAAGGGCGACAACCCCTCCATCACCCGCGACGTGTCGGGCGAAGGCGTGCAGCAGGCCCTGCTCAAGCTGTTGGAAGGCGCAGTGGTCAACGTGCCGCCCAACGGAGGCCGCAAGCACCCCGAGCAGAAGATGATACAGGTCGACACCCGCAACATCCTCTTCATCGCCGGAGGTGCCTTCGACGGCATCGACCGCAACATCGCCTCGCGTCTCAAGAGCAACGCCATCGGCTACAACGGCACCCGCACCCGCGAGAATCTCGACCGCGATAACATGCTGCGCTATGTCCTTCCGATGGACCTTAAGCACTTCGGCCTCATTCCCGAGCTGGTGGGCCGCTTCCCACGCCTCACCTATCTCAACCCCCTCGACCACGACGCGCTGCGCCGCATCCTCTCCGAACCTAAGAACGCCCTCACCAAGCAGTATCAGGAGCTCTTCAAGATGGACGACGTGGAACTGGTCTACGACAGCAGTGCCCTCGACACCATTGTCGACACCGCTGTGGCCTACAAACTGGGAGCCCGCGGGCTGCGTTCCATCATGGAAAACGTGATGACCGACCTCATGTTCGACCTCCCCACCCTTGCCAAAGGCAGCAAGGTGCGCATCACCAAGGAACTGGTACAGGAAAAAATCAACAAGTCAAACATAAATCCCTCATTAAAATGAAAAAGATCCTCATCCTCACCCTCGTGGTGGCCTTCTCCTTCTGTGGAGCACAGGCACAGAAAAAGAACACCGGTAAGAACACCGCTAAAAACACCGTCACCAACCGCCTGCCCTCGGACGATGGCACCTTCGACGACAAAGCCATATCGCTCGAAACATTGGAGACCATCGAACTGCCCATGTCGTTCGAAGGCCTTCATACCCCGCTTATCGAGGCAATGAAAGAGCGCCGCACCATCCGTAACCTAAAAGAGGAAGACCTCCCAATGGAGCTCATCTCCTGCCTCCTTTGGAGTGCCTACGGCTACAACCGCCCCGACGAGCAAAAACGCGTAGTCCCTTCCGCTGTGAACGTGCAGGAATTCGACATCTACCTCTTCACCCGCGAAGGCATCTATCTCTACGACGCTGAAAAGAACGCCATCCACCTCGTCGTCAAAGGCGACCACCGCAAGGAAATCAGTCAGCAGAAGCACTTTGCCATCGCCCCCGTCTCCATCGTCATGGTCGCCAACTACGACCGCATGGGCGTGTTCAAGAAAGTTGAGGACCGCGACTTCTACGCCGCCGTCGATGCCGGCTACATCAGCCAAAACATCTACCTCTTCTGCTCCTCCGCCAAACTCGGCACCGTGGCATGTGGCGGCATCGACCGCGACACCATCCACAAACTGCTCCAAATCAAAAACGGTCGTGCCATCCTCGCACACCCCGTCGGAATGCAATAAGCCATGCTGCTGCGACTCACCAAACGTTTCACATTCGAAATGGCACACGCACTGCCCTCCTACCAGGGCAAGTGCCATAACATCCACGGCCATTCCTATAAGCTATACGTCACCGTCGAAGGAGAGCCTTCTACAACAGATGGCTCTCCCGACGGCATGGTCATTGACTTCGGTAGCATCAAGGAAATCGTACAGCAACGCATCGTTGACCGTTTCGACCACGCGCTGGTGCTCCCACGGCAGGCAGCCCAAGCCACACCCTCCGAGCAAGAGCTGGGAGGCTTCGCAGCCAAAATCATCTGGGCCGACTTCACCCCCACCACCGAGAACCTCCTCATGCACTTCGCCCACCTTCTCGAGCACTCCTTCCCCGAAGGCACACGCCTCCACTCCCTCAAACTGTACGAAACCGAATCATCCTGCGCCGAACTCATCTTGTGAGAATTAAGATGCGCCAGCCGTCCCCTCTCTAGAGGGGTGGCCGTAAGGCCGAGGTATGTCTTTCAATATCAATAGTTGCTGATATAGAGCGTACGACCATCGTAATGGGTGCCGTATTGGTAGAGGTAACACGGTGTCTTACTGGTAGACAACGGCGCGCCGTCGTCGAAGGTGTTGAACTGCGAGTGGCAGCGGGGACATTCGAGAACGATGTTGCCATAGTTCGATGCCATCTCCAGCCTACCGCTGTCGGCAGGGCATGTGCGCTCGTAGGCAGCAAAGTCGTTCCATCCCGTGCGCACCACCACAATACCCTGATAGCCGCCCACCAGATACTCGTAGCCGTCGCAATTGTTGATGCCTGGGTAGAGAGGGGAATTGGGGTCCAGCTGACAAGTGGCTTCGCCAAACGGCACACGGCACATATTCTCTTTGCCGCACGACACAAGAACGACAAACACTGCAAGGCAGAACGCCAGCCTTAATATACTATTGACTATAGCCTTTTTCAATTTCCAATTATCAGTTTTCGTTGTTAGTCTTAGGCGACACGCCAGCATAGTCGCCATACAGCATCTTCAGCAACACCTCGCCAATAACCTTGAGGCTGTTGCGGTCCACGTGCTCCATATTGTCGCCCATCGTATGCCAATGCTTGAAGAAACTGACGCCACGGCTGTTCTGCACCACGTCGATCATCGGCACACCTGCCAAACGGTTGACATAGTAGTGGTCGTCAAGAATCGGGTCGGTCTCGCTGTTGACAAAGATGCTGCCATAGCCGATAGCATCCGCCACCGTCCACATCTTGTTCATGATGCCCGCCGCATACTGGCGGCTGACCTCCTCCTTGGTGTAACGCGGCTGCTCCGTACCCACCATGTCGAGCAATACCCCATACACTGCTGTGTAGTATGGTGTGTGCGGATGGCGGCTCCAATACTGCGACCCCAAGCACCAGCTGTCCTCCTTATAGGTATCCGCCCAGTCGGGAACACCCTGGTCTTCCACGTCGAAGAAGATAAAGTCCACCGCCACATCCAGTGGCTGTGTGGCGATGGCACGTGCCAGCTCCATCAGCACGCCCACACCGCTGGCACCGTCGTTGGCACCGTCGAAAGGCTTGCGATGGTTCGCCTTATCCGAGTCGTGGTCGGCCCAGAGGCGGCTGTCCCAATGGGCTCCCAGCAGCACTCGCTTGGTTGCCCCCGGCCGTCCTTCAATCGAGGCAATAATATTCTTGCCCGGCACCTCGCGCCCATCCCAGAGGGTTGTAGTAAAATTCTGAATAATAACCGTGTCGCACCAACGGCGCATTTGCGCGGCCAAATAATCAGCACAGCGTCGCTGTCCCTCACTGCCCGGTGTGCGGTAGCCGCAAGCCACCTGGTCGGCAACATACTGGTACGCACTGTCGGCATCGAACACCGGCACCACTACGGCACTATAGTCGATACCCTGTGCGGCCGTGGGAACTTTCTTGCCACTGCGGTTGCAGCCTGCGGCAAGAACAATACTCAGTGCCATAACTACGACACTGAGCTTAGATAACTGTATCCTCATTTGGACAATATTTATGGAAATTGAGAATTGAAAATTGAAAGATTAGAGGTTAGAGACTAACCGCGTCAGCCAATTTTCAATTCTCAATTATCAATTATCAATTTACTTGATACGCTCGGCGTACTCGCTGGTGCGGGTGTCCACCTTGATGCGCTCGCCTTCCTTGATGAAGAGGGGCACGCGAATCTGCACACCAGGCTCAACCGTAGCGTCCTTCATGGCGTTGGTTGCGGTGTTGCCTGCAAAACCGGGCTCGGTGTAGGTGACAACGGTCTCGATAAACGGAGGCAGCTCGCAAATCAGCGGGGTCTCGGTGTCGGCCTCCACGGTGATTTCCACATACTGTCCGTCCTTCAGGAACTGCGGGGCATTGATGATAGCCTCGGGAATATAAATCTGCTCGTAGGTTTCGGTGTGCATGAACACATGCATGTCGCCCTCCTTATACAGATAGGTGTAGGGGCGACGCTCCACGCGCACGATGTCGATCTTCGCGCCGCTGGGGAAGGTGTTCTCCAACATGCGGCCCGTCTTCACGTTGCGCATCTTGGTGCGCACGAAGGCGGCACCCTTGCCGGGTTTCACGTGCAGGAACTCTACGATGGTGTAGATGTCGTTGTTAAAATTAATGCAAAGTCCATTCTTAATATCAGCTGTTGTTGCCATAAAGATAAGTTTGATTATTTAATTGTTTTGATTCTTTTTCTTCTCCTGAGCGTAGAGCTGCGTCAGCTTGCGCAGGTCCTCTTTCAGCTCGTCGTTCTCCGCGTCGGCGGCCTGTCGGCGCGTGCGCTCCATCATCAGGCGGCAGAACACCGCCACCACCAGAATGCACAGCGTCAGGTTCAATGCCCATGGTCCCTGTCCGCGCAGCATAAAGTATGCCACCGTGGCCCCAATGATGAGGATATAGGAAACCCATTCGTAGATTCGTAACGTTTTTTGATAATTCATATACTCTCTATTTAGCACGGCAATATGCTAATAATCTATCGACTACGCATACCGCAACACGTGCTGTTTAACATTTTTTGCTTTGCAAATGTACACAAAAAAATTTGATTACGCACACTCCATGCAAAAAAAATTGGCTCCGTTACCGATTCCTACCGCTTCGTACGGCTTCCTACCGATTCGTACTCATTTTTACTAATCCGGAGTCTGTTTCTCGCACTGAGAGCGATAAACAGCCCCTAATGATTCAAAGCAAAATTAGCGAATGTCGGGAGGCAGGAGGGGTAAAGTGAAGCGAAAAGTCACAAAAATTCTGAAAAAGTTTGGCTATCTGAAGAAATTTTTGTTATTTTGTAACGCTGAAAAGTATGTCGCAAGACATGGAAAACCAAGCGCACAGCATTGATTACTAAAAGAAAAGATATACTATGAAAGATATGAAAAAAGGCTCAAAGTTCGTTATGTCGCTCCTTTTGGTGGCAGGATTGATGGTTGCCAGCTGCGGACTGGGCGCATGCGGCTCGTCGAAGAGTGCTACCATGAACCCACCAAAGAAGTATAAAAGCAGCAAGACCGTGAAGAGCAACATCTCGGTTCGTGGCACTAACGCAAAGAACGGATCGACCTACCGCTCCTACTAAACACAGTGCGACATGCGGTTTGAATGGAAGTGCCAAAGGCATGGGGCAACAGGCCTTGTGCGGTTATTGTGTTTGACCCTACTGTTGCTGCCTGCCCTTTGTTGGGGGCAGCACTACGAGATTAGCGGACAGAGCAGCCTTACGGGGGTGTTCACGCTCACCATCTATGACGGCGACTCGACCACACACACTTTCACCGACAAGGCTAACAAAGGAATGTTCTTCTTCTCGGGGGGAGTGGAGAAGCCCGTGCTGGCCTCCATCCAGCACCCCACGATGACGCAGCCGCTATTTTTCTACCTCGAGGGGTCGGAAATCAGCATCAACGTAAACGCCACTCGGCCCGAGGCATCCATCATCAAAGGCTCGCGCACCAACAGCGAGTACCGCTACCTGATGGAACGCTACTACGGCTCGGCCGAGCCCGGCGCATTCCTACGCCAGTATGTGAAGGAGAACGCAGGGTCTATATTCACGCCCTTTGTGCTCTACCGCCAGATGACCAACATCGACGAGGGTACGGTGCGCCAGCTGATTGGCCAAATTGGCGAGGAGGGTCGGCACACCTATCACTATACCCTGCTGCGCCGCTGGCTGAGGGAGACTCCCGCCGTGAGCGAAGGCAGCGAGATGCCCGACTTTGCCTATCTCGACGGCAACAAGGTGCGCCGTACCTTCGCCGAAAGCCGCAACCAAGAAGGCTACACGCTGTTGCAGTTCAGCGCCACCTGGTGCGACCGCTGCCAGCAGCAGCGCGAGAAGGCCGAGAAGGCACTGGCCGGCAAGGAGGTGCAGACACTGGTCATCAACATCGACGACAACCCCAACGGCTGGGACGCGCACTACCTCCAGCAGCTGTCGGTCAACCATATCCCCTACTTGATATTGGTGGACGCGCAAGGCGTGGTGGTGGCCCGCGACATCCAGGCATGGGAATTGAAAAAAGTGAAAATTGAGAGGTGAAAAATGAAATTATCGAGGCGACTTTCCACCCCCACGAGGTTTCAACTTTCAACTTTCAACTTTCAACTATAAATAATAAGCCCCATTCCCGCCCCCGCGAGGTTTCAATTTTCAATTTTCAACTTTCAATTAAAAAAGCTCATGCTCTATCCGATGAAATTCATGCCCCTGTTCAAAAACAAAGTATGGGGCGGCAATAAGATAAAGACTCTCGGCTTCGACTACGACCCGCTGCCCAACTGCGGCGAGCTGTGGGCATTGTCGGGGATGGAAGGCAACGAGTCGGTCATCACCAACGGCTTTCTGGCCGAGAATACCCTCAGCGAGGTGCTGGAGATATATATGGGCGAGCTGATTGGCGAGAAGAATTTCGAGCATTTCGGCACCACGTTCCCCCTGCTGTTCAAGATTATCGATGCCAACGACAAACTGTCGATACAGGTGCACCCCGACGACCAGCTGGCGCAGCAGCGCGGCATGGAAAACGGCAAGACCGAGATGTGGTATATCATGGAGGCCGACGAGGGAGCCGAGATTGTGGACGGCTTCGACGAGGAGGTAACGCGCGAGGAATACCAACTGTTTCTCGAAACCGGACACCTCGAAAAACTGCTCCATATCGAACACCCCGAGGCGGGCGACACTTTCTTCATCCCTGCGGGACGGATACACGCGCTGGGCAAAGGGCTGCTGCTGGCGGAGATACCGCAGAGCAGCGACTGCACCTACCGCATCTACGACTACAACCGCCCCGACAGCGACGGCAAGTTGCGCGAGTTGCACACCGCCGAGGCTCTGGATGCCATAGACTTTGGTGCCACCCGCGACGGCAAGACGCACTACAGCTACCGCGAGAACAGCACCACCCCGCTGGCGGAATGCCCCTACTTCACCACCAACCTCATCCCGCTGACCAAGCCAATGCGCAAAGACTTCTCCAAGCTGGACAGCTTTGTGGTATACCTATGCGTCGACGGCATCGCTGCCGTAAAGGCGATGAGCAGCATCGAGCCCATCCACGCAGGCGAGTGCGTGCTGGTGCCCGCCACAGCAGAACAGGTGGAACTCTTCTCCGAAGGCCCCGCCAAACTCCTCGAGGTCTACATAGACCCCGCCCGTTGGCAAGGCGGCGACATCAACCACGCCACCGACAATGACTGGTTGGCCCAGTTTGTCGGAAACGCCGAGAATATTCATTATCAACCTATTGACAATTCTTTAATCATCAAGACATGAAGCCATTTCTAGCTGGTGCTTGTTGGACCTTCTCCGAAGGTCTTGCAGCTGTAAGACAAAAAGACAAGTGGGGATATATCGACCGTGAAGGCTACTTTGTCATACCCCCCAAATTCACTGATGCCGAAGGCTTCTCCGAAGGTCTGGCTGTGGTTGAGAAAAACGAGAAGTACGGCTATATCGACAAGAACGGCACATTCGTCATAGCCCCCCAATTCGAATATGCCAACAGCTTTACCGAGGGCGTTGCCATCGTATTCGTTGATGGGAAACACCATATCATCGACAAACAAGGCCACACACTTGTCACCCTTGCCGATACTATCACCGATGTAGAGCCTTTCTCCGACGGTCTGGCAACCATAGTGATAGACTGGAAGTATGGCTACGTCAACCATGAGGGTAAGATGGTCATCCCGCTCCAATTCGACTTTGCGGGTCCTTTCGTAGACGGTCTGGCAGAAGTTGAAATCGAAGACAAATGTGGCCTTATTGATAAGAGCGGAAACTTTGTGGTACCTGTCCAGTACGACGATGCCGACTATTTCTCGGAAGGGGTTATGCCAGTACACATTGATGGGCAATGGCGTTTCGTGGACGGCCATGGGAATACCCTGGCCATCCTTGGCGACAAATATGACACGGTCGTCTGCCTCGTGGAAGGGCGCGCTTCTGTTTTGGCGAACCATAAACATGGTGCCATCGACAAATCTGGCAACCTAGTCATCGACATCCGTTTCGACGAGTTAGGCTACTTCTCTGAAGGACTTGCCTACGCCAGAATAGGCAACACGCATGGATTTGTCAATCCCTCTGGCGAATTCGAACTGCAGAGACCAGTACCGCAACGCACGCTCCTCGACCGCCTGCTCGGCCGGAACTGGAATCTCCAGTGGTAATCTTATAGTAGTACTTTCCCCAGCAAATCGGTGAAATTGGATTCACCGACAATAATAATTTGGAGTGAATACAATATTATTTCAACATATACGTTATAGAAATCGGAAATTATTTATACTTATAGGTTGAAATATTGCATCTATATGGACAAACAGGTTATCAAAAGGATTATCATCGAACGGCATCAAGAGGTTCGTGAGCGGCAACTGACTTTTCGTCCACAACATTTTGAAGAGAAGATGAACTACGTGCTAGTAGGCATTCGCCGTGCTGGCAAGTCATGCCTTATGATTCAGGACATGCAGCAGCGGATAGCCCAAGGGTTGATAAAGTTAGAGGACTGTTTGTATGTGAACTTCGAGGACGAACGTATTCGTTACATGGAGGCCTCGGAACTCGGGCTATGGCTTGACTGCTATGCCGAGATGTTCGGTGATAAAAAACCGTATGTCTACCTCGACGAGGTTCAAGTGATTGATGGTTGGGAACAATTTGTACGAAGGTTGGCAGACCAACAATATAGGGTGATGGTGACAGGCAGTAATGCCAAGATGCTGAGTAACGAGATTGCCACTACGCTGGGAGGCCGATTCGTCATTCGAGAAGTGTGGCCATTCTCTTTTAGGGAATATTTGCACAATCGTGGAGTTGGTTTTGATGAAAACTGGTTGTATACCCCCAACGTATTACACCTAGTTGCGCACTATATGGACACCTACTTTCCCCATGGCGGTTTTGCAGAAAGTTTCGATTTGATAGACAAACGAGAATGGGTGAACAGCCTCTATCAGAAAATACTGCTGGGAGACATCGTAGCCCGCAATAACATTCGCAATACCCGCGGAATAAGGCTCTTGGTAAAGAAAATTGCCGAAAGCATCACTCAGCCAGTGTCCCTCTCTAGACTACAGAATATTGTAAAATCCACTGGCGAAAAAGTGAGCCTTGCCACTATAAAAGACTATCTGCAATACCTTGAAGACAGCTATATGCTTTTCTCCTTGTCAAATTTCGTCTCCCCCATAACAGAGAAAGAGACAATCAAGAAACGCTACTTCACAGACAACGGATTGCTGAACAACTTCCTGTTTGGAGGCGACGAAAAGCTGTTGGAAAACATTTGTGCAATACATCTATTAAGGCAATTTTCAAATGGTGACGAGCCGAGAGTGTTTTATTACAACCGCAACATCGAGGTTGATTTCTATATGCCAGAAGTAGGCATGGCGGTACAAGCCACACTGGATATGATGAGTGACGAGACTCGTGAGCGAGAACTGGGAGCTTTGGCGGCATTGCACCGTGTAAACCCTCTTCAACAAGCCGTCATTGTTACACGCGACCAAGAAGAACATTGCCAAATTGGCACATTGCCCGTAGAGGTAATTCCCGTATGGAAATGGCTACTAATGTAGAACTACTTACTTATTTCTAGACACTTCAAAGGTGCAGTTTCTCTTGGAAACTGCACTTTTTTTAGTTCACTATGGCGGGGAACTTCTTTTGCTTTTTCTTCAAGCTCAAACTTTTTTTCACTATATGGAAATAATTGTGTAATTTTGCAACCGCTTACGAGAGAAATGTAAGCTGTTTGCAAGAAAAGCATGGCAAAACTGTCCCAAATCTGAATTCGCCAAATTTTTAGTGGGAGGACTGAGCATTTGTGCTTTCGCTTGTATGTGTATGCTATATCCATCAGCATACCGTCAGGCGTGAGATATGTTTCATAAATCCCGTTCCCACAAAGGTGTTTGGCGATACCTAGATTTGACGGACATGAGCACATAAGTCTCATGCCTTTTTTATTTGCTGTCTGTTGGAGACTTGGGGCAGTAACATAATACTTAAAAACATGAAAGAAAAAGATTTCAAGTACAATTACGAATCCCCAGTCGTAGAGGTGTTAAATGCCCGCGTGGAGGCCGGATTCCAGACTTCCAATGCACAAAATGAAGGAAACGCCAACACGACCCGCTATGGGGCAGATAGCTGGGACAACCCTAACGCACGTTACAACTAACCCTTAATCCTGCACACAATGAAGAAGACTCTATTCCTCTCCACTCTTATTGCAGCCGTTCTGTTGGCCTCTAGTTGCCAGAAAGAACAGGAACTGGTCACCCTAGGAGCCGTCATCAGCCAGCCCGGCAAGACCTACATCGACGACCGCTACCCCTGCTGGAACAACGGCGACCAGGTGTATGTCAACAACGCCACTTACCCTATCTCGGCAGCCTCAGGTTCTTCGGCACAGATTGCCGACGTGGTGGGTGCCGACAGCTACCGGGCCATCTTCCCCGCCTCGTTGGTGCCAGCTAACATGGACATCACTAACAATGGCAGCATCCCCGTCACTCTGCCCGCCACGCAGGTCTATACCCTTGTGGAAGGCCACCAGCGCGTAAACGCCCCTATGGGTGCCTACACCGACGGCGAGGTCTTGCAGTTCCATAACCTCTGCTCCATCGTGCATGTGGTGGTCAACAACAACACCGGCAGCGACATGGCATTGGACAAGCTGCGTATTGCCACCGACAACGCCTACTTGAGCGGCACAGGCACTGCCACCGTCACTGGTGCTGACAACGACGGCATCACCCTCTCCTCTGATGCCTCCCACTCCGTCTCGCTCCGCATAGCCGGACCCACCAGCGTCACCCTTGCCGCCGGAGCCCAGTCCTCCTTCGACATCTACGTCCCCGCCTTCCCCACGGACAACGTCACCATCACCCTCTACACCACCGACGGCTACTCCTTCGAACTCACCAAGAACGGCGTAGCCCTCACTCCCAACACCTACACCACCGTCACCCTCAATGTCACCTCCCTCACCCAAATCCTCGCCGCAGAGATGGTGGACGGCCTTACGTTTAGAAATGCCATTCCTGACAATGCCACTTCGGTGGTTTTCGAATACAACAGTTCCGTCTCCTCTGGCACACTACTCTCCACAAGCAACTCTCCAGCCCCTATCTATGGCAATTTGAATGGCACGACATGGAAAGTGTCAACCAGTGCCAGCATGATAAATGCCAATCCTGATTGCAGCTGGATGTTTGAGAACAAAGATAATCTTTATTTAATCGACTTTGGAGATGGGTTCAACACTTATAATGTAACAAATATGAGAGGATTATTCCAGGCTTGTGGGAACCTGTCAAATCTTGATCTCTTCAATTTCAATACAGAAAATGTGACAGATATGGGATTTATGTTTATGTATTGCTTTGAACTGACAAGCTTGAACCTCTCTAACTTCAACACCGAAAACGTGAAAAGTATGGATTACATGTTCACTCGATGTAGTACCCTAACTAACTTAGACATTTCCAAATTCAACACGGAACATGTAACTAGTATGAATTCAATGTTTAAAAATTGCAGTAGTCTAACTAGTCTTGATCTCTCCAATTTCAATACTGAGAACGTGACTGATATGGGTGCTATGTTTGAAGCTTGTTGCAATTTAGAATATTTGGATGTGTCTAGTTTTAATACGGAGAATGTAACATGTATGAATAGTAGGTTTGCTTTAGGAAAAGAAGAGGCTGACAAAGATTTTGTTGGTACCAAAATAGAAAGCAACTTGCAAATATTGGATTTATCGAATTTCAACACCTCTAACGTGACTGATATGCGTTTTATGTTTAGTGGCTGTGGGAAGTTAATATCCCTAGACCTTTCCAACTTTGATATGAGTAATATCACTATTATTGAAACCACTAATGAATACTACTATGAATGGATGTGCTATGATCTCTCTACCACTTCTGGCCATTGCACCATCACATGTTCGCTGTCTGTTGAAAATGCAATTAAAGAAATCGATCCAATCTATAATCCAGACAGAGAATGGGATTACAGTCACAGTAACTATTATATTTCTGGTCTACCAACTTCCGGAGTCACTTTCACTTGGGTGAGACCAACATCGAAGTAAGGCAACTGCCACACGCTGGATTGCCTAAAGACAAACAGGGTATTACAAATTGCGATTGTAGCACCCTGTTGATTTCGAAGGGTATGTATCGTTAGTACAGGAACCCGAACATCCAAAGGGGGATATTGTGGAGGGCGGCGTGCTCAATGTCGTCTCTCACCACGTAGGCTTTCGCGGGGTCTATCGTAGACACTTGGCGGCGGGTTTTGTTTTTCCCACCTATCTCAAAAGTATATCCGTCGGCCTCAAAGTCAGTAACAGGTGATGCGGTGACATAATGTTTCACCCTCATCCACGCATAGAAGATGCTCTCCCGAATGGAACCTTTGTCTGGAGTGGAGGTGGAAAGTGCATAAGCAATATTGGGATTTTGCAGATATACCTTGTCTACCTTTTCCAACAGCTTGATGCCACCACTCTTCTCTGGCAGGAGACTGATTAACCCAGCTTTCTCCAGCAGATGCATATATGTTGGCAAGGCATTGCGACTGATATCAAGATCCCGTCCTAATTTTGAATAGTTAGGCTTGAAAGGGACAGTCTGCGCAAGCATGAAGAGGAGCTTTTTTAGTTTTTGTATCGAAGCAGTATTGAAATCAGCAAAATGGGGTATGTCGAACTCTACCGTCTGCTTCAATATGCCATTCAATCGCAAAGAATAGTCGTCTTCTTTGAAAAAAGGATAGTACCCTTCTTGTAAATAATTGGACAGCTGTTGCAAGGGACGCAATGAGTCCATCGGGAAGTCAACCTCGCCATTCAGTATATCGGTCAGGCTATAGGGAGGCAGATTTAGGTTGTGCGAAATGTTGATATACTCCCGCAAGGAAAGTCCAGTCAAGAGATATTCAATCTTACGACGGCTCAGGTCAGCACCGCCTTGTTCCAATTCCAAAACAGAAGAACCCGTATATACTACTTGCAAATCGGGCAACTTATCGTAAATGTTCTTTACTTCAATAGACCAGTTCTTGTATTTGTGTATTTCATCAATGTACAGCTTCTTCCCTCCTTGCTGATAGAAGTCCTTCGCCAAATCAAAGAGACGATGCTCTGAGAAATAGAAATCATCGGCAAGTACATATAGTGACT
>JAEEGF011111014.1_pt1 | contig 28063 bp, 28 predicted proteins | sample 9134171 | NCBI WGS metagenome assembly JAEEGF01 (sample SAMN16246542, study PRJNA631951) | gut metagenome | biome: gut microbiome; feature: rumen; material: AP-attached | host: Bos | place: Iran: Karaj | collected 2018-10 | reverse complement strand
GGCAACGATCAGAGTCGTCCTGATTCCCAGAAGAAAACTGGGATAATACTTTTTCAGGATCTCGATACACTTGGCAAATGACATCTTTTATTCCTCGACAGCAGGCTGCCTGCTGACAGCTGCTTCCATGATAGAAAGTCTATCTTCCTGTGAGATTGAATCAAGTGCGGACTGGATCTCATTCAACAGATCTGTATTCTCTTTTGCTACAGCGATCGAAACAGAGGTATCGACGACAAAGCCTTTTCCTTGCTCGAATGTGACATAAGTCAGATCCGGATTTGCGGCAACGACGCCATTCGCTACCGGCAATTCAGCGGTTATGGCATCCGCTTCTTTGGAACGAAGAGAGAGGACCATTCTGGAATATGTGGTCAGCGGCGTCATATGATTGACGCCTTCGATCTGATCGATGACTTCATCATAGGTCGTATTTGCTTGGCCAAGAACGTTGTGACCGGCAAGTGACTGAATATCGTCGATATTGACAAGATCTGAATCCTTTCTGACGATAACGACCATGTCTGATTCGTAGTAAGGGCTGGTAAAATTGACTGATTCGGCTCTTTCCGGAGTTTCAGTCATGCCTGCTATGATGCAGTCGATCGCACCGGCGTTCAGAGAAGGGATCAGAGAATCCCAGTCAGTCTTGACGATCTGGACCTCACGTCCGATCTTTTCTGCGATGATGCTGGCGATGACGACATCATAGCCATCTGCATCGTCGACTGAAGAAATAGGGACAGCGGTTTCCGAATCCGTGACCTGAGTCCAGTTGAAAGGGGCGTAGTCACATTCCATTCCGACTCTGAGAACACTGTTTTCTTCTTCAGAGGTACCGGATGTGCCATTAGAAGATGCGCAACCACATAGGATGAACAGCGCAAGGACAAACAAGACAAATGATTTTTTCATAGTTTTTCTTCCTTTCAATAAAAAATCGTATGCACTATCACATACGACAAATCTTTATCGAAAGTAATAGCGCCTCTTCTTGCGAAGGAGTGTCATAAGTGTTTCCTATGACCCCACGATATACGCACGCCTGCGTTTATCGTTCGGCGGTGATTGCCTTTCATATGGATCCCAGCCTGCCGGCTCACCATACTACTGATCTGCACCGCTACCTCTATACACAGATTTTTTACTTCTTCATTTTTATGATAAAAAGTAACATATGTCAATGATTTATTCCAAAAAAATAATAAAAAATCGTGTTTTGTTTCATAAAACAAAGCAGATCATGCGAATGTTTTTGACAAATGAAGCCATTTATGCTTAAATAATTGAGTAATAAAAAGGATGTAGAAAGCAGAAGGCCACTTCTCACCTGATGTCCACAGGACTTGGGTATATTGCTACGTAAGGTAACGATATTTATAAAGTGGGCTTTGTCTCACTTTTTATTTAATTATTGGGGGTATAAAACTATAACAAGAAAACGTGGAAATGATGACCTTGTAAACGAAAGTATCCGTTTCAGAGAAGTAATGGTCATCGGCCCAGATGGAAGCCAACTGGGAGTAATGTCGAGAAATGAAGCATTACAAATCGCTTACGATGCTGATCTGGATCTTTACTGTGTGGCACCTAACGGAAATCCTCCTGTATGCAAGATACTGGACTATGGAAAATTCCGTTTCGAAGCGCAGAAGAAAGCTAAAGAAGCCAAGAAGAAACAGTCTAACACCGAGATTAAACCTTTGCGACTTTCACCAGTCATTGATACGCATGACTTTGACACGAAGATGAAACAGGCCAGAAAATGGCTTGAATCGGGAATGAAAGTCAAGATCGATATGCGTTTCAGAGGCAGGATGATGACAAGACAGGAAGTTGGTCTCAAGATCATGAACGAATTTGTTGAAAAACTTTCCGATGTCTCTTCAGTCGACAAACAGCCAAAACTGGAAGGCAACATTATGTCTTGTGTTTTAACACCTAAAAAGAAATAGGAGGAAGATAAAATGCCAAAAATGAAGACAAAAAAGACTTTTGCAAAAAGAGTAAAAGTTACCGGAACAGGCAAATTAAGAAGATATTCGAACTATACTTCTCACTTTGCGACCAACAAGACACACAAGCAGCTCAAACATTTACACAAGCCATCTCTCGTCCATCCGTCAGATGTCAAGAGAGACAGAGATCTATTACAGGGATAGGAGGATAAGAAAATATGGCTAGAATTAAAGGATCGACTCCTACAAGAAACAGAAGGAAAAAAGTTTTAAAGCTCGCTTCAGGCTATTTCGGATCAAAGCATCTGCTGTACAGGACCGCTCATGAGCAGGTCATGCATTCATGGAAGTATTCTTACATCCACAGAAGAACTCTCAAGAGAGAGATGCGCAAGCTCTGGATCGCCAGGATCAATGCTGCTGCCAGAATGAACGGCATGAACTATTCAGCCCTCATGCATGGTCTGAAGGAAGCAGGCGTTACTGTCAACAGAAAGATGCTGTCAGAGATCGCCATCCACAATCCTGAAGATTTCGCAAAGATCTGCGAAGTTGCAAAGAACGGAAAAGTCGAAGCTCCGGCTAAGGCAAAGAAAACAACGAAGAAAAAAGTTGAAACTGAGACTACAGAAGTCGCTCAGGAAGTGGTAGAATAGTTATATAAGGAGCCAAGCTCCTTAATGGTCAGTTGGTGAAACGGTTAACACATCGCCCTCTCAAGGCGACACTCACGGGTTCGAATCCCGTACTGATCACCATGAAAAACAAAACGGAAGTCAAACTTCCGTTTTTTTCTTTGTCAAAAAGAAAACAGACTTTTTACAGTCTGTTCAGTGATTCATCGATCCTTCTGCGCGTCTCGTTTTTGCCAAGGATCTCGGCAATAGCTGTCGCGCCACCAGGTGCAACGCTTCTTCCCGAGAGGGCGACCTGCATTGGATACATCATCGTGATGTTTTTATATGCAAGTTCCTGGGCTTTGGCAGCCAGGGATGAGAAGATAGACTCATTTGTCCAAGGATCAACATCCTCCAGACAGCTTCTGACTTCAGTGAGTATCGTTTTGGCCAGTTCAGGATCTGTCTTTGCTTTCTTGTTTCTGAATATCTCATTATCATACTCATCTTTCTGATTGAAGAATGTGATCATATCTTTGATCTCGGAAAGAGTATTGATGCGATCGTGAATGGCATTTGCGATCAGCTTATAGTCGAGGTCTGTTCCGACAGTTTCCTGGATGTAAGTTCTGACAAGTTCATAATAGAGATCCTGTTCCATGTTTCGAATGTACATGCCGTTCATCCATGTCAGTTTGTCGATATCGAATATGGCACCTGTCGTACCGATGCGTTTGACATCGAAAGCCTGGCAGAGTTCCTTCAGAGAATAGATCTCTCTGTCTTCACTAGGTGCCCAGCCAAGGAGGGCAATGTAGTTCAGGATCGCTTCCGGAAGATAACCTTTTGCAAGCAGATCCTGGAATGAAGCATCGCCATTTCTCTTGGATAGTTTCTGATGTTCATCTTTCATGACAGGAGGGCAGTGGATGTATCTGGGGATGTCCCAGCCGAAAGCCTCATAGATCAGATTGTACTTCGGTGTAGAAGAAAGATATTCGTTTCCTCTGACGACATCTGTGATATCCATGAGATGATCATCGATGACGTTCGCAAAATTGTAGGTAGGGAAGCCATCCGATTTCAGAAGGACCATTTCATCGAGTGTCTTGTTTTCGACAGTGATCGTTCCATAGACTTCATCAGTAAATGATGTCGTTCCTTCTGGTTCGACATTGAGACGGATGACATAAGGTTCACCATTCGCGATCTTTGCATCGATCTCTTCCTTGCTTAAAAGCTTGCAGGGATCGATGAAGTAGAAAGAATCACCTTGCTGGCGGCGCATCTCTTCGATATCTTCTTCTTTGCAGAAGCAGAAGTGGGCTTTGCCCATCTCGACCAGCTGGTGCGCATACTTATGATAGATGCCTTCTCTCATCCTTTCGGATTGGACATATGGTCCGAAATCACCACCGACATCCGGTCCTTCATCATGAGAAAGTCCGCATTGTTTTAAAGTGTTGTATATGATGTCGACAGCGCCTTCAACAAGCCTTCCCTGGTCGGTGTCTTCGATCCTCAATAAAAAATCACCGTCATCCTTTTTCGCGATCAGATAGGCATATAAAGCCGTTCTGAGGTTTCCTATATGCATGTATCCGGTAGGACTCGGTGCAAATCTTGTTCTAATCTTGCCCATATAATAAGATCTCCTTCCAATCAATTTTAGCAAATGATAGCGCATTAAACTAGCAAATATCCTGCTTTTACATTAAAATTAGAAACGGAAGGTGACATTATGAAATTTGAATATGTACCAAGCGGTGTCTGTTCCAGGCATTATGAATTTGACATAGAAGGTGATACCATCAGATCTCTGGTCGTTGAAGGCGGCTGTCAGGGAAATCTCGGAGGTATCTCCAGGATCATCGTCGGTATGAAAGTCGATGATGTGATCAGAGCATTTGAAGGGGTCGACTGTCACGGACGGGGCACAAGCTGTCCGGATCAGATCTCCAAAGCTCTGAAAGCTTACAAACTGGCTGTATGATCGACACGAGAAATCGTGTTTCTTATTTTATAGAGGGCATATGATCTATTTTTTATATCTCGTTTTTATCACTATTTTCGTCCTGATCGATCAGTTCATCAAACAGGCTGTCGTTCAGAATATCCGTTTAGGCACTGTTATCGTACTGATAAAGGGTTTTTTTAATCTGACTCATGTCCGCAATTACGGAGCTGGGTTCTCGATCCTGCAGAATGCCAGATCCTTTCTGATCGCTTTGACGATCATCGCCTGTTTCATGCTCGTCTACATGCTGGTTACTGCGGAAAAGAAGGACCTTTGGTCAAAGATCTCCTATCTTCTGATCATATCCGGTGCGATCGGAAATCTGATCGACAGAGTTCAATATGGCTATGTCATCGATTTTCTGGATTTCAAGATCTTCACTTATGATTTTCCGGTCTTCAATATCGCGGACTGTTTTATCACTGTAGGCTGCTTTTTACTGATCGTAAAGATCTTATGGGAGGCCCGTCATGCCAAGAATTGATCTTATCGTTGATGAAGACAGCGTCGGCATCAGACTCGATGCCTATCTGGCTGAAAACACGCCATTAAGCAGAACCGCCATACAGAAACTGATCGAAAAAGGGGAAGTACTTCTTAACGATCAGGTACCGAATAAAAAGATCAAGACCGAGTTGAATGACAAGGTCTCTTTTGAGTATGAAGAGAAGACACTGACTGAGATCAAGCCACAGGACATCCCTCTGGACATCGTGTATGAAGATGAAGACCTGATCGTCATCAACAAGCCGAAAGATATGGTCGTGCATCCGGCTGTCGGAAATCCGGACGGCACGATCGTCAATGCCTTGTTATTCCATTGCAAGGAGCTTTCGGATGTCAACGGTTATTACAGGCCAGGTATCGTCCACAGGATCGATAAGGATACTTCCGGTCTTCTTGTCTGTGCAAAGAACAACAGGGCACACAATTTCCTCTCTGAACAGCTGAAAGATAAGACTTGTTACAGGAAGTATTATGCGATCGTATCTGGCGTCATACAGAACGGTCACGGAGAGATCGATGCGCCGATCGGACGAAGTGAAAAGAACCGTCAGCAGATGTGCGTGACGATGAAGAATTCCAAGGAAGCTATAACGCTTTTTGATGTCGTAGAGAGATATGATGATTCCACTTTGATCGATGTCGAGCTCAAGACCGGACGCACGCATCAGATCAGAGTCCACATGCAGTATATCGGACACCCGGTCCTGAACGATCCACGTTACGGAAAGAAAGTGCTCGATGAGACCGGCCAGTATCTGCACGCATATTTCCTGTCTTTTATTCATCCTAAAACAAATGAGAGGATGGAGTTCAGGACAGATCTGCCGGATTATATGAAAGGATATATTGCCCAAAAAGGCGGAAAATTCGATGGCTGAAAGACAGTTCTTTAAGATGTATCAGATCGCAAAAGAACTCATGAGAAGACATGGCTATACGCAGCAATTCATTCAGCAGTATTCCCAATTCGTTGAAGTTGAACTCTGGCTCATGAATACCGGCGATCCCGATTATCAGCTCATCAGGGTGACCTTGAACAGGGCATCTGCTTTTGAATATGACCGAGACAGAGTTGAAACGATCATAAAGGGGATCTCAAAGCTACAGAAGAGGGAACTTCGTTTTCTCGATATCCATATCAGCAATGAGACTTATGATCCGGATGCGGAAGATCATGACTATCTGAATATCGAGGATGCTTATGCGGATGGTGTGAATGTCTTTGGTCGTTTCCCGGAGATCTATTCTGTCATCAAGGATGATGCTGATCCGGAGACTGAGCTGAAGAAATTCGTCGATGTCGTCGATGAGATCAGACGCAAGAAGGAAAAGGAAAGACCTTTTTTCAAGCGGGCATATCCATTCGTGACGATGTTCATCATCATCGCATGCCTGCTCGTCTATCTTCTGAGTGCCTATCTTTCAACAAAATATGAAAAATCGGCAGTTTATGTCTTTTTAGGTGCTGATTATATGACATTCACTTTAGGCCTGAAGCAATTCTGGCGCCTTTTCACGAGCGCTTTCATTCATGGCGGTATCCTGCATCTGGCCACCAACATGTATTCTTTGTATATCCTCGGTGCCTACCTGGAAAGAAGACAGGGTCGAATACTCTATATCATGACTCTGATCGTTTCCATATTGACTTCTTCACTGACACAGGACATCTTATCCGAGAACACCATCACTATCGGTTTTTCGGGTGCGATCTATGGCCTGCTCATCATTTTCATAGTAGATCTGCTTCGCTTGAAAGTCGTGAGTTTCTCTACTTTTATCCCGCTGATCCTCATCAACGTCCTGATCAATACGATCGATACCACAGCCTGGATCGCTCATATCGGAGGCTTGGTAGCAGGCTTTGTCATGTATTTCTATGCGACACAGAAAGACAAAAGAGGTCCAACCGTCATGATCGTCGTCATGTTATTGTCTCTCTTTATCAAATATGTGACAATGAGATCGATAGATCCGATCTATGCAGGTACTGACATGCAGGTCGTCAGGATACTGGATGATATCGGATTGAAAAAATATGCTGCCGCTCTCTGGCAACGTCTGACTAAGGTATACGCTATCTACGGAGGTTAACATGGTCATTTCTTGGGAAGAATATTTCATGGGTCTTGCACATCTTTCTGGTCTTCGTTCAAAGGATCCCAACACACAGGTCGGAGCCTGTATCATCGATCAAGACAAGAAAGTCGTTTCGATCGGCTATAACGGTATGCCTAGGGGCTGCAATGATGAAGATTTCCCATGGCAGAGAGAGGGTGGTTTCCTTGATACAAAGTATGCCTATGTCGTTCATGCGGAGCTCAATGCGATCCTGAATTCGCCGCGTCCGGTGAATGGATGCACTTTGTATGTATCTTTGTTTCCATGCAACGAATGCGCAAAAGCGATCATCCAGTCCGGTATAAAAAAAGTCGTATATGAATCAGACAAATACGACGGAACAGAAGGCAATATCGTATCTAAGAAGCTATTGAAGGAAGCGGGTGTTGAACTGGAACAGCTCCCTTATACGGTCGATGTCACATTGACGAGCCAAAAGTGATCGTCTTATCATTCTTATGTTCTTTATAAAGGCTCTTGTAATATTCAAGAGCTTTTTCTTCGCCGTTTTCTTCCAGATATTTCAACAGATAAGTGATCTGCTCTACGGTTTTTGGATTCATGACCTTGTATTCCTTGGAGTTTACGAAAAAACGCAGGGGTTCACCGACGTTATATTTCTCTTTTTTATAGACTTTGGATGCCGAAATGCGGTCAATGACCGATTCCAGCATGTATCTGAAAGGCATCTCCAATGCTACGACTCTGATCTCTGAAGATGGACGGTCGACCCAATATTCCCAATGGTGCTTGTTACGGCCTTTGTGATGGAGCCAGGCCAGTGAATAACCGTTGATCTCTTTTTCTTTGCCGATCGGGGAACGATCGCCCTGAAAGTATCTGACAGAAGGCCAGAATTCGCTTGGTGAATACTTGGAAAGGTCATGAAGGAGACCTTGTGAGATCATTCCGCATCTGAAACAGGTCGTCATCACCAGCATCTTATGCGTGTTGATCGTTTTCAGATGACCGAAAAATCGTTTGAAAAAAGATCTGTTTTCCATGTCTTAAATTATATCGCAGCCGATGGTCATTAGTTCAAAAATGTTATATAATACTTGTATGCTCAATCGCCATGAATATCGCGAAAAGATCGTATTTTCTTTGTATCAGCATCTGCTTCTGCATAAAGAACTGAATGTCTGTTTTGAAGATAATTTCGAACCTGAGGAAATGAATGATTACGTCTTATCTGTCAGAGATGATCTGTACGTTCATAAAGACGAATACATCGAAGAGATATCTGCACATCTGAATAAATGGACATTTGACCGCCTGAACCTTGTCGAACAGGCTATTCTTTTGGAAACAGTATCTGAGATCAAACAGGCCATCAATGATAAAGCGGTCGTCATCGATGAAGCGGTCATAATGGCGAAAGAATATTGCGATGAGGAAGCATATAAGTATATAAACGGAGTTTTAGATCATATATGCAGCAGCTTACAGTAAGCAGTTTACTGCGCTATCTCAAGAACCGTCTTGATAACGATAATCATTTACAGAGGATCTATGTTTCCGGTGAGATCTCCAATTATCACCGGCATTTTTCTGGTCATCTGTATTTCACTTTGAAGGATGAACATGCAGCGATCAGTTGCGTTATGTTCAAATCTTCCGCAGCATCGCTCAAGTTTGAACCGAAGACCGGCGATAAGGTCATCGTTTTCGGTTCTGTTTCAGTTTTTGAGAGCTCCGGTCAGATGCAGCTCTATGTCCAGAGGATCGCACTAGACGGGCTGGGTGATCTTTACGCACGATATGAAGCTTTGAAAAACAAACTCACAGAAGAAGGAAAATTCTCTGTCGAGCACAAGATCACCATTCGTACATCCTATCCGGAAAAGATCGCTGTCCTGGTCGGAGACAAATCGGCAGCAATGTCCGATATCAGAACGGCATTCAGCAGAAGATGGCCATTATGCAAGGTGGATTACTATCCGGTCCTTGTGCAGGGAGAAGATGCAGCAGCGGATATCATTTCAAAACTGATCTTGGTCGATGAGATGAATTATGATGCGATCATCATTGCCAGAGGCGGCGGTTCCTTTGAAGATCTCTTCTGTTTCAATGATGAGGCTCTTGTCAATTGCGTCTATGATGTGAAGACTTTCGTTGTGTCGGGAGTGGGTCACGAACAGGACTTCACGTTGCTGGATTTTGTTGCAGATCTTCGAGCAGCGACCCCAACAGCTGCAGTTGAGCTGATCACACCAAATATCACTGATGTCATGATCATGCTGGATGATTATCAGGAAGAACTGTATGACCTTCTTCTTTACAATCTTGAGAATAAAAAAATGGTCTATGATCTGTACTGTCAGCGTCTGTTCAATTATCAGAGATCGCTGCGATCTGTCAGCGAACGTATCGACGCGGATGTCAATGCAATAAGGAATGCAATAATGTATAAGATCAGCCGTAACTATGACAAGATAGATCATATCGATACTTTATTGAATTCTAAGCTGGATTTAAAGCTGAATAACGATAGATTATTACTAAAACGATTAAATACACTATTAGAAGCGTATAACGCTGAAAACGTCCTAAAAAGAGGCTATTCACTGATTTTTCAGGATGGCAGAATAGTCAAGAAGAAAAATGAGCTTCGAAAAGAACCATTTCAGATCCGTTTTACCGATGGCATGATCAGCGCCATAGAAAGGGGAGAAGATGCCTAAAGAACTCACATTTGAGCAGCAGATGAAAAAGCTTCAGGAGATCGTCGATAAACTGGAGAAGAACGACATCGAACTAGACGAATCGATCGCGCTTTATGAAGAAGGACTCAAACTTTCTAAAGCTCTGAAATCACAGCTTGAAGGTTTTGAGAATAAAATAAAGGAACTCAACGAGGAAAATGAAGATGAATGATTTTGAAAAGCATATAGACGATTACCTTCATTCCCAAAGGCCTTGTCTGATCACTGATGCGATGATCTACGCCATGGAAGGTGGCAAGCGTTTTCGTCCGCGCGTCATCTTTGCGATCACCAAAGGACTTGGCTACGATGAGAAGATCGCTTATGACGCTGCTCTTGCGCTGGAACTGATCCAGACCTATTCTCTCATTCACGACGATCTTCCGGCCATGGATAACGACGATATGCGCAGGGGGAAGCCTTCACTTCATAAAGCGTTCAGGGAAGATATTGCCATACTGAGCGGAGACCAGCTTCTGACCAATGCCTTCAGAGTCGTTGCTGAATCATCTTCTTACGATGCGGAAACAAAAGTGAACATCATTGGTGCTCTTAGCAGATTTGCCGGGATCGATGGAATGATCTATGGACAGCTTCTGGATGTGACGACAGACAGTTCAAACATTGATAAAGAAAAGCTTTTTGAGATCCAGGACAACAAGACAGGCGGTCTGTTCAAGATCTGCTGTCTGATCCCTATGTACATCGCCAAAAGAAACAGGGAGGATTACTATATCGGCCTTGGTTCAAGGATCGGTGAGATCTTCCAGAATCAGGATGACCTCTTTGATCTGATCAAATCAGAAGAAGAAATGGGCAAGAATCTTTCTGATCTGAAAAACAACAAAGGCACAGCGCTTTCGATCTACTCATCTGAAGAACTGAAAGCGATCATCGATGACGAGTTTTCTTCTCTTGAAAAATACCTGGAAACAGCTGATTTCGATACGAAGTATCTGATGGAACTGTTAAATATACTTAAGGAGCGTTAAAATGAACATTTCCGAGATCAAGAATCCTCTTCTGCTGAAAGAGATGAACAATGATGAACTGAAAGACTTCTGCAGGCAGTTAAGAGATCATATTATCACATACACTTCCAAAAACGGCGGATATCTTTCCGGTAATCTTTCTGCAGTAGAACTCAGTGTGATGCTCAATAAAATGTTTACAGAAGAAGATAGGCTTCTGTTCGATGGAAATGATGTCAATTATACACACAAGATCCTCAATGGAAAGTCTGAGGAATTGGGTACCAACTCCAACGGTGCATATTCTCTTTCAAATGCGCTTGGCCTGGCTGTTTCTCGCGATCTGGATCATAAGCATTACAATGTCGTCGTCGTCGTCAATTCAACAGATCTTCTTTCAGGCCGTAATACAGAAGCTCTTAACCTGATCTCCAATCTGGGAAAAAAGATGATCATCGTTTTCAATGATGACACGACGATCGATAAAGGCATCGGACTGATAGACAGACTGATCTCTGGATTAAGAACAACAAAGGGATATAACACACTGAAAGACAATGTCAAGGATCTGATCAGGCCTTCAAAAAAAGGCGAAAAGATCATTGAAAACATTCATAATCTCAAGACCAGCATCAAAAAGAACGTCATTGATGAAGGGATCTTCTCGGAATTCAATATCGACTATATCGGGCCTATCGATGGCCACGATCTCAATGATCTGCAAAGGGCGATAGAGATCGCAAAAGAGAAGACATATCCTTGTGTCATACACTGCGTGACGACAAAAGGAAAAGGTTTCAAATATGCGGAAGCTTCAACAAACGATTCCTGGAACAGAGTCGGACCTTTCAACGTCAATAACGGAACTTTGTTGCATGGGGAGACCAACGACCTGTTCTATGCGAGAAATATAGCTGGCATGTGTTTTGAAAGGCTGATGGCCCAAAATGGATCACTTGTCTGCGTGACGACGAGAAACGTCAATGAATACGGTGTTGCCAATGTGTTTGCGAAGTATCCAGGCAGATCTTTTGATACGGTTTCCAGTGCTGAAAATTCTCTCGGTTTTGCTTCCGGTCTTGCATTAGATGGAAAGGTCCCTTATGTGACGCTGCGTTCCTTCGAATTGCTGAATGCTTTTAAAGTCCTGAAAAATCAGGTCAATAAGCTTTCAGTACCTATGATCATCGGGCTGATCAATGATGGAAATCTGGATTATGATCTGCTTTCCCGTCTGAACAACTGCTATGTCTACGAGATCAAAAATGCCGATGATCTGCAGGATATCATGTATACTTCAAGCAGATCAGACAGGCCTGTGATCATGATCCTGCCTGATAAATGTCTTGAATACAAGGAAAAAGAAGAGTTTTCAGTTAAAAGATTAGGATTTTGGAGAAAAATGGCAAATAATGAAGTAGGGGATACCTGCATCATTGCTTCCGGTCCGGATCTTGACCAGATCACAGAGATCGTCAAAGCAAACAATATGCCTATCGATGTCATCGATTCCGGATCCATGTTTCCGATCGATGAAGAATGTCTGAAACAGTGTCTGTCGGATAAGAAAAACATCTATTTTTATGACAGAAAACTGCAGATGCCGATCCTGAAATATCTGTCGGATAAGAAGATCCAAAATCCGGTCATTTTTGTGGATGGCGATTCAGTAAATCATCTTTTTGAAATGATCAATAAATAAATATGCTAAAAAGCCTGTACATCAAGAATTACGCTATTATCGATAAACTCGAATTGAATTTCGATGATGGTTTTTCTGTGTTCACAGGCGAGACAGGTGCAGGAAAATCCATCATTGTCGGTGCATTGTCCTATCTGATCAAAGGAAAAGCAGATCTCTCTGTGATCAGAAACGGCAGTGATAAAGCGATCATAGAAGGTGTCTTCTCTGTTGATGACGACATGAAAGATGTCCTGAATGAAGCAGATATCGATTTTGATGATGAGATCATCGTAAGAAGAGTCATTTCCAGAGACAATCACAATTCGATCAGAGTCAATGACACGAATGTCACTTTGAGCTTTCTATCCAATCTTTTCGGTGAACATATTGATATCCATTCACAGAAAGATTCCCAATATCTCTTAAACAAGAAGAATCACCTCAGACTGCTTGATAAATACGTCGATGATCCTGCTATCATCAATGAATATAAAAAGGCATACAATGCCTACAATCAGGCAAGGAAAGAGTATGATGAGCTTGCCAACAACACTTACAACCAGTCCGAACTGGAATTCTATAGATTTGATCTCAAGGAACTGCAGGATGCAGGATTGGATCCAAACGAAGAAGAAGAACTTGCAAGCAAGGAGAAGAGATACCAATCAGCAGAAAAATATCTTACGACCCTGAACAATGCGGTAGAACTTTTCGACGGAACTGATGGGATCGATGAGAAGATCTCCGTTTTGCTTAAATCATTGAATCTTGATGATCCGATCGTTTCCAATGCAAAAGAGAAGATCCAGGATCTTTATTATTCATTAAACGACGAGATGGATCAGCTGAAAAAACTCTTAAATGACTTCAATGATGAAGATATCGATATCGATCGGATCGAGGAAAGATTGTATACATATTCGAAATTAAAGAGAAAACATTCTCTTGATACAGCCGGATTGATCAAGAAGAGAGATGAACTGAAAGAAAAGATCGCATTTTTTGAGGACCGTGATTTTGTTTTGGCTGAAAAGAAGAAGATCGTGGATGATCTTTACGCTAAAGCGGATGCTCTTGCAGAAGAACTCAGCATAAAGAGAAAAGAGAAAGCACTGGATCTGGAAAAGAAGATCATGGGCGAGTGCGAAGAACTGATGCTTCCAAACGTCAATTTCCATATCGATATAAATGGGATCTCCTTAAATAACAATGGAAAAGATGATGTAGAATTCTTTGTTGCCATGAATAAAGGCGATCAGCCTAAACCTCTTAAAAATGTTGCTTCCGGTGGCGAGATCAGCCGTCTGATGCTTTCTTTAAAAGCTGTTTTCACTGCGCTCAGCGATACGAGCCTCGTGATCTTTGATGAGATCGATACCGGTGTATCTGGCAAAGTCGCATTGTCTATCGGCCAGAAGATTGCTCAAATCGCCAGAAATACACAAGTCCTATGCATTACGCATCTTGCGGCAGTAGCTGCTTGCGCTAAAAAGCACTATTACATCTTCAAGCAGGATGATGCGCAGACATCTCAGACATCCGTCAGACTGCTTGATCATGACGATATCATAAAAGAACTTGCAATCATATCGACATCAGAAACTTCCGCTTCTGCTCTGGAAGCGGCAGAAGAACTCTATAATACTGCGCAAAACAGCATCATCCTCAAATGAAGATCGATAAAGCAATCAAAGAGTACGTGATCTCTCTTTCCACCTCGGAAGGGCGATCTGAGAATACGATCAGTGCATATCAGAGAGATCTGAATAAATACAGTTCTTTTTTGAAAAGCAATGGAATAGAGGATACTGAAGAAATCAGTGAAGATCTTGTTTTTTCTTTTATAGATGACCTAAATGAGGATTACGCTGTCAAATCCATCAATCGGATGAAGACTTCGATCCGTAATTTTCATAGGTTTTTGAATTTCAAATATGAATTGAAAGATCCAACTCTGAATGTCAAAGTATCAAAAGGGGAGACCCGATTACCGATCTATGCAACAAAAAATGAGATCGAGCAGTTGATGTCGATTTTTGACGATAAAGACAATCAACAACTGTTTGAACATGCGATACTGGAAACGATCTACGGGTTGGGTTTGAGAGTATCTGAATGTTGCAACCTGAAAACGAATCAGGTCAACCTGAATGATGGTTTTGTAAAAGTCCTGGGAAAAGGGAACAAAGAAAGGCTTCTTCCTATTCCCAATAGGACCAAGATGCTTATGAATGAGTATTTCGTCAAAGTCAGACCTCTATGGCAGAAAAGAAAGACGAATCAGTTCTATATCAATCATTTAGGGAAACCTATTTATTCAGAATATGTCGAAATGATGCTTAGAGAAAGCAACATCAAGGCCGGGATCAAAAAACACTTAACACCTCATAAACTGCGTCATTCTTATGCGACGCATCTCCTGGAAGGGGGAGCAGATCTAAGAGTCATACAGGAGCTTTTAGGTCATTCTGATATATCTACAACAGAGATCTACACCCATGTTGAGTCAGAAAGACTTACAGAATTGTATAAAAAGGCACATCCAATGTACAAAAACAAGAAATTAAAATAAATAAACAAATAATGAACAGATAGAAGGGGGTATAAACATGTCAAAGTACTATTATGCTGATCCAAATGATGAATCTTTTGTTGTTTATCGCGAAGATTATGGTTCTTACAGGCCTGTTTTTGTTGAAAAATACGGAGATAGGAGGCTTACATTCGATCACGAATTGTCTGAAGTGACCGGAAAAAAGGAGATAGAAGCCTTAGACAAGTATATGGAGCCATATGGAAATGGAAAACTGAATATCTATATGGCTGGTCCATTGTTCAATGAGGGCGACAGATATTCAAATAAGATCAACTCTGATGCTTTAAGAAATGCCGGTTATGCGACTTTTTTGCCTCAGGAAGTAGTCATTGATAAAGACAGCAGCAAATTAGTGAAAGATGCCTGCTTCTATATGGATTTTAAAGCGATCAACTTATGTCAGATCGTGGTTGCGAACTGCAATGGTATTGAAGTCGATTCAGGAACCGCTGCTGAAATAGGGATGTGCTATGCGTTGAATAAAAAGATATACGCCTATAAAAGCGATGTCAGAAATTATTATAACGAGAATTATAAGCTGAATAATTTTGTAGGCGGTCTTGTCAATAATAAAACATATGAAAAAATAGAAGATATCATCGAAGAAATAGAGGGGGCTTATTCCTCATCTTTTACTGCAAAAATCTGAATCTGAAAATCCCGCATAACATACATTATGCGAAATATTATATAATAAAAAAGTTTTTGATTATTCAGTCTCTTTATATCTTTAAATACATCTTTTTATGTAATATTTTTGATTTTAAATAATTAAAAAGTCATGTATTGTTTCTAAAACTAATTACATGACTTTTTTATTTTGAATTCAATAATGGATCATCATCCGTTTGCAAGATCTTCAAGTTCTTTATAGAATTCTTTAAATTCTTTTTTTGAAAGTTTTTTCACAGCTGCAGCATTCACATGTCCGCCGCCGCCATGAGCAACACAGATCGTATTGATGATATAACCGCTTTTTGAACGTACAGAACAGTCGACTGTTCCATCATCTGTTTCTAAAGCAATCGACCAGATACTTAGATCTTTTATTCTTCCTATTTCATCAATATTTGTTTTCGCCTGAACTTGAGTTATCCCGATCCTAGTCAGATCTTTAGGTGTTAAATAGATATAGCCGAATCTTCCTTTGATCTGTAATTTCGCAAGGACCTGGGAACTCTTTTTGAATGTGTCGATATCTTTATCCATAACGAATTCAACAAGCTTTGAAACGGACAAGTCCCCTCTTTTTACAAGCTTAGATGCTATAGAAAGTGTCTGATATGTGACATTCGTTGTTCGGAAATTGATCGTATCAGAGATGATCCCGCAATATAGATATTCACAAGTTTTCTTAGATAAGCTCAAATTTCTGAATTCTTTGCTGAGAAATATTTTAGCCAATATTTCCGCACATGCTGATGCCTTTGGTTCAATGAAGTTATGATCAGCATATTTTGCCATTAATGGATGATGATCTATTTTGATCGAAAAAGCAGCATTCAATGCTCTGTTATCATCGATCCTGTCTGCATCTGATGTATCCAGGATGAAAGCAAGTGATTTTTTCAGATAATCGTCCGATATCTGGTCATTCTTTGATGTCAGATCGTAGATATCTTCACCACCGATCTTAACTGTTTTTTCAGGAAAATTATCCTTGATATATGACTCGAAAGCCAATGCCGAAAACATAGCGTCGCCATCCGGACGCTGATGTCTGAATATCGAAATGAGATCGAACTCTTTCAGCTTATCAAGGATGATTTTGTACATTCTATAAACCTAATATCCTGACTGTGTCTTTTACGATCGCAAGCTCCTCGTTTGTTGGAACGACATAGACTTTGACTTTTGAATCAGGTAAAGAGAGTTCCGCTTCAGAATGACACTTGGCATTGAGTTCATAGTCGATCTTCAAACCGAGACCTTCTTCAAGTTTCTTGCAGATCATTTCTCTGACTAAAGTTGCGTGCTCACCAAGACCTGCAGTGAATGTCAGAGCATCGACATGTCCAAGTTGCATGACATAGCCGCCTACTACATTGATTACTCTGTTGACATAGAGATCATAAGTGATCTTTGCTCTTTCATTTCCTTCTTTGATCGCATTTTCAACGTCTCTGGAATCTGAAGAAACACCGGATACACCAGCCATACCTGATTTCTTGTTCAGATAAGTTTCCATTTCTTCAGGTGTGCAGCCAAGTTTCTTTGTCATGAAATAAACAACAGTCGGGTCGATATCACCACATCTGGTGCCCATCATGATGCCACCTAAAGGAGAAAGTCCCATTGATGTGTTGATGCATTTGCCACCCTTTATAGCGGTGATCGAAGCTCCTGAACCCAGATGCAAAGTGATCAGATTGAGATCTTTAATGTCTTTGCCCATGATTTCAGCTGTCTTGTTTGCAACATATTTATGGGATGTTCCGTGAGCACCGTAACGTCTAACCTTGTAATCCGTATACCACTCGTATGGGACCGGGAACAGATATGAATCAGGTTCCATAGTCTGATGGAATGCAGTATCAAATACGAAAACGTGTTCGATTTTTGGCAATGCGTTCTTGAAAGCTTCATAGCATGTCAGGTGCGCTGCGTTATGCAAAGGTGCGATATCGATCAGTTCGCGGACTTTGTCTACAACATACTGATCTACTTTTACGGAATCTTTGAAATAAGGTCCACCTTGGACGATCCTGTGTCCGGCAGCTTTGATCTCATCAAGAGACTCAACGATACCGAAATTGATCAACGCATCCAGGAGCATGTCGACTGCGACCTGATGATTTGGAACAGGAACGTTTCTGGAAATGTGTTCTCCGTTGACATTGATGCCGAAGATGCCCATTGGTAAGCCGATCCTTTCAACGTTGCCGCTGGTCAGAACCTTGCCTTCAGGCATTTCAAACAACTGGAACTTCAATGATGAACTACCTGAGTTAACAGCCATGATTTTTGTCATAATTTTCTCTCCCTACTTTATCTTTTCTATTTTTTTGATAAATGAATTCAACAATTCATTGTCTTCCTGTTTCATCTGCTCAATGATTTCATCAAGCTGTTTATCTTTTTTGATCAGTTTCAGATGTTTTTCGTAATCGTTCAGCTGAACAAGCGATCTCTTGATCAGATCCTGTACAGCACTCTTGGAGATCATCAGATTGTCGGCGATCTCATTCATCGAAAGATCTTCGTTAAAGTATTCATCAAGTATATCCTGCTGATGTTTGGTCAAAAGTTCACCATAGTAATCCAGCAGCAGCGAATTGTATTCCCTCTCAATTGGCATGACGAAGCTCTCCGATGATCGAATCCAGATACAGATCGAAATCAAAATCCTGAATATCTTCCATGTCCTCCCCTACCGTGATATATCGTACAGGGAGACCGGTCATGTTTTTGATCGCGATGACGATTCCGCCTTTTGATGTGCCATCCATTTTTGTCAGGATGATGCCATTGAGATCTGTGATCTCATTGAACAGTTCTGCTTGAGATAAGCCATTCTGTCCCGTATTGGCGTCCAGTACCAGCCATGTATTATGCGGTGCTCCTTCGATCTCTTTGCCCAGAACTCTGTGCATCTTTTCCAGTTCAGCCATAAGATTGACTTTTGTCTGTAAGCGTCCGGCCGTATCGCATATCAGGATATCGATATCATTTTCTTTCGCAAAACGGCAACCATTGACCAGGACGGAGCTAGGATCTTCATTTTCTTTTCCGCTGATGCATGGTATGCCAAGTCTTTCTGACCAGACCTGTAGCTGTTTCGTGGCACCAGCCCTGAACGTATCTGCTGCGACCAGAGCAACTTTCTTATCCTCGTTGAGATAGCGATAGGCAAGTTTTGCACAGGTGGATGTCTTTCCTGAACCGTTGACACCGACCATTAAAATGACAGTCGGACCGTTTTCGTTATAAACGATCTCAGTATCCGGCTTTTCATAATAGACTTCTCTGAAGGTCTGTCCCAGGAAGTTCATGATATCTTTCGCAAACAGATAGTAGTAATTCTGACAAGTCTCAAAGAATTTGTCGCAGATGAGTTCTGAAGTCTGATAGCCAATATCGGCTTCTATCAGTGTGACCATCAGTTGCTCCATGAAATCATCTTTGTTCTGCTTCTTGTTTTCCGTTACAAAACGCAGTTTTCGTCCCAAAGAATCATTCGTCTTGGCGAATCCGTGCAGATATTTGTTTTTATCTTTTGAAAAGAATCCCATTACGCTGTTGCTCCTGCTGTTTTTTCTTCAGGTTCTGCCATTTCGATCGCATCGATCAGTTTCACTTTCAGCATCTGTGAAACGCCTCTCTTCTGCATCGTGACACCAAAGAGAGAATCACACTGTTCCATCGTACCAGGTCTATGAGTAATGATGATGAACTGAGATCTGTCGGCGAATTCCTTGACGTATTTCGCAAATCTTTCAACATTGGCGACATCCAATGCGGATTCGATCTCATCAAAAACGATCAGCGGTTCTGGTCTGACTTTGAGGATCGTGAAAAGAACGCAGATCGCGATCAATGATTTTTCACCGCCGGAGAACAGTCTTATTGACTTAACAGCTTTTCCAGGAGGCTGAACATCGATATCGATACCTGTATTCAGGATATCTTCCGGATCTTCCAGGACCAGTCTCGCTTTTCCGCCGCCAAATAGTTTTGCGAATACAGCAGGCAGTTCCTTGTTGATCGCGTCAAAAGTCTCTTTGAACTGCGTCTTCATGATCTCATCCATCTCATCGATGGCAGCAAGGATCTTATCACGGGAAGCGATCAGATCATCATAGTTCTTTTTCAAGAATTCATATCTTTCATTGACTTCATCGAATTCTTCCGGAGCCGACATGTTGATGTTGCCAAGTTCCTGTATATCTCTTCTGAGATTGATCACTTCTTCTCTGGCTGTCTCATCGATCTCCATATCATAGTTTTCCAAAGCATATTCAAAAGTCATCTGATATTCCGATGCCAGACGATTCAGATCATTCTCCAGTTTGGTATCCAGAACAGCTCTGCTCGTATTGACTGAGGAAATATTGTTTCTGGCTTCATCAAGCTGTCTTCTGACGAGCCTGATCTGCTGTTCCTTGCGGTCGATCTCGGCAGAAAGTTTCATCCTCTCATCTCGTCTGAGTTTTAAAGAAGTTGAAAGTTCGTCCTTCTTGGCGTAGTTTTCAGAAAGCTTCATGATGACCGTATCAGAAATGGTCTCCTGATCTTTCATTGGAGCGATGGATTCATAATCAGCTCTGAGTTTCTCATACCTGGCGCGTTTTGAATCGACGATCTGTTCGAGCTGAGCCATGGCAATACGTTTTTCCATGATCTGGCTTTCAAAGCTCTCTTTCTGCGAATTCAAAAGCGAATAGTTCTTGTTGGCAATGCTGTTTTCAGCTTTATAAGATACCATATCGCTTTCCAGACGTTTGTATTCCGCCTGAGCAGTCATCATGGAAACTTCATTTTTTACTTTACCACCGGTCATAGAACCGCCTCTATGGACGACTTCTCCGTCAAGTGTAACGATCTTGTATCCGTAATTCAATAAAGAAGAAAGATTGTTGGCATTTTCCAGATCATCCGTGACAAGCACGTTGCCAAGCAGTGATTCTTTGACAGCTTCATATTCCGGAGAACATGTGCAGAAATCGTATGCGGTTCCCAGATATCCTTTTGTGTTCTTACATACGATCTCATCTTCATAGCGAACAGTATGCGCTCTGCAGACAGTAACCGGTAAAAAAGTCGCTCTGCCCGAACGGTTCTTCTTCAGGAAAGAGATCGCTTTTCTTGCAGCCTCTTCATCTTTGGTCACGATATGATACACGGAGCCAGCCAATGCCGTATTGATCGCTTCTTCATAACCATCATCAGGATGTATCTCCTGGCCTACAACGCCCATGATCCCATAAAAAGAGCTTTTGTTTGACATGATCGATTTGACACCAGCCTGATTGACCGATGAGAAAGGGTCTGAGATCACGTTTTTAAGGACTTCCATCCTGTTATTCATACGATTCAGGACATTACTCGTCTCGTCCTTCTTGAATGAAGCTTCTGCAAGATCCGAAATGGTATTGTCCAGATTGGTATTAAGCAGTTCGATATCCGCTTTCAGCTTATTCAAACGATCCATCCTGTCGTCATACTCGAATTTCGCCTCATTGATATATGATTCCATCTCTTTGATCTTCTCTTCAGAAGAACCCATCTCGATCGCATATTTGCGCTTTTCATCGATCTCGATCTTTCTGGCTTCAAGAGTCTGTATCTCATTGATGACCATCATCAGTCTTTCCTGTATGCTGTTGATCTGGTGATCATATTCTCTCAGTTTTGCTTTGTTTTCAAAATTGGAGTTTTCATGGACCTGTATCGTGGTTTCATGCATGGCGAGATTGGTATCCAGATCGAACATGGACTTTTCCAGTTCACTTTTCTGCATGTTCAGGCTTCTGATCTCATTGACCAGAACAGCAACTTCGATCTGTTCCAGTCGGGCTTTCTTTTCCCGGTATATCTCCGCTTTCTTAGCCTGTCTTTTGAGTGGAGCGACCTGTCTTTCCAGTTCACTGAGTATATCAAAAGTCCTGTCAAGGTTCTCTTTCGTCCTCTCCAGTTTGTTCAGTGATTCGATCTTTCTTTTCTTGTATTTGGAAACACCAGCCGCATCTTCAAAGATCTCACGTCTGTCATATGGTTTCGCTTCAGCAAAACTTAAGACATTGCCCTGGGAGATCATGGAAAGAGAATTCTTTCCCATGCCTGTATCCATGATCAGATCCAGGATATCCTTATAACGGACATTCTTTTTGTTGATCAGATATTCCGCATCCTGATCATCATTGTAAATGCGTCTGGTAAGTTCTATCTCATCATAATCTGAATTCAGCATGTGTGCGGAATTGTCAAAAACAAGCGTGACTTCCGCCATATTCATCGCTTTTCTTTCTTCCGTACCGGCAAAAATGATATCGGTCATCTTTTCACCGCGAAGTGACCTGACGGACTGTTCGCCCAGGACCCACCTGATGGCATCAGAAATATTCGATTTTCCGCATCCGTTTGGACCGACGATACCTGTTACGGGATCTTCAAAATTTATGGTTATATGATCTGCAAAGGATTTGAATCCCTGCATTTCAATACGTTTAAGAAACATCAGAACTCCTCTTTATCACTTTGATATTATAACAAATTTAGGATATCAAAAGAACAGATAATCCATACTTCAAAAAGAACCCTTCATATACCTTTCATGAATGTTTATAGATGTACATATAGCGGCAAAACATCCAGATCAGCGATATCGAGAATGTGTTCCTTTTCGATCAGTTCAGTGATATTCTTGTTTTTCCTGATCTGGTAGGAATTCGTCCCGTCCTTGAGGTGGTATTTCTTTGATGCTTCCATATATTTTCCAAAAGGATCGCTAACGATATACATCAGGATCCTGTCTCCTTCAACAAAAACATATGGTCTTATCCATCTATGATTTCTTTCTTCATAGCCTTTGATCAGATCTCTGATCTGGCTCTCTTTCAATTCCGAAGACAAGACGATATAGTCAAATCCAAGTCTTTGTAAAAACTCATAACAATGAGAGTTGCTGCAATTCAGTGTATAATATGCGATCTTCTCTTTGTAATCTTTCAGAAGACCGCCAAATTCACTGATCACAGCCCGTTCGCTTTCACAATAAACAGATCCCGTATTGATGACATCATTCATTTCAAAAGTCTTTTCGTTGATGCGTATCACATCATTTTCCTGGATCATCGGTGAATCATTCAAAGATCCCTCATGGGCCTCATCGAATTTGACCAGAATAGGATCCCTTGAAAATGATCCAAGTCTGAATGAATTAAAGCATTCGATCGCATCTCTTCTGATCTGGTTGAGATCTCTGACTGTAAGGAATGCGTTTTCAGTATCGGCTTTAAAGGAAGCCAGCTGATACACTGTATCATTTAATTTGGAAAACTGTTTCTTGATCAGATCCTCATTTAAAGGGGCTTTTTGAGCCTTCTGCGCTTTGATATCAGAAATATACTCGTATATTTGATCATTCGATTTTAAAGTCACCTGAACGTTCTTTTCAGGGTAGATGATGACTTTCATATCCAGAGGAACCTTTTTTTCATCTCTTTCCATGATCTTCTTCTCAAGTAAATGATCCTGAGTCAGATAAACGGTCCCGCTCAGTTTCAGATCCGATTCAACTGCACAGATATCACCTTTCGATGCTTTGTTTACCAGCAATCCATTCAGATAAAGCTTATTGACAATAAAGCCTTCCTCATTGATACGGATGCCGTCGAACTGGTTCAATTCATGATCGAGATGGATATAAAGCAAGCCATTTCTCTGATTGATGACCTCGCCAATGGCGATCCCCTGATGATTAGGAGTCTTTTGGCCAAACAATCCTTTTTTCCCATATAAAAGATCATTGGAAAAATTGCGGTTAAAAAGAACTTTAAGCTCATCAATTTCTCCTTCGCCGATATGAAATGGTTTCCCTTCAAGGCAAGAATCGATCGCTTTGCGATACATGCCGGTGACATATCCGACATAGGCGGGCGATTTCATCCTTCCTTCGATCTTGAACGAGGCGACACCGGCATCGATCAATTGAGGAATATCTTCAAGAAGATACATGTCTTTCGGAGAAAGAAGATAATTGGTATCTGTTTTGATCCTGTGATCCTCTTCATCATACAATTCATATCTTAATCGGCAACATTGAGCGCACATTCCCTTATTGGCGGAACGGTTCTTCGTAGCTGAAGACATCAGACACTGACCCGAATACGATACGCACAGAGCTCCATGAACGAAAGTCTCGATCTCTATATCTTCCTTGCACGCTTCCCGGATCAGTTCCAAAGTGGATTCCCTGGCTAAAACAACACGTTTGAAACCCAGTTTTTTTGCTGTTCTGACACCTTCGAGATTATGGACATGCATCTGTGTAGAACAGTGCAGTTCGAAATCCGGATATCTCTTTTTCAGTTCATAATACAGACCAAGATCCTGTATCAGCAAGGCATCAACATCACTCTGATAATAATATTCCGCGGACTTTAATGCATTCTCAAATTCCGCTTCCGTCAATAAAGTATTCAAAGTGACGAAAACTCGCACATTCCTAAGATGAGCATATTTGACTGCTTCCTTCAGTTCATCTCTGTCGAAATTTCCGGCAAACGCCCTTGCAGAAAAGCTCTTCCCTCCAAGATATACCGCGTTCGCGCCATTGTTGACGGCTGCTTTCAGACATTCAAAATTACCGGCAGGAGAAAGCAATTCAATTTTTCTCATATCTGTACTCCAAAGAAAGTCCACCCAAAGACGTTTCCTTCAGTTCGATAGCGAGCTTGTTTCCAGTATAGTTCATCGCATGAACGACATGATCGAAGCTGATTGCATTCGTCTTGATATTACGAAACTGTTTTGCCAGATATGCACAATCATAAGATCTCAGGATCGAGACCGCATTTCTTTCTATGCATGGAATGATGACGTAGCCAAGGACCGGATCACAGGTGAGGCCTAAGAAATGTTCAATGCCCATCTCCGCGGCATATTCGATCGTCTGCAGATCTCCCCCATCGTCAAAAGCAAGCGCTGCGGAAGCCATTGCGCATGCTGTCCCCACTTCGGCCTGACATCCACCGGTAGATCCGGCGATCGAAGCATTGTTCTTGATGCAGTTTCCGAAAACACCGCCAATACTCAACATGTCGCAAAGTCTGTCGATATCATAGCCTTCATTGAAGCGCAGATAATACATCAGTGAAGTCATGATCCCGCAGGCTCCCAGAGTCGGTGCAGTACACATCATACCTCCGGCTGCATTCTCTTCACAGGCTGCGTACGAATAAGCGACCAGATAGTCTTTTTTATCTTTTGCCTTTTCATACAGTTTTTTGGCGATCCTGTGATACTGCAGTTCCTCATTCAGCAAGCCTTCACTGTTCAGCCCTTTTTCCACAGTATCAAACATGACCTGTAGGCATTCTTTCAAATGATCCTTCAGATCTTTTTCATGAGCGTATACATAATCGAGCAGACCGCAGTCATTCTCTTTCAGGTATCTTTTGATCTGTTCGAAATTCTCTTCATTGTAGACCTTTTTTTCATCGCCCAGATCATGTTCTTCTACCTTGACCGCACCACCGCCCAGAGACTTTCCATGCCAAAGTTTCATAGGAACATTATGATTGAAGCCCTGAATGAACATATTGTTTTCTTTCGTTGTTTTGTCAAAATCAAAAGTGATCTCTTCACATCCCAAAGCTTCTTTTATGATGCTGAGCGTTCCGTGCCCTTCCGCTGTCATGGCCAATGAGCCGCCTAGTTCAATATGATAGGAATCACAGTCAGGAAACTGTTCTCTGTATGCCTTAGCGATGCGGTAAGGTGCGATCGTATGCGAACTTGAAGGCCCATGGCCTATTCTGTATAACTGTTTGATTGCCTGCATGGATCTATCCTTTCAGAAGTTCTAATATGAACAGTTCAAATCTTGTGTTGTCCGGGATCGAATTATCGGATTTACATTTGACATCGAGATCAGAAAGCTTTGCGAGCATTTCCATGATCTTTTCCTTATTCAGTTTCTGAAGCGATTCGTTCGCTTTATTCAGCCTGTATTCATTGATCCCGGTCAGTTCCAGGATCTCATTCCTCTTTTTGCCGATACCTTGATAGTATGCGATCTCGTAAAGGAAACGGAGCTGATTAGAAAGGAGGCCGAGCAGACTTAGAACGGAATCATTTTCATTCAGCATCTTTCTCTCAATGCTGACCGCCTTGCTAACATCTTTTCCTGTTAAAGCATTGATCAGTTCGAAACTGTCATTCTCATCAGAAGCAGTACAGAGCCGGCTTACAGCTTTACTGTCGATCTTTTCAGGATATAGCTTAAGGATCTTAAGGTTCTGATTCAGCAGCGTTGCATTCCTTTTACAGAGGTTGCCAAGAAGATATATGGCATCATTATCCATAGACAGTTTCTCTTCGATGATCCTGGAACGCATATAGGTGTTGAAGTTTTTATAATCGTAAGAGTTTAAAGTGATGACCTGAGCATTCTCTGCGATCTGTTTATAGATCTTCAGCCGCTGATTAAAGTTATTCAGAAAGGTATACAAGACGAGCTGACATTCGAAGACCGGATTTCCGATATAGGCGAGCAGTTCATTACTGCTTTTTTCATCGATCTTTTTACATAAAAAGTACGGATTCTGCACCAGAACGATGGAACCTGAAGAAAAAAGCGAATTGCCCTGACACGCTTCCAGCATTGCAGAGATCGTAAAATCCTTGTCAGAACCATCAAAACGAAAGATTTCTCCTTCGTTTCTCTGAATGATCTGATCCAGTCTCTGTCTGATAAAGATCTCTTCCTGTCCCTGTATGATATATATCATCTACCTCATTATAACAAATTCATTTTTTGCCGTTTTGATAAACGAGAACAACGAAGAGATAAATACTGAAATACTTCCGGATCGGCTGGTCAGATAATAGCTGATATGATAGCGATCCAATGTATCCAGTACTTCCTGATGAGGGTGGCCATAAAGTCCTGATGTTGAGATGACTGCCATTTCTGGAAGCAGATGAGATATGAAATAGTCACTGCTTGCACTTCGGGAACCATGATGGGATACTTTCAGAAAATCAGTTTTTATAGGTCCGAACCTTCTGATAAGAACTCTTTCGGCATATGATGAGATATCTCCCGTAAAAAGGAAATCATAGCCGTTCACATCCAATCGATAGACCAGGGAATTATCGTTGTCATTGTCAAAATGGCCAAGATCTATGTATTCAAGCATAATGGTCTTATAGCTGATATCTCTGCCTTCTGTGACGATATCCTTGACCTTAAAATCCTCATACAAAGATCCAATATTTCCATTATGATCAGAATCATCGTGTGTGATGATCAGATGATCGATCACATAGATCCCCTTTCTGAACAGTTCTCTCTGAAGCAGATGATAATTATATGGCGGACCGGTATCGATCAGGATACAGGAATGAGAGAAAGGATACGTGATCAGTATGGAATCACCCTGCCCCACATTCAGAAAGCTGACTTGAAAGAAAGGCTCATACAGCGGCAAGAGGATGCAAAAAGAGATCGCTAACAATTCGATCAAACTGTTCTGGTTCCTGATCAGCTTTTTCAGTTCAAGGAATAACAGAAATGTTGGAACAGAGATACAGCCTCTGATATTGATATGCAAAGAGTTTACATAGGAATATGCTCTGGCAAGATACATAAAAGGCACTTGCATGAATGGGATCAGAGCGGAAAATATGGAAAAACAAAACAATAATATCCTACCCTTAAGAAAAAAATCGAAAAACAGGATATCGATCAGATCGCTTTGTCCGAAAAAGATGGAAGCAGTCACCATCAGATAGGTCTTGAAATCAAAAGGAAATTCAAATAAGCCATATGATTCAAACAAAAGAGGCAGAAGTATCGATCTGTTTTGCAAGAGCTTTTTATTCAAGATCATAAAGAACATGACTTTATAAGATAGTCTTTCGTCTTTTCTGATCTCAAATCGATCAAAAAGAAGATCGGCAATAATGATGAAGAATTTCATCTGAAAACCAAAGAAGAGTACGTAAAAAAGAAGGAAACAGATACAAGCTTTTCTGTTCCGTCTTTTCAAAGCGCGCAGAAAATAATAGGAAAAGAGACCATAACCGAGATCGAATTCCAGATCATCACTATACTGGTCCAAAAGGATCCTTCTTACTGTGTTTTCGTTTTGTTCATCTAGCCGTGAGATCAGATCCTCCATCTTTTTCCTCGGTCTTAAATTGAAGATCTTTACGCATTC
>JAEEGF011130207.1_pt1 | contig 28067 bp, 18 predicted proteins | sample 9134171 | NCBI WGS metagenome assembly JAEEGF01 (sample SAMN16246542, study PRJNA631951) | gut metagenome | biome: gut microbiome; feature: rumen; material: AP-attached | host: Bos | place: Iran: Karaj | collected 2018-10 | reverse complement strand
GCGCAGACATTCGTAAAGCGAATCGTACGCGTAGTAGCGTTTTATCTCGTAAAGGTCTTCAGCGGTAAAGCGGAATACCGGACTACGCAAAGACGCCGCGAGTGAAATATCGTCGAGCGGATCGTCCACCGCGCGAAGCACGGCGAGCGCGAGCTGTATTTCGGGGAACGAAAGAAAATCTTCTTTCTTATCGGAAGCGTACGGTATGCCCGCCGCGTCGAACGCTTTGCGAAAAACTATGCCGTTGGAGCTTGTGGAACGCATTATCACGGCGATATCGCCGTATTTATACGCGCCGCTTTCGACGAGCGACCGTATCTCGGCGGCGACAAATTCCGCTTCGGTTTCCACGCGCGCGTTTTCACCGGTAAAGAGATCGACTTCGACCGGAGCCGAAACGCACGGCTCTTTTTTCTTCGGAAAGCGCAGTTTTTCGTTTTCGTACGAAAAACCCGCGGTCTGTTCGGTATAGAGTTTTTCAAACAGCAAGTTGACGAAATCGAGCACCGGCCCGCGGCTTCGGAAGTTTTCGTTGAGGAAAACCCGGCCGGTGGACGCTTTTTCGTCGAGATCGGCGAAGTTTTTGAGATATTCCATAAATATCTTCACCGAAGAGTTGCGGAACCGGTAGATCGACTGCTTGACGTCGCCCACCATAAAGCGGTTGTTTTCTTTTGAAATGAGCCGGAAAATCATATCCTGCAGCGGGTTTATATCCTGGTATTCGTCTACGTAGATCTCTTTTATCCCGGCGCGAAGCGTTTCGCAGAATTCCGTGCGGTAAAGAGTGCCGTCGGCGTTTTCCGATCCCAGCAGTTCGAGCGCCAGCTGTTCGAAATCCGCAAAATCCAAAGCGGAGCGCGTTTTTTTGGATTCGTAGTATTCCCTTTCGAATTCAAGAACGAATCCGTTGAACGCTTCGACGATCTTCGCCATACGGCAATGGTCTTCTATCGCCTCTTCTTCCGTACCGGAAAACAGCGCGGCGCTTTTTTTGACGGCGGTCTCTATTTGTTTGAACTCGCCGTTGAACAGCTCCTTGAATCCTTCGTCCTTTATTATGGCATTGCGCGGAGGCGCCCAGCTCTTGAGATATGACGCGATATCGGCGTACGAACCGCCGTCTTCCGCTACGGCGACGAACTCTTCGAGAAATTCGACCGTATAATCGATCTTGCGGAAATCGCTTTCTTTTGAAAAATACGTATCGCAGGAAACGTGCAGCGAATATGCGCATTTAAGCGCCGAGCGCATACGCTCGACCGTGAGGGCTCGCGCTTCGGCGCCGCATTCGCAGGCGAAGAAACCGCCCTTTTCGGCGGCAGCCGCAGAATCGAGCGCCCGCCGGGAGGCGGCCGCCACTCTATCGCGCCAGAACGGCAGCGCACGGTATTTATCCAACGCGCTGCAAACCGCTTTTTTGAACCCGTCGAGCGACCGGTACGCGGCGAAATTGTCGCACAATGAAAGCGTGACGGCGTCGTTTTCCGCGAGTTTTCTTTCTATGAACTTATCGAGGCAGGAATCGAGCAGTATGGAGTTTTCGCAGGAATCGATGACTCGCACTCCCGGCGGGACCGAAAGAGCGCCGAAATTTTCGCGCACGAGATCCAGGCAAAACGAATCTACCGTGGAAATGCGCGCCGAGGGAATAAGATACATATTGCGCGCGGCGCGGCGATCGCCCGGATTCGCTTCGGTGTGCTCCAGAAGCAGCGAATACAACTTTGACTTGAGAGAAGCGGCGGCGGAACGCAGGAAGGTGACGACCACGATATCGGAAATATCCGTGCCGCGCAGCAAGCTTTCGAGTATGCGCTGAGTGAGCACGGTGGTCTTGCCGCTGCCCGCCCCGGCAGAAACTATCAGCGTGCGGCCGGGTTCGGTTATCGCCGCTTTCTGTTCGCCATTGAACTTTGAAAGTCTGTCTTCATCCACGGTTTTCCACCTCCTCGATCAAGGGGCTGCGGCGTTTGACTCTGAAATCGTCCGAAAGCCGGCATACGCTCTTGTTATCGCAGTATTTGCACGGGTCTTTGTCGAAGAGCTTATTCCTTCCGTCCTTTACGCTTGAATCGATCGGAGACACCTGCATTTTCCCTTTAACTATAAGCTGCGCGGTCTTTTTGAGCACGCTTTCGGTCTTTGCGAGAAGTTTGCGGAACTCTTCGTCGCTTATGTGCTTTTTTTCGTCCGGAGACGTGTTGACGCCCGACATACGCAGACTGCTTTCAAGGCATTTTTCAAATCCGGCGCAGTCGGGAGCGTCCGCGTATTTGAAGGTTTGTATTTTTGCGGGGAAATACCCCACCGCGGCGGGAGAATGAGGCGGGTACGAGTGCTGCCTGAGATACACGTCCATATACAGCATAAGCTGAAGGTCAAGGCCGAAATCGAGTTTTTCCGCCCTGAACTTGCGGGCGCCGGTCTTGTAATCTATTATCCTTACTTCGGTCACGCCGTTTTCGGTACGCGTGTCTATGCGGTCGGCGATACCCGAAAAATCAATACTCAGCCCGTCGTCGGCGACGTAGCGGTCATACATCTGCTTTTCGAACGCCACGGGCGAAAAGTGTGAAGAATCGAGCTCTTCCGCCACTTTTCTGAACAGGATACGCATGGCTTTTCTAAGCCTTCCGAACGAATACATAACCGATTTGGGAAGCTCGTCGCCTTTGGATATTTCCATTATGTAATCGTCGGTATAGCGGTCTGTCAGAAGCGCGAGCTTTTTTTCGTCGAGCGGGCGCAGCGAAGGATCGGCGATATATTCCGAAAGGAACAGCTGCAGCAGCTTATGCACGAAAACGCCCAGCTCGGAAGGATCGAGCCCGGCTTTGGGGTTCGCTTTGAGCTTAAGGACGTACTTGGCAAAGAACGAGAACGGACAGTTGGAATACTGCTCGAACATCGAGGGCGAAACAGACACCGTGCCGTCGTCAATATAGTTTATGACCGCGTCCTTGTCGCAGAGCGGGAACTCGCGCGCGGAACTCATATCGTCCAGCCCCTTTTCGCGGAGCAGTATGGCGGCGTCTCCTTTTGCCATATGCGAATGCTCGCGCGCGGAAGCGGCGGAAAACACGAGCGTTTCGGGCGTTTCGCCGAAAACGACGGTCTCCGATCCCGGGCAGAGCCGGGCAAGGCGCATGGCGCCTATGGAGGGGCGCTGCGAGCCGCCGGTGGAATAAATGCAAACGAGCTTTTCGCTCGCGCTGCAGGAAGCGAGATAGAAGAACAGTTTTTCGTTGGCTATCTGGCGGTCGAAGGTGTCTTCGATATAGATATCCCTTTCCGCAAGGCGCCTGACTTCGTCGCGGTCGAAAACGCCGTTGACCGAGGGCGACGCCGGGAATTCGCCGTCGTTGGCGCCGAAAAGTATGACCGCGCGCGGGTTGTTCGCGCGGAAGACCGACGCTCCGCCTATGATGACCGAATCGCACACCGCGGGCACAGCGCCCAGCGAATAGGTCCCGAGCACCAGCTCGAGCCGTTTTTGCAGTACGGCGGGCGTCACTTCTCTTTCGCCGCCGGCGTCGTGGAGCTGTTCGAGCGCGCTTATCACGATATCCCAAAGCTGCGTGAGCCGCTGGGCTCCGGCGTCGTCGCCGCTTTCGCGTAACGCTTTAGCCTTTGCGCGGACCTGATCCGCGGCGTTGACCGACAGAAGCAGGCCGTACAGCGCTTCGGCGCCGGACGCGTACGTATTGCCGGAACGGAGTTTTTCGTAAAAATCGCCCAGCACGGCAGATATCTTCCACCGCGCGTTATTGATGATCTCGAGCCGGCGCAGGTTGTTCTTGGTGTCGCGCGCGGAAAAGCCGTCCGGATTCATAAGCCACCGGACGTCGTTTATCCATTTTTTGCCCCTGATGTTCCAGGTCTGCGCGTACCGCGTTATAAGCTCCGCCTCGGAAGGCGAGACCGGCATATAGCCGCTCTTTACGAGCTTTATCACAGACGAAGTCTGAAAATCGTTTGCTGCGCATTCGAGCGCCGAAGTCAAAAACACCGAAAGCGGCTTGGTGAGCGTGTCTTCCTTTGCCGAAAAGAAGCACGGCACCGAATGTTTCTGCAGCACGGCGTCGAGTACGCCCAGCGAACTTTCGGGATTGCGCGCGATGATGACTATGTCGCGCCAGCGCATACCGCTCCCGGCGAATTCGATGGCGGCGTACGCTGCGGCTTCGGCTTCTTCAAAGACCGAGGCGCACTTTATAAAGCGGACGTCTCCGCATCCGCCGGCGAAAGCGGGCGCGCGGTCGTTCCAGAGATTTTGTTCTATGTAGGCAAGGCAGGGCGAAACGAAACGCCTGCCGCTCTGCATTACTATGTCTTCGTATTTTTTGTGCCGCGCGAGCCGCGCATACGCAAGCGAAGGGTTGGTGAACATTTCGCTCTTGTCTTCTGCGTCGCAGCATATCGCGACGTAGAGTTCGTCGCACTGCGAGTAGATCTCGTCGAGCACGCGCTGCTGCTGTTCGGTGAACGAGTTGAACGAATCCACGAACACCGTCTTGCCTTTGAAAAACGGCATCCGTTTTAGGTTTTGGGCGTACACCGTGAGCACGTCGCGCACGTCGCGCGTGTTTTCGCCGAACATCGAATCGTATTCGCAAAGGATTCTGTCCGTTTCGCGCGCTTTTTTGCCCAGCCGGCCGGCGCCTACGCCCGAAAGGAGCTTGTGGTCGATGCCGTTTTCCTTGAGCACGCGCGAAGTTTCGATCATCTTCTGAATGAACGAATTTTCGCCGCACACGGGCGCGAATTCTTCGAGCTCGCCGCGCACGTTTTCGAGCGCCGAAGCCATCATAAGCGCCCTGCCGCCTTCGTCGGTGTAGTTTTCCGCAAGCTCGCCGTATTCGCGGTAAGTCCGGTTAGGCAAGCGGTCGAACGTGAGCACCTCGGCGCACAGGTTGGCTTTTGCGCCGAACCGCACGCACACGTCTTTTTCGTATTCCATAGATTGCTGGACCGGTACGATGACGACGCACTGCGCGTTTTGTTCTATCTTTTCGCCGAGCAGCGTCTTTATATATTCGCTTTTGCCGCTTCCGGCGCGGCCGATGATCCTGTGCAGCACGTTTTGCACCTCCGCTTTATCAATAAAATCCAAACCATTCGAGCAGTTTTATCCTTATGCGCGTTCTGTTTGTCGGCTCCGCGTAACGCTCGCTTTCCGAACTGTCGCCGTCTCCGCCGGTATGCGAGCCGCCCAGGCACAGCGGCGGGAACAGCACGCACCACCAGTTTTGTCCTTCGCCTTTGCCTAAGATGACGCGCAGCGAAAGATATCTGCCTGCCGGGAAAATGCGGCCGTCGTATTCGCGGGTGGGATATTCCTCTTCCCCGAATACCACGCGCGCGCCGTATTCGGCGCCGTATTCGTCAAGCACCCGCGCGGCGATCGCGAGCAGATCCGGTTCCGACGAAACGACCGTACGCGCCGCTTCGTCGATATCTTCGCCCGCGAACAGCACTCGCGAATTTTCGAGTATGGCGTCGCGCACGGCAAGCTTCAGCTGCTGATCGGTTTCGCTATCGGAATTCGCGATCACGTGGAGCCGTATGACGTCGGAATAGAGTTTGCTTTCTTCAATGGGAAGATACGCCGCCGAGACGAGCGTTATCATCACCGCCGCCGTCAGAGTGAGCGCGAACGCGACGGTGCGGGGTCTGCTTTTGTTTTTCACGTTTTATCACCTCGGGTTGATTATCGACGGCGATAAACGGGTTTATACGCAAAAATGCCGTGCGTTTACACGACACTTTGCGCAAAGACTGCGTAAAAATCATTTTTGAGCGCCGTTTCGGCGTTTTTCGCGCTCGCTTCGTCGGCGAATATGCCGAAGCAGCCGCTTCCGCTGCCCGTGAGCGAAACGCCCAGCGCGCCGCAGGTCATAAGCGCGGCGCGGCACATAACCGTAGACGGGAAGAGCGAGCCGCAGATATCGGTGAAATCGTTGTGCAGTGCGCGCGCGGCGGCGAACGGATCGCCGTTTTGCAGCGCGTCCGCCATAGCGCCGCTTTGGCGTATATAGAAACTGTATTTATCCGATTCCGCGAACATACGCGCGGTGGAAGCGCCCTCCGCGGGTGCGCAGACGCAGTAATACAACGGCGTTTTGCATATCAGACGGCGGATATTTTCGCCTTTGCCGGTGCATAGCGCGGTCCCTCCTTCAACGAGGAACGGCACGTCGGCGCCGAGCGTGAGCGCGATACGGCAAAGTCCTTCTTCGCCGAGACGCGCGCCGTAAAGCGAATCCAGCGCGCGCAAAACCGCCGCCGCGTCGGCGGAGCCTCCGCCGAAACCGCCGCAGACGGGGATGCGTTTTTGTATTGCGATATCGGCGCCGCCGTTTATGCCGGTGTGGTCAAAAAAGGCGCGCGCCGCCTTATACGCCAGATTGTTCTCGCCCGAAAGCGCTCCGCACGAAACGCGAACGGTGTCGCTTTTGCGCACGGCGACGTCGTCGCACAGCGATATCGTCTGCATAACGGTCTCCAGCGAATGGTAGCCGTCGGGCAGTCTGCCGGTTATGCTGAGCGTAAGATTGAGTTTTGCGTATGCTTTTTCGGTGATCATATATCCCTGAATACCGGCTTTCTTTCCCGGAACGTGACCACGGAACCGAACCCCAGCTCTTTGAGCAGAAGGTACGTTTCACGTATATCCGCGGCGAGGTCGCACGCGTAATGCGCGTCCGAACCCACGGTGACGAGTTCGCCGCCGAGCTCGCGGTAGAATTTTATGAGGTCGGTGTGCGGAAAAGTGCAGCCGTCGTGCTGGCGCAGCCCCGAAGTGTTCACTTCGAGCGCTATGCCTTTATGTATTATCTTTCTGAGCACGGGCTCAAACTGCTCGCGCCCTTTTTCAAAGACGTTTATTATGGCTTCCCTGCCGTGGCGGTGGAAATAGCGGTAAGGGTAGGTTATGTGCGCCAGAGTGTCGAATCCGCCCCAGTCGACCATTTCGTTCATTTCGGCGAGATACAGTTCCCACGAATGCGCAAGCGTGCTATCCGACACCGCGGGATATTCCATATCCGAAAAATCGGGGAAACCGCGCACACAATGCACCGAGCCGATTATGAAATCATATTTGTATTCGTCAAGGATGCTTTGCGTCTTGCTCATCTTGTGGCACGCCTGGGCGAGTTCCACGCCGTAGACGACTTCGGTCTTGCCCGAATATTTTTCTTTGGCGGCGGTCACGTCGCGCCTGATGCCTTCGTTATCGAGCGGCGGGAAGATGTTGCCCATTGTCTGATCGATCTCGAGATGGTCGGTCACGGCGACAGAGCCGAGCCCGAGCTCGCAGGCGCGCGCGCAGAGCGCGTCTATCGAAGCGCCGCGCGTTTTGTCGACGTCGCCGGAATACAGTGAATGACAGTGCGTTTCGTGTATCTGCATAAAAACGCTCTCCTTTAAGTTGATTATCAGAAAAACGAAAGCTGGTCGCTTTCGGGCAGCGAGGCGAGGCACCCTTTTTCCTGAAGCAGGTCGACTATGGATCTGCCCACGCCCGGGCAGACGCGGAGCTCTTCCACGGTGGAAACGCCCGATTTCACCGCGTCGAATATACTTTGCGCCACCGAGAGTCCCAGGCCGGATATGGCTATGAACGGCAGACGGATCCTGCCGTTTTCGGGCACGAACGACGACACCGAGGATTTCAGCACGTCCACCGGCAGGAAAGATATGCCGCGCGCGTACATTTCGTTGACTATCTGCATACAGTCGGCGGTGGCTTCTTCCTTTTGCGAAAGGTCGTTGCGCTTTTTGCATTCTTCAAGATACTGCATAAGCGAGGATTTGGGCTGCATCGCTATATCGTAATCGAACCCGTCGGGCCGCGCCGAAAAATACGTGGCGTAATATTCCACGGGCCTGAACACCTTGAACCACGCGAGCCTGAGCGCCGCCAGAACGTAGGCGGCGGCGTGCGCCTTGGGGAACATATACTTGATCTTGCGGCAGGAGGCGATATACCAGTCGGGCACTTCGTGTTCGTGCATTTCTGCTTCGAATTCCTCCGAAACGCCTTTGCCTTTGCGCACCGATTCCATTATCTTGAACGCCGACGAGGGCTCGAGCCCTTTCTGCAGCAAAGTGAGCATAATGGAATCGCGCGTGCCTATGATGGTGTCGATGGTGCAGGTGCCGTTTTTGATGAGTTCTTCGCCGTTGCCCAGCCAGATGCCCGTGCCGTGCGAAAGGCCGGATATCTGCAGCAGATCCGAAAAGTTCTTGGGTTTTGCCGTGAGCAGCATACCGCGCACGTACGGCGTGCCCATTTCGGGCAGTCCCAGCGTGCCGGTCTCGCACATTATCGATTCCGGCGTGACGCCGAGCGCCGCCGGCGACGTGAACAGCGAATACACCGTTTTGTCGTTGAGCGGGACGTCGCGCACGTCTATTCCCGTGTAATCTTCGAGTATTTTATACATCGTGGGCACGTCGTGGCCCAGCATATCGAGCTTGAGTATGGTGTCGTGCAGGAATTCGAACGCGAAATGCGTGGTCACAACGCCGCTGGATTCTTTTTCGGCGGGGTGCTGCACGGGGGTGAAATCGTAGACTTCGTATTCCTTTGGCACGACGATTATGCCGCCGGGATGCTGACCGGTGGTGCGCTTTACGCCCACGCAGCCCGAAGAAAGGCGGTTTATTTCGGCTTTGGAAAGCGATATCCCTTTATCTTCCAGATACTTTTTGACGTATCCGTAAGCGGTCTTGAACGCGATGGTGCCGACGGTTCCGGCGCGGAAGATGTTTTCCTTGCCGAACAGTGTTTCGGTGTACTTATGCGCGTCGGACTGCACGTTGCCCGAAAAGTTGAGGTCTATATCCGGCGCCTTGTCGCCTTTGAAACCGAGGAATGTCTCGAACGGTATGTCGTGCCCGTCGCAGACCATTTTGGTCCCGCATTTGGGGCAGTTCGCGTCGTCGAGATCGAATCCGCTGCCCACGCTGCCGTCGGTGAAGAATTCGCTGTAGCGGCAGTTGGGGCATCTGCGGTGCGGCGGGAGCGGGTTGACTTCCGAAATATCGGCGAGCATGGCGACGACGGACGAGCCGACCGACCCGCGCGAGCCGACAAGATATCCTTTGCTTTCGGAATTGGCGACGAGCTTGCGCGCTATGATGTACAACACCGCGAAATGATGCTCGATTATTGCGCCGAGCTCGCGGTCGAGCCGTTTCTGCACGATCTCGGGCAGCGGATCGCCGTACAGGCGGCGCGCTTTTTCGTTGCAGCACTGCACAAGCTCTTCTTCGGCGCCTTCGATGGAAGGCGGATAAGTCCCCTTGGGTATGGGGCGCACTCCTTCTTCTATCATATCCGCCACCTTGCGGGTGTTGGTCACCACGACTTCGTAGGCGCGGTCGCCCAGATAAGCGAACTCGCCCAGCATTTCGTCTGTGGTCTTTAAATACATACCGGTGGTGCGGAAAGCGTCGGTGTATTTCTGCCCGTTTTTCAAAAGCTGGCGGTATATCTCGTCGTCGGGATCCATAAAGTGGACGTCGCCCGTGGCGACGCACGGCTTTTTCTGCTTATCGGCGATTTCCAGAACACGCCTGTTCAGGCGGTGCAGGTCTTCCGCCGACGCGAGTTTGCCTTCGTCTATGAGGAAGCCGTTGTTGCTGTCCGGCATTATTTCAAAGTAATCGTAAAAATCGGCGGCTTTCATTATATCGCCGTACGGGCGGTCTTCAAGCAGCAGCTGGAATATCTCGCCGGAAGCGCAGGCGGAGCCGACGATAAGCCCTTCTCGGTGCTGTTCGAGCACGGTCTTGGGTATGCGCGGATAGCGGTAATAGTAATCCAGATACGAATACGAGACGAGCTTATACAGGTTTTTGAGCCCGGTCTTGTTCTTTACGAGTATGGTCGCGTGGTAGGGCTTAAGACGGCGCGGGTCGGATTTTTCCGCCATTTCGTCGATCATCTGATTCACGGATTCGACTCCGTCAGGTTTCATCTTGGCGATCATGCATTCAAAGATGCGCGCGAGCATCTCGCAGTCGTCGGACGCGCGGTGATGGTTGAATTCGCCCAGCTTGAAATAGTCGCGAAGGCTGTCGAGTCGGTGCCGTTTGAGTTCGGGATTGAGATGGCGCGACACGGCGACAGTATCTATGTAAGGATTGTTGAATCTAATTTTGTTTTCTTCCGCTACGCGGCGGATGAAGCTGACGTCGAAATTGGCGTTGTGCGCCACCAGCACGGTGTCGCCGGCAAAATCCAGAAATGCCTGCACCGCGTCGCGCTGCGAAGGCGCGCCGGCGACCATTTCGTCGGTGATGCCGGTGAGCTCGGTGATGTTTTCGGGGATATGCGTTCCGGGGTCGACGAAAGTATCGAACTTTTCGGCGACGATACCGCCGCGGTATTTTACGGCGCCTATTTCGGTTATGGCGCAATGGATGGGCGAAAGCCCGGTGGTCTCGATATCGAACACGGTGAACGTGCCTTCGGAAAAGCTCACGTCTTCGTGGCTTTCGAAGCCGTAGACCGCGCGCGCGGTGTCGTCGACGAGATACCCTTCTATGCCGTAGAGCGGCTTGACCGGGGATTTGGATTTTTCGAGCGCGGTCATTATCTCGGGGAACGCCTGGACGTTGCCGTGATCGGTCACGGCTATGGCGGGCATACCCCAGCGCGTGGCTGTCGCCACTACGTCTGCGGGATCGCAGAGCGCGTCGTTTGCCGAAAGCGTCGTGTGCAGATGCAGCTCCACGCGCTTTTCGGGCGCGGTATCGGTTTTCAGCACCTGCTTGACCAGATAAATACTGCGGGCGCGCACCGAAAGCTCGCCGTCGAAATCGTCGATCTTTGCGGTCCCGCAGATAAGCAGCGCGGCGTTTTCTTTGAGGTGCGGAGTGAGTTCGTCGCTCGCCTTGTCCACGCTCAGGCGGACGTTGACCGAAGAATCGAGATCGGTCACGCCCAGCGTGTATTTGACAGAACCGCCGTCGCGGCTTTCGCGCTCGTCTTTCATAAACATACGGCACAAAAACGCGCAGCGCCTGTTTTCGGCTATATCGCGTATCGGTATGAGCTTGGCGTTCGATTCGGAGCCGTAAACGAGCTTTTTATCGGAAATATCAAAAGTCAGCCGCCCGCTTCGCACTATGCCGTCTTCTATGTATTCCAGCGCCTCGCCTTCCACGGGTAAAAGCGAGCGGTTATCGCAGCCGACGGGCTTTTCTTTTTCGGCAGCGGCGGCGACGCGGGCGCGGTAGTCTTCCTGCGCGGATCTTATGAGTTCTTCCTCGCGTTCGTTTTCAGCATCGCCTTCTTCGCTCGAGAACACGACCTTTATCTTTTCGCCGAAGCGCTTTTCTATGATCGTTTCGAAATACCCGACGAGGTCGGACATCAGTTCCACCATCAGCCCTGCGCGCAATGAAAAGACGAGCGAATCGCCGTAAAGTTCGGCGCTGTATTCGCCGAGAAAACCCTTGGGGTACGCCTTGCCGTAATAGAGTTCCAGCGTGCGCACCAGCTCGGACGCGTACGATCTGTCGAACGCGCAATCCTTGAAGACCGGCATCAGATTGCATTCGTTGAGCGCGTAAGCTCCTTTTATGTCGTTTTCGATACCGTACAGGACGTCGGCGGATATGACGGTATCGAAGACGGCGTCGATGACCACGGTCTTCTTTTCTTTGCTTATATTCGTTTTGAAGTCGATAAGATGTTCGAGCGCGGCGAGTTCGCCCGGGTCGGGTGTGAAGCGCTTGAACATTTTAAGGAACGATTCTGTCATTTTACCATTTTCCTAACTTCTTCGAGCAATACCTGCACTATCTGATCCTGAGGGACTTTGCGCACGGGGACTCCCTTATAAAACAGCGTGCCTTCGTTTTTTCCGCCGGCAATGCCGATATCGGCGTCGGCGGCTTCGCCGGGCCCGTTGACAACGCAGCCCATAAGCGCGACTTTGATCGTTTTGTCTGTCTTTATTTTAGAAAGTTCCGCGTACGCTTTTCGGGACATTGGGATAAGATCTATCATCGTTCTGCCGCAGGTGGGGCAGGAAACGAATTCTATGTGCGGACGGAGGTCGAGCGCGTAAAGCAATTCGAAGCCCGCTTTGACCTCTTTTACCACGTCGTCGCTCAGCGAAAAGCGCAGCGTGTCGCCGATGTCGTCAAGAAGCAGCGCGCCGATCCCGGCGGAAGACTTGACCACCGCCTGTTCGCCGCAGCCCGATTCCGTCACACCCAGATGCAGCGGATAGGCGCAGCGTTCGGAAATGAGCCGGTTGGCTTTGACCATCGTCTTCACGTCAGACGATTTGACCGACACGACAATGTTATCGAAATCGAACCTTTCGAGCGACGCGACTGCGCCGAGCGCCGATTCGGCTATGGCTTCGGGCGTGGGGCCGCCGTACTTTGCGAGCACGGACTTTTCGAGCGAGCCGCCGTTGACGCCCACACGGATGGGGATATTGTGAAGGCGGCAGGTATCGCACACCTTTTTCACCCTGTCCGCGCCGCCTATGTTGCCGGGGTTGATGCGGATCTTGTCTATGCCCGCGGCGGCGGATTCGAGCGCGAGCTTGTAATCGAAATGGATATCCGCAACGAGCGGGACTGAGGTATGTTCTTTATAATACGCGATATTCTTCGCCGCGTCGTACGTGTTCACGGTAAAACGCACTATTTCGCACCCTGCGCGCTCCAGCCGCTTTATCTGCCGCAGAGTTGCGGCGCGGTCGGCGGTGTCGGTGTTTGTCATAGATTGAACGGCGACAGGATTGCCGCCGCCGATAAGAATATTGCCGATCTTTACTGCCTTTGTGTTTTTCATCAGAAAAGCCCCACCACGTCTTTGACTGTAATGAACAGCATGAATCCCAGAAGCAGTATCATAAAAGCGGTGTTGATGGCCGCCTCGGTCTTGGGCTTCATAGGTTTGCCGCGTATGAGTTCGATAACGTAAAACAGTATGTGTCCGCCGTCGAGCACGGGTATGGGAAGCAGGTTGCATATGCCCAGGCTCACCGAAATGAGCACCGCCATCATAACAAGACTTATGATGGTATCGCCGAAATTTCTGGTGGCGCTTATGACTTCGCCTATCTGTTCGCCCACGCCCACGGGCCCCGAGACCGCCGCCCAGCCGTATTCGCCGCGCACGGCGCGGAAGAGCGATTCGACGGTCATTTTGACTATGGAGACCGGCTGCCAGAACGCCTGATGCAGGACTTCGCCGAACGTCTTATTAGCGGCGTAGACCTTGAAATCTATATCGCCCATCGCGACGCCGCCGCTGACCGATTCGGGAAACTGCACGTTTTTGATAACTATCTCTTCGCCGTTCCTTATGACCGTTACGTCGAGCGGGTTCCTGCCGCGGAGCGCCACGAGATAGTTGATATCGTTGAACACGTGCACGCCGGTACCGTTTATGGCGACTATCTCGTCGCCGGGCATAAGTCCCGCCGCCTGAGTTGCGGAATCAGCCGAGAATTCGGCGATTATCGTGCTGCCGATGCGGTTGGAAGGCATAAAAGTGACGAGCAGCGCCATGACCACAAACGCGAAAAGTATATTCGTAAGCGGACCGGCGAGCACCACGAGTATGCGCTGCCAGACCGGTTTGGTGTTGAGCCCCGCTTTGCCTTCGTCTTCGGGTTCGGGCTCTTCGTCGGGGTTTTCGCCCACCATTGAAACGTAGCCGCCTATCGGCAGCCAGCGTATGGAAACTTTATTGGTCTTGCATTTCCAGGTGTGTATGGCGGGCCCCATGCCCACGGAAAATTCGCGTATGCCAACCTTGAACGCGCGCGCCACCAGATAATGGCCGAGCTCGTGTATCGTTATAAGGATACCGAAAATGAAGATCGTCACGAGAATTGTCCATACGGACGAAAAGATGTTGGTTAACATAATTATCTCCTTTTGCAGGCGGAAAGCACGTATTCCCGCGCCGCGCGGTCCGCTTCGCGCAGATCGCGGACACCGGGATCCGCGCAGAAAGGCACGCCGTAAGCCGCTTCGCTCACGAGCGTGAAGATATCGGTGAATCCAATGGCGCCTTTCAAAAACAGCGCCACCGCCTCTTCGTTGGCGCCCGACATAGCGGCGGGCATTGAGCCGCCCTTTTCGATCGCCCTGCGGGCGAGTTCCAGCAGCGGAAACGTTTCGGTATCGGGCCTGGAGAACGTCAAACTGCCCAATTCGCACAGATCAGGCGCCGCCGTCAGCGACGGCACGCGGTCGGGATAAGTGAGCGCGTACTGTATGCAAAGGCGCATATCGGGCCGCGCGAGCTGCGCGATAACGCTGTTGTCTTCGAACCCGACCATCGAATGCACTATGCTTTCGCGGTGGACGAGCACTTCTATGTCCTGCGGCTTTACGCCGAAAAGCCACACGGCTTCTATGATCTCCAGCCCTTTGTTCATCATCGTGGCGGAATCGACCGTGATCTTGGCGCCCATATTCCAGTTGGGGTGCGCCAGCGCCATCTGCGGCGTGACCGTCTTCAAAAACCCGGCGTCTTTGCCGAAAAACGGCCCGCCGGACGCCGTTAAGTATATTCTGCTCGGCTTTCTGCCGCCCATACACTGAAAGATAGCTGAATGCTCGCTGTCGACGGGGAGTATCTTTATTCCCTTTTCCTTTGCGCGCGCGGTGACTATGCTGCCGCCCGCGACGAGCACTTCTTTGTTGGAAAGCGCTATGTCGTGTCCGCCTTCGATCGCGGCGAGGGTGGGCAGAAGCCCGCTGAGCCCTAAAAGCGAGTTGCACACTATATCGCACTTTGCGTCGCGCGCGAGTTCGCACAGCGCGTCTTCGCCGGCGAGCACCTTGATACGGGTATCCGCAAGCGCGGTCTTTAAGTTTACATAATTATCTTCGCCGATCCACACGGAATCCGGGCAAAATTCCCTCGCCTGTATTTCAAGCAGTTTGTAATTGCCGTGCGCGGTCAGCGCGCACACGTTATAGCCCAGGTGTTTTGCCACCTGAAGCGTTTGCGTTCCCACCGATCCGGTGGATCCCAGGACGGCGACGGTCTTTTTCAGCATATGATCTCGAGCTCCGTAAGTATGAACGCGACGAGCGTTATAAGTATGATGGAATCGAACCTGTCGAGCACGCCTCCGTGCCCCGGGAACAGATTGCCGTAATCCTTTACTTCGAAATTGCGCTTGACTACCGACGCCGCAAGGTCGCCGAACTGGCCCGCTGTCGAAAGCGGTATCGCCAAGAGCGCCAACAGCCAAAGCTGATGGTCCTGCCCCAGCGCGCAGTTGCAGATGACGCCGAAAACGACGAAGCCGGCGATACATCCGAGCACGCCGCCGATCGCGCCGGCGACGGTCTTTTTGGGCGAGATATGCGGGCAGAGCTTGCGTTTGCCGAACAGCATTCCGCTGAAGTAGGCGAACGTGTCGGTGACCCACGCCGCGACGAAAATGAGCAGATAGCGCGTGGGTTCGCGGTCGCGGACGAGCACAATGAGCCCTATTCCGAAGATCGCGGCGGCAGCCTGGGCGAAAGTTACGCCCAGCGTTTTGCTTTCGAATTTTTCGTAATCGAGCACCTCGGCGACGAGGACCGCGCAAAGCAGCAGTCCCGCGCACGCGGGCAGCAGCGCGGGAAGATACCGCGCCGCGAACGGCACTCCCGCCGCGAGCAGCAGCGAAACGCCGAACAGTGCGCAGCTCTTACGCGTGCCGGTGCAGCCGAAAAGCTCCCACACGGCTATGCACGAAAGCAGAGCCAGCACGATGGGAAAGGCCACGGTGTGCGAAAACCACAGCACCGGGAAAAACAACGCGAGCGCCACAACGGCGGTGATGATGCGTTTTATCATAACGTCACCTGCCAAATCTTCTTTTACGTTTTGAATAATCTTCTATCGCCGCCATAAGCTCGGATCTGTCGAAATCCGGCCACAGCGTGTCGCAGAAATACAGTTCGCTGTACGCGCACTGGTACAGCAAAAAGTTGGAAAGCCGCTTTTCGCCGCCCGTGCGGATGAGCAGGTCGGGATCGGGGACGCCGGCGGTATAGAGATACCTGCCCAGCGTTCCGTCGTCGAATTCCCTTTCGCCCGCGGCGAGTGCGGCGTTCGCCGCCTGCGCGAGCTCGTGCCTGCCTCCGTAGCAGAACGCTATGCAGAGCGTCATTCCGGTGCAGTCCTTGAGCTTTTGCTCGGCGGCGCGTATCTTTTGCAGAAGCGAGTCGCCGATCATAGACACGTCGCCTATGACCTTTGCGCGGATGTTCTTTTTGAGCAGCTTTTCGATATATGTATCTATCGCCTTATAGGCGAGCGAAAACAGACCGCTGACCTCCTCGGCGGAGCGGTTGATATTTTCGGTGGAAAAGGCGTATACCGTGAGGTATTTCACGCCTATATCCGAACATATCTCGGCGATCTCGGCGAAGCGTTTGAGCCCCGCCGCGTGGCCCGCGGTCCGCGGAAGCAGGCGTTTGCCCGCCCAGCGGCCGTTGCCGTCCATTATGACGGCTATATGCGCGGGCAGAGTTTGGTTATCTTTCATTATACTTCGAGTATATCCTTGTTCTTTTTGGCGACGACCACGTCTACTTCTTTGATATACTTATCGGTGAGCTCCTGAACGCTCTTTTCGGAAGCGGTCTGCTCGTCCTCGGTCATTTCTTTGGAGTTCTTCATATCTTTGATCTTTTTGTTGGCGATCTGACGGATATTGCGGAGCGCGACCTTGGCGTCTTCGCCCATCTTGGAGCACTGCTTGGTCAGCTCTTTTCTGCGCTCTTCGGTGAGGGGCGGGAAGCAGAGACGTATCGTCTTGCCGTCGTTCTGCGGATTGATGCCGATATCGGCGGCGTTGATGGCTTTTTCGATGTCTTTGATGAGATTGGATTCCCACGGGGTGATGGCGAGCGTTCTGGCGTCAAGCGTTTTGATGTTGGCGACGCTGGAAAGATCGGTGGGAGTGCCGTAATAGTTGACCTTGACTTTATCGAGTATGCGTGCGGAAGCGCGGCCGACGCGTACGGACGCGTAGTCGTCTTCGAGCACTTTGATGGTCTTTTGCATCTTTTCTTCAAATTCTTTGGTATCGAGCTTCATTGTTTCTTCCTCCCGTAATTTATGTTTATTTTTTGCTTATGAATTTATTCTATGACCGTGCCTATCTTTTCGCCTTTCACCGCGCGGTAGATGTTTTCGGGGTCGGCGAGCGAGAACAGCAGCATCTTTATGCCGTTTTCACGCGCAAGCGCGGCGGAAGTAAGGTCGATAACGGCGAGCCCGTTTTTCAGTATGGTGTCGTAACTGACTTTGTCGTAGCGGACGGCGTCTGGGTACTTGCGCGGGTCTTTGTCGTAGACTCCGTCCACGGCTTTAGCCGAAAGCACTATGTCCATACCCAGTTCGGCGGCGCGGAGCACCACGCCCGTGTCGGTCGAAAAATACGGATACCCCACTCCGCAGGAGCACAGCACCACGTAGCCTTCGTCGAGCAGATCGCGCGCGCGCTGCTGGCTGTAAGGTTCGCAGAACTGCTCCATAGGGACCGCCGAAAGCACTTTGGCTTTGAGCCCTTCCTGCTCTATGTAGTCCTGCATGGCGATGGAATTGATGAGCGTGGCGAGCATGCCCATATGGTCGGCTTTGAACCGGGTGACGTTGACCCCGCTCTGCCTCGCGCCGCGCCAGATGTTTCCGCCGCCCACGACGACGGCGACGCTCGCGCCCGCGTTCACGCAGCGCTTGATCTGATGCGCCACTTTTTGCAGGAATTCTCCTTTGAGTATGTTCCCGTCGCCCGAAAGCGCCTCGCCGGAAAGCTTGATAAGAACTCTTTTATACATGGTTACGGTCCTTTCTGTTTTGTTTTCAGTTATCCGAAAGACTCGCGAACTGTTCGTGGAGCGCGTCTGTGATACCGGTGAGATAAGCGGTGAAGGGCGATATGCCGTAGAGCTCTATATCGTTCCCGACCGCAGACATGATGTCGTTGGGATAATAATGCGCAAGCAGATCCGAAACTTCCTGCGCAACGTTTTCGCCGTAAAGATCGGCGGCGCCGAAAAGGTGGAGCAGCTCGTGCGCGTAAGTCGCCTCGCTGCAGTAGTATTCGTATTTCTTGTCCTCGCTGCGGTAGAATACCGCGCGTTCGCAGGAATACGATTCCCAGTCGAAATCGTCCGTGTCGCATTCCAGCGCGTACGACCTGCCCGGTTTGTTCAGATGCAGGAGCACGCAGTAGTTATCGTATACGCCCAAATCGTAATATTCCTGTATATAATTCTGCAGACTGCCGAACACGGTAGTTCCGAAAAGCAGGTCTATGCGCACGAACCCTTCGGGCGAATCGGGCAGTTTTTCGGCGGTGCTCAAGCGCGGCGACGCGGCGGCCGAACTCACTATGAATTCCGCGTCGCCTCCGTATTCGGCGGCGAAACGGCTTATAAATTCCGCGGCGGCGCGCACTTTGCCTAACGTTTCTTCTACGTCTTTATCGTTCCATTCGGATTCGCCGTCCGAAATGAACACGTTTATAAGAAGGCATCTGCCGCGTATCGCCGAAGCGCTGCCGACGGTCATAGTGGTGAAAAGCGGATGATATCCGCTGCCGCGGCACGCGAAGAAGTACGCGCGGTCGAGCCGCCAGCCTTCGTCCGTGAGCGTGAACGACACTTCGTGCTCCTCGCCCGAAATATCGGGCACGGCGAGGATCGCGGTTTTTTCGCCGAATTCTTTGATATACGCGCTTTCGTATACCGGAGTCACCGGCGGAGCGGGGTCGAAGTGGTGCGAATATTTCGCGATCTCGCCCGTGAGATCCGCGAACTTTACGCCGTAATCCGGGTAAGAAGCGAATTCTTCCATTCCTTCCGGCGTATATACCGCGGCGAGTTCGTCTGCAAGCGGCTGCGAAAGGTAATAGCGGTTCTGCGGCGACACGGTGTGGGACGCATATTTGTCTTCCGGCGCGTTATCGCGCGCGAGCACGCCGGCCGTTATGAGAAGCTCGGTGTAATACGAATCGCGCTCCAGTAACGACTTCGCCTCTGCAAGGAACAGTTCGCGTTCGTCGGGCTCCTGAACGGAGCTCGATTCGGTCTGCGAAGACTCTTCTTCGCTTTCGGCGGGAAGTTCCGAAACTGATTCCGAAACATCTTCCGAAACGGCTTCGCTTTTCCCGCAAGCGCACAAAAGCAGGCATAACGCCAGCGCCGCGGCAAAAACCGACAGGTATCTCTTTTTCATTATAACATCACCAATTTAATAATGCAAGTTTTTTTGCGCGCCCGGGCGCGCATTTTTGCTTTTTCACACAAGCGCTTCGCCGTCAGACGTGAGCAGCGCGGTGCGAGTCACGCGGCTGTCGGTTATCATACCGCCCAGATAGTCGGTAAGATACCGCAGATTGAGGTGTTCCCCGCTCCCGCACGCGCAGCGGATATACATCCGCACGCCGAGTCCTGTCTGCTCGAACCGCATGGAACGTATCAGCGGCGAAACGTCGGTGAGGATATCGCCTTTTTTGGACTTTTTCACCACGTTTATACTGCCCGAAAGCGCTTCTTTTATTTCATCGGCGCTTTTTGAAGTATAAAGATCGACTCTGTAAGCGGCGAGCGCGAGCTGGCTCGCTTTCTTCACCGGCGCAGCGGCGCGGATGACTTCGAGGCATTCGGGGAAAGACGCTTTCAGCCTTGCGGTGATCTCCTCATAACTCATATCGTCTTCGGTAAAGAAATCGAATATCTCGCATTCGCTTTCCTGATACACCGAAAGCGAAACGGCGAACGCCAGCTTGATATGCGGGTTGAATCCTTCGGTATAGCACGGGCGGACGCCGCTGCGAAGTATGGCGCGGAACACCGTGCGCTGAAGGTCGAGATGCGAGATATAGGCGGCGACGCCCTGTTTTTTGAAGAAAACTCTTACCGGCAGCACCGTCTTTCACCTCCAAGCATATTGGCGCCGCAAGCCGAACATTTGGTGCGGCAGTCGGGCGTAGTTTCACCGCGACGCGCCTTTTCGCTTTCGTTTATCAAAAACCGCTTGGTCACTCCGCACGAGATATGGTCCCACGGCAGGACTTCGCCGTATTCGCGGCGGCGGTTGGCGTAGAAAGACTCGTCTATGCCGACGGTTGCGAATATGTCGTGCCAGTTTTCGGCCGAAAAGAATTCGTCCCAGCTGTCAAAGCGCTGGCCGCGCCTCACCGCCTCGGCGACCGCTTTGCAAAGTCTTCTGTCGCCGCGCGCGAACACGCCTTCGAGATGCGAGACTTCGGCGGTGTGATAGTTATAGGTTATCTTGCGCGACCTTATCTCGCTTCTCAGAAGCTGCTGCTTGCGCTTCAGCTCTTCCACCGTATCCTGAGGTTCCCACTGGAACGGCGTGAACGGCTTGGGCACGAAGCACGAAACGGACACGGTGACTCCCACCGCCCTGCCTCCGAATTCGCCTATTATACTTCCGGCGAGCTTTGCAATGCCGGTTATGTCTTCGTCGGTCTCGGTGGGGAGCCCGTTCATAAAGTAAAGTTTTACGTTCTGTCTGCCGTTTTCGAAAGCCATGCGGCAGGAGCGGAGTATCTCTTCTTCGGTGACGTTCTTGTTTATGACGTCGCGGAGCCGCTGGGTGCCCGCTTCGGGGGCGAACGTCAGCCCCGATTTGCGCACCGACATCACCTTTTTCATAAGCTCGACGTAGAACGCGTCGATACGCATAGAGGGCAGCGAAAGCCCCACTTTTTTCTCCTCGGTCCAGGAAAGCAGCCGGTCGACGAGCTCGTCGATATGCGAATAATCTGATATCGAAAGCGACGCCAGCGACATTTCGTCGTAGCCGGTGGCGGCTATGCTCTGCCGCGCGCATTCGTCCAGCACGTCGACCGATTTTTCGCGGTAGGGACGGTATACCATTCCCGCCTGGCAGAAACGGCAGCCGCGTATGCAGCCGCGAAACACTTCGAGCGTGACTCTGTCGTGCACGGCTTCAATATACGGCATCTCGAACGCCGCGGGGAACGGCGCCTTGTCGAGATCGCCGATTATCCGCTTTTCGACCACCGCGGGGACGTCTTCATATTTGGGCGCGACCGATCCGACCGTGCCGTCCTCGTTATAAACTACTTCGTAAAGCGACGGAACGTAGGTGCCTTTTATATGCGAGGCGAGCCGCAGGAATTCCGCCTTTTTCATTCCCTTTTTGCGGCATTCGCGGTAGAGCGACGCGATTTCGCACAGATGCTCTTCGCCTTCGCCTATTGAAAACAGGTCGAAAAACTCCGCCACGGGTTCGGGATTATACGCACACGGACCCCCGCCTATGACGAGCGGATCGTCTTCGCCGCGTTCGGCGGAATACCACGGTATTCCCGCGAGGTCGAGCATATTGACGGCGTTGGTGTACGAAAGCTCGTACTGCAGCGTGAACGCCACTATATCGAATTCGCCGAGCGGATCGCCGCTTTCGAGCGCGTAAAGCGGGAGCTTGTTTTCGCGCAGAAGCTTTTCCATATCGTCCCACGGAGCATAGGCGCGTTCGCACCACCGATAATCGAGCTTGTTCAGGCAGTGCATAAGTATCTTGACGCCGAGATTGGACATGCCGATCTCGTAGGTGTCGGGAAAGCAGAAGCACATGCGCAGATCGACCGCGTTCTTGTCTTTGTAAGTGCAGCCGAATTCGCCGCCGGTGTATCTGCCGGGGCGTTCGACTTTTTTGAGCAAGGGCAGGTATTCGTCCTTTATCATTTCTTTTCAAGCACCCCTTTAAGATATTCGCCGGTGGCGGATCCTTCGCACTGCGCGACCTGTTCGGGCGTCCCGCACGCGATGACTCTGCCGCCGTTTTCGCCGCCTTCCGGCCCCAGATCTATGATATAGTCCGCTGTCTTTATGAGGTCGAGATTGTGCTCGATGACGACTACGGTATTGCCCGCATCGACCAGTTTCTGCAGCACTTCTCCCAGCTTTTCGACGTCGGCGGAATGCAGACCGGTGGTCGGTTCGTCGAGTATATACAGCGTTTTCCCCGTTGAACGGCGCGAAAGCTCGGTGGCGAGCTTGACGCGCTGCGCTTCGCCGCCCGAAAGCGTGGTGGCGGGCTGGCCGATCTTGATATAACCCAGACCGACTTCCTGAAGCGTGGAAAGCTTGCGGTAAAGCGAAGGATAGTTCTTGAAGAACTCCAGACCCTCGTCCACGGTCATTTCGAGCACGTCGTAAATGGATTTGCCTTTGTATTTGATTTCCAGCGTTTCGCGGTTGTAACGCCTGCCCTTGCAGACGTCGCAGGTGACGTAGACGTCGGGCAGGAAATGCATTTCTATTGCTATGGTGCCGCCGCCTTCGCACGATTCGCATCTGCCGCCCTTGACGTTGAACGAAAACCTGCCGTCCTTGTAACCGCGCGCACGCGCTTCGGGCGTGGAGGCGAAGATGGAACGGATGTCGGTGAACATCCCGGTGTATGTCGCGGGGTTCGAACGCGGATTGCGCCCTATGGGCGACTGATCTATGCTTATGATTTTGTCTATGTTTTCGATCCCTTCGAGCCCATCGTGCTTGCCCGGCAGCACCGAATAGCGGCCCAGCGCGCGCGCCGCCGCCTTGTACAGCACCGAATTGACGAGCGACGATTTGCCCGATCCGCTCACGCCCGTGACGCAGACAAAGCAGCCGAGCGGGAACTGCACGTCGATACTTTTGAGGTTATTCTCGCGCGCGCCGCGCACGGTGAGGAACAGTCCGTTCCCCTTGCGGCGGATATCCGGGACCGCGATGCTTCTGCGACCCGAAAGGAAATCGCCGGTGACGGATCTTGTGCATGACGCGACTTCGTCAGGCGTCCCCGCGCAGACGATTTCACCGCCGTGGACCCCGGCGCCGGGGCCGATATCCACTATATAATCGGCTTCGCGCATCGTCTCTTCGTCGTGTTCCACGACTATGACCGTGTTGCCGAGGTCGCGCAGGCGTTTGAGCGTGGCAATGAGCTTGCCGTTATCGCGTTGGTGAAGGCCTATCGACGGCTCGTCGAGCACATACATAACGCCCACGAGCGCCGAACCGATCTGCGTGGCGAGCCGTATGCGCTGCGCTTCGCCGCCCGAAAGCGAACCGGCGGCCCGTGCGAGCGTGAGGTATTCGAGCCCCACGGCGTTAAGGAATCCCAGCCGCGCTTTGATCTCTTTGATTATCTCTTTGGAAATCTTCTGCTCGGTCGGTGTGAGTTTGAGGTTTTCGAAGAAATCGAGCGCCTTGCTCACGGTGAGCAGGCAGAGTTCCATTATGTTGAGTCCTCCCACGGTGACGGCGAGCGACTCTTTTTTGAGCCGCATCCCTTCGCATACCGGGCATGGGATGTTTTCCATAAATTCCTCGTAGTAGGCGCGCTGCTCCATGTCGGCGCACTGCTCGTAGCGGCGCTTGATGGTCGTAACGACGCCTTCGTGCTTGGGCTCGCCGAAAGCGCGCCGCCTTCCGCCCGTGTTGCGGATATTGCCGTAAAGAAGCACGTTATACGCTTCCGGGCTGTAATCCTTGATGGGCGTGTGGATATCGAAACCGTAGAACTTGCCCAGCATATTGAAGAAATTGCCCGAATACGAGCCCGGCTCTATGGATTTGAACCCGTTGACGAATATGGCGCCGTTGAACAGCGAACGAGTTTTGTCGGGGATTATCTTTTCCGGCGAAGGCACGTACGATTCCCCCAGCCCCTGGCACGCCTCGCACGCGCCGGCGGGCGCGTTGAAAGAAAACATACGCGGCGTGAGTTCGCCTATGGAAACGCCGTGCGTCTTGCAGGCGTAGTTCTGCGAATAGACCGTTTCGTCTTCCTCGCCGTCCGGCAGGATCACGAGTATCTTAACTATGCCTTCCGAAAGGTTGGAGGCGGTCTCGATGCTGTCGGTCAGGCGCGAACGTATTTTTTCGCGGTCCATAACGAGACGGTCGACCACCACGTCTATATTGTGCTTTTTGTTTTTGTCCAGCTCGATCTTTTCGCCTATGTCGTACATCAGTCCGTCAACGCGCACGCGCACGTAACCGGCGCGGCGGGCGTCGTCTATGACTTTGTCGTGCAGACCTTTTTTATCCGCCACCACGGGCGAAAGCACCATGAACCGCGTGCCGTTTTCCAGTTCCAGCACGTGATCCACTATCTCGTCCACGCTCTGCTGATCTATCACTTCGCCGCATATAGGGCAATGCGGAACGCCTATGTTGGCGTAGAGCAGGCGCAGATAATCGTAGATCTCGGTGACCGTGCCCACGGTGGAACGCGGGTTGCGCACGGTGGATTTCTGGTCTATGGAAATAGAAGGCGAAAGCCCTTCTATGACGTCGACGTCGGGTTTGTCGAGCTGCCCCAGGAACTGCCGCGCGTACGACGAAAGCGATTCCACAAAGCGGCGGTGGCCTTCGGCGTAGAGCGTGTCGAACGCCAGCGAAGATTTTCCCGAGCCCGAAAGACCGGTCATGACTATGAATTTGTCGCGCGGGAGCGTGAGTGAAACGTTTTTGAGATTGTGCACGCGCGCGCCTTTTATTACGATGTTTTCTGCCATATCTGCCTCACATCAGCCGCTTTATGCGGTCTCTGAGCACGGCGGCGGATTCGAAATCCAGTTCTTTTGCCGCCTGTTTCATATCCTTGGTAAGTTTGTCTATGAGTTTCTTGCGTTCCGCGGCCGTAAGCTTGCCGGTGTCCACCTCTTTGATCTCTTCGGCAGCCGAAACGGCGAGCGGCATACGGATATCTTTTACGATAGTCTTGGGAATGATACCGTGCGCCTTGTTGTACGAATCCTGTATGCGGCGGCGGCGTTCGGTCTCGCGTATCGCCCTTTCCATGGATCCCGTGACCGTGTCGGCGTACATTATGACCTTGCCGTTGACGTTGCGCGCCGTTCTGCCTATCGTCTGGATAAGCGAAGATTCGCTGCGCAGGAATCCTTCTTTGTCGGCGTCGATTATCGCGACGAGCGACACTTCGGGCAGGTCGAGCCCTTCGCGCAGCAGGTTTATGCCTATGAGCACATCGAATTCGCCTTTTCTAAGGTCGCGCAGTATTTCCATGCGCTCGATCGTCTCTATGTCGTAATGCATATAGCGGCACTTTATGCCGTAGTTTTCAAGATAATCGCAAAGGTCTTCCGCCATATGCTTGGTGAGCGTGGTGACGAGCACTCGCTCGCCGCGTTCGGACCGCGTTCTGATCTCGCCCATAAGGTCGTCGATCTGCCCTTTGACGGGGCGGACTTCGATCTCGGGGTCGAGCAGACCGGTCGGGCGTATGATCTGTTCGGCGATCTGATAAGAGCGCTCTTTTTCAAAGTCGCCGGGAGTCGCCGAAACGTATATGGTCTGCCCTTTCTTTTTGAGGAATTCGTCGAACTTGAGCGGGCGGTTGTCGTACGCCGAAGGCAGGCGGAATCCGTAATCTATAAGGTTCTTCTTGCGCGCCGTGTCCCCGCGCGACATTCCGCGGACCTGAGGCACCGTGACGTGGCTTTCGTCGATGAACATAAGGTAATCGGCGGGCAGATAATCGAGCAGCGTGTAAGGCGTGGAGCCGGGCGCCCTGCCCGAAAGTATGCGCGAATAGTTTTCCACGCCCGAGCAATAGCCGATCTCGCGGATCTGCTCTATATCGTAATTGACGCGCTCGGTGATGCGCTGCGCCTCCACGTACATTCCCTGTTCTTCGAACCAGGCGGCGCGTTCGGCTTTTTCGCTTTCTATTTCCCTTAACGCTTTTTCGCGGCGTTCGGCGCCGGTGACGTAGTGGCTGGCAGGCCAGATATCTATGTTCTTGAGCCGCGTAACGGCTTCGCCCGTGACGGTGTTTATCACCGAGATGCGTTCTATCTCGTCGCCCCAGAATTCCACCCGCACCGCGTCGGTGGAGGTGTTGGAAGGAAATATCTCGAGCGTGTCGCCGCGCGCGCGGAACGTGTTGCGGTCGAGATCGATATCGCAGCGGTTGTACTGTATGGCGACGAGCCGTTTTATGACGTCGTCGCGCGAAATATTCTGCCCTGCGTACAGCGCGACCATATGGCGCTGATACTCTTCCGGGTCGCCCAGCGAATATATGCACGACACCGACGAAACGATTATGACGTCGCGCCGTTCGAACAGCGCCGAGGTCGCCGAATGGCGCAGCTTGTCTATTTCCTTGTTTATGGAAGCGTCTTTTTCTATATATATATCCTTGCCGGGGACGTACGCTTCGGGCTGATAATAATCATAATAGCTCACAAAGTATTCCACGGCGTTGTTGGGGAAGAATTCCTTGAATTCCGAACACAGCTGCGCCGCCAGAGTCTTGTTGTGCGCCAGCACCAGCGTGGGCTTGTTGACGTTGGCTATTACGTTAGCCATGGTGAAAGTCTTGCCCGAGCCGGTCACGCCCAGAAGCACCTGGTCGGAATATCCTTTGAGCACGCCTTCCGTGAGCTTTTCTATCGCCTGAGGCTGGTCGCCGGTGGGCGCGTATTCCGAAACGAGTTCAAAATGATCCATTCTCTGCAAGACCTCCTTTTTTCCGATTTTTTATCAGTCTTTTATTATAACACGTTTTTGTAAAAAAATAAAGAGCTTTTGAGGAATTTTTTTGCTATGGGAGTTTTCCCTTTTTCCCCTGCCGAATACAAAAACGGCTTTGCGCGTTTATGTGCGCAAAGCCGTATGCGTTTTATTCCTTATTCCACGCCGACCGCGAGTTCGCGGATGACGACCTGCTCGTACGCCTTGCCCGCGACATAGACCTTGACGCCGGTGACGAGCACCCTGCCGTCTTTGACGTTCTGCGCGGGGATGCCGAGTTTTGAAAGCGCTATCTTTCCCTTGAGCGTCTGGTTGGGGCCGATATCGCCGACTTCGGTGCACTGCGCGCCGATTCGGCTGTTTATCACCACGTAAGTGCCTTCCGTATACGCAGAAGGCGTGGATCCGTTGAAAAACAGGATTATACTGGCGTTAACGGCGCCCGTTGAGACGTTGTAATACAGATACCCGTCCTTGACCGATACCGAAACGGGGTTGGCGGGAACGCCTTCGGCGTAAGGCCACAGCCCGTTGGTGTTGGAAAAATGCAGCGCGTTGCCGTAAGACTTTATGGTGAGCAGCGATTTGTCGGCGGTGTACCACGCGTCGGCGTCGAGCTCGCATATGTTCGCCCTGCCTTCGTCGAGCACGAGATATGTGTCTTCTTCCGAAACTTTTTGCGCTTCGGGGTCGTGTTCGTAACGCGATTCGAACCATCCGGCAAGCGTATCGGCGAATATTGCGTTGCCTCGGGCCGCGAGATGTATGCCGTCGGAAAGCAGCGTGTTGTAGTTCACGCCATCGCACGCGGCGAACATATCAATGAGATACGCGCCGGTCTCTTCGGCGACCTTACGTGTGACGTCGTTATACACTTCCTCCCACGCGAGCGGATCGCCGCCCACGGATTCGTACATACTCTTGCTCTGCCCCTGCGCGGACCAGAATTTGCCCGGGTCGAGCGGGTTCGCGGTGAGCAGAATGGGCTCGGCGCCGCAGTCGCGGACCATCTGCACCAGAGTCTTCATATTCTCGGCGAATTCCTCGGGCGTGACGCGCGGCTTGCCGGCGGTGACCATTATCATATCGTTCATCCCGAACAGCAGCGTTATATAATCCGCGCCGCGGTTGGCGGCAAACGCGGGAAAGCGGTCTATCCCCTGCGCGGAGGTTATTCCGCCCATTGCGCCGTTGTAATAATACATATTGAGCCGTTCGGCGGCGGTGCGCCCCCACGAGCCCAGCGCGGTGATGGAATCGCCGAACACCAGCAGCTTTTTGCCGTCGATATACGGGCTTTCTTCCGAAACCTCTTCGGAGCTTTCCTCCGAACTTTCTTCTACGCTTTCTTCCGCGGAAGATTCGGGCGTGACAGAGCTCTGTTCGTTTTGGGACATAGCGCTTTCCTCCTGCTCCTTTTCTTCGCTCCCGCCGCAGGAAGCGAGCGAAACGATAAGTATGACTGCGAGAATGATGCTTACGGCTTTTTTCATAATACGCCTCAATTCTGTTTT
>JAEEGF010499477.1_pt1 | contig 28075 bp, 22 predicted proteins | sample 9134171 | NCBI WGS metagenome assembly JAEEGF01 (sample SAMN16246542, study PRJNA631951) | gut metagenome | biome: gut microbiome; feature: rumen; material: AP-attached | host: Bos | place: Iran: Karaj | collected 2018-10 | reverse complement strand
CGAAGAAACGTGCTGCCTCAGTGCTCGATATGTTTATGGAGATTCCACAAGAGACATACGCACTCATCGACCACTCCTTCTTGAATGACAAGATGAAACGCACTTACAAGCTTGTTATAGAGGAGCGGAAAACACGTTTCATTCGACAGTCAGAATAGTCCCAAATAGTAAAATAGTAAATTGAAAAGATGATTCTCGTAGTTGACGACGACAGAAGCATACGGCTCTCTTTGAAACTCATACTGGAGCGCAACGAGTATGAGGTGGCTCTGGCAGAGGGACCGAAGGAAGCAATTCAGATAGTCCGCAACAATCCCTCAGTGGAATTGGTGCTGATGGACATGAACTATACACATGCTACCGACGGAGAGTAAGGACTGACGCTGCTGAAGCAGGTGAAGGTGTTCCGCCCAGATGTGCCGTGTATCCTCATGACCTCCTGGGGCACGATTGAACTGGCTGTGCAGGGGATGCGTGCAGGTGCCTTCGACTTCATCACCAAGCCCTGGAACAACGGTGTGCTGCTTGACAGGATAGAGACAGCCATCAAAATCAACTGTTCAAGTCCTGCGGTTCAACCTGCTCCAACCTCACCCATTGTCGGCACCTCTCTTGCCGGCATCCTCGCCACCGTGGCCAGGGTGGCCCCCACCAACGCGCCCGTCTTGATTACGGGAGAGAGCGGCACCGGAAAGGAACTGATAGCCGAAGCCATCCATCGCCAAAGCCGTCGCGCCAACGGACCGTTTGTGAAGGTAAATCTCGGCGGCATCTCCACATCGCTGTTCGAGAGCGAGATGTTCGGCCACAAGAAAGGGTCGTTCACCGATGCCAAGGCCGACCGCGTGGGACGCTTTGAGTTGGCCAAGGGCGGTACCATCTTCCTCGACGAGATTGGCGAACTGTCGCTGACCAGCCAGGTGAAGTTGCTGCGTGTGCTGCAGGACCAGACCTACGAGGTGCTGGGCGACAGCCAGACCCGCCGCACAGATGTCCGTGTGGTCTGTGCGACCAATGCCGACCTTCAGACCATGGTTGAGGAACATACCTTCCGTGAAGACCTGTTCTACCGCATCAACCTCATCAACCTCCATTTGCCGCCTCTGCGAGAGCGTCGCGAAGACATACCCCTCCTGGTCAACCACTTCATTCGTTTGACCTGCGAGTCCAACCATCTTCCTATGGTCACAGTCTCGACCGATGCCATCGGTTATCTTCAGACACTTCCTTACCAGGGCAATATCCGTGAGTTGAAAAACATAGTGGAAAGGGCATTGCTAATGAAGAATCCCGAAGCGAACCAACTTGGAATGGAGGACTTCTCCATCAACACCATGACGCATGAAAGCACAGCCTTTCCAAGTGATGCGAAGTCATTGTCGGATATGGAACGTTCAGCTATCGCCGCCTGTATTGCCAAGCATAACGGCAACCTCTCCCTTGTGGCCAAGGAACTCGGCATCAGCCGTGGCGCGCTCTACCGCAAAATAGAAAAGTACGGACTATGAAGCTGAAACACTATTTCATTCTCCTCGCTGTGGGCATCGTCCTGATAGCGGGCGTAGCGCTCTTCGGCACGTTTCGAAGCAATCCTGTGCTGTTCTATGTGACCGAGGGGTTTGTCGTCCTTCTGCTCGCCTATCTCTGGTATTTCTACCGCAAGACCATCCGTCCGTACGACACGCTGATTGGCGGCATGGAACTGGTGAAGGACCTTGACCTGACCACGCGCCTCGCTCCTTCGGGACAGCATGAGACCGACATCATCGTCCGCACGTTCAATGACTTGCTAGGACGCCTACGCAGCGAGCACCTCAGACTCGAAGAGCAATACACCTTCCTCAACCTGCTTATCGAGGCATCCCCAATGGGAGTCATCCTGTGCGACCTTGACGGCAACATGACTTCCATGAATCCCGCCGCCCGTGAGATGCTGTCATCAAGTATTGAAACAGCCATCCACACCCTGCCCCTTGGCGAGACAACCACCGTGCGCATCCCTGGTGAACCGCAACTCTTCCGAATCAGTCACCTGTCGTTCCCTGACCGTGGTTTCCAGCATCCTTTCTACCTCATCGAATCGCTGACTTCGGAAGTGCGTCTTGCCGAAAAAGCGGCATACGAGCGCGTCATCCGTATGATTGCCCATGAGGTGAACAACAGTGTGGCGGGAATCATAGGCAGCCTTTCCGGCGAGGAGGCAGAACGACTCACCGCCCTCTCCGCCTTCGTCACCCGCTTCGCCGAAGTGGTCAAGATTCCCCAACCTCAACTGCAACTCTGTGACCTCAGTGAGGAGGTAGAGGCCTGTCGTCCCTTCCTTGAGAATCTGTGCACGCAGGCACACGTCCATATCGACTTCCATCTCACCGACGAAGCGACACCTGTTCGTCTGGACACGGTCTTGTTCCAGCAAGTTCTCATCAACATCGTGAAAAACGCTGTAGAAAGCATAGGAGACGCACGAGGGCTTATCACCGTCACTACATCGCCGTCGCAATTGATCATTGCCGACAATGGGCACGGCATCCCGCCCGAAATAGCCCAGAATCTCTTTACGCCCTTCTTCTCCACCAAACCCCAAGGCCAGGGTTTGGGGCTTCTGCTTATCCGAGATATCCTTACTTCTCATCATTGCACCTTTAGTCTGATTACCGACCCGGAGGACCATCTCACCCGCTTCACCATTCAGTTTCCAACATAAAAATATCCGTCAGTCGGATGTTTTCTGCTGTCTTTCATATTCTGTAACAAAATCTCTTTGTGAAAATTGCTTATTTGCCAAATGATTGATATATTTGCAAAACTTTTTGAATTAGGATAGTTTTCTAGCCGAGCACTACTATTTCCCCTATGCATTTCAAATGCCTTCTATGCACTGTTCTGTTGTTATTGTCCCTGGTTTGTAAGGGAGAAGACATTTTTGTTCCTATAGATGAACAGACTATAGAGGAAACAGACTCAATGAATCAGGCCAGCCCGGCGAATCCCGCTAATCTGACAAGTCTGACAAATGTGACAACTCCAGCCAAAGTTCCCAGTGTGCTTAGTCCAAGAGATTCTTTGAGGAAAGATTCGGTGGTACTTCCTACTACGCTCTCGTCGATGCTCAAGCAGTACAGCAGGAACAAGTATGGCAGCACCTTGGTACAGGAAGACGACACGTTGGTGGTGCTTAAGCCCCGTCCTTTGCTTGCGGTGGCAGAGAACTTCGGCCTTAACGCTTTGGTGCTTGGATGGGACTATTATATTCAGAACCGAGACTACGCACGCATCAGCAAGAATGTGCTGGAACATAATTTCCATACAGGATTGGTCTGGGACAACGACAGTTTCTCAGGCAACCAGTTCTCTCATCCCTTTCATGGTAGTATGTTCTACAACACTGCTCGTGAGAATGGTCTAACCTTCTGGCAGAGCATCCCCTTTCCTGTAGCAGGCAGTTTGAGTTGGGAGTTTTTCTGTGAGACCAACGAGCCTGCAGTCAACGATGTGCTATCCACGGGTATTGGTGGTGTGTTGTTGGGTGAGGTATGTCACCGTGTATCTGACTTGATACTCGATGAAACAGCCTGGGGTGTAGAGAGGATGGTTCGCGAGGTGTTTGGCAACCTGATTAACCCAGTCAGAGGTGTAAAACGTCTGGTGCGTGGCCAGTGGTGGCGCAGGAGTACATCGCGTGGCAAAGAAGAGCCAGATGTACCTGTTGATATCCGTTTAGGTACAGGTTGCAGGTATGTTTCATCGAAAAGTCGTTTCAGGAACGGCATGAATGTACCTTACATCTATTTCGACATGACTTATAACGACCGTTTCGACAACTCGGGTCATGACCCTTTCGACTGGTTCAAGATTAAGATGCTCTTCAACTTCTCGTCCAAGCAATCGACGGTGGGTGATTTCGACATTCGCGGTCGACTGGCCAACATCCTGTTACATTCCAAGAACGAGTTTTGGAAATTCGACCTGGGGCTTTACCAACTGCTCAAATATGTGGAGACCTATCCCACAGGTGAAGATAACGGTACACATGCCGGACCTCTTGCTACCCAGCGGGAGTTCAATCAGAACGTGAGCGACTTCCCCGTTATCTCAGAGGCTGTGAGTGTGGGTGGAGGAGCCTATTCCGAGTACGATTACAAGCATCTGCGTCTCAACAACGATTTGATAGTGGCAGGAGTGATACTTGGTGGGCAACGGTCCGACTACTATCCGTGTCGTTCCTATAATTTCAGTCATGGTTTCAGTGTAAGAAACGATTTCGAGACCACTCTATACAACCGGCTGACCATAGGTGATGATTTCTACTATGCACGTTTCTTTACTTTCGGCAAATACAACAGTGAAGAACTCAGGTTCAGATTAGACAACGGTATGCGAGTGTCCACTCCTGGCGATACGGGCCAGAGCAGCATTGTCGTGAACCGCCTCTATGTCATCACTGAGTTTATCAAAGGGGTTAACCTCAAATTCGAAGGCGTGCTGCACTACCGCCACACCAACTACAAGGATTACCCGTCAGTGAGTGGACGAAGTTATGAACTTAATATCGGGCTTGTCTGCAAACTGTGACAGGTTTGGTTGTCAGATGTTCATGTTTGATGAAACTTATTGGTATGACGTATTATGGAAAAGAAACGAGTTGAATTCATTGATTTAGCAAAGGGATTCTGCATTATTCTTGTCGTTTTCAACCATATTCACAAGGGATTTGATGCTCCCTATATGTTGGCCGACAGTTTCAAAATGTTCAGAATGCCCCTGTATTTCTTCTTGTCTGGACTATTCTTCAAGAAATATGAAGGATTTGGAGGATTCATGAAGCGTAAGACCAACAAATTGCTGATTCCCTTCGCTTTCTTTTTCCTTTTGACATCGTTTCTTGTACCCAATATCATATTGTACTTGACCCAAAGTCTTTTCAAACTGAGACTTTTGTGGTCGTTCTTCTATCCTGAGTTTTTTCCCAATTTCCCGATTTGGTTCCTATTGTGCTTATTCGAGATGAATATCATCTTCTATCTCATCTATTTGATTGCAGGGAAATGCAAGAACCATGAGATTCTTGTGATGACCATTCTTTCTGGCATCATTGGATACGTAGGCTATTACTTAGGGCATAACCAATTGAACTTATATATGTTTCTCGATACAGCAATGTCTGCATTGCCTTTTTTCTATGTAGGATTCATCACCAGAAAATACACAACAATTCTGCAAGCAAACAGAATCGACAAATTCAATATTCCCATAGCATGTGTACTGATGTTGATCACCTACTTGTTCGCTTGTCACATAGATTACTCCACCAATAATTTTATCCAGGTTTCATTCTTGAGAGTTTACGGATGCGGGTTAGCAGGGGTCTTTGCCGTCATCTTTATCTCCAAAGCCATCAAAAAGTTACCATATATCTCATATTTAGGACGTTATTCTATCATGTTGCTATGTACTCATTTCATTATAGTGAGTTACCTGAATCCACGACTTAAGTCTTTCATTTCATCAGACTGGGTTGCCATCTTTGTCAGCTTAACCATTACCTTGGCTCTATATGCGGTCATCATACCTTTCATGAAAAGATTCATGCCTCATGTCACAGCTCAGAAAGACGTAATAAACATTAAATGATAGTATATATACCATGTTACCTGTGTCATTGCAGCAATTCATAACAGAACACCGCCACGACGATGTGAGGCAACTTGCCTTGGAGGCGAGCCGATATCCCGATGTGGATATGCGAAGTGCATTGGTACAGATCAGCGGGTGGCAGAAGGCTTGCGAAAAATTGCCCTCATGGGCTTCAGTGGAGGGAATCGTCTATCCTGAGAAAATCTCCCTTGAGCAATGTTCATCAGAGGGTACAGCCAACTACAAACTCGATGTTGCCCGAAGACTTTGTGATGGAAATCATGAAAGTCTTGTTGACCTCACAGGCGGGCTGGCAGTGGATGGCTCTATACTTGCCCGCCATTTCAACCATTATCTATATATCGAAAGCCAAAAGCAACTCTGTGAAATCGCATGTCACAACCTTCCTTTGTTGGGAATCGATGATTTCGAGGTCAGGCAAGGTCATTGTGAGGACTTCATCTCTTCCTTACCTCATCAAGACATGATTTTCATCGACCCTGCAAGACGGGATGACACAGGACGCAAGGTGGTAGGACTGAAAGACTGCACACCAGACATCACTTTAATGCTTGACGATTTGCTCGGCAAGTGTGATTTCTTGATGGTAAAACTCTCTCCTATGATAGACATTAAAGCAGCGATATCCCAGTTGCGTCAGGTAATAGAAATACACGTAGTGGCTGTCGATGGCGAATGCAAGGAAGTGCTGATTGTGATGCAAGGTTATGGAAGTGCTGAAAACGTACCTGTGTGCATGAATGCTGTGAATATCAAGATAAATGACGAAAATGAGTTGTTCTCCTTTCATCCTGCTGAAGAACAAAACTTGTCTTGTCTATTGTCCGATAAATTGGGCAAATACCTATATGAGCCTAATGCGGCCGTGATGAAAGCTGGTGGTTATAAGACGTTGGCGCATTCCTATCATACAAGTCAGTTGGACACGAACACTCATTTATATACTTCAGACCATTTAATAGGACATTTCCCTGGCCGTAAGTTCATGGTGGTAGGTGCGACATCCTTCTCAAAAAAGTCTCTGAAGTCGTTCCTTGCTGAGATGACACAATGCAACCTCACTGTCCGCAATTTCCCATCCACTGTTGCTGAGCTGCGCAAACGGTTGAACCTGAGAGATGGTGGAACAGACTACCTTTTCGCCACGACGATGAGAGGTGAACGACTGCTGATAAAGTGCAAAAAAGCCTGAAGCATCCACTTCAGGCCTGAATTGATTGAACGATGTCCTGTCGGTCTCCCTATGGCACATGTTCATGTTATTCGATGTATCCCTGTTTCTTAAGTTCTGCAGCTGTGAGTTCAAGTTCTTCGTACCAAGACTGCCCAAAAGCGCGTATGAGAGGCTCTTTGAGAAACTTGTAAAGGGGCAGGTTGAGTTTCTTGCCCAGTGCCAGGGCAGGCCGACAGATACTCCACTGATGATAGTTGAGTGCGGTGTAGTCACCCATTTTCTTGAGACGTATAGGATAGAGATGGCAAGAGATGGGTTTGTTGTGGGCACAGCGTCCTTCACGATAAGCCTTGTCGATGGCACAGAAACAACAACCATTGTGATAGCAAGTGAAAACACAGTCCTTGCCATCAACGATGCTTGTCACCAATTCGCCCCATGCATCAGGATAGACCACACCATCCTGTTTGATGACACGCTGAGCCTTTCGGCTCAGTTCGTCCCAAACAATGGCGGCCGCATCTTCCAGTCCCGCCACCTCCTCAATGTTGACGGGGGCACCAGCATCACCCTCAATGCAACACGCACCCTTACACGCTTCCAAGTCGCAGCAGAACCGCACTTGGAAGATGTCGAGCGACACAAGTGTGTTTTGGATTTCTACCATTGATAATTATTGAACATTAAACATTGAACATTGGCTGTGTCTAAAATGCTCACGCTCGGCAATCTAAGCAAACCTGCACTCTATAACGTTAAAGTTATTTGATTTTTTCAATGAGTTCCTCAGCGGTAAACATCGACTGCTCACCAGTGGCCATGTCCTTGAGAGTGATTTTTCCCTCGTTCATCTCGTTCTCACCAACAATAGCGACATAAGCCACACGTTTATCATTAGCGTAGTTCATCTGCTTTTTCATTTTCACTGACGATGGGAACACTTCCGCACTGATACCTGCAGTCCTGACTTTGGCTATGATAGGCAGTGAGTATGCCAGTTCAGCCTCTCCGAAATTAGTGAACATCACCTTGGTGATAGTCACGGCTTCCTTGGGGTAAAGGTCCAGTTGGTTGAGCACATCGAAAATGCGGTCAGCGCCAAAGGAAATACCTACACCAGATATGCCAGGCATACCGAAGATACCCGTAAGATTGTCATATCGTCCGCCACCCGTAATGCTGCCTATCTCCACATCGAGTGCTTTCACCTCGAAGATGGCTCCCGTATAGTAGTTGAGGCCACGGGCAAGTGTCAAGTCCAGTTCAACTTCATTATTGAGATTCAATTGGCTGAGCGTGTCAAGGATGTACTCGCATTCTTCCACACCCTTGACTCCTATTTCTGAATCCTTGAGGATGTCCTTAATGGTCTGTAGCTTTTCCTTGTTGCTGCCTTTGAGCAGGATGATGGGTTGCAATTTCTCTATAGCCTCAGCAGGAACACCATCTTCAGCCAGTTCTGCATTCACATTGTCGAGTCCTATCTTGTCGAGTTTGTCAATAGCCACTGTGATATCCACTATCTTATCGGCTTGACCGATGACTTCAGCGATGCCGCTGAGTATCTTCCGATTATTTATTTTGATGCAGACACGGATGCCAAAACGCGAAAAGACCGTGTCGATAATCTGCATCAGTTCCACCTCATTGAGCAGTGATTCGCTTCCCACCACATCAGCATCGCACTGGTAGAACTCACGATAACGTCCTTTCTGCGGTCGGTCAGCACGCCAGACGGGCTGAATTTGATAACGCTTGAACGGCAGGGTGATTTCTTCACGGTGCTGTACCACATAACGGGCAAAAGGCACTGTCAGGTCGTAACGGAGTCCTTTCTCACAGAACTTGCTGGCCAGTTTGTTGGCATTGCGACTCAGCAGTTCCTCATCAGTGAGACCTTTGAAATAATCGCCCGAATTCTGTATCTTGAAGAGCAGTTTGTCGCCCTCCTCTCCATACTTGCCCATGAGGGTGGACAGATTCTCCATGGCAGGAGTCTCTATTTGCTGGAAACCGTAAAGAGCATAAACCTCACGGATGGTGTTGAATATATAGTTGCGCTTGGCCATCTCAATGGGTGAGAAGTCGCGCGTACCTTTTGGAATTGATGGTTTCATACTTTTTCTGATATATTTTTTATAGATATAATAGATACTATTGTCAGAACATCTGCCTGAGCCGGTTGATGGCAGCGGCAAGTGCGTCGATTTCTTCGCGTGTGTTGTAGAAGGAGAGCGAGGCGCGTACAGTACCTTCGATACCAAGTCGGTGCATCAGTGGTTCAGCACAATGGTGACCAGTGCGTACGGCTATGCCCAGACGGTCGAGCAGAGTACCCAAGTCGAGGTGGTGGATATCTCCTACCAAGAATGATATCACCGCATCCTTGTTGTCGGCGGTGCCGTAAATACGCATACCTTCTATCTCTTGGAGTTGCTGCATGGCATAGCTTGTGAGACTGCGCTCATATTCTTGGATATTATCCATTCCCAGTGCCGACAAATAGTCGATTGCCACAGCCAGTGCATGTGAACCCACATAATCTGGTGTACCGGCCTCGAATTTATAAGGCAACTCATTGTAGGTGGTTTTCTCGAAACTCACGTGCTGTATCATTTCCCCGCCGCCTTGGTAGGGTGGAAGGCGGTCGAGCCAGACTTCTTTGCCATAAAGCACGCCGATACCCGTTGGACCATAGGTTTTATGACCACTGAAAGCAAAGAAATCGCAGTCGAGTTCTTCGACATCGATTGGCATATGCGGGGCAGACTGCGCTCCGTCGATAAGTACTGGCACACCATGTTCATGGGCTATGCCGATGATTTCCTTCACAGGATTAACGGTACCGAGCACATTCGAGACGTGTGTGACGCTCACTAAGCGTGTACGGTCGGTGAAAAGAGTCTTGTACTCGTCGATAAGCAACTCGCCTTTATCATTGATGGGAATGACCTTGATGCGAATACCCCTTCTATTTGCAGCCATCTGCCATGGCACTATATTGGAGTGGTGTTCCATGGCGGAGATGATGACCTCGTCACCCTCGTTCATGAATTCCTCGCTGAAGCATGAGGCCACAAGATTAACACTCTCAGTGGTGCCACGCGTAAAGACTATCTCGCTGGTGGATTTGGCATGGATGAAGTTGCGTATGGTCTCCCGTGCTTGTTCGTGCAGTTCGGTGGCTTTCTGTGACAGGAAATGCACACCACGGTGTACATTGGCATTGACGTTGTAGTACTCGTTGGAGATGGCATCAACCACAACACGAGGCTTCTGAGTGGTTGCCCCGTTGTCGAGATATACCAATGGCTTGCCATAGACCGACAAGCCGAGTATCGGGAAATCCTTGCGTATGTCTTCTACGTTGAGCATAGTCTATTATCTTTACTCAGGTCTTTTATTAGATACTTGTCATGGCAAGCTCTGTTTCTAACTTCTAAAACAAAAAGCCAAAGCCAGACCCTATTTACAAAGTGAGCAACCCGTACATTTGCTGAGCTGTCCTCTAAAACGCTTGTTGACCAGATAATTGAGTCTTTCCCGCAGTGGCTCAAGCTTGATTTTCTCACAGACTTGGCTGATGAATGCGAACTTCAGCAGCATGCGTGCCTCATCGACGGGTATTCCACGTTGCTGCATATAGAAGAGTGCGTTCTCATCAAGCACACCTACGGTGGAACCATGTGAGCATTTCACGTCATCGGCATAAATTTCCAGCATGGGCTGTGAGTACATCCTCGCCTCTTTTGTGGCACATAGATTGGCATTGGTTTCTTGCGACACCGTTTTCTGCGCCCCAGGTCGCACCAGTATCCGACCAGCGAAAGCACCTACTGCGCTGTCGTCTATAACGTATCTGTAGAGTTCGTTGCTCGTGCAGTTGGGCACTGCGTGTTCGATGAGCGTGTTGTTGTCCACTTTCTGGTTCTTGTCGGCGATGACACAACCATTGAGTGTCACTTCGCTGTGCTCACCTTCAAGTTTTACCCGTAAGGTATTGCGTGTGGTGCCATTGTAAAGAGTGATGTTGTTGAGGCTCACAGTGCAGTCAGCTCCAACACTGACATAGGTGTTGGAAAAACGGGTACAGAGGATATGGTTCTCCTCCAGTTCATACATGTCGAGATGGCTGTTATCAGCGCAGTAGATTTCCGTCACCTGAGTGGCAAGGAATTTGACACTGTCCATGGCATGGTCGCAGAATAGCAGAGTGGCCTCAGCACCTTCTTCCAACACAATCATCAACCTACGATTGACCATGAGGTCGATTTTGGAGTGAAGCAGGTTGATGACCTGTAATGTCTTATTGAGCCGTTGGCCACGAGGCACATAGACCATAAAGGCATCCTGCGCCAAAGCAGTGTTGAGTGCAGTGACAGCATCGGTTGTGACGTCGGCATTCTTAGTGTAGAGCCGGGCAAAAGCCTGCTTCACTATTTCGGGGGCTTGCTTGATGGACCCCAAGAAGATGCCGTTGTCGTCCTTCATGCAAGGATTGTCCTTGTAGCAAAGGTCGTTGACCACAAAGTAAAGCAGGGTGCTCAGATTGGGCACATTGCATTTGAAAGCTTCGAAGGGGTCAGTAGGTATCTCTATCCGCTTGAAGTTGAGGCCATAGTCGGGTGCAAAGGATTTCTGCACGTCGGTGTATTTATATTCCTCCTTCTTCAATGAGGGAAAACCCATCGACATGAAATGTCGGAAAGCCTCGTCGCGAGAAGTGTTGAGTTCTTCCGCACTGTTGGCTTTAATCACATCGCTGTAGTTGTTGTACAGGTCTATGTATTGCTGTTCGCTATTGGTCATGTCACCGTCAGTTTTCAACATCATCCTTTATCCAGTCGAAACCCTTGTCCTCGATTGTCTTGGCGAGTTCAGCATTGCCCGTCTTCACGATGCGCCCGTCGAGCAGCACATGCACTTTGTCGGGCCGTATGTAGTCGAGCAGACGCTGATAGTGGGTGATGATGATGGCACTGGTCTTGTCAGTCTTGAGCTTATTGAAACCCTCGGCCACAATTCGCAGTGCATCGACATCCAGTCCGGAGTCGGTCTCATCAAGGATGCAGAAAGTGGGTTCAAGCATCGCCATCTGGAAAATCTCGTTGCGTTTCTTCTCGCCACCACTGAAGCCTTCGTTCACTGAGCGGTTGACCAGTTTGGAGTCCAGTTCCACCAGTTTACGTTTCTCACGCATCTGCTTGAGGAAATCGGTTGATTTGAGGGGTTCAAGGCCTAAGTATTTGCGCCGTTCGTTGACAGCGGTGCGCAGAAAATTAGTCATGCTCACCCCAGGAATCTCAATGGGTTGTTGGAACGAGAGGAAGATGCCGGCATGGGCTCGTTCCTCAGGTTTCATGGCGAGAAGGTCTTGTCCGTTGAAGGTGATACTACCTTCTGTCACCTCGTATGCGGGATGACCCACTATGATGTTGCTCAGTGTGCTCTTTCCTGCGCCATTGGTACCCATCAGGGCGTGTATCTCACCGTCATTGATGGTGAGGTTCACTCCCTTGAGTATTTCCTTGCCGCCCACACTGGCATGCAGATTCTTGATTTCTAACATTTGGCTTATATATTAAAATATGTGTAAGTTGAAGCATGAGACCCTATCCCACGCTTCCTTCCAAATTCACGGCCAGCAGTTTCTGCGCTTCCACTGCGAACTCCATGGGCAGTTTGTTGATGACATCCTTGGCATAGCCGTTGACAATCAGGCCCACGGCCTCCTCTGTGGAAATGCCTCGCTGGTTGCAGTAGAAAAGTTGGTCTTCAGAAATTTTAGATGTGGTGGCTTCGTGCTCCACGATGGCGTTGTTGTTCTTCACGTCCATATAGGGGAAGGTATGCGCACCACATTCACTGCCCAGAAGCAGCGAGTCGCACGAACTGTAGTTTCGGGCACCGTCGGCATTGGGGCTGACACGGACCAAACCTCTGTAGGAGTTCTGGCTCTTGCCTGCCGAGATGCCTTTGCTGATGATAGTGCTCTTGGTGTTCTTGCCCAGATGTATCATCTTGGTGCCAGTATCAGCCTGTTGGAAGTGGTTGGTGAGAGCTACAGAATAGAACTCCGCCTGGGACCCGTCGCCACTCAACACACAACTCGGATATTTCCAAGTAATGGCTGACCCCGTCTCCACCTGTGTCCAGGATAGTTTGCTGTTCACCCCACGCAGATGCCCGCGTTTGGTCACTAAGTTGAGCACACCACCCTGTCCGTTCTCATCGCCAGGAAACCAGTTCTGCACCGTGCTGTACTTCACTTCCGCATTGTCCATCACAATGATTTCCACGATGGCGGCATGAAGTTGGTTCTCATCGCGCATAGGTGCGGTGCAGCCCTCCAAGTATGAAACGTAAGCCCCTTCGTCGCAGACGATGAGCGTGCGTTCGAACTGCCCCGTCATTCTTGCGTTAATGCGGAAATAGGTTGACAATTCCATGGGGCATCGAGTGTTCTTGGGGATATAGACAAACGAACCGTCACTGAACACTGCAGAGTTAAGGGCGGCGAAGAAATTGTCCTTTGGTGGGACCACCGTACCGAGGTATTTTCTTACCAAGTCAGGGTGATTCTTCACTGCCTCACCAAAGGAACAGAAGATAATGCCCTTTTCTGCGAGGATGTCCTTCTGAGTGGTCTTTACGGACACTGAGTCCATCACAGCATCAACGGCAGTGCCGCTCAGTGCCAGCCGTTCCTCCAGAGGTATGCCCAGTTTGTCGAAAGTCTTAATCAGTTCAGGGTCTATCTCTTTGCTTTCCTTGTCTTTGCTCTTCGCTGTGGGATCAGCATAATAGGAGATGCCTTGATAATCAATTTCGGGCATCTTCAAGTGCCCCCACGACGGTTGTTCCATCGTCAGCCAGTGGCGGAAGGCATCAAGGCGGAACTGCAGTAGCCATTCCGGCTCGCCTTTCTTCTCTGAGATGGTACGTATGGTTTGTTCGTTGAGGCCTTTTTCGATGATCTCGGTGTGAATGTCGGTGGTGAAGCCGTATTTGTACTTCTCGCCCGCCACCTCCTTCACATAAAGGTTTGTCCCTTTGTCTTCAGGTGCTTTCATCAGTCGTTGTCTCCTCCCAGTATATTCCTGAACGAGTCTGCCAGTCCATGGTGGATGTTGGTGGTGTCACCTTCGGCGATAGCCCTTGCTTCCTCGAGTGAGTCGCTTACGATGATGGCATCGGGGATGAACCGCTGTGTGCCTTGTTTGATTTGGTAATACAACTCTGGTCTTTCCTTCAGTTTCTCAGCATGGAAACCGGCTCCGCTATTGATGAAATCCATCACGTTGAAAGCAAAGCCCATGAGAATGGTGTAGATGACCAAAGCCAGTACAGCACCGGCAAGTCGGTTGACAAAACCGAGATGCATTTTCTTAAACAGCTTGGTGAGCAGGCTGGCCAACAGTCCCAGCGCCACTGGTACAATGACTGAGATGAGGATGAAGGCTATCCAGCCTCCTACCTCTTCAGTACTACCAATAAGCTCTGCAACTTTCTCGCCGAACTGGCTATAGAAAATTGTTGCCAGTATGATACCGGCAACAATTCCCAAAAGGTTAGCTACTTGTTTGAAGAATCCCTGATAGAATCCCAGTATGACGGCTAAGCCCCATACCACATATATCACGTTCAGCATGTTGATTCCTTTTGTTTGTTCTGAATGATTGTATTGGATAATCAGCCCGGCACAGGGTGTTTTCCCCGTGCCGTCTGTTCATGGTCTGTCCGACTGTCTGCGTGTCTTAGAGTTTCTGCTTCACCTCTATCTCGGTGTAAGCCTCCAGAATGTCGCCCTCGCGAATGTCGTTGTAGTTGACAATGGAGATACCGCAGTCGAAGTTGGTTGACACCTCTTTGACATCGTCCTTGAAGCGCTTGAGCGCATTGATGTCACCAGTATGCACCACAATACCGTCGCGGATGACACGGATTTTGTCGGAGCGGTGGATTTTGCCGTTCAGCACGAAAGCACCTGCCACTGTACCCACCTTCGAAATCTTATAAACCTGACGGACTTCTGCGGTTCCGGTGTCCTCCTCCTTGATGATTGGAGCAAGCATACCCTCCATGGCAGCCTTCACCTGTTCGATGGCATCGTAGATGATGGAGTAGAGACGGATGTCAACACCCTCTTGTTCTGCCAGATGGCGTGCTGAAGCCGAAGGACGCACTTGGAAACCGATGATGATGGCATTGGAAGCCTCCGCCAACGACACGTCGCTTTCGCTGATTTGTCCCACAGCTTTATGGATGACGTTCACTTGGATATGCTCTGTGGAAAGTTTGATGAGTGAGTCGCTGAGCGCCTCGATAGAGCCATCCACGTCTCCCTTTACAATGATATTGAGTTCCTGGAAGCTGCCCAATGCGATGCGTCGTCCAACCTCGTCGAGTGTAAGCATCACCTGAGTACGGATGCCCTGCTCACGCTGAAGCTGCTCACGCTTGCTGGTGATTTCCCTTGCCTCCTGCTCTGTTTCCATCACATGGAAGGTGTCGCCTGCGGTAGGAGCGCCATTCAGGCCTAGGATGAGGGCAGGTTCTGCAGGACCTGCTTTCTGGATGCGTTGTCCACGTTCATTGAACATGGCCTTGACCTTTCCGTAATGTGTACCGGCCAGTACCACATCACCCTGCTTCAGTGTTCCGTTCTGCACAAGGATGGTGGCCACATAGCCACGACCTTTGTCGAGCGATGACTCAATAACAGAACCGGTGGCCTTCCTATTGGGGTTAGCCTTCAGCTCCAGCATCTCAGCCTCAAGCAACACCTTCTCCATCAGGTCATCAACACCGATACCTTTCTTCGCGGAAATCTCCTGGCTCTGGTACTTACCGCCCCAGTCCTCCACGAGATAGTTCATATTGGCGAGTTGTTCCTTGATTTTCTCAGGGTTGGCTCCAGGTTTGTCTATCTTGTTGATAGCAAACACCATTGGCACGTTAGCTGCCACAGCATGGTTGATGGCCTCCTTGGTCTGAGGCATCACATCGTCGTCGGCTGCAATAATGATGATGGCAATATCGGTCACCTGTGCACCACGTGCACGCATGGCGGTGAAGGCCTCGTGTCCAGGGGTGTCGAGGAAAGTGATTTTCTTGCCGTTCTTCATCTTCACACTGTATGCACCGATATGCTGTGTGATACCACCTGCTTCACCGGCAATGACGTTGGTGTTGCGGATATAGTCGAGCAAGGAAGTCTTACCATGATCGACGTGTCCCATCACGGTAATGATTGGGGGACGTGGAACAAGGTCTTCTTCCTTGTCCTCTTCCTCTTCCACGGCATTGGTCACTTCAGAACTTACATAGTTGGTGGTGAAACCAAACTCCTCTGCCACGAGATTGATGGTTTCGGCATCAAGACGTTGGTTGATGCTGACCATGATGCCGATAGACATACAAGTACTGATGACATCGGTGACAGGAATATTCATCATGGTGGCCAACTCATTGGCGGTCACGAACTCTGTGAGTTTCAATATCTTGCTCTCTGCATTCTCCTCTTCCTCCAGTTCTTGCATCTTGCGGTGCTCGGCATCGCGCTTCTCGCGGCGGTACTTCACAGCGTTCTTTTGCTGCTTCTGGGTGAGGCGAGCGAGTGTGTCTTTTACCTGCTTTGCTACCTCCTCATCCGTGACATCCTGTTTAGAGAAGTCCTTTTTCTTGCTCTTCTTGGCATTGCCTTGCTTAGGCGACGGCATGTTGTTGTTTGGCTTGCCTCCGCCTGGTTTTGGTTGTGACTGCTGTACCTTACCGCCCTGTTTACCAGACTGCTGGTTGGCTGCAGCGTTGATATCAACTCTTTCCTTGCCATTGGCGCTGATACGCTGGCGTTTCTTCCTCTTACTGGTTTCATCGCCTTCTTGGACGCCATTCTTTCCAGCTTGCTTGCCTTGGTGAATCTGGCGACCTTTCTCCTCACGCTCTTTTTTCTTTTCCGCTTTCGACTTGCGGTCAGGGCGTGTTTTACCATTAATGGTGTTTAAGTCAATGAAACCTACTTGCTTGAAAGAGATAGGAGCGGCTGTGGGGGTAACACGATAGATACCGTCGTTCTTCTTTCCATCGGTCTTTTCGGAGTCTGAGGAAAAATCCTCCTCTTCTGACTTCTCTTCCTCATTATCAACGATTTCTTCCTTTCGGATTTCTTCCTTCTCCTCTACAATGACAGGCTTCTCCTCAGGCTCATTGACATTCTCGGTCTTCTTTTCCACAACAGCAGTTTTCTCAGGCGCTGTTTCTGGAGCCTTGTCCTCAACAATGGGTGTAGTATCCACTTTTTCTTCCTCTTTCTTAGGAGTGTTTACTACCTGCTCCTCAACTTCACGCTTGGTTTCCTCCTTGGCTTTGTTGAAGTCGTTGATGTTGCCCAGTGGTGTGTATTTCTGCCTGCCGGTATCTGTGCGGAAGATGCCTTGTCTGTTCTGCTCCTCCTCGCGTTGCTTAGCTTTCCGGTCTGCTTTATCCTGACGTTGTTTGTCCTTAAGTTTTTGTATGTTTTCCTTGGTGGTGTTATTGATGCTCTTATCCTTGCCAAACTCCTCGTTCAACAGATTGTACTGTTCATCGCTGATCTTGGCATTAGGAGAAACATCCGTCAGCGGTTTCCCTTTTTTTGCGAGAAACCGGTCGATGCGGTCAAGTGCTACGTTCAGTTCTGCTATTACTTTGTTCAGTCTTACTGGCATATCAATCTTTTTTCTGTCCTTAATATCTGTTTATCATTCTCAGGGTTAAAGTGTGGTTGTCCGTTGTTATTACGGACCGACTGTAGTTGTCTCTTCTTACTTTTCTTCGTCTTTATTTTCTTCTGGTTCTTTTTCTTGCTTTGCTTCCTCTACCTCAGGTTGTGCTTCCACAACTGGTTCAGCTTGTGGCTCGTTGGCAGGGGCACTGCTGTTGTCATTTTCAAATTCAGCCCTCAATATTCTCAGCACCTCATCAACGGTATCTTCCTCCAAGTCGGCTTTCTCGATGAGCATCTGACGTGGAGCCTCAAGCACGCTTTTCGCTGTGGTATAACCAAGGGCTTCGATGGCGTCGATAACCCATCCGTCAATTTCATCGCGGAATTCTTTGAGTTCAACGTCCTCCTCTGTGTTCTCGTCATCCACTTCGCGGAAGACATCGATGGTGTAGCCGGTAAGCATACTGGCCAGTTTGATGTTGTGACCGTTCTTACCTATGGCCAACGACACTTGGTCGGTGTCGAGGAAGACCTCAGCCTTGAGGTTCTCCTCATCAAGTTGGATGGATGTGAGTTTGGCGGGACTAAGGGCTCTTGTGATGAAGAGCTTGGTGTTAGTGGTGTAATTGATAACGTCGATGTTCTCGTTTCTCAATTCGCGAACAATGCCGTGTATGCGGCTTCCTCTCACACCAACACATGCACCCACAGGGTCGATGCGTTCGTTATAGCTCTCAACGGCTATCTTGGCTCTTTCGCCAGGAATACGCGCGATTTTGCAAACGGTAATCAGTCCGTCACCGATTTCAGGCACTTCCTGTTCAAGCAATCGACGCAGGAAATCAGGTGATGTACGGCTGAGGATAATCTTAGGATTGTTATTGAGGTTCTCCACCTTCAACACGATGGCTCTTGTGGGTTCACCCTTGCGGAAGAAGTCGTTAGGAATCTGCTCCGACTTGGGCAAGTGGAGTTCATTGCCCTCGTCATCAACCAGCAACACCTCACGTTTCCAAATCTGATAGACTTCTGCACTTACGATGGTGCCGATTTTGTCGGCATACTTACTGTAAAGGTTGCTGTGCTCAAGTTCGAGCAATTTGGATGACATGGCTTGACGGAGATTGAGAATGGCTCTTCGACCGAAGTCGGAGAAGTTGATTTTCTCACTCACATCCTCACCCACTTCATAGTCATCGTCAATCTTACGTGCTTCGCTGAGGCTGATTTCAGCGTTCTCATCGATGACATCATCGTCTTCCACCACGGTACGGTTGCGGTAAATCTCAAAGTCGCCCTTGTCTGGGTTCACGATGACCTTGAAATTCTCGTCCGAACCATAGATTTTCGCTATCGCACTGCGGAATGAGTCTTCAAGTACACTTACGAGTGTCGTGCGGTCAATCTTCTTATGTGCGATGAAATCGGTGAACACACTCAACAAATTCTCTTCATTTTCTTTTTTCCTAGGCATTGTTATCTTGTTTTTTATTATTTCTTGATGTATGACGCTAAATCTTATTTGAAATCAATGGAGGCTTTCACCCATTTCACGTCGCCATAACCGAAAGCATAGTCCACATCGGTCAGCTTTGGTCTTTTGCTGCCTTCCACCTTCATTTTTTCCTGGCATGTCACAGTGAATCCCTGCTCGTCGGCCTTTGTCAGAGTTCCTTTCATCTTCTTGCCGTCCTTGGTTAGTACCTCCACGGCATTACCAACGTTGTTGATGTATTGCTGAGTGATTTTGAACGGCTGTCCGATGCCTGCAGAACCTACCTCAAGCTCATAGTCCTCGATGTCGCGGTTGAGTCTGTCCTCAATGAAACGGCTTAGGTCACAGCAGTCGTCAATCCAAACGCCGTCCTTGTGGTCAATCTCCACCACAATTTCATTCTGGGTGTTTACATTGATATCCACAAGGAAATAATCCTTGTCGGCAATCCATTCGTCCACTATGGACTTAACTGTGTTTTTGTCTATCATAAATGAGATAATCGATGATAAAAATTGATTACGAAAAGGAGGAGACTTTCAAGCCCCCTCCATCCACGATGCAAAATTACCACTTTTTCCGCTAATTACAAATTTTTTTCATATTTATTTGTATATAGACACTCTCTGACGGGTAGATATGCTGAATTATCGCCATAAAAAATTGGATCAGATACAAAAAGGATTATCGCTTTTTGAAAAATCGGTAGTTTGCTTGGTTGAAAAAAGATAAACACTAATTTTGCAACCAAATGTAAAAGAGTGATTCTGTCAATGGAAATGTATTAATTTTTTACGTGAAAAAAGATATAATGAAAAGAGTATTACTACTAATGCTTGCTATTGTCACAACGGCAATAGCAATTGGACATGAAGTGACACCTGAACAGGCGTTGCAAAGAGCCAAGAAATTCATGGAGAGCCATGAAACGACAGTCAACAAACAGAAAAGGGCCGCAGGGAAAACGCCCTCGCTGAGCATGGCCAGTCGTGAAAGCGGCTCCTACATCTTCAATGTGGACAATGACGGAGGCTTCATTGTTGTCAGCAATAGCGAACGCACAGTACCCATCCTCGGATTCAGCGAGACAGGTTCGTTCGACCCAGACAACATTCCCGACAACATGAGGGCATGGCCTACGCAACTCACCGTCAACTATAATGGCGGACCAACTGCCGAGGTGAGGTGGACCAGCGAGGAAAGTGTGTTCGATATCGATGTCAACGGCACAGTCACAGAGAATGTCTCCAACCCCTACACGTTGAACGACCTGGAAGCAGCAACAACTTACACGGTGAAAGTGCGCGCCAAGAACGGCAACCAAGTGAGCGAATGGTCTGCCCCCGTGACATTCACGACAGAAGTGTCTTTCGACTTATGCCAAATCACGCTTGAACTGACCGACAGTTATGGCGACGGATGGAATGGAAATGCCATACAGGTAGTGGATGTTCTTACTGGAACAATCCTCGCTACTCTGCAAAACACAGAGGAAGCAGACGCTTATCAATCACAGATTTATAGCGTCGATGTCCCCAATGACCATGACATCAATTTCATCTGGGTAAGTGGTGATTATTCCGGCGAATGCTCATACATCGTGTATGATGTCAACGGTGAAGTCTTCTTCTCCGGTTCAGGTGCATTGAGCGAGCCCTACACCTATCACGTGAACTGCACATTCGCACCTAAACCCCAAAATCTGGCTGTCACGCCCGCTCTCTCTACCGCCACCGTTTCTTGGACTGGTAATGACAATGCCACCAGTTACAACTTGCGCTACAGGAAACTAAATGGCTTGTTTTATGACTTCGAATCGGCTGAACCTTGGGTGGTTGACGACTTCTCTCCTTTCACCACTTACGACGGGGATGGTCTTTCCACTTATGGTATCAGAAATACATCTTTTACAAACCAACATTATACTGGGGCTGTTATCGCTTTCCAGAACGGCATAGCAAGTAGTTTCACTGCACATGGTGGAAATGCTTTCGGCTGCTTTATGAACAATGATACCCAGAATAACGACTGGTTCATTTCACCCGAAATCGAGATTAGACAAGGCGACGTGTTCTCTTTCTGGGCACGTTCAGCTACAGACGAATATCCTGAACGTTTCAAAGTAGGTGTCTATGGAAGTACAGACGGCACGTTCGACGCTTATTTAGCGGGTGGAAAAGACGCTAGCATCAAAGCACCTGTTGATTGGACCAAATATGAATACGACCTCTCTGACTACACCGGTCAAACCATCAGACTGGCCATCAACTGCGTGTCTGTCGATTGCTTCGCTTTCTTCATCGACGACATCTTCATCGGTAACCCCAATGTTGAGAATGAATGGATTGAGACAATAACAGATGTCACTTCGCCATACGAACTCACAGGACTGAACACCGGCACAAGATACGAAGTACAAGTGCTGGCGGTATATGAAAACACAACTTCTGATTGGGTAGGAACCGAATTCACAACCCATACTGATACAGATATACCCAATACTCTGATTGCCAGCGACATCACACACAACACCGCAACACTCAGTTGGGAGGGTTACCAGGATGACTATAACATCAGACTGTCGGTCCCTCAACAATTCTCACAAAACGCCACAAGTTTATTCGAACAAGTAGGCAATGACTTCGTACCAACTCCAGTGTTGACGCAGTACCAATTCGACCTCAGCCAATATAGTGGCACAGGAACGATAGCCATCAGGCATTACAACTGCTATGACGAGTTTAAGGTGCTTGTGGATGACATCTCGTTGACCAATGCTGCAGGTTCTGTTGTATTCTCTGAAGACTTCGAGAATGCCACTGTGCCTTCGACTTGGGCTAACATTGATGCCGACGGCGACAGTTATACTTGGAGTATTGGATACGCATCTGGTACCGACGATGATGGTAATCCTTACTTCAATGGAAACTATGGCATTTACTCCGATAGTTATATCTACGAGAATCCTTTGACACCCGATAACTGGCTGGTGATTCCCAATGTTGAGTTGGGCGGTACACTATCACTTTATGCAAGAGCCTCGTCGAGAAATAATTATAGTGATGTGCTTGGCGTGTTTGTCACCACTGAGGATGTACTCGTTCCTGCTTCAACTGCGACAATAGAACATGTCACCAGTCCTTACACACTCGAGAACTTGCAGTCTGGAATAATCTACGAAGTTCAGGTACAAGGCAACATCGACGCCAATGTCGCTACTCCTTGGAGCACATCAACATCATTCACCACGCTTGATCACGTCATCCTGAACAACGCAGACGACAACAGCGACATACTGGCATTGTATGAAGGCAATGGAAAGACGGTCAGCGTCACACTGCAAGACCGTTACCTCTACCGCGATGGCGGATGGAACACGCTCTGCCTGCCTTTCAACGCCGACAAGAGCGGTGACTTCGCTTATGCCACCATCATGGAACTGGATGTGGATGGAATGCACGATGACGGCAAGCAGACAGGTTTCGACACTTCCGACGGCACACTCTACGTCTTCTTTAAGGAAGCAGATGGATTCACAGCAGGAAAGCCTTGCCTCGTGAAGTGGAACACAACCGGCGACCCCATCGAGAACCCGACATTCACCGGCGTTACCATCACTTCAACAGAACCCGAAACCGTAGAGTCGGCAAACAATGGGCTCAACAAAGCACAGTTCATCGGAACATACGCACCCGCACAACTCGAAGCCAACACTACGGCCAACCTCTATCTCGATGCCAACAACGAACTCTGCTATCCTACTGTGGCGGATTTCCAAGTCAATGCCTTCCGCGCTTACTTCACAGTGGATCTCGACGGACAAGCCAGCGTCAATAGTTTCAGACTCGGATTCGGCGAGGAGAATTCCACACCAGTAATCGCGCTGAAAACCGACTCCAAAAACATCGACTCCGACGAATGGTACATGATTGATGGCAGAAAACTGAACGGCAAGCCCACAGTGAAAGGCCTGTATATCCATGCAGGACGAAAGGTCGTTATCAAATGACCTGAACGTCACTGATTCAACACTAACCGGATTTGATTTGAATCCTACTCTGAAAGTGGAGACTCCACTTTTTTTATACTTTTTTAGTAACTCAACCATGACCCTGAGAGCGTCGCCCATCGTTTTAAGTCTCCACTTTTTTTATTCATTTTGAAATAATTGTAATAAAAAAACCTTAAATAAAAGGAATAGTGTAGAAAAAACACTATCTTTGCAGTGCAAATTGCTATAAACTGACTTACTATCATTTTATGACTAACCAACGATGTTGATTGCAGAGGAAATCTGTCGATTATCCTCTTCAACTAAATGCACCTGACAATAACTAAAAAGAAACGAGTATGACGTATGACGAAAGGATCCTGAACCTGCTCAAGGAACTGAAGCCAATCACCTTGGACGAGATGTCGTCCATCAAGTTGATGAACAGGCTGGACACGAAGTACGTGACCACCAAAGCCAAACTGTGCCAGTTGCTCGAACTGGTCAAAGGGAAATATTATGTGCAGGAAACCAATGGTGACCTCATATCGCCATACCGCACCACCTACTTCGACACACCCGACCACGCCATGTACATGCAGCACCACTGCGGACACTGCAACCGCAAGAAAGTGAGGGTAAGGACCTATCTCAGTTCGGGCGACCTCACCTTCCTCGAGGTGAAGAACAAGAACAACCACGGACGCACGAAGAAGAAACGTGTGCGTGTGGGAGGACTTGATACGTTCCGTGACGAGGAAGGCACAGGCGAATTCGTTGCCAAATACTCCTTTTTCCAGTTGGAAAATCTTCAGGAAATGGTGCAGAACCACTTCGACCGCGTAACCCTGGTGAACTACGGCAAAACCGAACGACTCACCATCGACTTCAACGTCCGTTTCCACAATTACGAGACTGGCAACGACAGCAACACCGGCCAACTCGTCATCATCGAGTTGAAACGCGACGGAAACGTCTTCTCCCCGATTTGCAACCTGCTCCGCGACCTTCATATTCATCCTTCCGGCTTCAGCAAGTACTGCATCGGCACGGTGCTCACCAACCCCACCATCAAGCACAACAACTTCAAGATGCGCGTGAGGTACGTCAGCCGTTTCGTCACAGGAATCAGATAAAATCGCTATTTTTACTTATCAACCAAGTTTCACCAGTTTCCATCATCGCAAAAAACAACAAAAAAACAATATGGAAAACAGTATTTTAACTATGAGTTTCGGCACAGGACAGATTCTTGACCTGCTTGCCCGTTTGGTGGTGAACACCATCTTCATCTTCATTGTGGCACGCTCCTTCTATTTTCCCAAGAGCCGCCGCCGCGATTTCTTCTTCACTTACCTGATGCTTGGCTTCGCCATCTTCATGTTAATCCACCTGATGGGCGATGCCAAGTTGAAGACGGGTATTGCCATGGGACTCTTCGCCATCTTCTGCATCATGCGCTACCGCACGGAATCGGTACCCATCCGCGAGATGACCTACATCTTCATCGTCATCGCCCTCGCTGCTATCAATGGTCTGGCTTGGGACACCGGTACAACACGTGGCGACGCTTATCCTGTAGGTGCCTGGGCTTTCTCTATAGTGGAAGTACTCTGCACCGACCTCATCTTCGTTCTCATCCTGGTGTTGGCAGAGAAGGTGAACTGGGTGAAAGGCCTTGCTTACAAGTATATACGCTACGATAAAATCGACCTGATTGTGCCTGAGAAGCGCGAGGAACTGATTGCCGACCTCAAACGTCGCACTGGCCTCGAAATCACACGTGTGGATATTGGTTCCATCGATTTCCTCAAGGACATGGCGCTAATCAAAATCTACTACAACGACAATGCAGAGGGCGACGGCAATTCCGAGTTCAAGATGCCCAAAGTGTATGAATAATAAGATTTCTTCATCCCGAGTGAACGATTAAAGCAATTTGACCTTATGAGAATAATAAGACATCTATTGACCTTGTCATTGCTCATTGCGTCGCAGGCCATCTTCGCACAAAGCGACGACTTCGGATTCGACATCTCCCTACAAGGACAGAAGAAGTTAATGAACAAGAAGCTGACGCTTAATGTGGAAGGCAACTTCCGTACGCAGGACAACACCCAGCGTGCGGAACGCTACGGCTTGAGCGTTGGTGCAAAATACAAAATCATCGACCACAAGAAGTGGACACTCAACGCTGGGCTGGAATACACCCACCTATGGGTGCATAACCTGGCTGAATGCGACACCGCTCAGTATGAAACAAAATACAATTACTACAATGTCGATGAAAACGGCACATTCTATGAGGTGGAAGAAGAAGAATACGATGGTCAAAGTGGCCTCCCCCCTAGTTACAAGGGTTATAACATCGGCTACAACTACACCAACCGTTTCTGGCGTCAGCGCGACCGTTACAGCGCCAGCCTTGGACTGAAGTACGAACCCAACAAGCGCTGGTCGTTCTCATGGGTGGAAATCGTGCAATACACCCATTACTACAAGAAAGATGCTGACCGCAGGGTCTATCGTGAGAAATACCGCATAGATGACGGCGAATTGGCCCTAAAGGAGACTGTCGATAGCATGAGGATTAAGACCTACAATGGCAAGGACCGCGTGATGCTCAAGTCGCGCATCGGTGTGGCCTATAACATCCGCCACTGCCCGCTCAACCCCTTCTTCGATGTGGAATATGGCTGCGGACTCAACTACACCAATAACCGATGGAAATTTACTATGGGTTCTGAACTCTCCCTCGGCAAAAAGGACGATATGGAATTCTTCTACCGCTACAAACACGAAGGCGACGAGGAAGACCCCAACGGACACTACATCGGCATCGGATACACACATAAATTCTAAACTAACTAATAAAAAATAAGATGAGACAACTTCTTTTGTCAATCATTATGACTGTGACAACCTGCCTCACGGCAAGTGCCACCGATTTCTACCTCTGGGTCACACAGACTTCTGGAGACGAAACATCCTGGGCAGTTTCGGAAGTGCAGAAGATTACCTTCTCTGGTTCCAATGTGGTCGTTACGGCCACCGACGGAACGTCAGCAACTTTCGCCATGAGCGAAGTCAGCAAACTGAATTTCCAGACCTCACCCACCGCTATTCAAAATCTTCAGGCAGAAACCCCAGTTCGCTTCGATGGCGATAACCTTAGGGTCAGCGCCTCTGAAGGTACAGTAGTGGATGTCTATTCTGCAACAGGAACACTTGTCGGAAAAGCTTCTGTCGATGGTTCTGGTCAGGTCTCTCTCTCCAATCTCCCCAAGGGAGTGTCTATGGTTAAGGTAGGCGGTAAAACATCTAAAGTACTGAAGAGATGATGAAGAAATGCTTATTATTTGCATTCATCCTCGCAGTAGGACTGACTGCCAACGCTCAGGAAATAGTGTATGTCTGCCAAGGCCAGACTTACAAGGCGATAGCCGTTACCAGTGTGGGCGACATCACCTTCTCTGCTGACGGAAGCACCGTGACCATCGGCGAGAACGGCACCTTCAAAACAGCAGAGGTGGACAGCATCACTTTCGCACTGCCATCATTCGCTGGAGTCGAGAAACCTGGTGAGAAAGAGATTCTCATCGCTTACAATGGCTCAAGTGCCACTGTTACCATGGGTTCGGCCGTGAAAGAAGTGAAATCGACCATCAACGGTGCGAATGTAACCCTCTCGTCTTCAACAGACGACACCGAATACACTTACAAGGTATCGGGTACGACTTCCGACGGTTCTCTGCTCATCAAGGGCGACTATAAACTTACCCTCGACCTCAACGGATGTGATATCACATCCACAACTGGCGCCGCGCTCAACGTGGATTGCGGCAAGCGCATCGCTATCATCTTAGAGGACGGCACTACCAACACCTTCGTGGATTGCGTTGGCGGTTCACAGAAGGCTTGTTTCGTTGTCGATGGTCATGTGGAATTTGAAGGTGGCGGCACGCTGAATATCACGGGCAACACCAACCATGCCATGAAGATTGGAGAGTACCTGGAGTTCAAGAAGACAACAGGTGCCATCAACATCCTCAAGGCTGTGAGTGACGGTATCCATTGCGGAAAAGGCAAGGTGAACAATGACAACAACTATTTCGAGATGAAAGGTGGCGCGCTGACCGTGAAGAATGTGGGCAGCGACTGCGTGGATTCCGACGACTACGGTGTAATCAAGATTAAGGGTGGCACACTCGACCTGACTGTGCCCAAAGACGGCAAGGGACTGAAGTGCGACAGCACTTTCACCATGACCGACGGCACCATCAACTTCACCTGCGCCGAAGATTTGGCCAACGGCATCAAGACCAACTACAATGGATTCTTCAATGGCGGTACTATCACTGGAACTGTCAGCGGTAACGGTGCAAAAGGCATCAATGGAAACAAGTCGGGTACAAGCGACCCTGTGCAGAATGGTGGTTTCCTCTATTTCAACGGCACGAACGTGACTCTGACAGTAAGCGGTGGCAACTATGTGGAAGGCACAGAAACGACCAAGTGCCATGGCATCCGTGCAGAACAAATCTTCACCCAAACCGATGGAGTCATCAACATCACCGTCACCAATTCGGAAGCCAAGGGAGTGAGCGCCACAATGAAGAACCTCAAGGGCGGAACGTTAAACGAAATTTCATCAAGCAATTAATTGCTACACAGCTCAAGTATTAAAAAAAGAGGAACGTCAGTGCAAATTGACGTTCCTCTTTTTTAACTAACTAAGACAAATCACTCGTGCACCAGCGTTCCGATGTTCTCGCCTTCCATCACCTTCTTGAGGTTGCCATAGACATCCATGTTGAAGACGTAGATGGGCAGGTGGTTCATCTTGCACATTGTGGTGGCCGTCAAGTCCATGACCTTGAGGTTGCGGTTATAGACTCCGTCGAAGGTGATTTCCTCGAACTTGGTGGCAGTCGGGTCTTTCTCTGGGTCGGCGGTATACACACCATCCACGCGGGTGCCTTTCAGAATCACGTCGGCCTCAATCTCGATGCCGCGAAGTGATGAACCCGTATCCGTGGTGAAGTAAGGGCT
>JAEEGF010425784.1_pt1 | contig 28076 bp, 23 predicted proteins | sample 9134171 | NCBI WGS metagenome assembly JAEEGF01 (sample SAMN16246542, study PRJNA631951) | gut metagenome | biome: gut microbiome; feature: rumen; material: AP-attached | host: Bos | place: Iran: Karaj | collected 2018-10 | reverse complement strand
GGATGGATCCGCCGTTGCCCCGGACCTCATCCAGCATATTGAGTGCCAGCACCATCGGCACTTCCAGCTCCATCAATTGCAGCGTCAGGTAAAGATTCCGCTCGATGTTGCCGGCGTCAACGATGTTGATCAGTCCCTTCGTTTTCTCATCCAGGATGAACTCCCGGGAGACAAGTTCCTCGGCCGTATAGGGTGTGAGGGAATAAATACCGGGAAGGTCGGTAATGGTCGTGTCGGGATAACCGCGGATCACGCCGTCTTTGCGGTCCACGGTGACGCCGGGAAAATTGCCCACATGCTGGTTGGACCCCGTCAGGACATTGAACAGCGTGGTCTTACCGCAATTTTGCTGGCCGGCCAGGGCAAAACTGAGGACCGTTCCCTTCGGGAGCGGATTCTCATGGTCACGGGAATGGTATTTGCCCCCCTCACCAAGACCCGGATGGGCATTGTGCTCATGCAGGTAGGCATTATATCCTTTATCCGTCGGATTATCGGCAGGGTCCTCCGGCGTACCGGCCTCGAGAAGATGCACCTCGATATCAGCCGCATCCGTCTTACGAAGCGTCAGCGCATAGCCGTGGATCTGGATTTCGATAGGGTCACCCATCGGAGCACGTCCGACAACCTTGAGCCGGACGCCCGGAATCAGGCCCATGCCCAGAAAATGCATCCGGGTGGAACCCACTCCTCCGACACTCAAGACAATGGCCTCCCGGCCGATGTCCATCTTATCTATGGTCATACCAATCTCTCTTTGACTTTACAGCTGCAAAATTACAGCATCAGCCAAAGGGTGTCAATCGCCATTTATAGGGATTATTCGTGCGTGGCGAAACGCTGCTCCGCCAGGGCTTCGTACTTCGTACCGGGCCGGCCCCAGTTGGCAAAGGGATAGATGGAGATACCTCCGCGGGGGACGAAGAAACCGGTCACCTCGATGTATTTCGGCTCCATCAAATCACGCAGGTCCTTCATGATCGTATTGACGCAATCCTCGTGGAAATCGCCGTGATTCCGGAAACTGTGCAGATAGAGTTTCAAGCTCTTACTCTCCACCATTTTCACGTCGGGAATATAGCTGATGCGGATCTCGGCGAAATCCGGCTGCCCTGTGATGGGGCAGAGCGTGGTGAACTCGGGGCAGTTGAAACGGACCCAATAATCATTGTCCGGGTGCTGGTTCTCAAAGGTTTCCAGCACTTCCGGGGTATAATTGTCGGTATAGGCGGTCTTGTGGCCCAGGGCCTCCAGGCCTTCCTTGCTTCTGTCACTCATATTATTCGATGTCTGAAATCTTGAAAGGATTATAATTGATGCCGCGGTCATATGTATCGATGCCCTCGACCTTCTTGACATAACGGACGAACCAGGTCGTGAACGGCAGGACGATGATCTCGTAGAGGACTTTGGCGAGTACCTGCATGCCTGCGATCTTGAGCACGGCGGGCAGTGGCATGATGTTCCAGAACACGATCGGGAAGAAGATGACGGAATCCGCCAGCTCACCGGCGATGGAAGAAAGGATGGCACGAAGTCCGAAAGACTTGCCCTCACTGTTGACTTTCATCCGGCTCATCACCCAGGCGTTGACCGTGGAGCCACAGAGGAATGCGACCAAAGAAGCGGCCGTCGTCTTGGGGACCATCGAGAAAAGAGAATTAAAGCTCTCAGCGATGGGTTTGCTTCCCTCTTCGAGCGGAGCGGGCAGCCAGCAGACCAGCTGGGACATCACGGCGACGAAGGCACTGAGGGCGAAAGCCAGCCAAATGACGAAACGCGACTTCTTGTAGCCGTACACCTCCGTAATGCAGTCATTGAGGATGTAGGATACAGGGAACAGCAGGACGGCGCCGGAAAGCTGCAAAGGCAGCCTGGCAACCTGCCAGACGCGGGGAACGAAGAAATTGGAGGTGATCAGGCAGACGATCAACGTCACGGCCATCACCAGGAAACGGGTGCTGAATTTTGACATGTCAAACTCTTGTTTTTTTACGTGGTTTCAAGAACACGGGGTGGAGCGCTTGTCAGGCGGGCTCCTGTCCCCACGGGACGGTCGTCTCGATTTCGGCGGCAAAGGTACGATTATAAAATGACATCGGCAAATGATTCGAAGGCAGACAGTTCCGGACTGCGGAAAGTTTAACCCCTTCGGGGGAATGCAGTCCGGAATTGTCTGCCTCCGAATCCGGCGATTGTTTCTTAACGCAAATAATCGTAGCTTTGTATAAAATGTTGGTTAGTCATGAATGTAACGATCATCGGAGCCGGAAATATCGGCGGGGCGGTGGCCATCGGTCTGGCCCGCAGCTTTGATGCCCCTCAAGTCACCGTCACGGCGCGGCATGCGTCTTCCCTCGAAAGGTTTCTCCCCTACGGCATACGGACTTCCACGGACAACCGTGCTGCGGTCCGGGATGCGGAGATCGTCTTCTTTGCGGTCAAGCCCTGGCAGATGGAAGAAATGCTCGCCGGGCTGCGCGATGCGCTGGATTATGACAAGCAGCTGCTGGTCTCCCTGGCCCCCGGTATCAAGCCGGAGCAATTCCGTGAATGGCTGACCCTGGACGGCAGGATGCCCGCCCTGGCGTACCTCATCCCGAATACGGCCGCAGAGATCGGCGAAAGCATGAGCTACATCGCTTCCGTCACGGCCTCCGAGGCGCAGCTGACGCTGCTGAAAGGCCTGTGCGACCGTTTCGGACGCAGCGAAATCGTCCCCCTGGAACACTTGCTGGCCGGCACTTCCCTGGCCTCCTGCGGCATCGCATACGCGCTGCGCTATCTGGGTGCGGCGACAGAGGGCGGCGTGCGTCTGGGATTGGATGCGGATAAAGCCGGCGAGGCGGTGTGCCAGACGGTCCTGGGGGCTGCCGGACTGGTCCGCGCCAATGACTCCGACCCTGAGAGCGAAATCCGTCGTGTCACCACTCCGAACGGACTGACGCTCAGAGGATTGAATGCGATGGAAGAAGCCGGATTCAGTGATGCTGTCATCAAAGGTCTTACGGTCATCAATGCCCCGAAGAAAAGGCGCATCGTGGTCAAGGTAGGCAGTAATGTCCTGACCCGTGTCGACGGTTCGCTCGACACGACACGGGTTTCCGCCATTGTGGACCAGCTGGTCACGCTTCGGAAGGAGGGTTATGAGACGATCCTGGTGACCAGCGGCGCCGTCGCCTGCGGACGCTCGCTCATCCGGGAGGACAAGACACTGTCGGATGTCCAGCAGCGCCAGCTCTATTCCGCGATCGGACAAGTCCGGCTCATGGACCTTTATTATAAACTGTTCCAAGGATACGGGATTACCGTGGGGCAGGTACTCACGATGAAAAAGAACTTCGAGCCCGGCCAGGAATACGATAACCAGAAGAGTTGCATCGAAGTAATGCTCCGGCGCGGCGTCCTTCCCATCGTCAATGAGAATGACACGGTCAGCATTACCGAACTGATGTTCACCGACAACGATGAACTCTCCGGCCTGGTCGCCAGGATGACCGCGGCCGAGGCGCTCATCATCCTGACCAATGTGGACGGCCTGTACGACGGTTCTCCGGACGATCCTTCTTCCAAGGTCATTGCACGTGTCCTCCCCGGCGAGGAAGTGGAAGGATATCTCAGCACGGCGAAAAGCCGTTACGGTCGGGGCGGAATGGCCTCCAAGTGTTTGGTGGCCAGGCATCTGGCCGAGCAGGGCATCCGCGTCGTCATCGCCAACGGACGCCGGGAAGGCATTCTCACGGATGTGCTCTCCCGTCCGTCTGAAACGATCCATACCGAATTCGAACCTAGCGCAAAAGACTGAGCCCCATGCACGATACCTGCTTCCCGTTATTCGAGGCGGCGAAAGCCGCCACCTTATCTGTCCAGGAGCTGGATGAGGCACAGCGTGTCGCCGTGCTTCAGCGTTTGGCTGATTCATTATCCAAAGAAGCGGATACGCTGCTGGCTGCCAACGCGGAGGACCTCGCCGCGATGGACCGCTCCAACCCGTTGTACGACCGTCTATTGCTGACCCGGGAGCGCCTGGACGGGATTGCCGGGGACATGCGGGAAGTCGCCTCTCTCCCCTCTCCCTTGGACAGGGTACTGGATGCGCGCATCTTGCCCAACGGCTTGCAGCTTCGCAAGATAAGCGTCCCGTTCGGCGTGATCGGAGTCATTTATGAGGCGCGGCCGAACGTCACCTTCGATGTTTTTTCGCTTTGCTTCAAGAGCGGGAACGTATGCCTGCTCAAGGGCGGACGGGATGCCGACCGGTCCAACAGGGCAGCCGTATCCCTGATCAAAAGGGTACTCGAAACAGAGGGCGCGGATCCCGATGCCGTGAATCTCCTTCCCGCCACCCACGAAGCTGCCAGCGAACTCCTGGACGCCGTCGGTTACGTGGATCTGGTCATCCCGCGCGGAGGCCGCCGTCTGATCGATTTCGTCCGGAATCATGCACGCATCCCTTGCATCGAAACCGGCGCCGGGGTTGTCAACACCTATTTCGACGCATCCGGAGACTTGGAGAAAGGCAGGCGCATCATCACCAATGCCAAGACCCGCCGCGTCAGCGTGTGCAACGCCCTGGATTGCCTGATCATCCACGCGTCCCGGCTGGACGACCTGCCGGCCCTGGTCCGGGAGATGTCGGATCGCGTGACGCTCTACGCCGACCCTCGCGCCTATGCCGCCCTCAAAGGCAGCTACCCTGCTGACCGACTCCAAACTGCGGGCCCGGAGGCTTTCGGGACCGAATACATGGACTATAAGATGGCCGTCAAGACCGTGGACAGTCTGTCCGAAGCCCTGGACCACATCCGGCGCTACGGCTCCGGTCACAGCGAGGCCATCGTTACGGAAGACCCTGCCGCGGCACGGTCCTTCCAGCGTGCGGTCGATGCCGCATGCGTCTATGTCAATGCACCGACCTCCTTCACGGACGGGGCCCAGTTCGGATTGGGAGCCGAAATCGGCATCAGTACCCAGAAACTCGGCGCCCGAGGCCCCATGGCTCTCCAGGAAATCACCACCTACAAATGGCTGATAGAGGGCAACGGCCAAATCCGGCCTTGAAGCACACTCCGAGGCTTGGAAATAAGGGCGAGAGTGTGTACCTTTGTGCCGGCCTGCAAGGTGCAGGCTAAGGGGTGCTGAGGTGATACTCACCAAGGCTGAGATGATACCCTCTGACCTGATCGGGATAATGCCCGCGTAGGAAACCGCTATCTTCCCATCCCCTTATTTGTATTACCATACATTTAAGGTTTACTATGTCTCTTTTATGGATCTTCCGCCGGCCGGCCGCGCGCAAAGCGCCGGTCCTTATGCTGGCCATCCTGTCCGCAATCACATCCCTCCACGCGCAGGAGCCCGCTCAGCGCGACGTCTCCGACTCGCTTCTCGTCGAGCAACTCCAGGAGGTGATCGTCAGCGCCGTTCGCGCTGCCAAGGACGCGCCCTTCGCCGTGTCCAACATCGACCGCGCCTCCCTGAAAACCTTCTCCAACACCGGAAAGGAACTGCCCGCACTTTTCGCCCGCACCCCCGGCGTCCTTGCCTGGAGCGAGAACGGCGTCGGGACCGGCACCAGCTACATGCGCATCCGCGGTGCCGGCGGCTCCCGCATCAACGTCACCCTCGACGGTGTGCCGCTCAATTCGCCTGAAGACCAGACCGTCTTCTGGGCCAATATGAACTCCTACGCCTCGCTCCTCGGGAGCGTCCAGATCCAGCGCGGCGTCGGTACCTCCACCAACGGCGACGGCGCATTCGGCGGCACGGTCGCCCTTGGCTCCAAGGCCCCGTCCCTCGTCCCCACGGCGGAATTCACCGGCGCTTTCGGCTCCTTCGGCACCTGGCGAGCCGGCGGCAGTTTCTCCACAGGCCTCCTGCGGAACCATTTCGTCCTCGAAGGCGCCCTGCACCAGACCGCCACGGACGGCTATGTCCACGGCACAGCCGGCACATCCGGCAGTTACCTGGCCGCCCTGACCTGGCTGGGTATCAACTTCACCCTGAGTTACAAGCTGTTGGGCAACTATGAGAATACCGGCCAGGCATGGAACGGCATCACCTGCGGCAACGACGGCTACAGTCTTAACTCCTACGACGGCATCAAGACCTACAAAGACCTGTACGACGCCGGCCTGGGGCAGTACAACAGCCTCTATGAAATCCTCCCCGGGGCGGAGGATTACACCGTCCTCCACAACCCGGACGGCTCTTATCTGGTCGAGCGCTATCACCTCGCGGATGATGTCCCCTGGCCCCGCACGACGGACAATTTCTGGCAGAACCACCATCTCCTCAGTTTTGCCTGGGAGCCCGGTCCTTACTGGAAATTCTCCGCCGTCGGCCACTACACCCACGGTTACGGCTACTACGAGGAGTTCCGCAAGAACAACAAACTGGTCAAATACGGTCTGTCCACCTTCATCGACAAGGGCGGCGATGAAGTCAAGAGAAGCGATTTCGTGCGCCAGAAAGGCCTGGACCAGGACTGCTTCGGCCTGGTATCCAACGTCAATTACAAGCGCGGCGCCTGGAATGCGCTCGCCGGCCTCTCCGTCCAGCAGTTCAAGGGCAACCATTTCGGCTACCTGGTCTTCGCCTCCAACGAGGAGCTCGCTGAACGGATCCTCAGCGACGGCAACTACCGGTACTATGATTCCGACGCCTCGAAATTCGACGGCAGCGCCTTCGCCAAGGCGACCGTCACGCTGGCCCCCTGGCTCAGCGCCTTCGCCGACGTGCAGTACCGCCGCGTCCGCTACAAGACCGGCGGCTACAACGACAAATACATTGACAACGAAGACGGGACCGCCACCAAGCATCTGCTGAACGTCGACGAGACCTACAATTTCTTCAACCCCAAGGCCGGCCTCACCTTCAGTTACGGCCCACACCGCCTGTACGCTTCCGCCGCGATGAGCCACCGCGAACCCGAGCGCAACAACTTCACCGACAACGGAAAATACCCCGCACCGAAGCCCGAGCGCCTGTTGGATTTCGAGGGGGGCTACCAGCTCCAGACCCGTCCCTTCCGGGCCGGCGCCAACTTTTACTACATGCGCTACAAGGATCAGCTGGTCCAGACAGGGCAGTTGAGCGACATCGGCGAAGCGCTGACGACCAACATCCCCGACTCTTACCGGACCGGCGTCGAACTGACCGCGGAATGGGACCTCTTCTCCTGGCTCTCCCTGGAAGGGAATGCCGCCCTGAGCAGCAACCGCCTGCTGGACTTCGACGAGTACGTCGACGACTGGGACAAGAAAGTCAGCATCATCCACTATGACGACAGTCCCCTCGCCTTCTCTCCCCAGGCCATCGTCAACGGTTTCGCCACCCTGCATTTCGGAGGATTCCGGACTGTCTGGCACACGGCATACGTCAGCCGCATGTATCTGGACAATACGGGCAACGCGGACCGTTCCCTGCCCGCCTACACCCTCTCCGAAGTCTCCGTCGGCTATACCCTGACACCGAAGCGCTTCATCCGCGAACTGGATTTCGGCGTGGACTGCAGCAACGTCTTCTCCGCCCGCGTGGCGCAGAGCGGCTGGGTCTACAGCGCCATCTCGGAATCCTCCGGCTACCCCGACTCGAACCGCTACTACCAGCTCGGCTTCGTGCCCGTCGCGCCCCTCTCCCTCATCGGGCACATAACCCTGCGCTTCTAGGGGATGGACACGCTGCGCCTTCTGGACATCCTGGGCTTCGTCGTCGGCCTGGCCTATCTCTGGCTCGAATACAAGGCCAGTATCTGGCTGTGGCTTGCCAGCATCGTGATGCCGGCCATCGACCTGTTCCTTTATTATAAGGCAGGGCTTTATGCGGATTTCGGTATGGCGATCTATTATGTCCTGGCCGGTGTCTACGGCTTCCTGGCATGGAAATTCTTCAAGCCGGCCGTGGACGGAGGCCCGAAGCCGGAGGGACGGCCCGTAACCCATTTCAGACGCAAGCAGATCCTGCCGGCATTGGTGGCGGGACTGCTGCTCTGGTGGGGTATCTGGTGGATTTTGGTGACCTTCACCAATTCGACGGTGCCCGTCGCAGACGCATTCACCACTGCGCTGAGCATCGTCGCGCTCTGGGCTCTGGCGCAGAAATATGCCGAACAATGGCTGCTCTGGCTGGCGGTCGACTTAGTCTGCTGCGTGTTGTACGTCCGCAAAGGCATCCCCTTCAAGGCGGCCATCTACGGCTTATATACCGTCATCGCCGTATTCGGTTACCGGAAATGGATCAAGATGATCCCGGAAGCCTGATCAGTCGTCGGTCTCGCCCATGATGATGACGAGACGGTCACCGACCTCGAGCGGCATGCTCCCGTGCGGGACCAGGTATTTGTCGCCCCTGCGCACCATCATCACGCGGATGCCGTGAGGCAGACTCAGATCCCGCAGCGTCGCGCCTCTTACCAAGTCCTCTTCCGTCACGGTATGATCGCGGAGCATGCCCATCTCTTCCGGGACTTCCATCCCGAAGGTCTCAGCCTGCGGATCCGCATCATAACTCAACTTGAGCATCTTGGCCACCGGCCCCAGTGTCGAGCCCTGCAGCAGCAAAGAGAACAGCGTGATCAGAAAGACGATGTTGAACATGTCCGTGGCGCCCTCCAGGCCCACGACGACAGGATAAAGCGAAAAAAGGATGGGGCCCGCTCCTTTCAATCCGACCCAGGAGGTGAATAATTTCGCCTTGAAAGGTAACTTCTTGAACGGCAGCAAACTGAGGAACACACCAGCCGGCCGTGCCACCAGCATCATGAAGAGTCCGATCAACAGGGCCGGAACGAGTACCGAGAGCATGTGGGACGGACGAGCCAGCAAGCCCAGCATGAGGAACATCACCAGCTGCATCAGCCAGGTCATCCCCTCAAAGAAATTGAGGACATCCCGCTTCCGGGGGATACGCGCCCGGTTGCCGATGATGACGGCCGCGACATAGATCGCAAGCAGCCCGTTGCCCCGAAGCAGGAAAGCCAGGCCGTTGGAGAAGAAACCGATGCTGAGGATAAACACCGAATAGATTGCGCTGCCAGGCAGGCGAAGCCGGTCGAGGACCCACTTGGAAAGGAGGCCGACGGCCACACCGACGGCGAATCCCACCGCCAGTTGGAGCACGAAAAGACCGATTCCGGTCAACACCTGCATCCCGACGCCCATCTGCTTGACGGAAATCAGCAATTGGGCCAGGATCAAGGTGAGCGTATAGGCCATGGGGTCGTTACTACCGGACTCCAGCTCCAACATCGGTCCCAGATGCTCACGCAGGTTCAGGCGCTTGCCATGAAGGACCGAGAAAACGGACGCGGAATCCGTGGGCGACATGACGGCTGCCATCAGGAAACAGCCCAGGACCGGTAATCCAAACTGGTTGCCGAAAGCAAGTGCGATAAAGGTCCCTGTGAAAAGAACGGTCAGGATCACTCCCACGGTGGACAGCATCACACCCCTCCAGAGGACGGGCTTCGTTTCCGAAGCGGAAGTCTCCAGACCCGCGGTGAAAAGGATGATGGTCATCGCGAAGTGTCCGATGGACTCGGCCCACTTGTAGTTGTCAAAGTGCACGCCGATGCCATCGGCGCCGGCGAGCATCCCCAGCAGCAGGAAAAGCAACAGGGAGGGCACGCCGAACCGCGTCCAGACCTTCGAGACCAGGATGGAGATGAAGATCAGGATCGACCCCAGCAGGAGAAGATTCTCGGACAGGAGGTTGACCGAAAAGATGGAAAGCGGAATCATTGAATCTCAAAGAGGTTCAGGAATCCGGTCATCATGAAGACACTGCGGATATCGTCAATGATGTCCTTGACGATCACCCTTCCGCCTTTTTCGGAAGCGGCCTTGCGCAGGGACAGGAAAATCCGAAGGCCGGAACTGGAAATGTATGACAGTTCCTTACAGTCCAGGATGATGGTTCGGGAGGCATCTTCCGTCAGTTCCTCCATACGGGGGGCGATTTCCTGAGCCGCGGGAGTATCGAGGCGGCCGGAAAAGCGCACAGTCACTTCATCTTTGTTGCGTGAAACGTTGACTTCCATATTCAAATCTTTTTTGTTATTGTCAATATATTCCGATCCTCTTTCCGCTCATAGCGGACCGTGTCCATGATACTGCGGATCAGGTGGATACCGAGTCCTCCGATCTTGCGTCCGGCTAAGTCCGCATGGATGTCGACCTCTCCGCGTTTCGTCGGGTCGAACGGCTTTCCGCTGTCGGAGATGACGAAGGAAAGCTCGTCTCCGGTTAGGAGCGCGTCAATGTCCACCGTACCATCCGTCCCGGCCGGGTAAGCATACAGGATCACATTGGTAACGGCCTCCTCAAGGGCCAGGTTAAGGCTGGGGCAGAGTTCCGGACTGATTCCGGCCTCGGCGGCAAGATCCTTGACGAAGCCATGTAGGAGAGAGATTTGCTTGATGTCGTTGTGCAGGGTCAGGTGATGGGGGTTACTATCCACACCGCCCAGGTAATGGATGAAAAGCATCGTAAGATCATCACTTCGAGGAGCGTCACCCACAAAAAGGGAAACATGCTGCTCGATATTATCCAAATGCGCCTCGGCACTCTTCCTTCCGCGAAGGGCTTCATCCATTCTCGCTTCACCGAACTGCTCATGGAAAGCATTTTCCGCTTCGGTGAGACCGTCCGTATACAAGAAAATGGCGTCATCGCGCCCCAAGAGGACTTCCTGCTCAGTATAAGACATCCCCTTCTGGATGCCGAGGGGTAAGTTGGGTACGACCGGCAACGCCTGGATCGCGTCGGTCAGGATCCTCGGCGGATTGTGCCCGGCGTTGCAGAAACGGAGATGGCCGGAAGAAAGATCCATCACTCCGCAGAAGAAGGTGACGAACATGTCGTTGTCATTCATCGCAGAGAGATTGTCATTCATCAAGGTGACGATATGCCCGGGACTGTTCTCACGGGCCGCGATGTTCCGGAAGGTGGTACGGGTCACGGCCATCACCAGGGCGGCCGGGACGCCTTTCCCGCTCACATCACCGATACAGAAGAACAACTTACCGTCACGGATAAAGAAGTCATACAGGTCCCCACCCACCTCCTTGGCAGGGATGATGGCGGCAGCCAGGTCGAGGTCGTTCCTGTCAGGGAAAGGAGGGAAGGTCTTGGGCACCATGGACATCTGGATGTTCTGGGCGATATGCAACTCCCCTTCCATCCGTTTCTTCCTTTCATTGAGTTCGTTATACCGGTTCTGGTTCCGGATGAAGGACCGGAGGATCAGGACGACCATCGCCAAACCCAGGAGTTGGAGAAGCCGGACCAGCCAGCCGATCCGTCGCATGCCGCCATAGATATCCTTATCGGGGACCAGGATGCACATCGACCATCCGGTCTTTTCAACAGGGGCATAATACAGATAGCAGACTTCGCCCCTGAAATACACCGGCATATTGCCGGAGCGGCCGTTGAGCATGGCATCATACACTTTCCTGAAGCTGACGCTGTCTTTCATCTGGGAGATGATCTCATCGACCGTCTTGACCATGATCAACTCTTCCTGCGGACTGACCATGAACCGGCCCTGGCGGCTGATCAGGACATTGATGGCGTTGGGATAGACTTTCCCGGATGTCACGAGATCCGTGAGCCAGTCCAGGGATATGTCTGACGTGAGGATGGCAGCGGTTTTCCCCCGGGAATCCTTGATCGGGAGCGAAAAAGTCGTCATCAGCATTTCGCCGCCACCCGTATCGACGTAAGGTTCAGACCAGTAACCCTCCTCTCTGTCAATCGCTTTAGCAAACCATTCCTTCGAAGGGTAGTCATACTCTTTCGTAGCCAGGGAACGGAACGACAGGCTGTCTCCAGACTGATAGAAATAGGGCGCATACAGATAATGGCCGCGCAAGAAGCCGGGAACAAGGGCCAGGGTGGAACCGACCACGACGTCATTCTCTTCCACGATACGGCGGCTGACCGAAGGCAGGCTGTCGACGCGGTTTTCCAGGGACCAGCGTGCGATCCAGACGTTATTCCGGACAGCCATCTCAGCCTGGTCGATCACGTCCAGGATCTGGTCCCGGGTCATATTCAGATGACTGTCCGCCCTCCTGGATGCCTCCTCTTGCAACCCTTTCTGCATGTAATAGGACTGGATAAGGGACGTGGCGGCCAAAGTGAGGGCTGCCACCAGAACCAGCAGCAGACCGGTACGGGCGGACTGCCTGACGATGTATTTACCTGAGGAGCTGCTGTGTTTCATAAGATGGGTTTCAAAGCGTCAAGGAAAACGGGAGGGATGCTGCCCTGGTCCCTTTCGATGATCAGAGACTTGAGTCCGGCAAAGGGACGGATCTGCTCTTCGATTTCATCCAGCGTACGTTCCGGACCGAAATAGGAGGCTGCGAAATGACGCCAGAAGGAAATGGCGAGGGACTTGGACATGTGGAAGGTCTCCTGGATAAAAGGCTCGGGGCTGAGATTGCAGCACAGATAAACCATTCCCAGGTCAAAGAGAGGATTCCCGTAGCAGAAGTCACCCAGGTCGATGAAATAGCGTTTTTCCCCTGCGAAGATGGCATTGCTGAACTGGAGGTCACCGTGGATGGCCGTATCCGTATCGGGAGTGTCGTAAATGAAACTGAGGATACTGTCTTTCTGGGAAGGTGTGAAGGAATTGCTCGCCACCAACAGGCGGGAATAGCGTTCCTTGACATTCTCAAACTGCATCGTATCCACATGGGTCGCATGCAGGCGAAGGCACATTCCGGCGAATTCAGCGGCATATTGCCCGACTTTTTCCGGATGGTCGGCCGTGGCGCGGGAAAAAGATTTCTTGCCTGCTATACGGCTGAACCGGATCCCGTAGCGTCCGTCCTCCGTGACGACATAATCCCCCGGCTCCGGAGTCGGAATGCCCGCCTCGTACACCTTGCGCGAGAGGATCATCTCATCCAGAGGCTGGCGGATCTTGCCGGGGAAATAGAGTTTCAGCATCACCGAAGGATCGCTCCGATGGTCATAGCTCTCCCCGTTGGCACCGCCACCGGACAGGACATAATCATCCAGGGATATCGGGATCGCTTCCATGGTTACTGGTTCATAAACGGCAAGTCACGGGTCTGTTCCTCGAGGAAACGGGCCATCCCCTCATTGCTGTCCGAAGGTCCGTGGAGGGTATCCAGCATCATTTTCAATCCTGCGCGGCCCCAGCCCTTTTTCAGGATGAAGGCGGTGCAGAGATTCTGAGGTCCGACCGAAGACGCAAGGATATCGATATCCGTCAGCGCCATCTGGAAACAAGCGATCTGATAGGCCGCATCGAAATATTCGCGCACGATGCGGTCTATGTCACCGAGCGTGCGGCAGCCCATCCCCTTGAACAGGGTCAGGAATCCGGCAAGGCTGACCTCCTGGATTTCAGCCTGATTGAGCGACGCGATCTTGCGGTTGAGTGCATCGAAAGGCCTGATTGCCAGATAACTACGGAATGAATCCCCATCCAGCGCCACCTCATCCAGGTTGCCGGAAGACACCAGTCCCTGAACCCGGCGCCGATAGTCGGCCAGCTCGATGCGGATACGGCTGAACTCGTCATCCACCAGTTCCAGGATGCCCGCCAGGCGACTGAGACTCCTCCTGTATGCGCTGGGGATGTCCACGCCGCTCTTGTAGCCGGTATCGTGGTTCATGTTGGCCCAGGCATGCTGAAGGACGGTGCGCATCTGCACCTCGAAACGGACTTTGTTGAGTTCCGGATAATCAGGGTCCGTGAGGAGGGATTCCGGGACACGGCAGATATAATGCAGGGACAGATAGCCGAAACTGTCGATCTCATGCGCCTTGCGCTTATCCACCGAATTCTCCCAATCTATCTCGAAAAGACGCTCCAAGACGGAGGCTATCCTGTCGACATCGTCTACGTAGAAGGTTATGACACGCAGGCCGAGGATGTCGGTAACGTCGTAGATATCACTGTATTTACTCCCCTTTTCGCCCAGTTTCCCGGCCAGGGAGGATTCCGTCTTGATACGGTACTCGATCGCGGCGACGATGATACCCGCGTCCGCGAGGAAGGCGCGTAAGTGCTGCGGGATCAACTCCGCCATCCGCTTATAGACCGGAAGGAGTTGATGGTATTGCCCGAGCAATGACTCAGCGTGCGGGTCTGTGATCGTTTTCGCCGTTTCCATGATTGAATGCCTTATTTCATTGCCTTGACGCGGGCGAGGAAGTCACGGACATGCTGGGTGTATTCCACCGGATGGTCCTTGTAGGCCATCGCGTGCTCGGAGCCGGGAGCGACCCACATTTCCTTATAACCCTTCACCTTGGCATCGTAGTTCTTCTGCAAGTGCTCGAAAGGCACGAAATCATCCTTGTCACCGTGGATGAAGAGCATCGGACGCTCGCATTTCGCCAGTTGGTCTACCGAAGACGCCTCCTTGAATCCCCAGCCGTACTTGCGTTTGCAGACGGCACTCGCACTGTTCAGGACCGGGAACGGCGGCAGATGGAAGGAGTCTTTCAGATTGTGGGCGAACTGGTCCCACACGGAAGAATAACCGCAATCCTCGACGAAAGCGCGATAGTACTCGGGAAGGTCGTCGCCGCTCAGCATCATCGTCGTAGCGGCGCCCATGGAGACACCATGGACGACCATGAAATCATCACCCCAGATCTCGTGCGCCATGTCACCGAAACGGCGGACATCCAAACGGTCCAGCCAGCCCATCTGCACGGCGCGGCCTTCAGACTCGCCGTGGTAATGAAGGTCGGGAACCATCACATTGTAATTGAGGTCATCCCGATACATGCGGACCAGGTTGAGAAAACAGATGTGGTTATCGGTATAGCCATGGACCACGACGGCGGTACCCTGGGCCTTGGCGGGATTCGCGGCAGGCGCAAAAACGGCGTGAAGCTTGTATCCGCCCTCGCCGATCAGCGTGGTGTCGCGGAAAACGCCGGCCTGGTGCAGGCTGTCATACCAGTTGATGACGCCCGGATAGCGGGACTCGGTCTTGGCGCGGTCTCCGGCAAAATCATTGCCGTGCTCTTCGGGCAGAAGGGCATATTTGCACATATAATTGCCGACGACACAGCTGTTCAGGGACAGGACGGCCACCAGGATGAAGAAAACTTTTTTCATATAGTTGTAGCTTTGGTTATTATTATTTCGCAAAACTACGAAAAAAAAGAAGAACGGACAAAGGGAGAAATGTCTATATTTGTACTATTAAATTTTAACGCATGCAGATCAACTGGCAGAACGTCCTCTCCAGACTTAGAAAAATCGTCAGGATCGAAGGAGACATGGACACCGTCGCAGCCAGCGACCGGATCCGCTCCGCCATCCCCTTCCGCGGGCCCAATGTGTGGATCTTAGCCTGCTCGATCGTCATCGCCTCGGCGGGCCTGAGCATCAACTCCACGGCCGTCATCATCGGCGCCATGCTCATCTCTCCCCTGATGGGTCCGATCATCGGCGTCGGCCTGTCGCTCGGGACCGGAGATGCCAGGTTGTTGAAGTTCTCGGCTACGAACCTGCTCGTGATGGTCGTCGTATCACTGATCTTTTCCACACTGTTTTATGTCATCTCCCCGCTGGAACCCGTCACCCCGACGGAGCTGAACGCCCGCACGACGCCGACCATCTATGACGTGCTGATCGCCCTGTTCGGCGGTTTCGCCGGTATCTTGGAGAACAGCCGGAAAGAAAGGGGCACCGTCCTGTCCGGCGTAGCCATCGCCACAGCCCTGATGCCGCCGCTCTGCACAGCCGGTTACGGGCTTTCGCACTTGAGCTGGCGCTACTTCTCCGGGGCGATGTTCCTCTTCATCATCAACGGCGTCTTCATCATCCTGGCCACCTACCTGACTGTCAAATACCTGCATTTCGAATCCGTCGGAGAACTAGACCGGCTCAACTCGCGCAGGGGAAAGCGCATCACTTCCGGTATCCTGGCGGTCATCCTGATCCCCAGCTTGATCGCCGCCTTCCAGATGGTCCGCGAGAACAATTTCGAGCGGCGTGTCAACCACTTCGTCGCCAATCACACAATCCTCGAAGGATCCTATATCTACGACCATAAAGTCGGGCCGAAACGGACCGTCACAATCTCCGTTGCCGGCGAACCGCTGTCAGACGAAGCCTGGGTCTCCTTCTGGGATGACGCCCGCAAGGCCGGGCTGAAGAAAGAGCAGATCACCCTCCGGCAAAACACCCACTCGATGACAAAGGACCAGATCCTGCTGCTGATCCATGACCTGCATGGCGAAACGGACCTGGCCCTCAAGGAAAAAGACGAGACGATCGGCGTACTTACACGTAGACTCGACTCCCTGAACCGTCAGCAAGACAGCCTGACCGCGAAGATGAATATAATCCTCGAGGCGCAAGCCCTCATGCAAGCCGCCGATTCGGCAAAGACGGCAGATACGCAACCGACTGAACAACCCTGAATATGACCGACCAACCCCATACTCCGCTCCCGGACCTGGAAGAACTCCGCAAGGAAATCCAGACCACGGACAAAGAGATCGCCTCCCTGTTTGAAAAAAGGATGCATCTCTCCGAGGGTGTCATCCGCAACAAAATGGCCAAAGGCCTGCCCATCTTCGACCCCGAGCGCGAAAAACGCCTGCTGGACAGCAACTTACACTATGTCGACGACCCCGTCCTGAAAGAGTACTATGTCCTGTTTCAGAAAAACATGACGGACCTGTCAAAGGCCTATCAGAGTCGCTTGATGAAAGGGATGAAGGTTGCGTACTGCGGGCTTCCGGGCGCATTCGCCCAAATCGCGGTCGGGCATCTGTTCCCGGATGCTGAGCAGCTCCCCTTCCCCGATTTCGAGAGTGCCTATAAAGCCTGCGAAAACGGGCAGGCGGATGTCGCCGTGCTTCCGGTAGAGAACAGCTATTCCGGCGAAGTCGGCAGCGTGATCGACCTGGTCTTTGAAGGAAGCCTCTATATCAACATGATGCTGGAGCTGGGCGTGACCCAGAATCTGCTGGGCGTCAAAGGGGCCTTGAAAGAAGACATCAAAACCGTCGTCAGCCATCCCCAGGCCCTTTCCCAATGCGCGGAATTCATCCATGCGATGGGATACGAAGTGCAAGAATACGAGAACACCGCCCTTGCGGCGAAATACGTGGCAGATAAAGCGGACAAGTCCCTGGCCGCCATCGGCTCCCTGGATAATGCCAAACGCTATGGGCTTGAAATCCTCGAAGCCAACATCAACAACGCAACGACCAATACGACCCGGTTCGCGGCCCTGTCCCGAGTGCGCAACGAGCCGTCCAAGGATGCCTTGGATGAATTTTTCATCCTTGTTTTCACGGTGAAGAATGAAGCCGGCGCCCTGGCCAAGGTGCTCAACATCATCGGTGCCCACGGTTTCAACATGACCAATCTCCGCAGCCGGCCGGTGAAAAAAGGGCTCTGGAACCATTTCTTCTATGCCGAACTGGAAGGAAATGCTTACTCCGGGAACGGACGGGAGTTGCTTACCCAACTGAAAACCGTGTGCAGCCAGCTCAAGCTGGTCGGCACCTACAAACGCCTGTAGCCCATGACGCTTCCGTGTCTCACTTCCCAAGGCAGCTATGACATCGTCATCGGACGCGGTGTCCTGCACCGCGCGGGATCACTGCTGGACCTGGACCGCAAAGTACTGGTCGTAACGGATGACGGAGTCCCCGCCCAATACGCCGAAACCGTCCTCCACGCATGCCGGGAAGGTTGGCGTTTCGTCCTCCCGCAAGGCGAAGCCAGCAAGAACCTCGAAAACTGGCAGGCCTTGCTGACGGCCATGCTCGAACACGGATTCACCCGCGATGACGCCGTCGTGGCGGTAGGCGGAGGCATGGTAGGCGACCTGGCTGGTTTCGCCGCAGCCAGTTACATGCGCGGCATCGCGTTTTATAACATCCCCACCACCCTGCTTTCGCAGCTGGATTCCTCCATCGGAGGCAAGACGGGGGTCGATTTCGCCGGCGTAAAGAATGTCGTCGGGGCATTCTATCAGCCGGACGGCGTGCTGGTCGATCCGGATTGCCTCAAGACGCTGAGCCAACGACAGTTGCACGAAGGGCTGGCCGAAGGGATCAAGATGGCCGCGACCTGCGATGCAGACCTGTTCCGGCTCATCGCCACGACTGACGACCTGGAGCGTGACCTGGAAAAGATTATCGAGGGCGGCTTGCGCATCAAGCGGGATGTCGTACAAGCCGATACGGCCGAGAAAGGATTGCGGCGCGTGCTGAACTTCGGCCATACCGTCGGCCATGCCATCGAGGCGGCTTCCGGCGGGACCCTGTTCCACGGGGAATGCGTGGCCGCCGGGATGATATATTTCTGCTCGGATGAAGTCCGCGCAGAATTGAAACCCGTCCTCGAAAAATATGGTTTGCCTGTCGCCGATCCCTTCGAGCCGGATACCCTCCTCGCCTATGTCCTGCACGACAAGAAGATGGGTGACGGAGGCGAAATCACCTGCGTCCAGGTCGACAAGGTCGGACAATACTCTTTCCGCCGGCTGAGTGCCGCGGCGATACGGGAGCTCATCCAAAAATACAAATGCTTATGAAGAACAGCCTGGGTACCAGCGTCATACTGACCCTTTTCGGAGAGTCACACGGGAGTGAAATCGGTGCCGTCCTGGACGGATTCGCCCCGGGGATTCCGGTGGACGAAGCCTTCATCGCAGCGCAGCTGGCCAAGCGCAGGCCGCAGGGGCGCACGGACACTGCCCGGCGCGAGCCGGACGCCTTCCGCATCGTCAGCGGCGTCTTCAACGGACGGACGACCGGTGCTCCGATCTGCATCCTGATTCCCAACAGCGATACGCGGAGTGCCGACTATGAAAAGAGTCTCGGACTCCCCCGGCCTTCCCACGCCGACTATGTCGCGCATGTGAAATATGCCGGCTATGAGGACTGGCGCGGCGGCGGCCACTTCAGCGGCCGCATCACGGCGGCCCTGGTCGCCGTGGGCGCGATCGCGCTCGCCGCGCTCCGATCCAAGGGCATCCGTATCGGCACCCATATCCTCCGCTGCGGAGACGTCCGGGATGCGGAGTTCAACGACCTGGAGCATGAGATGGAGATCCTGGAATCCAAAGACTTCCCCGTCATCAGTCCCGTCGAAGAGGCGATGACGGAGCAGATCCTTGCGGCCCGGGAGCAAGGCGACTCCATCGGCGGCATCATCCAGACGGCCGTCACCGGCCTCGAAGCCGGCATCGGAGAGCCCTGGTTCTCCTCTTTGGAAGGCGTTTTGGCCAACGCCCTGTTCTCCATCGGGGGCATCAAAGGCGTCGAATTCGGCAGCGGATTCGGTTTCGCAGACCTGCGCGGTTCGCAGGCGAACGACGCTTTCTGTTTGGAAGACAAGCAGATACGGACAAAGACGAACCACAACGGCGGCATCAACGGAGGCATCTCTAACGGCATGCCCCTGGTCTTCAATTGCGCCGTCAAACCCACGCCCTCCATTTCCCAACCGCAGCAAACCGTCAATCTGCTGACAGGCGAGGAGGCGACCCTCCAACTTACCGGACGCCACGATCCGGCTATCATCCGCCGCATCTGCCCGGTCGTGACAAGCCTCGTAGGTATCGTCCTTTGTGACCAACTGGCCCTGCGCCACGGAACGGACTGGCTCAGATGATGGAATTCGGGCTCATAGGCGAACATCTCGGACACAGTTTCTCGAAGGAAATCCACGGGAAACTCTCCGACCGACCCTACGAGCTCCGGGAGATACCCCGTGACGGACTGGCCAAATTCCTGACCGGCAGAGAGTTCAGAGGCATCAACGTAACCATCCCTTACAAAGAAGCGGTCATCCCCGGGCTGGACTTCGTCTCCCCGGAGGCCCGCAAGATCGGAGCCGTCAACACCATTGTCAACCGAGACGGACGGCTTTACGGATACAATACCGACTATTTCGGATTCAGTGCCCTGGTCGACAAGCTCGGCATCGACTTCAAAGGCCGCCGTATCCTGATCCTGGGAGCCGGCGGTGCGGCCAAAACCGTCGCTGCCGTGGCGGAAGACAGGAGCGCAGCCTCTGTCACACATGCCGTCCGAAGCCCCAAGGCACCCGGTCAGATCCCTCTCTCCGCCATTAGCCCCGAAGCCCCGTTCGACCTTGTCGTCAACTGCACCCCGGCCGGGATGTTCCCGCATGAAGATGAACGCATCATCGACCTGCAAGCGTTCCATCAGCTGAAAGGCGCCATCGACCTGATATATAATCCACTGCGCACGGACTTTATCCTTCAGGCCCAAGAAATGGGCGTCCCTGCCGAAGGCGGCCTCTTCATGCTCATCGCCCAGGCAGTGAAAGCCCGTGAATACTTCGACGGAGTCCCCTGCCAGGCCGAGGATGGTCTCTACGAAGACCTCCTCAAAGCCAAACGGAACATCGTCCTCATCGGGATGCCCGCCTCCGGCAAAAGTACCCTCGGGCGTGCGCTTTCCGAACGGACGGGCCGGACTTTTGCCGACACTGACGAGTGGATCGTCAGGAAAGCCGGGAAATCCATACCGCAGATCTTTGCCGACGAAGGGGAAAGCGCCTTCCGTGCCATAGAGTCGGAAGTCATCCGGGATCTTTCAACCCGGAACGGACTCATCCTCGCCACCGGAGGCGGTGCGGTCCTTGACCCGCAGAATGTCCGACGGCTCAAACGCAACGGAATCCTATGTTTCATCAGCCGGGACCTGGATCGTCTCTCCCCTACGGCGGACCGTCCGCTCTCTTCCGACCGGGCGGCGATGCAAGCCCTGTTTGAAAGGAGAAAAGATGCTTATAAGCTTGCCACCGAACTCGTCATCGACAATAACGGCACGCTGGAAGAAACACTCAAGCAATTTGAACCGTTGATTTAGTAAAAGGAATCTATGCTTCAGAAAGATACGAAGATACTGATTATCGGACTCGGCATGATCGGCGGAAGTTACGCCGAGGGATTGAAGCAGGCCGGCTACGAAGTCGGCGCAGTCACCCGTTCACAGGCGACCCTCGACTACGCCCTCGGGACGGGAATGATCGACAGCGGTTCGACCCGGGTGACCCGCGACTATGTCTCCCGCTTCGACATCCTCGTTTTCGCCCTTTACCCGCATATCTTCCTCAACTGGATCAAAAAGTATCAGGATTGCATCCGCGACGGAGCGCTGCTGACCGACGTCACCGGAGTGAAAGGCGCCGTCGTCTATCAGGTCCAGGAAATGCTCCGTCCCGGCCTCGAGTTCATCGGTGCCCATCCGATGGCCGGAAGCGAACGTTCCGGAGTTGAAAATGCTGATTGCAGCGTATTCCGGGGCGCCAATTATATCGTCACGCCTACGCCGGCCAATTCGCCGGAGGCGATCCATACCTGCGAGGAACTTGGACGGAATCTGGGATTCAAGCGCATTTCGACCCTCAGTCCGGAGAAACACGACGAAATGATCGGCTTCCTGAGCCAACTCACCCACTGCATCGCAGTCGCCTTGATGAACTGCAAGGAGTCCGAGCATCTGGTCCGGTTTTCGGGAGATTCGTTCCGCGACCTGACCCGCATCGCACGGATCAACGAAGAGATGTGGCCGGAACTGTTCGCCCTCAACAAAGATGAACTGCTGGCGCAGATGGACCTGTTCCAAAAGGAATTCTCCCGCTTGAGGGAAGCCATCGCAAACGGAGATCTGGAAACGGAGAAAGAAATGATGCGTACCTCTACCCTGCGGAGGAGTTACTTTGACAAATAATTGAGAAAACTATGAATATGACATTGAAACGCAAGCTCTTCGAGCCGAAAGAGATCAAGGAGATGTATCCGGTCTCGGCGGAAGGGTTCGCATGCAAGAAAGAGAATGACCGCCAGATCCAGGACATCCTGGCCGGACGCTCTGACAAGATGATCCTCATCATCGGTCCCTGCTCGGCGGATCACGAAGACTCGGTCATCGACTATATCAACCGGCTGCGCCCGGTCCAGGATGCGGTCAAGGATAAGTTCGTCTTCATTCCGCGCATCTATACCAACAAGCCGCGCACTTCGGGCGTTGGCTACAAGGGCATGCTCCACCAGCCCAATCCCCTCGCCGACCCGGACATCTTCAAGGGACTGATCGCCATCCGCCATTTGCACATGCGGGCGCTCAACGAGGCAGGATTCTCCTGCGCGGACGAGATGCTCTATCCAGAGAACCACCTTTTCCTTTCCGACCTGCTCTCCTATGTGGCGGTGGGCGCCCGGAGCGTGGAGGACCAGCAGCACCGGCTGACGGCGAGCGGCCTGGACATCCCCGTCGGAATGAAGAATCCAACCAGCGGTGACCTGTCCGTGATGATGAATTCCATCAAGGCGGCCCAATCCGCCCAGAACTTCATCTACCGCGACTGGGAAGTCGAAAGCCCGGGCAATCCCTACGCCCACGCCATCCTGCGCGGATATGTGGACGACAGCGGCAAGACCCATCCCAACTATCATTACGAAGATCTGATCCGGGTCTGCGAGCACTACGCAGCGATGCCTTCTTTGCATAACCCAGCCGTCATCGTCGACTGCAACCACGCCAATTCCGGTAAACGGTTCATGGAGCAGATCCGCATCTCCAAGGAGGTCCTTCACAGCATGCGTCACAGCACGGACATCAACCGCCTGGTCAAGGGCCTGATGATCGAGTCTTACATTGAAGACGGCTGCCAGGGCGCCGGCGAAAGCACCTACGGCAAATCCATTACCGACCCCTGCCTCGGCTGGGAGAAGACCGAGCGCCTCATCTACGAACTCGCCGCCCTGCGCTGACCCCTGCTGAATCCAAATAACTTATTGGCTATGAGAAAGATACTTGTCATACTAACCGCTCTGATCGCATCACTGGGCGTCTCCGCGCAAACGATTCCGGTCAATCCCAAGTTCGGTGCCGTCTCAGAAGCCGAGATCGACCTGCTTACCTACGAACAGGACACGACAGCTGCGCTTCTCCTGCTCTATACCAGCCGGGAAGTAACGGTCGGCATCAATGCCGCCGGACGCCTGTACCGGGACATCCGGGTCCGCGACCGCTGGAAAGTCCTGAAAGAATCCGGCAAGGACGAGATCGACTATGAGATTTTCCATTCAGTAGACAATGACTATGTCGAGACGGTCCGCGGGATCAACGTCGTCACCTACAACCGGGAGGACGGGAAGGTCAGTTCCCAGAAAATGTCCAAGAATTACATCTTCGACGAGAAATACACGGAAGGAGTCCGGCGTCTGACTTTCGCCCCCGAAAACGTCAAGGTGGGCTCCGTGGTGGAAGTGACCTACGTATACACGTCTCCGACGGTCAAGATCGGTTCCCTGCGGCTTCAGGCTGCATATCCGATCAATCTGGCTGAAGTGAAGATCATGTACGGGGACTTCATCTCCTATAACGTTTACTCCCGGGGAAGCATCCCGATGGAACGGAAGCGGGATTCTCACAGCCAGACTTTCGGGAGCAATTATCATTATTACGAATATACGGACGACATCCGGGCCGTGGACGTCCCCGCCCTCAAGGAAGACGGCCATTGCTTCTGTCCCGCTTTCTACCGGGCGGCCATCAATTATGACCTTCGCGGCATCTATATCGCCGGCGTTATCAATGAGGATTTCTCCCGGACCTGGGAAGACGTCGACCAACAGATGGTTTCGGCCGGCTTGATCGATTGTTTCAAGACGCCTTATCGCGAGGCGAAGGACTGGGCCGGAGAGTTGGCGGGACTTCCTGACGAGACCGCACGCATCGCCGCCGTGCGCAACCGCATCATGGAGAAAGTGACCTGGAACGGGAAAACCGCCCGTTATCCGGCCCACGCCAAGACGGTGATCAAGGACGGAAGCGGAGACAGTGCTGACATCAACGCCCTGGTGGCCAACGCCCTCAACACGCTGGGATACAAAGTGGAACCCGTACTCGTGAAACTGCGCACCAGCGGTCCGATGATCGATGCGATGGTGTCCATGGACGCCTTTGACGCACTGATCCTCCGCATTGTCTGCCCCAACGGGGAAGTCCATTATCTGGACGCCCCGCGCAAGGACGCCTACGTGGACATCCTCGACCCGACTTACCTCGTCACAAAAGCCAGGCTCCTCTCCCTGGATGAGAAAGGCTCATGGATCGACATGACGAAAGAACTCCCGGCCAACAAGATCGTGGAGAACTTCCAGATGCAATTCCAGGACGGTGTCCTGGACGGGACGGTCCGCGTCATCGCCGATGGGATGGACTCCTACAGCGTCCGCCGTCATTATCACTCTTTCGATACGGAAGACGAGTGGATCCAGGACACCGAAGAAGATGAGGGGATCAAGGTAACCAAGATGAGTTTCGACGGCGCGGACCAATATGCCGGACGAAGCGTCATCAACTACGATTTCGAGAGCGACCAGACCCTCGGAGCCGACCATCTGTACATCAATCTCTTCTTAAGCAAGTATCACCCGGAGACCGCTTTCCGGAGCGAGACCCGGACGCTGCCGGTGGAGTTCCCCTACTGCCACCAGATCACTTACCGGGGATCTTTCATGATTCCGGAAGGATACGAGGTCGAATCCATCCCGGAGAGCGTTTCCTACAGTTGCGCCGCCCTGGGCGACTCCAAGATGACCTTTGTCTGCCGCCGGAGTGGGAATGTCGTCAGTTTGATCTACATGATGAATCTGGACGCCATCTTCGTCAACTCCGACGACTACAGCGACCTCCGGCTGTTCTGGGACGAGCTCAGCCGGATTGAAAAGTCCATCCTCGTACTGAAGAAAATATGAGTCCCAGAACCCCGCTGATCCTTCTCTGCGCCCTTGCGTCGCTCACCCTGGGCGCCCAGGGAAAATATGCTACCGTCATCGAAGACACGGAGGTCTTCACGATGCAGTCCCTTTCCGACGGGACCCTCACCGTCCGCCGCACGGTCGAAGTGTATTCCGAGCAAGGCCTGGACGCCGCCCTCTTTCTGGTATATACAGACAAGAACGAGACACTGGCTTCTTTCAGCGGTGAGCTCCAGACGAAGGGCGGGGAAAAGAAAAGCATCAAGAAAAAGGACCTGCTCACCGTCTCCGTCGCCGAAGGCATTGCGTCGGATGGTTTCATGACCGGATACAGGCCGAGTCCGAAATCCTTCCCGTTCACCGTCAGTTATTCCTATACGGTCCAGTACAGGAAGGGTTTTGCCGTATTCCCGGCATTTGTGCCGGTCGACATGGAAAAGACGGATTTGAAATCGGGCAGTTTCTCCCTGGTCGTTCCTTCCGGGACAGTCATCCGGAGTTATGCCAGCAAAAGCGCAGGGGATGCCGTCTTCACGCCCGGTGATAAGACTGACCGTTATGAATGGCGGATACGGGATTACAAAGGGTTCGTGGCGGAGCAGTATATGCCATCGGCCGTCGATCTGGTGCCCCTGGTCCGGTCCTCCCCCGACACGTTCATCTTCGAAGGCCACCCCGGCCGCCAGGGCAGCTGGAACGAGTTGGGAAAATGGCAGTACAGCCTGTTGAACGAGGGAGAGGAACTACCTGCCGCAACGCTGGAAAGCATTCGTTCCCTCACCGCAAATGCGGAAACCGACTTGGAGAAGATCCGCATCCTGTATCGATTCCTCCGGGATAAGACACGGTACGTAAGCATCCAGTTCGGCATCGGCGGCTACAAGCCAGCTCCGGTCGCCGTGGTAGACAAGACCGGATTCGGCGACTGCAAGGCACTGACCAACTATATGCGCCGTCTTTTGAAGGCCGTCGGCATCGAGTCCGACTTCACGATCCTCAACACGGAAAGGAAAGACTTTTTCCCCGGCTATACTTCTTTCGGCCAGACCAACCACGTGATCCTTTCCGTCCCGCTTGCACAGAAAGCCGACACCCTCTATCTGGAATGTACGAATCCAGCCCTGCCGCTTGGATACCGCCACGACAACCTGGCCGGTCACGAGCTCATCCTCATCCAGGAAGACGGCGGGCATCTGGTCCGGGCTGCCGCCTATCCGGACAGCCTGCACCGATCCGACATCCATACCACGATCCGGCTCCGAACTGACGGAAGTGCCTCTCTCCAGGTCCGCAAGCGGATGTTGACGGACCAGATCGAGCCCTGGGTCGGATTCCAGGACCGGGATGAACAGGGTAAGCGGGCACTGATGACGCGCGCCCTGAACTTCCAGCCCCAGAATCTCCATCTGCTCTCCCTGACGGACAATTTCGAAGGATATGACGGCCCGGGATGGGTGCCGGAATGTACGGCCGAATATGCTTTTGACGTCCGTGCCTACGGCCAGCGGAACGGAGTACGGATGAAGGTGGCGGTCAATCCGTTCTCCACGCGGATGGCCGCCCAGCGAAACGAACGGACCAATCCGCTGGTATTTAAGGCCGGCGCCGTCTTCCAGGACGAAATCCTCATCGAGATACCTGAATCCATGAAGGTTGAAGCCTTTCCGCCCGAAGTGAAGTTGGAGGAAGCGTGGGGGTCTTTCCGCAGCACGGTAGAAACGGAAGGAGGGACGATCCGCATCCGTCAGGTCTTGCAACTGCGTCCCTGCAGGCTGGAGCCCGAAGCCTTCGACGCTTTCCGGGACTTTACCCGCGCGATGAACCGCGCTTACTCCTCCGCCATCATGTTGATCGACTCCCAAGCATGACAAAAGATTTGAAAGACCGCGTGAATCCCGCCCTGCGCGCATACGTGGAGGCGGAGATCCTTCCACGCTACGACGCCTTCGACAAGGGGCATCAACGTGATCATGCATTGACGGTGATCCGCCAGGCTTTGGAACTTGCCAGCTACTATGATGTCGATCCCGACATGGTTTTTACCGCGGCCGCCTACCACGACACAGGCCTTTGCGAGGACCGAAAGACCCACCACCTGGTCTCGGGCCGCATCATCCGGGAGGACGCCCGCCTGCGCGAATGGTTCAGTGAAGAGCAGATCGAGACCATCGCACAGGCCGCGGAGGACCATCGGGCCTCTTCCGACCACGCGCCACGGACGGTTTACGGCCGCCTCATCGCGGAGGCGGACCGGCAGATCATCCCGGAGACCGTCATCCGCCGTTGCATCCAATTCGGCCTGTCCCACTATCCGGAACTAGATAAGGAAGGACACTGGACGCGCACCGTAGAGCACTTGCAAGAGAAATATGCCGAAGGAGGATACCTGCAACTCTGGATCCCCCAGTCGCCCAACGCCACACGGCTGGCAGCGCTCCGCGCCATCATCCGCGACAAGACGCTCCTGAGACAGATCTTCGAACGGATCTTTGAAGAAGAAACGAAATGATCAGAAACCTTATATTCGATTTTGACGGGACCCTTGCGGACACACAGGAAGGCATCCTCGCCACGGAGCGGGAGATGCTCCGGCGGATGAAGCTTCCCGAGCCGTCCCGGGAACAGATGTGCAATGCGATCGGGCTTCCGCTGCCGGAATCTCTCCGCCGCGGCTGTGACATCCCTCCGGCGCGGGTAGACGAGGCCGTCCTTCTGTACAGAGCCTTGTTTTTCGATTACGCGCCGCAGCACATCATCATCTTCGACGGCGTGAAAGAAACGCTTGCGGACTTCGCAGACCGGAGTCTCCGGATGGCGATCGCTACCTCCCGCAGCAGCAACACCCTGGAAAAGATCCTCGAGACGCATGGGATGGACGGGTATTTCCCTCACCGTGTCACGGCAGACTGCGGTATCAAAGCCAAACCGGCCCCGGACATGGTTTTGCACTTGCTCGAGACGATGGCGATCAAGGCGGAAGAGACCCTGGTTGTGGGAGATACCACTTTCGACTTAGAGATGGGAAAAGGCGCCGGTTGCCTTACTGCAGGCGTGAGCTATGGCAACCATTCCCGTGAGCATCTGGCCACCGTTTCCCCCGACTGGATCGTAGACCGTTTCGACGAACTGAGGGCGATCGTCGGCACCTGAATGCTTATCCCTGCCGTCGCAGAAGCAGCGTGTGGTCGATGCAGGGCGGAAGCTCCGCATCGTAATGGGTGACGTAGAGCAGGGTCTTGTGCGGACGGCGGACGAAAGACTCGATGATGTGAAGGACCCGGCGGCAATGGGCAGGATCGAGTCC
>JAEEGF010425523.1_pt1 | contig 28087 bp, 15 predicted proteins | sample 9134171 | NCBI WGS metagenome assembly JAEEGF01 (sample SAMN16246542, study PRJNA631951) | gut metagenome | biome: gut microbiome; feature: rumen; material: AP-attached | host: Bos | place: Iran: Karaj | collected 2018-10 | reverse complement strand
CCCACTTGACCGCACCGGAGTTGAAGGCGGCATGGATTCCGAAACGCTCCAGCAGATGGGGATTCGTCTCCTTGTCCAGGTCATACCGCCAGAAAAGCGGGGCATGGTCCCCCGTCAGGATCGGGTTGCGGTACCGCTCGTACACACCGTTCACATAGACCGGTTCGTTCTTTTTTGCCAAAAGAGCCGCATGGGCCTGTTCCAGCCAGGCCAGTCTCTCTTCAAAAGTCATATGTCGGAATTTTTAGTTGTTACTCGTTCAGGAACAGGATGTTATCCTTTTCGGCAAAGGCCTTGAAACCGGGCGCGTCACCCGATCCGGGCCACGCGGCATAGAAATGTTCCGGCTTGTCGTGGGCATTGCGCCAGGTCAGGACATACGCAATCGGAAAATCCTGGATGGCCGGCAGCAGGGTACCCGTCCACCAGGCGGGATCGGGAATGCCTTCGAAGCCGGTTTCGGACAGGCACATCAGTTTCCCGTGTTCCTGCGCCAGATCCTTCATGAAGGCCAGGTGGTCCCGGACCTGTGCGACGAAAGCGGCCTCCGCATCCTCCAGCGGCTGATCGCCCACATACTGATAAGCGTCCATTCCGAGGATATCGACACATTCATCGCCCGGATACCGGCTCATGTACTGCTGCGGCGTAATGCCGGAGTTCGGGGAATAGCACCAGACGATGTCCGTCAGGCCGCGGGTGCCGGTCAGGTAGTCGTGGGTCAGGCGGAACAGGTCCTTGTACTGCTGTTCGGAGCAGAGACGGCCGCCCCACCAGAACCAACTGCCGATGTGCTCGTGCCAGGGACGGAGGATGAAGGAGACCGGCTGCCCGTCCGCATCCTTGAGCGACGCGAGGAAATCGCCTGCACGCTTGAGCCATTCCATGAACAGGTCATGCTTCTCCCCTCCTGCGAGGATGGAAGCGACGACCTGGTCGGAAGAGACGTCCCAGGCATCTCCGCCGGTCAGCGGATTGCGCGGATGCCAGGAGAAGGTGACCACTCCCCCTCTTTCCACGTGCTTTACGGCCGCCCTGCGTATAAGTTCGAAGGGCACTCCGTCAAGGCTGACGCTGCCGCCGAGCTCGATTTCACCGAGCTCCAGGCCTAGGACGGCGGGATATTTGCCGCTGACTTCCTTCACGTCGGAGCGCTCCAGAGGATCGTTGGCCGGATCTTCGACCTTCCAGCTATGGCCGTAGCAGAGGTCGTCCTGATGGCCGTAAAGGATCTTGCCCGCTTCGGCCGAGGCCTTAAGGCAGTCGAGAAGACGTGTACGGCCGCTTTGGGCTGCACTCCCGCAGGATGCTGCGAGCATTACGGAGAGGCCGATGGCCAGGATAGGTTTAAGTATATGTCTCATTTTCAATTTTTTGGTGCTTTATCGTAAACGGTTTCCAGCGTATAGGCCGGGGATGCGTTGTTCATTGCGTTGGTCATTATGTCCACGACCTCCTTGCTGTCGCCCATATAGTCTCCGGTGCCGTGGTTGATGTAGCCGTGACGCTCCTTGCCGTAGCCGGGAGCCCCGTTATCCCATAGGAATGCGGGCAGGCCGTAGGTCTTGGCCGCCTTCACCACATACTCGAGATAGTATTTGTAGAAGGCCCAGGAGCGGCTGTCGCTCTTGTTGCGCATAGAGCATCCGAACTCGCCTATATACACAGGGATGCCCTTGTTTACATAGTTGCGGGTGAACTTGTTGAAAAGAGCCTTGAAATACTCTTCGTCGCTTCCGTTGGCTTTGTTGCCGGCCTTTCCGGTATGGCCCCAGTCGGAATACTGTGCGTCTCCGATGGTGAAATCATAGGGATCGTAGCAATGGAATGCGAGCATCATCTTGCCGGCAGGGTCGGAAGGCATCACAAAGTAATCCACGAAGCCAGGATTGGCAGCATAGGTGGGCACGCCCAGCCAGCGGGTGGCGTTGTTGCCGCCAGTTGCACGGACCGCATCCACGAAGGCCTGGTTCCATTGGTTGAGCACATTGCACTGCACGGAGGGATTGGCCCTGAAGGCAGCGCTGTTGCCCCATCCTCCGTCATGGATCTCATTGAAGGATTCCAGTATCAGCCACTCGCCCTTGTCCTTGAATCTATCCGCGATCTGCGTCCAGACGGCCTTGATTTCGGCCTTTATCGATTCGTTGGTATCGGGATTCACGGATGCCGCCAGTATGTTGAGCCAGTGGCCATCGTTGTTGCATTCGTCGTGATGGGTGTTGACTATGGCATAGAGCCCGGCGGTCTCGGCGTAACCCACGATTTCAGCCACCCGGTCCAGCCAGGCTTCATCTATCTTGTATCCGGGTGCGGGGCCTATCTTGTCGAGCCAGGTGACAGGGATGCGGACGGATTTGAATCCGGCCTGCTTGAGTTTCGTAAATGTTGCCTGGGTGCATTTTGCGTTGCCCCAGACGGTCTCGGAAGGAGTAGTGCCGTTGAAGGCGTCCATATGGTTGCCCATATTCCAGCCGAGTCCCAGCGCGGCGGCCAGATCCCAGGCCACGTCTGACAGACGCTCGTCGGTACCGGGGTCTACGGGCGCATTCTCGGTAGTGAAGGATGTGCTGGCGGCTGCCGCAGCTTTCTGGGAGGACTTGAAACCGTTCACCGCACCTTCAGGCACCTCTACCGTATATGTAGTGGCATATTCGAGGCCCGAGATGCTGACCGTAATCGTATTGTTGTAGGCATTGACCGAGTTTATCGACACTTCGGGGGTGATGCTTATACGGCTTTGGTCCGCAAGGCTGATCTTTATGTTCTGGTCGTAGCTGAACACGACGGATGAAGTGCTCACAAGTACTCCGGTAGCGCCCGGTTCGGGAGATACGGCCGTCAGCACGGGTGCGGCAGCATCCGTCTTCTGGTTTTTCTCGTTGTTGCCGCAGCTCGCCAGCAAGGCGCACAGGGCCATCAGCATCAATTTTTTAGTTTTCATAAGTTATTTCCAGTCGCTAACATTGCCTCTATTCAGTATGTGGGAATTGGACAGCGCCTTTTTCCAGTCGTCGATGGAGTTGTTCCAGCTGTCGGAATACAAAAGCGGATTGCCTTCACCGTCGAAGTTGTTCCAGGTAAGGAAATAGAGCCAGGGAGCCCCTTCGTCGTAACACGCATCGATATCAAAAAGGTTGCCAATCTCGCAAAGAGCCACCATCTTACGGCCCTTCACCGAATCGTTAACCCTCTTGAATACAGCCGACTGAGTCGTATTCTTGGCCACGTAGAGGTCGGAGCCCACCAGGTCCACGCAGTCATCTCCCGGATACCACTCCTCCATCTTTTCCACATCCGCAAGTTTGCCGGCATCGCTGGTCTGCACGGTCCAAACCCATATCAGGTTGTTCAGTTTGTATGTGTGCGTGAGTTTGTCGTAGAGATACCTCCACAGCTGCTTGCAGGGCCCGGCCCCGTCGCGCCCCCACCAGAACCAGGCGTCCCAGGTATAATCCCCTGCGGCCTCGTGGAGAGGGCGGAAGAGGACGGGAATGCCGGCATCGGAGAGGAGTTTCATATATCCCGCCAGCTTGGCTATCTGAGCATCTATGCATTCGTGCTGCCAGGTGCCGGCGGCCAGGGCGTCGGATGGTTTGAATACGGAGTTGTCCTTGGTGTAGAAGGCGCACATTCCGGGGTCCTTGGCCCTGTAGGCCTCTTCCGATTTAGGCACGTTCCAATGCCAGCAGATCTGGATAATGCTGCCGGCATCCCAGGCAGCCTTCAGGTCGCTGATATCCCCGTAGTCCGGGCACTCGCTCCAGGCCTTGGGGGGCCATTCCAGGAAGAGGTAGTCGTATCCGCATACCGCGGGATACTTCCCTGTTATGGAGTTTATGTAGTTGGCGAAGCGGTTGTCCCAGCCGTTCTTGCAGGCCATGGAGCCGCTCAGAGTCTTCTTGCCGTAAGTATCCAGCAGGAACTGGTATAGGGCCTTGGCGCGGGGGCTGGCGGAAGCGTTGCTGAGCGTGGTCTGCGGATTCAGCGTGTAGGTCTTATACTCTTTCATCGAGAAGCTCACGCTCACGGCCGGGGAGGGCTCCTGCCCGGTCTTGAATCCGTGCACCGCACCAGCCTTCACGCTCACGGTGTAGGTCGATCCCTGTTCCAGCCCGTTTACGCCCACCTTGAGTTCTTTTCCGTAGGCTAAGACATCCGTGATTCCGGCATCGCCGCTTATGCTTACGGCATCCTGCCCTTTACCGGAAACGGCGATGTTCTGATCGTAGGTAAACACCACCGTAAGGGCGTTCCCCACCAGGTCCCGGCTGCCGTCGGCGGGGTTGACGCTGACAAGGGATGGGCCGGGTACCGGACTGCCACCTCCCTCCTCCTTTCCGCAGGATGCGGACAGAAGAAGGGCGGCAAGCAGCGATATGACAGATAGTTTTTTCATCAGACAACACAAATGAGGACCCGGAGGGAGGGTCAGCCCCCTCCGGGCAAGAGTTTACAATATGGTGACTTCCTTGATGATCCAGTCGGAACCCTGGATTACCATGGCCACGCGGCCGTCGCCCTGATAATCGGTATTCAGGCCGAAGTAGTCGCCGGGAGTAGCCAGGATATGGTTCAAGACTGCTTCCGTCAAGGTGAGCTCGAGTCTGGTGACATCCTTTCCGCCCACATTGTCGGTGGTGATGTATGCTCCGCCGATTTCAGGGAAGGTCATATCGGCATTCGCCCACCAGCCATCGTTGAGCTGGACCTGTCCCCAGCTCTCGGTCTGTTCGAAGTAGAATATCAGCTTGCTGCCGGGGGTTGCCTTTTCGAAATATGACATTGCCAGGCCGAAGCGGCCGTCATCTCCCCAGGTAAGGGAAACGGGGCCCTTGAAGATAGTCACCTCCTGAGGGATATCCTCGACCACTTCTATCTTGGTAAGTATCAGGCTCTCACCCTGAATGATTCCTGAATAGCCCCAATCGACGAACGTCGTGAACTTGGTAAGGATATCCTCGGTAACCTTGATGGAAATATAACCGGAAGAGATATCCATCTTGTTGGTGTTGATGTTATTGGAGCCATCGGTGCTCTCGTCCACCACAAGGGCGGCCCAGTGTCCGTCGAACAACTGGAACTGCCACCAGTCGGCAGTAGGAGTGACATAGTAGCGGATCTGCTGGCCCACGTGCATATCGATCTTGGTGAAAGCATCGGCGGGGACTTCCCAGTTGACGCTCCAGGCGCCTAAATCGACATTACCCTCCCAGACGACGGAGATACTCTGCTGAAGCAGCACCTCTATCTTGGTAGGACATACCTCCTTGTCTCCATTGAGCAATTCGAAGGTTATGCTGTAGGTACCTACCTTGTTGTAAGGCATTATGAAGGATATCTCGTCATCGGAACGCTTGATATACTGGGAGACCTTGGCTTCGCCGATGTAGATACGGTCTATCATCATGAAGTTGGTACCCTTGAACGTTACGGCCGCTCCGATATGCTCGGCAGCAGGCATCTCGTTCACTACGATGAAGGAATCATAGTTGACGGTGATTTCGTCGGCAGGCTCCACGGTTTCGCCGTTTGCGAGCTTGAGTACGATCTTGCCGGAAACGGAGGTGGCGGCGGTGGCTATCTTGAGCTCATCCTCGCTTGCCTCGAAAGCTTCTTCCTTGCCTCCGAGGGTAACTCCGGAGATAAGGTCGAGGTCGGTTCCGGAAACCACGAGGGTGTCACCGGCGGTGATGGTGGCAGGGGCGATGCTTACTACCGTAGGATGCACGAGGGTGAAAGCGACGGTGCTGCTCTCGCCATTGTCCATCACGAGGGTGATATCACCTTCGACGGCGGTCGCAGGGACGCTTTCAACGGTGATCTTGCCTTCAGCGCAGCTGAATGTCGCACCGGAGGCTCCCACGAAATCGACGCTGGTCACCAGCTCGAGGTCGCTGCCGCTGATTTCGAGAGCGCTGCCCGCCTTGACGGGAACGGGGCTGACGCTGAGGCCGGCAGGCCTGATCATGGTCACGGAACCGGCGTTCAGGGTATCCTTTGCGTAGGAGATGAGCAGGACGTCGCCGCTCTTGGCCTTGGAAGGAATGTCCACGCTGATGGAAGTGTTGCCCTCGTTCAGGGTGAAAGCGGTGGTGTCAAGCACTACGCCGCCCTCGAAGACGAACTTCTCGATCATATTGAGGAAGGTTCCCTCAACAACTGCAGGCTTGCCGGGACGGGCATCCTCTATGGTCAGGGATGTGACCGTAGGCTTGCCTATCTTGATCTCGGTGAAGCTGTAGATGAGGTTCTCGCCGTCGGTAAGGATGGGCTCGCCGGTGATGGCGTTGGCAGGAACGGTGACCGAAGTCTGGTGGCGGGTGGCACCTGCATTGACGGGGACGCTTACCTCGTTGGCGAAGATGACCTCGGTTACCAGGTTCATATAATCACCGGTGATGGTGATCACGTCGCCGGGCATAGCCTCGGTGGCGCTGAAGGATTCGAACACTATGGGCTCGATGTAAGTGACCTCGCTCTGGGTGAAGAGTTCCTTCTTGCCGGCAACGAGTTTGACTTTGCCGACCTCGGCCCCTTCGGCAGGAAGCTGCACGCGGATCTCGGAAGGATTTCCACTCTTCACTACCTCGATGTCGGTGATGGGCGCGACACCGGGCACCTCCACGGCACCGACCTTATCGAGGTTGCTGCCGTAGAAGCACAGGGTGGCTCCACGCATCACGGGGTTCGGCCCGAACGATACCAGTTTCACTTCGCTGCTGGAATACTGGTTGGTGTCGAGCACCTCCTGCTGGCAAGCTGTGAACAGCAGGAGACCGATAGAAAGTATGCTGATTAACTTTTTCATATTCATTTCTCCTCTACTTATAAGGGACCGCACGGATGTGGTCAATCTTGAAGATAGGCTGGCAATCCTCGCCTGCGACATCGCCGCCGGACACGAAGATGGTCAGACCTGCGAAGGAATCAGCGGCCAGAGGAACCATTGCATCCTTGCCGTGGGAGTCGAACTTGATATCCGACATCGGGATCACGATGGTGACCCACTTGTCGCCGGTATCATAGCTGCCGCTTTCCAGCCAAGGACGCCACAGGGCCCTTGCGGGAGTAGGATAATCACCGTCGCCGGAGATGTACTTGTTGTTCGCACCGCCGAGAGCCTTGCCATCAGGTCCGAGGACGCCGGCATTGCCCAGCGTTACGGAAGCGGTGGAAGACGGGATTATCTGCATAGCGTTGGACTTCCAAGGATTGGAACTGGGGATGTAAAGCTCGAACTTGAAGGCCATAGTGGTGTAGTTGCTGAAATCGACGAGGTCGTACAGACGCCTGGAGGCGGGATCGCTGAAGGTTTCGGGATCCTCCCAGTTGCCGGGCCAGTACTCGAAGCTGAAGTTGGTATCATCCCAGGTACCGTCGGCCGCGAGGGTGGCACTGCCATTTCCTAGCTGCAGGAAGTTGCCGTCGATTGCAGTGGCATCGGTGATGATGTCCCTGTTGTGCCAGCCGTGGTTGCCGAGCCCGGTAACGCCGTCGAAGTCGAAGAGCATTCCGCGGCTATCGTGGAACTGGAACTTGGAAGAAGTGGTTCCGGATGCGGTGGTAACCTTGACGAATCCGGGCTGTGCACCCGCGGGAACGTGGAAGGTGACGGCCGAACCGCCGGCGAAGCTCATATCGGCGTGAGGCACGGAAGCGCCCACGAACTCGATTTCGAGAGGAGAGTCAGGATCGTCGATGAGATAGTCGCCGGTGAGGGTGACTTCTTCGCCGACAGCAGCCCACTCATTGCTCATAGCGAGAGGCAGCGGTGCGGGAGCGAGGACCTTGAAATCGACGCTCACGGTATCCTTGGCATCCTTGGTGATAAGATATACCTTATCGTCCTTCCGGGTAGGATAAGTCTTGGGAACGGCCACGATCAGGGTGTGGTCGGTGATATAGCTGGGGTTGAGCACGGCCTGCTGGTCGTTGAACCAGATCTGGGTAACGCTGCGCAGGTTGTCACCGAGCATACAGATTATCTCGCCGAGGTATGCCTGGGTCAGATAGCTGTCCTGGTCGGCATAGCGGAAGGAGACGACGGTAGGTTTGCCGTCGGCCACCTTGTAGCGGTCAGGATAGTCGATGCTGTCGGTGTTGCAGGCAGCCGAAGCCGCGAGCACTGCAAGGAAAAGAATACTTTTGAATATATTTTTCATGGCATTCTCCAATTAAAAGTCGTAAGAATAGGTGGCACGCACATCGACGTCGACCGCCTCGGCGGTGGAGGCCATCTGGGCGTTGAACACTACGTCTTCCGTAGGGAAGGGCAGGGTAAAGATCCTGGAAGAGAGGGAAGGATTGTCGTAGTTGTCATTGTAGGTGACAGCGCTGGCATCCCAGGTTCCGGAGTTCTTGAAATCATCGCCGAGCCATTTTTCGGCAACGTCGCTGAGCCCGTTGTAGGTACCCCTCTTCATAGAGGCGAGTTCGGCAAGGCAGCCGGCCTCGTCATAGTAGCTCCTGCGCACGAAATCGTACCAGCGGTCACCTTCGAGTGCGAGTTCGAGGCGGCGCTCCTTCCAGATGTCATCGAAAGTGACGGAGGAAAGATCGGCGATGTGTGCACGTTCGCGGACGGCGTTGACATAGTCGAGCGCTTTCTCGGGATGTCCGCCGAGCAGTTCAGCTTCGGCATAGATGAGATAGACATCGGAGAGACGCAGCAGGTGGGTAGGAAGCTGATATGCCATACGCGCGGGGCTGATGCCAGTAGCCTGCTCGTGATCGTAAGTGTCGCCATACATATGCTTGGCCACGTTGGCACCCGTACCGGAAGCAAGGTTGCCCGTCGATCCGGCTCCGTATCCGTCCTTGTCGAAGAGGAACTGGAGGTAGTTGAATCCGACTTTGCCGTTGGCATCGGTATGGTCCGTCCAGAAGTAATCGTAGAAGTCGCCGGGCATCATAAAGCTGGCCTTGCGGCGCACGTCGGTATTGTTCCTGAGGGCGGGATCGTCTTTGGAATCGACGCCGAAGGCATTCATAAGGTCGATGGTGGGAACGTTCCAGTCGCCCCAGAGGTCGCCGAATTCATCGAAGCCTACCAGGCCGAGGTCGCTCTGAAGAGTGTTCTGGCTGGTCCAGTTGGACGAAACGGTCCACTGCCAGGAGAGGAGGCACTCGCCGGTTGTATTGAAGCTCTTGAGCTTGAACACGTCGGCATAGACGGGATTCAAGGTACGTCCGGAATAGTCGATGACGTCCTTGGCATAGTCCGCTGCCTTCTTCAGGAGGGCGGGATCGAGGGTTCCACCGAGGCCGGCGGCAGTAAGGCAGACCTTGCTGAGGAGAGCCTCCGCCGTATAGTAATCGATGCGCTCGTAATCGGCCCAGCCGGAGGTCTTCTTGACATCATACTTGTCGAAGAGTTCCATGGCCTTCTCGAGAGTCAGCTGGATATACTCGTAGACATTGGCACGGGTGACCTTGCTGACTTTGTTGTAGCCGCCTCCGGTGAGGAGTTTGTTGTTATCGTGGATGATAGGGACTTCCCCGAAAGTGCGCACCAGATAGAAGTATGCCATTGCCTTCCAGGTGAGGCACTCGGCGATGCTCTTGTAGATAGCCTTGTCGGATGCTCCCTTACCCCTTGCGTTGAGGAGGTTGCTAATCATGGTGTTGGCGTGTCCGTTCACTGCCCAGAGGGAATATGACATATTCATAAGGTCCTCGTCAGTACCGTTCACGCTGTAGTCCATATAAGGACTGCTGCCCATATAGAGGTTGCCGGAGAAGATCTCTCCGACCTTGAAGAAACCGCGCTGGAAATCATACCAGGGAGAGTTGTACAGGGAGTTGACACCCTGTTCGCACTGCTCGTCGGTAAGATAGAAATTGTCGACGTTGTAGTTGTCTTCGCCGGGACGGTTCAGGAATTCGCTGCAGGAAACCAGTCCGAGCGAAATAACCGTAATACTGAGTATAGCTATTATCTTTTTCATGACTGTATCCTTTTAGAATGAAATGTTGACACCGAAAGAATAGAGGGTCGGGGAAGGATAACGGCCATTGTCGAGGCCATATACCAAACCCGAAGAGTCCTGAGTACTTGCACCGACCTCGGGATCATATCCGCTGTACTTGGTGAAAGTATAGAGGTTCTGGATGTTCATATAAAGGCGGATGTTATCGACCTTGAAACGGTTGAGGACTGCCTTGGGAACATTGTATCCGAGGGTGATGTTCTTGATGCGGATATAGGAGCCGTCCTCGATGTAACGGTCGCTGACACGGTCGTTGTCGTTAGGATCGCTGAGCGAAGCACGAGGGATCTTGGTTCCGGGATTGGCCACCACCACGTTGTTGATGTCGTTGTACCACTCGTCGGCATACACACCGTTGGCGGGAACCAGGCGGGCGTGGTTGGAAACCACGTTCAGCTGGTTGGTCCAAGGGCTGTTCATATGGGTAAGGGTGATAGCATTGTAGTTGAGCACGTCGTTACCGAAAGCACCGTTGAGGAAGATGCTCAGATCGAAATTCTTGTAACGGAAGGTGTTGGTCCAGCCAAGGGTGAAGTCCGGGAGAGGATTGCCGATGACGGTACGGTCCTTTTCATTGATCTCGCCGTCCTCGTTGATATCCTTGTACTTGATATCGCCGACCCACACGGTATTGCCGCGGGAGAATTTACCGTCGGAAGGATACTTGTTCGCGCGGGGGCTGTTCTGGATGTCATCTAAGTCTTTGTAGACGCCTTCGACCTTATAGCCGTAGAAGTTGTACAGAGGCTTGCCTATCTCGGACACGCTCACGACGTCGCTCCACTGGCCGTAGCCGATGAGGGATGCGTTCTCGGTATCGGAAAGGCTGACGAGCTTGTTGCGGTTGAAGGAGATGGTGAAGTTGCTGTCCCAGCCGAAATTGCCATTGTCGATAGGATGGGTGTCGAGGGTGATTTCGATACCCTTGTTCTCGATGGAGCCGTAGTTGCCCTTAGGAGCGGCAAGTGCGGAAGAACCGTTGCCGCTGGTTCCCATATAGGAAGGGAGCTGCATACGCATCAGCATATCGTCGGAACGCTTGAGATATGCGTCCACGGTGAGGTTGATCCTGTTCTTCAGGAAGGAGAGGTCGAGACCTACGTTCCACTGCTCCTGGCTTTCCCAGCGAATGGCATCGTTGGCGATGTTGGCAGGGCGGTAGCCGGTACCGAGGGCGGAATCCATCCTGCTGATGGAGGAACCCCAGGCATATCCGCCGATGTTGGCGTTACCGGTCTGGCCCCAGCCGAGACGGATCTTACCGTTGTTGAGCACATCCTTCATAAAGTCGAAGAACTTCTCGTTGGTGAAGCGCCAGGCAGCTGCCACGGAGTGGAATCCGGCCCAGCGGTTACGGGGACCGAAGTTGGAACTGCCATCGTAACGATAGGTGTAGGTGAGCAGATAACGGTCGTCGTAGTTATAGGTTTCACGGGTGAAGAACGAAGCCATCGCGGAAGAACCGAAGCCGCCGGAAACGGTGGGAGTTCCGCCCGCAAGGGCGATGTTGTGTACCTCGTCGGAAGGGAGGTTGGTGTTGTTCACGCCCATATAGTCCCAGCTGCTTTCCCAGCACTCCTGACCGAGCATTGCGGTGAGGCTGTGCTTGCCGAACTGGTTGGAATAGGTAAGGTAGTTCTTGAACTGCCAGAAGAGTCCGAGGTTCATCTGCTCCCTCATACTATTGGATTTGGGGAAGCCGGTCATAATGTTGCCGCTGACATCCTTCATAACAGGCTCGTAGGTGACTGCCTTGGAGTTGTTGACGTCGAATCCGAGCTCAGTCCTCCAGACGAAGTGCTTGACGGGAGTGAGTTCGGCATAGATGTTACCCTGCAGTTTCTGACGGTTGAGCAGGATTTCCTTGTTCATTGCCAGGGCAACCGGGTTGGGGGAAGTTACGCCCTCGGTGATCGTAGAAGCATAGTTTCCGTAAACGTCATAGACGGGACGGTCCGGAGTGCTGGTCAGGGAGTAGAAGATGATACCCTCGTTGGAGTCGGCCAGCTTGAGGTTGTCCTTGGTGTTGGCATAGGTAACGTTGAGACCGAGCTTGAACCATTTCTTGAGCTGGGCGTCGAGGTTGGCGCGGAGGCTGAAACGGTTGAACTCGGATCCGATGATGGTACCTTCCTGATCCATCCAGGAGCCGGATACGAAGTACTGCACCTTCTCGCTTCCGCCCTGGGCGCTCAGCTGATGCTGATGCTGGAAAGCGGTCTGGAAGATTTCGTCCTGCCAGTTGGTACCCTTGCCGAGCAGCGAAGGAGTGGCGTAGTATTTACTGCCATCGTAGATTTCGCCTTCTTCGACCATCGAGTTGTAGAAAGTGGCATATTCACGGAGGTTCATGATGTCGAGCCTCTTGGTCTGCCTGGCGGCGGCTACCATGCCGTCGTATGAGAATTTGGCATCACCCGCCTTACCGTGCTTGGTAGTGATGAGGATGACGCCGTTCGCACCCTGTGCGCCGTAAATTGCAGTTGCGGAAGCATCCTTGAGGATTTCCATGCTGACGATATCGGCAGGGTTGATGGTGGACAGAGGGGAGATGGTGGAAACCTTACCGTTTCCGAGGGCGTCTCCGAGACCGAAGTCAGCACCGGAGTTTCCTCCTCCCTGCATAATGACACCGTCGATCACGTAGAGCGGCTCGGCGTTCGCGTTGATTGTGGCCTGACCACGCACCCTGATGCTGGAGGATGAACCAGGAGCACCGGAAGTAGTGATGGCGGTCACACCTGCCGCACGTCCCTGAAGGGACTGGTCGAGGCTGGTGATGATCGATCCCCTGAGGTCGTCTTCCTTCATAGAGACGGACGCTCCTGCAAGGTCACTCTTTTTCATCGTACCGTAACCCACGACGACTACTTCGTCGAGGAATTCGGCATCTTCTGCGAGGATAACGTCGATGACGGACCTGCCCGCCACGGCGATTTCCTGGGTCGCATAACCGATGGACTTGATTTCCAGCACTGCATTCGCGGAAACGCTGATGCTGTACTTACCGTCCAGATCGGTCGTAGTGCCATTGGTGGTGCCTTTTTCGATGACGCTCACACCGATGACAGGGCCTATTGCATCCTTGACGGTACCGGAGACGGTCACCTTCTGGGCGAACATCGCGGTGCTGGCGAGGAGCATCAACAGGCAAGTAAGGATTTTACTTTTCATTTGACCTGATTTAGTTGTTAATAAATTGTAGTTAGTATTTAGAATTTCTTGAAAAATTCGTCCCGGGCCTCGTTGAACGAAGGTTCAGCCCACATCGCGTGGCCGCAGAGCGGCACGCACATATAGGATTTCTCGGATTTCACGTTGTTGTAGCCTGCGAAATTGGTATGCGGCGGGCAGGTGGGATCCTGCAGGCCGAAGGCCATGAACACAGGGCAGCTGATGCGCGGCGTAAAGTTCTTGATGTCGAAGTAGCGGAGCATTTCCATAAGGGCGGCGCGGTCGATCCCTTCGGCATCGGCCTGCTGGAAAACCTCGTGCATGGGCCACCAGACTATCCTGGCATAATCCGGATAATCGCTGAGGAAGGGCACGCTGGGTGCGATGGCGCGCATCTTTCCGGTGAGGCTGGCGGATATCCAGGTGAAAGCACCTCCCTGGCTGTCGCCGCAGCCGAAGATGCGGGTGGTGTCGGCCTTGGGGAGGGATGCCGCAAACTCCACTGCACGCACGATGTCGCAGAAAGCTCCGCGGTAGTAGAATTCCTCCTTGGAAGCGAGCCCGCGGTCTATCCACCGGCTGTTTCCTTCCTTGAAGATGCCCTGGTCGCGCACGCTCACGGTGTAGTCGATGCGGTCAGCGTGCCAGTCGGGATCCTCGTAATATACGTCTGCCCCATAGCCCATGAAGTTCATACGGACGGGATAGCGCCCCTCGGCGGTGGGGATGAAGATGATGCCCCCCATGGTGGCACCGCCCCAGGAAGGCATCTCCACGCGATAGCACTCGCGCTTGTCGGAAGAATGTTCGGGAAGAAGGGTCCATCGTACCTCCATAGGCACGGCGGAGAGTTCGGAGAGAGTGGTCTGCCAGAAGGCGTCGAAGTCCTCGGGCGCATCGGAAGGACTCTGGATCTGCTCGGGATTGACACCGATGTTGAAGCTCTTGCTACCATTGATGCAGACCTGGTAGAATCCGGGCTCCAGATTACCCAGGGAGATGCTGGTGCGTACGGCGCGGCCGGGACGGGTGCGCACCTGCACGGAGCCTTCCAGCACGGGTGCGGCGGATGCATCCATAAGGTCCAGGTCCCTGCGCACGCTGTAGTGCACTTCGGCCAGGGGCAGGTTGGAACTGACCTCGGCAGCAAGCTTGAAAGGCCCTTTGCCGAAGAACATCCAATCGTGCTCCACCGGCACGTTTACGCTCACCACATTGGCCAGGCTATCGGTATAGGCCCGGATGATGGAAAGGGTGGAGGTGTCGCTGAGATACACTCCGTTGAGCCCCTGTCCCTCCTGGAAAGGATCTCCGCAGAGATCGTCTCCCTCCTGCCAGAAATCGTGGCCGGGGGTCTGGCGGGCAAGCCCGCTCCAAGCCCAGAAATTGCAGCCGAGCAGCACGTCGGCATTGCGGGCGGATTCCAACACGCGCGCGAAAACATATTTATATATGGCATCGCGGCCGGTGACGGGGGCCTTGCGGCTGAAGGAGAAAGCGTCGCGGGGATATCCGAATTCCTCGATGACGACCTTCTTGCCCAGCCTGCGGGCCAGCTGCAGGTGCGAGTCGATGTAACGGCCAATCTGCTCCACGGCCCCGGCTGCACCTCCGGCTATGTCACCTTCCTCCACCCACTTCCAGTTGTAGGGCCAGATGTGTATGGTGATATAGTCGATATCGGCACAGTCATTCAGTTTTTCATAGATGGACATTTCCTTCTCGCAGCCCATCTGCCCCTCGTTGCCCGTGCTTACCATATGGTCGGGGTCGATGGATTTGATCAGGGCTGCGGTGCCGTGCACATAGCTGTAGAAGGCCTCCACGGCGGCGGGCTCGGTGCTGAACGGGCGGGGCTCGTTGCAGATCTGCCAGGAATAGATGGCATCCGAACCTTTGTAACGCTCTACCACCCTGCGGACGTGCTCCTGATAGAGCTCCACGGCCTTTGCGTTCTGGGCAAAGGCGGCCATTGCGGGCATATAGACGTGGTATCCGTCGGTGGCGGGATGAGGCTGGCGGCCTGCGCCGGCCTTCTCGAGATAGGAACGATAACCATCCTCGCTCCACTCCCAGGCATTGTTAAGGAAGAGCACAGCCTGCATCTTGCGGCTGGAGAGCTCGCCCAGCAGCGCATCCATACCATCCCAGTTTTCGTCGGTGGCAAGGACGCGGACATTGTCGATACCATAGGCTTTCAGGGAATCCAGTTCGGCACGCAGACGCTCCGGCTCGCTTACGGCGATGCTGGAAGCATACCACATGTTGGTCCCTATGAAATAGCGGGGAGAATCTTCCTTGGCTGCCTTGACATCACAAGATGCCACTGAAAGCATCAGAAGGCAGAAAGAGAGGTGGATAAAGAATCCCTTCAGGTTATCAGTCATTGTTTCGCGCGTTAACAGTTGCAAATTTACAGAGTTACTCGCTATGCTACTGATACCTTTTTGTCAATTATCGCAAACTTTTTCGCTATATGATAATCTTTGTCTTCTTATACACCTGCCTGAAATCCCTCGGCGTCATGCCTTTTTTCTCCTTGAACACGCGGTTGAAATTCGACAGGTTGTTGAATCCGCAGTTGTAGCATATGACCGACACGCTTTCATTGGTGTCCACCAGGGCGCGGGCGGCATTTCCCAGACGCACGTCGGTGATGTAGTCGGTGATTGTCCTGGCGGCGTGGGAGCGGAAGAAGCGGCTGCACGAAGTAGGGCTCATGCTTATCAGATCTGCCAGGGTGTCCAGCTGTATGGACTCGGCGTAGTGCTTGTGGATGTATTCTTTTATAGTTTCGACACGCCGGCTCTCGGAATTGCGGGGTGCCTTTGCAAAGGCACTGGTAGCTAGTTTGCGACCTTCGAACTGCGACAGCTCGTGCAGTATCTGTATGCAGCAGATAACCTGCTCGAAACTATCTTTGACAGTGGCTATGGTATCTAGTTTCGAGTAAACTTTCATTATGGCATCCTGCGGGAAGGCAAGCCCCTGGCGGGCCTCGTCGAACATCTTGCGCACCGAATCGAACTGGTTCTTGGACAGCAGGCCGGTATCGAAGAGGTCGGGCGAGAACTGTATGGTTATCTCCCTGATGTCCTCGGAAGTGCAGCTGCCCTGCTCCCAGACGTGTTCCAGGCCCTCTCCCGTTACCAGCACCAGCTCGTAGCGGCCTATGGTTTCTATGCTGTCGCCAACTATGCGGCGCACGCCCGAACCGTTGCTGATGAAGTTCAGTTCGTACTCCCTGTGGCGGTGCAGGGGGTAGTCGAATTTGTTTTTATGCCTTTCCACTATGTAGAAGCAATCTTTGTCGGAAAGGCCGGTGATTTCTGATAGGACTTGCATACTTCCGCAAATATATAATTTTTTCAAAAAATAATACTATTTTATCATAATCTTCCGCCCGAACCATATTATATGAAGATTAATCCTATTTTTGCGTTATGACACGAAAAACCGATATCTTGAGGGCCGAGGTCCTCGCCGAACTCGAAAACGACATCCTTCCCTTCTGGCTCGAAAAAATGCAGCTTCCTTCCGGCGGATTCCACGCCAGGATCGACGGCAGAGGCAGGCTGGACGACTCCGCGCCCAAGGGGGCCATACTGAATGCCCGCATACTGTGGACCTTCTCGTCGGCCTACCGGCTGCTGGGCCGCCCGGAATATCTGGAGGCCGCCCGCAACGCATTCGCCCAGATTAGGGACCGTTTCGCCGACCCCGAGTACGGCGGCATCTACTGGAGCCTCTCCCCCGACGGCAGTCCCCTCGATACTAAAAAGCAGTTCTATGCCATAGCCTTCGCAGTGTACGGTTGTGCGGAGTTCTTCCGCGCCACCGGCGAAGAGGAGGCCCTGGAACTTGCCATCAGCCTGTGGCGCAGCATCGAGGACCACAGCCTCGATACGGTAAAGGGCGGATATCTGGAGGCCTGCACCCGCGATTGGCAGCCCATAGCGGATATGCGCCTTTCGGAGAAGGACCGCAACGATGCCAAGACGATGAACACCCATCTGCACATTCTGGAGGGCTATACCGGCCTGTACCGCGTATGGAAGGACGAGACCCTGCGCCGCCGCCTGGTAGAGCTCTGCAATATATTCACCGACAGGATAGTGCGCCCCGACGGCCATCTGGGGCTCTTCTTCGACGAAGACTGGAATTCCCAGTCGGATATGGTCTCCTACGGCCACGACATCGAGGCTTCGTGGCTGCTCTGCGAGACTGCCGAGCTGCTTGAGGACGAGGCCTTGCTGGCCAAGGTGCGCGCGTGCTGCGCCCGTATCGCCACCGCCTCGCTCGAAGGCCTGCAGCCGGATGGTTCGATGATCTACGAGTACGAGCCTGGGACAGCCGGCTCGACCGGGCATCTTGACACCAACCGCCACTGGTGGGTGCAGGCCGAGACCGTCGTCGGCTGCCTCAACCAAGGATGGGAGGAACGTGCCCTGCGCTGCTGGGACTACATCAAAAAGAACCTCCTCGCACCCGACGGCGAATGGTACTGGAGCGTAGATGCGGACGGAAATTCCAACACCGTCGATGACCGCGCAGGATTCTGGAAGTGCCCCTACCACAATGGCCGTATGTGTATGGAAATTATTTCGTAATTTAGCAGACCAAAACTGAAACCATGAGCTCTCTGAGACAAACGGGCAGCCGGGCCTATCTTACCGGCATAGTGCTGGTCGCCGTCATCGGCGGCCTGCTTTTCGGATATGATACGGCTGTAATTTCCGGAGCGGAACGTGGCCTGCAGGCCTTCTTCCAGTCCGCAGGAGACTTTTCCTATACCGACGCGCTCCACGGCTTCACCACTTCCAGCGCGCTCATCGGCTGCGTCATCGGAGCCCTGATATCCGGCCTTATGGCCTCCCGGCTCGGGCGTAAGCGTTCGCTGTTCGCAGCGGGCATAATGTTCTTCCTGTCCGCCCTGGGATCCTACGACCCCGAATTCCTCTTCTTCCAGAAAGGAGTCGCCACCAAGGGATTGCTGGTGGCGTTCAACCTCTACCGCGTGCTCGGAGGCATAGGCGTAGGTATGGCATCCGCCCTCTGCCCCATGTACATCGCGGAAGTATCCCCCGCCAACAAACGGGGAACGCTGGTGTCCTGGAACCAGTTCGCCATTATATTCGGCCAGCTGGTGGTGTATTTCGTAAACTTCCTCATCATCCGCTCCCACGCCAATGACCCGGCCGTGGTGGAGTGGACCAACAGCATAGGCTGGAGGGTGATGTTCGTGAGCGAGGCAGTGCCCGCCGCCCTCTTCACCCTGCTCATATTGCTGGTGCCCGAGACTCCCCGCTATCTTGCCCTCAACGGCCAGGATGACAAGGCCCTCAGCGTGCTCAGCAACATAAACGGCGAGGCTAAGGCTCGCGAGATACTGGCCGAAATCAAGGCCACCGCAGTCGAGAAGACCGAGAAACTCTTCAGCTATGGCTGGCTGGTGATATTCATTGGATGCATGCTGAGCGTGTTCCAGCAGATAATAGGCATCAATGCCGTGCTCTACTTCGCTCCCCGCATCTTCGAATCCATGGGCGTCAGCAACAATATGCTCTTCACGGTCATAATGGGAGTGATCAACATCTCCTTCACCCTGGTGGCCGTGTTCACGGTCGAGAAGCTGGGACGCAAGCCCCTGCTCATCACCGGTTCCCTGGGAATGGCCCTAGGAGCAATAGGCGTGGCCCTTTCTAACGTAGTGACACTCCCCGCCCTCGTGCCCGTCATCAGCATTATGGTTTACAGCGCCTGCTTCATGTTCAGCTGGGGGCCCATCTGCTGGGTGTACATATCGGAACTCTTCCCCAATACCATACGCAGCCAGGCGACTGCCATAGCAGTGGCGTTCCAGTGGATATTCAACTTCATAGTGTCCAGCACCTTCGTGCCTATGTACACCTACAGCCACTTCTTCGCCTACGCCCTCTACGGCGGCATCTGCCTGGTGGCAGCCATCTTCGTCTGGAAACTCGTCCCCGAAACCAAGGGCAAGACCTTGGAAGATATGACCGCCCTCTGGAAAGGACGGAAAAAATAACAGCCTATGTGGATTTGGATGGCCCTTGCTTCTGCGGTGCTTCTCGGTGTCTATGATGTCGCCAAGAAGTCGGCCCTGAAACGCAATGGCGTATATTTCATACTACTGCTTGCCACGGCGCTAAGCGCGCTCTTTGTCAGTCCCTTCCTCACACTTGGGAACGGCCCCGACCATCTGCGCCTGATATTCAAGGCCGTGCTGGTCACCGCCTCCTGGGTAAGCGGGATGATAGCCCTGCAGCTGCTTCCCATCACGACGGTCAGCACCTTCAAGACCTCGCGGCCCATGTTCGTGGTGCTTTTCTCCATACTCCTTTTCGGAGAGAGGCTCAACTGGCAGCAGTGGCTAGGCGTGGCGGCCGTGCTGCTCTCCCTCTGGCTGCTCAGCGTGAACAGCGAGCGCGAGGGAATCTCCTTCAAGGGGAACAAAGGCTTCTGGGCCCTAGTCGTTTCGATTTTCACCGGGGTTGCCAGCGCCCTCTGGGACAAGCACATAATGTCCGGGATGCAGCCTCTCTTCGTGCAGAGCTGGACCAATATCTACATCACCCTGCTGCTGGCGCTCATTATGCTGCTGCGCCGCTGCAAAGGCATCTCCGAGCCCGTTCGCTGGGACTGGACCATAGTGCTTATCGCACTGCTGATCACCGGCGCGGACATGCTCTATTTCTTCTCCCTCAAGGAAGACGGGGCCCTGCTTTCGGTGATTTCGCTTATCCGCCGCAGTTCGGTAATCATAACCTTCGCCCTTGGGGCGGCCCTTTTCAAGGAAAAGCGCATCGCCCAGAAGGCCGGAGTGCTTCTGCTGATGCTCGCCGGCGTCACCGTCCTGATGGTAGGATCCCTTTGACGCTATAACATAATGACAGGGGGTGGCCAGATTATGGCCACCCCCCTGTCGTAAAGATAAGATGGAACTACTGCGCAGAGAGTTTCTGGCAACGGATGGAGAAGGCAGAAGACTTGCGGTCGTAGCTCTGCTTGGTGCTCGATGCCTGGAATGACTGGGCGTTGTCCGTATTGTCGCTGCGCTGGGCGGTCGTCCAGTACATACCAAAGCTGCCGTCGGCATAATAGCTGGAGCTGTTGTATTTCAGGTAGCCGGCGAAAGGATAGTACATACCATCCATCACGATACCGCCGTTGACCTCGTCCTTGGAGTAGGTGTCCGCGCTGTTGATGGATGCGTAGGCGCCTCCCGAGTAATCATAGTCAGGGGCCTTGTATCCGGCAGGGCAAGGGTCGTACAGGCCCTTCACTCCATTGGACCAGATTTCTCCTTCGACGGAAGGATCGTACCAGCAGGTCTGTCCGGCGATCATTTCCGTAGGATGCTGCACGGCATATTCCGTGGTCTTGTCGTGGGCCGCAGCCTGCTTTACCCAGGAGAAGGCCTCCTCGTATGCGGGAGCGGTCTTGGCGGGGGTTCCGCTGTGGGTGCCGTCGCAGGCCACGAAGCCGTTGTGGCGGCCGTACTGGAAGAGCAGTCCGTAGTTGAGGCCCTGGTCCTCGGGCTTTGCGGAAAGCGCTCCGAGGTTGCGGTCCATCAGTTCTACCGTGCCGTGTACGGTCACCGTAGGTATGGTCACGTCGGTGAACCAGAGCGTCCAGGCCCAGAGTATGTTACCCTCGGCGTCCTTCACGGCAACGGAGGCGTCACCGGCGTGGAATGTGTCGGCGGTTTCGAATACCACATAGCCGTTTTCGAAGCTTATGTTCTTTACGAGGCTGTTGGGAGTCACTTCCTCGGCGTTGCACCAGGTTTCCCAAAGCAGTACGGCGCTGGATGCGGCGAGCTTTGCGGAGCTGTCGTTGCCCTTCACTGCCTGGAACTTATACTTGCCCACGTCGGGGATGATGTAGCAGTTAGCCAGGCCTGCCAGGCCGAGATCGACGGTCTGTGCCTGAGCCTTGAACTCGAAGTTGCCGGCATCGGTAACCACGCCCGCGGTGATGGTCTGGGCGGGCACCTCGATCACTGCCAGAGGCGAGTTGTTCACGTCCAGCACGGTAAGCTTGGCACCTTCTGCAAGGGTGTTGGCGGGGAGTTCGACAACGATGGGATCGGAAGTACTCTCTTCCAGGACCATCTTCTCCGCCAACCTGTAGGTCACGGCATACTTGGTGGAAGCGCCGTTCTTGACATTCACCCTTCCGGTCTTGGGATTGATGGTGGTATTGCCGTAGAGTATGCTGTTGGTGTTCACATCATCGATTTCGACGGCGGCCACGCTGCCCTTGCCGGTAAGCGTAAACCTGATGGCTCCCAGGAATCCGCTGAAGCTGAATGCATTTGCGGCATCCTCGACATAGCTGAACATAGGGGCAGGGGTTGTCTGCTCCGAAGGCAGGGTGATGGCGAAGGTGTTATGCTGCGCGAACATAAGGTCTTCGTTGTAAGGATAGGATGCGAAATAGGCTTTTCCGCCTTTCTCCGCGCCCTTGGAGCCCTCTGCAGGAACGAAGGTTCCGTTGGCGGTGCCGGCTCCTGCGGAAAGTAGGTATTTCGATGACTTGTCGATACCTTCCTCGGTCACGCAGATGACCTGGATGGCGTCTCCTTCCTCCCACGCCGCTTTGAGGGTAGCCCCTTCAAGTACGGCGGAGATAGTGTCGAAAGTCTCGACTTCGGGTTGTTCTTGGTTATTGTTCTTCCCGTTATTGTTTGGCTCATCTTTCTTGCAGGAAAGGACTGCAAGAGCTATGAATGCGAAATAAAAGAAACGTTTCATAATTATTTGGTTGATTCTTTACCATAGATAGCCTTGCATAAGGCCTTGCGTAGTGTCCCTTGGGCATCGTCGTGACGGAACTCCCAGAACATCGCTCCGCAGAGATTCTTGTCTTTGACATATTTGCCCTTGTATCCGACGGATTCGGCGTCGTCGTAACCGAGCAGCATATTGCCGTCCCCGTCTACCAGGTAAGGAACTTTGGCGACATCGTCCCACTTGCGTATGTTCTTCCCGTAGTAAGCGCTACCTTCCTTGGCAGCGAAGATGGAAGCCATCGTGACGTATTTTACGTCGGCATCGTAGGGAGAAGTCCCATGTCCGTAGAAAGGTACCCCGAGATTCTGGCGGGAAAGCGGAACTCCAGCCTTGCGGTGCAGTTCTATGGATTCCTCGCAGGAAATGTCGCGGGTAAGCTTGGAATGGAAGAGGGTAGACTTATGATACGGGGGCTTGCCCATATCGTAAGTCATCACGTTCACATAGTCGAGATACTTCATCGCGCCCTTCCATTCGGCGTACTTTGCGCTGGAAGAAGAAGCATAGGAGATGATCTTGGTATCCCCTATCGTCTCGCGGAGCTCCTTCAGCACGAGGTTGAAGTTCTTGGGATCATCCGCGCTCTTCCCGTTGGTGGACGGGCCTCCGTTAGGATATTCCCAGTCTATATCGACTCCATCCAGACCGTAGTTGTCGATATGGTCCTTGACGGACTTGCAGAACGCGGTGCGTTTCGCGGCGTCGCGGGCCATCATCGAAAAACCGTCGGCGTGCTCGCCCCATCCGCCAATCATCAGCAATACCTTGAGAGTAGGTTTCTGCTGCTTCAGGGCAACGACCTTCTTGAGCAGGTCGGGGGCTGCGATCACTATTCCTCCGTCCCCGGTCTTGGGGTTGGCGAAACGGCCGTGCGCATAGTTGATGTGGGTGACGCAGGAGGCATCGAGGGAAGATGCGGAAGTGTACTCGGTCAGATACGCGATTATCATAGGTTTCTGGCCCAGATACTCTTCTTTGCAGAGCTTTGCCTCAGAATCTACGGCAGTCCCGGTTTCCTCGGCTGCGGTTTTCTTGTTTGCCACGGGGGCGCCATTGTCTTTCGAACAGGATGGCGCCGCCATAGCGAACATCACAACCATCAATACTATTTTGAGAACCATTTTCATCTGCTACCAGTTTTCGGTCTGAGTGAGTTTGTAGCCGCGCATCTTGTATTCGTCGATCTGGTTCTGGCCCACGGGAGCCATATATGAACGGTCGAAGAAGGTCTCGCGGTTGGAAGCGTTGCGTATGCAGTAGAATCCCACCATCTCGGATGCGTTGGTGCCGTTGTATTTCACCACGGTGCCGTCGGCGTGCTGGACGCAGAGCACGTTGAGCCTGTCATTCATGAACTGAGGTTCTTCCACGGGGAAGTTGACCCAAGGGCCGAGATATTTGTCGGGATCCATATCGTAATCCATATAATCGAGCTTATACCAGCGCAGGAGGTCCTTTATGCGGTTGCCTTCGTGGAGCATCTCCATACGGCGCTCGCGGCGGATTTCCCAGATGAGGGCGGGCACGTCGGCATCCTTCCTGGGATCCACGGGCACGGAGCCGATCTGCAGGGCGGCAGTCTTCTGCACGCCGGCAGCAGCGGCATCGGCGCTGAGCGGCCTGTTGCGTATGGCATTGATGGACCTGTCCAGGTCGTCCTGGGTGATGGCGGGGCCGCCGTAGGACTGGGCGAGTTCCGCCTTGGCCTCGATCCAGTTGAGGACGATTTCGCCGAGACGCATTATCGGGCAGTCATTGGTATTGTAGATGCCCTTCCATTCGGGGAGCTGGTCGCCACCGGTGGTCATATAGTGGTGGATGGCCTCGTAGGATGCGAACTTGTAGCAGTAGATCATCGTGTTCGACTTCTTGTTGACGGCTCCGTAGAAGCAGTCGAAGAAGCGGGGATCGCGGGTGAGCACGAGGTTAGCAAGCGAGAAGTCGCCGGCACCGCTGACGGTGGAAATCGACCAAGGCTTGCCATCCTGGCAGAGGAAGGACTTGATGAACGACAGGTTGACTCCGGTGGAGGACTCGGAACCTGCGCAGTAGGAACCTATGGGGTGACGGATCTCGAGGCCATTGTCGTAGTGGCGGTAGAGAAGCACCTCGGAATTGCCTGCAAGGTCTTCGGAGACGAAGAGGGACTTGAAGGAATTGTCGAAGTTGTATTTGTTGCTGTCCATCACCAGCGATGCGGCCCTGACGGCCATCTCGAGATACTTCTTGGCGTGCTCGGCATCGCAGTAGTCTTCGCCTGCGTGGTACTTCTGCCACGTTCCTTCGTAAAGCATGAAACGGGAGATGAAACCTGCGGCCACGTAACGGTTCACGTTGTTGGGGCCGTCGTCGGTGCGCATATTCTCGAGTATGTAGTCGCACATATCATAGACCTTGTCCATTACGAACTGGCGGCTGTCGCGGTCCTTGTACTGGGTGGCCAGGTCGTCGCTGCGGACGGTGGACTCGAAATAAGGCACGTTTCCGAACACTCCCACCAGGTCGGAATACTCATAGACCTTGAAGAAGTATGCCATGGAAAGCCAATGCTTGTAGGCCTCGTCGCTGAAGTTGGACCTGTATTCATTGAGGCGGTCGATGAGTATGTTCGCCTTGCGGACGCGGGCGAATCCCCACGAAGGACCGTAATACTGGCTGAAGCAGGAACGGGACTCCGAGGATGAACCGCGGGAGGTAGGGACCTTGTTCTCGAAACGGGTCTGGGTGCCCTCGGAAGTGAAATCATCACAGAAAGTGGTACCGCCGCGTACGGGGGCGAATTCCTGGCTCCAGTCCACTCCGTATCCCTCGAAATACAAGGGGTAGAAGCCGTTCACGTACAGACGCACGTCCCCTTCGCCACGCCAGAAGTTGTTGTCCACGACCGTGGTAAGGGCGGGGCGGTCAAGCAGGCCGCTGCAGGAGCTCAGCACCAATGCGGCAAATATTGCATATATCAACTTTTTCATATTCATCGATAATTAGAAGTTAAGCTGTAAACCTGCGGTAAGGGTCTTGAAGACAGGCGTACCGACACCGGTCCAGCCCTGTGCGTAGTTGCTGCCCCACATAGAGTAGCCGGTCACGCATTCGGGGTCGATGGGGAGTCCGCGGAGCTTGTCCCAGGTGAGGATGTTCTCGGCGGTGAAGTAGATACGCAACTTGGAGATGGCAACCTTCTGGGTAAGCTTCGAAGGAAGGGTGTACCCGACGGTCAGGTTCTTGAGCCTGAGGTAAGCCATGTTGAGGATCATACGGTCGTTGCGCAGATAGTTGTAGCTGTTGACATTGGTATCGCGGCCCATGTTGTATGCTGCGGGATAGAAGGCGCCAGTATTATCCGGCCTCCAGTAATCGTCTGCGAAGGCAGCAGCCATCGAACCGTCGGAAGTGTAGAAACCTGCCACGGCTATAGGGCCCTGGCCCCACATCTCGCGCTTGCCGACGCCCTGGAAGAAGAGCGAAAGGTCGATTCCCTTCCAGGCGGCCGCAAGACGGAACGAATACTCGTAACGGGGGTTGGAGTTGCCTATTACCACGAGGTCGCCGTGGTCGTCGGTGGTCTGGGTTCCCCTGCTGAGGATTCCGTCGCCATCGACATCCTTGTACTTGATGTCGCCGGGGCCGAAATGGAAGGAGCTGCCCTCGTAGTAGGACTGATAGACGGGTTTCTCGCCGTCAGGACCTTTCTTGAGGATGTAGGAGTATTTTCCTATGCACGCCGGGTCATTGGTATCGTCGGCGGTAAGGGCACGGTAGATGAGCTTGCCATCTCCGTCCAGTTCGAAGTCGTCGTACTGGTAGAGCCTGTCAGCCTTGAAGCCCCAGATTTCGCCGTAGGTCTTACCCACGTACCAACTGTCGAGGCTCCTGGTGTCGCCGTACTTGGTGATGATGCTCCTGGAATCGGCGATCTGGAACATACCGCTGAGGGAAAGTCCGTTGTCGAAAGTCCAGTTGCCGTCGAGCTGGAGTTCCCAGCCATTGGTGCGGAGCGAACCGTTGTTGGCCTTGGGGGCGGATGCACCGTAAGTGACGGTATTCACACCGTCGGTAGGTACTATCATTCCCTCGGTATCACGTACATAGTAGTCGAAGGTAAAGCCTATGTGGCTGTCGAAGAAACGGGCGTCGATACCGGCATCCATCGTCTTGATCCTCTGCCAGGTAATCGCATCGGATACGGTAGAAGGGGTACCTGCATAGCTCGTCAAAGTGCCGGCTCCGGAAATCCACTTATTCTGTCCGGTAGATATCTGAGGGATGTAGAGCGAGGACGAAACGGTCTGGTCGCCTACCGAGCCCCAGGATACGCGGGCCTTGAGGGTGGAGACATAAGGCTTGGCGAAGGCCATCCAAGGCTCTTCGATTATGCGCCAACCTGCTGAGAAGGAAGGGAACCAGGCCCAACGCAGCTTGTACGGGAATTTGGAAGATGCATCCCGGCGGATGTTGCCTTCGAGCAGATATCTGTCTTTGTAATTATAATTCAGACGGCCGAAGAAACCCAGCTGGGATTCCCAGGAGGCCTTTCCGGATCCGGTCCATACGCCGGTACCGAAGGCGAACTGAGGATTGCTGTAGTCGGAAAGGTCGGCGACCCTTGTGCTCTGACCGCTAAGGTCGTAGGTAGAAAGGTTCATACCCAGCATCCCCTTCACGGTATGGTCTTCAGCAAACCTGAGGGTATAGTCGGTATAGCCGTTGAAGGTATGGCGGTAGGAGTTCTCGTGGGTACGGCCCATGAACTGCACGCTGTTGGTCTGGGCGTAGTTCTCGATGTACGGGATGTAGTATGCCATCATCGCATCGGGATCGGAGGAAGGGACCACGTCACCGTCCTTGTTGACATAGACCTGGTTTCCGTTGTCATCGAGATAAAGCTGGGGAGTACTGCGGTAGTCGGCACCGGAATACTGAGTTCCGGGCAAGGTCTGGATATACTCCTGGTTCGAGAATGTGTAGTCGGCCACGATGTTCCAGTTCTTGAGAGGAGTAATGGTAGTACCGAGGTTCACATTGTTGTAATGGTACTGCATGGAGGCAGTATTCGCCTGCATGGATTCCGACTGGGGCGAACGGATGATGTGTCCGAGTTCGTCGTAGCCGTAAGGCACCAGCGGCGACCAGCGGTACAGATACAGCCAGGGGCTGTAGGAAGTGCTTTCGGCAATAAGAGGATACCTCTTCTCGCGGGATGAATACATCAAGCCGGCACGTACCGTGATATAGTCGTTGACCTGGGTCTCGAGTTTCACGGAAGCATTGTACTTGCTGTAATCGTCGGTGGCCATCTTCATCATACCGCTCTGATAGACGTAGCCGAGGCCTATGTTGAACATCGTATTCCCGCTCTTGCCATTCACGTTGATGCTGTGCTGGTTGCTGGGAGCATTCTCGCGGACCATATAGTCGTAGATATTATAGACGCGCACGCCATAATATGAACCGGCACTGTAGTACCAGTCGCGGCCATAGACTACGGGGTCGTTGGGGCCAAGCTTTCCGCCGTACTTGCTCCACCATTCCTTGGAACGTTCGAAGGAATCCTTGTCAACCTTGAAATAGGAACCGGTGCTGATACCGTCGTATGAATAGTCGCGGGGGTCGGTTCCGGCAACTGCCTTGGAACGGGCGGCTGCATCCAACATATACTGCAGACCGTTGACTCCGGCCATATCATAGGCCTTTGCCATGTTTTCGAAAGATACCATACCGTTGTAAGACACGGTAACCTTGTCGGTCTTTGCACCTTTCTTGGTGGTGATCAATACGACGCCGAATGAGCCCTTTGCACCATAGATGGAGGTGGAAGCGGCATCCTTGAGGATGGAGATGGATTCGACATCCTCGGCGTTGACAACCTGAAGGGAAGGAACTTCAACGTTGTCGACCAAGATAAGAGGGCTTGACCCGCCTTCGATGGAGCCAATGGCCCCACGGATACGGATGCGGGCATCCGAACCGACCTCGGCGTCAGGCAGGGTAACGGAAAGACCTGCTGCTGCACCCTGGAGGCCACGTCCCACATCGGGAATCGAACGTCCGGCCAGGGCCGTACCCACATCGACGGTCGCCACGGCGCCGGTCAGGTTTGCCCTT
>JAEEGF011532267.1_pt1 | contig 28107 bp, 18 predicted proteins | sample 9134171 | NCBI WGS metagenome assembly JAEEGF01 (sample SAMN16246542, study PRJNA631951) | gut metagenome | biome: gut microbiome; feature: rumen; material: AP-attached | host: Bos | place: Iran: Karaj | collected 2018-10 | reverse complement strand
CGGGTGATGAGCTCACTTGAGGCCTCTTTGAGCACTCAGGACAATTCCCGTTTCTCCTTCCTCACTGCCCATTCCTCCTTTGTTATTCACATGTGGACGCTGTTCTGCATCGCTGTCGCTGCGCTGCTCTTCTTCGTGTTTGGCGGCATGGATCTGCTCAATGCGAGCCTGTCGTCACTGCTTCACACCGCTATCACCTGGTTCAGTGTGTTTGTCAGAGTGGCACCTACGGTTGAGATTCATCTGAATCCTGTGGTTGTGCTTCTGCTTGCTGGCTTTGTATTAATTTTCCTGCCTTATCAAATAGTCCGTAGGTTGTACGCAACACTCTGAACTCCGTCCGTCGGTTCAGCTGGTTGCACTGTTCCTGCTGCTCTTCGCTGAGTTTGGCGATGTAGTCCTCTGTCAGCACATCGCCTTCTTTCAGGAAGGGATATCGCTCCGCCACCTTCTTCTTTATCTTTTTCGGCATACCCTCGCCGTAGCCCTTCGGTGTCAGCCGGTCGGCAGCGATGCCGTGCTCTATGAGATAGCGCACCACACTCTCTGCCCTTCGCTGCGAGAGGCGTTCGTTGTAGATGTCCGAGCCTTTATAGTCGGTGTGTGCCGACAGTTCGATGGTGACGTTCGGGTTCTCGTTCAGCAGTTTTACCAACTCGTCGAGTGCCGTCTTCGACTCTGGGCGCAGCGTGGCCTTGTCGAAGTCGTAGAATATGTTGTCGATGAGGACAGGCGCCGAGATGTCGGCTAAGGGGAATTGCAGCACGTATTCAGCCGATACGGTGGCTGTGTCGACGCGCAGCTCTTCTTTGTGGTTCAGATAGCCCTTGCAGGTACCCAAGAACACATAGTCAACCCCTGTCTCAATCTCCTGTGTGAACGAACCGTCGCCCTTCACGCTGAGCTTTAGGTTGGTACCGTCGTTGCCTATCATGTAGACTTGTCCGGCCGGCAGTTCGTAGCCGTCCATTTCGTACACCCATCCCTTGACGGTGACTAGGACCTCTGACTTCTCGAACGAGTAGATGTGATCCCATCCGCGGGCATCGCCACGATTCGATGAGAAGTAGCCGCGATTGTGCAGGCCTTCGAATGTCATGCCGAAGTCGTCGCCTTGTGAGTTCAGGGGGAATCCGGGATGTTCCATCTTCCATCCGTTCTCCAATGGCTTAGCGATGAAAATGTCCAGTCCGCCCAATCCAGGATGTCCATTGGAGGAGAAATAGAGGTCGCCGTTGGGGCGGAAGGTGGGGAACATCTCATCGCCTGGTGTATTGATGGGTTCGCCCAAATTCTCCAATGAACTGATACCGTTGGAGGTGAGCGAAGCACGCCAGATGTCGTAGCCGCCCAGTCCACCGGGCATGTCGCTGACGAAGTAGAGCCACTGGTCATCGGGCGAGACGGCAGGATGGGCAAAGGTCGAGAGTGTATCTTTGGAAATGGCTACCTCAGTGGGCTTGCTCCAGGAGGCATCACTACGTTGTGACTTACAGATGACAGCATAGCGGGGATAGGAAGGGTCAGTCTTGCATTGGGTCAGATACATGGTCTTTCCATCGGCACTGAAGCAGCAGGCACCTTCGTCGAAGCTGGAGTTCAGTTCCGAGTCGATGGTTTGTGGCTTGCCCCATTTGCCCTTCTCGTCCTTCTGAGCATAGAAAATATCGGAGTACTTGGTTCCTGTGATGCCGCTCAGTTCGTCGCCTTGGGCTTGGTTGCGGGTCGATGTGAAAAATATCTGGTCGTTGTCGTCGCCTGCCAGCATAGGCGAGAAGTCGGCACGGCGGGAGTTGAAATTGTCTTCGCGCTTGATGCTGTACTTCGAGCCTTCCTTCTTCCAGATGGGGGCCTGCCGTGCGGCCTTTATTCCCTCTTTGGCCAGTGATAGGAAGGGACTGTCAGTCCCGCTCAGCGAGTCAACGGCGGCGGCAAAGCTCTTCTCGGCTCCCTTGTAGTCGCCGTTCTTCATTTGTTGCAGTCCTATGTAGTACAGCGTTAGCGAGTCCTGCTGCTTGTAACGTACTACATTGTTGTAGGCAGCGAGAGCCCTCTGGGTGTTGTTGATGCGACGATAGCAGTCGGCCATCTTCATGGCCCGTTGTCCGCGCAGCTTGCGGTCTTTCGTTGGTGTTTGCGTATAAGCCTTCTTGTATTGTGTCGCCGCGTCGTAGTATTCGCCGAGGGCGTAGAACTTGTCACCTTTCTTCATGGCACCGTCTGCACCACACCCCACAAGGAGCATGACTACGACTATTATATATAATAAGGTGTCAATTCTTCGCATACTATTTTGTAACGCAATACTTAGTGTTTTTATTGTCTCAATTTATTTAGATACAGCAAAAATAAGGCCTTTTTGCAAGATTTTGCTATCTCGGCTTTGCAATTTCGGGATTTATTCGTATCTTTGCAATCGTTTATAACCAACTTTAGTAATGGAAGCTTTTTTCCGAACGCATCGTTATTTGGTGGAACACGTTAATGCTCCGGTTCGTCGCACCCTGATGGATGAGATTGACTGGAACGACCGCATGATTGGCATCAAGGGAACGCGTGGGGTTGGAAAGACCACTTTCTTGTTGCAGTATGCCCGTGAGAAGTTTGACTTGGGCGACAAGCAGTGTCTCTACATCAACATGAACAACTTCTATTTCCAGGGGCGCGGCATTGCCGACTTTGCAGGTGAGTTCTATCATCGTGGCGGTCGGGTACTGCTCATCGACCAAGTCTTCAAGCAATATGACTGGTCACATGAACTGCGCAAGTGCTACGATCTCTATTCTGGATTGAAGATTGTCTTCACGGGTTCGAGTGTGATGAGACTGAAGGAAGAGAATCCTGAGCTGAATGGTATTGTGAAAAGTTACAACCTGCGTGGATTCTCCTTCCGCGAGTTTATTAACTTGCTTACTGACAATACTTTCCGGCCGTTTACTTTAGATGAGATTCTATCCGACCACGAGCGTATCGTCAAGCAGATTCTGCCGAAGGTCTCCCCTCGCCGCTATTTCCAGGACTACATCCATCACGGCTTCTATCCTTTCTTCCAGGAGCGTCGCAACTACTCTGAGAACCTGTTGAAGACGATGAATATGATGACGGAGGTAGACATTCTGCTCATCAAGCAGATAGAGCTGAAGTATCTCCCCAAAATCAAGAAACTCTTCTACCAGTTGGCCGAGGAAGGCCCGAAAGCGCCGAATGTCAGCAAACTGGCCCAGGACATAGAGACCAGTCGTGCTACGGTGATGAACTACATCAAGTACCTTACTGACGCCCGTCTGCTGAACATGATTTATCCGATAGGCGAGGACTTCCCCAAGAAACCCTCAAAGGTGATGCTCCACAACTCGAACCTGCTCTACGCCATCTATCCCATTCATGTGGAGAAGCAGGACGCTATGGAGACGTTCTTTGTCAACTCCCTTTGGAAGGACCATAAAGTCAATCAGTCTGGTCGTGACCAGTCCTACCTGGTAGATGGTAAGTTGAAGTTCCGTGTCTGCGATGCCAATGTACGAAATAAGATAAGGTACACGCCTGATACCATTTATGCCCGTTACAACACGGAAATTGGGAAAGACAACCAGATACCCCTCTGGCTTTTCGGATTTCTGTATTGATTCTTTTCACCCATTACAATGACCGTAACCGACGTTTTTGAGCTTCGAAGGCAGGGCAGGACGGAAGAAGCCTATGACGCCATTCGGGCGATATATGCCACAGACAAAGGTCATTACGCCTCATTAGCAATGTTCTGGACTGCCGTTGATATCCTTAAAAAGCGGGTAGCTGAGGATCGTATTGAGGAAGCTGTAAGAATATACCGGGCATTGGAACGACTGGTGAATGGCTTGGAGGACAAGAACACCGAAATGCTTCAAGCCATGAAACGTTGTCAGGATTTATTGGATAGAGGCCGGCGTCGGGAGAAACTCTCGGACGAAGGCCCTTATCATTTGCAGATAGGCATTTGGGGCGAAGAGATGGCAATAGTTTATCTGCGAGAGAAAGGTTACGTCATTCTGGAGCGCGATTGGCATTCCGGTCATCGTGACATCGATATCATTGCTCAGCACGGTGATTGCCTTGTGTTCGTAGAGGTGAAGACCCGTAGTAGCCACGGGCTGACTGATCCTGAGTTTGCCGTCAATCACCAGAAGTTGAAGAACCTGCGGCTGGCCATGAATCACTATATCAAGTATCGCAAGGTCAACATGCGTTGCCGCTTCGATGTCATTACCGTCGTGGGGACTATGGATGGCCCGATGCCTGAAATCACTCATATAGAGGACTTTACTATCATTTAGGAACCAACAATAGCAATAACGATATGATGCAGGACAATAAACAGGAACGTTTTCCCATTGTCGACGAAGAGGGCCGCGTCGTCGGCTCTGCCACGAGAGGTGAATGCCACAACGGTTCACGGCTGCTGCACCCTGTTGTACACCTTCATGTGTTCAACTCGCGTGGTGAGGTTTATCTGCAGAAACGTCCTGAGTGGAAAGACATCCAGCCAGGTAAGTGGGACACCAGCGTGGGCGGTCACATGGACTTTGGAGAGACGCCCGAACAGTCATTGATAAGAGAGGTTCGCGAAGAACTCGGCATTACCGACTTCTCCCCTGAGCGAGTAGGGCAGTATGTCTTTGACAGCCGTCGTGAGCGCGAACTGGTGTATGTCAACCGCACTACCTACGATGGCCCCATCCGTCCATCTGCCGAGGAACTGGATGGCGGCCGTTTCTGGACGCTCGACGAGATTCGTGCAGCCATCGGTCACGATATCCTTACTCCCAACTTCGAGAGCGAATTCCAGCGCTTCTTCTTTTAGCAATTACTCCTCTAAGGGAGCAGCCTTCAGCTTCTCAAGTGCCCGGCAAAGCTGGTCAGGGCAAGATGTACCTTTTGTGCCGCAGCGGATGCCATCAAGTCTCTTGATGACATCATCGATATGCTGTCCGCGCACCAATGTGCTGATACCCTGTAGGTTACCATTACATCCACCAAGAAAGAATACCTGCTGGATGATGTCATTCTCGTCGGCCGTTACATCAATCAGTCTCGAACAAGTCCCTCGAGTCTCGTATTGTACATGTTTCGTTTTCATACTTTTATGTTTTTATAATCTCAAAATAGTTAGCATCCGTAATCAAAATATACATTGGAAAGTGACTGTCTTATTCCGCACTTCCACCCGATAGATGACCAGTACGATATTCGGAGGGGGTCATGCCGTACTCGGACTTGAAGTTCATGGTGAAACTCTTGACGGTGGTGAAACCGACGGCGTAGGCTATCTCCGTGACCTGCATCTGAGAACTCTCTAACAGTGCCCTGCCGCGCTTGATGCGGATGGTGCGGATGAATTCTGCGGGTCCCTGGCCAGTGATGGCCATGAGTTTCTTGTAAAGGGTGGAGCGCGACATGGCTGTAGCTGTTGCCAAAGTCTCTACCGAGAAGTCGGAGTCGCTGATGTTCTGCTCTACAATGGCGATGGCTTTCTTGATGAACTGCTCGTCGAGGGGGGTAATGGTAATCTCGCTGGGCTCGATGTTCATCTTCTGGCGGAACTGCTGGTGGTTGTTCTGCTCCCATTCAATGAATTTCTTTACACGGAGGCGCAGCACCTCGATGTTGAACGGCTTGGTGAGATAATCGTCGGCTCCTAATTGCAGCCCTTCTATACGACTGACGTCGGTGGTTCGGGCGGTGAGCAGGATAATGGGGATGTGCGACAGGTTGATGTTGCTCTTCACCCTGCGGCAGAGTTCGAAGCCGTCGATGCCAGGCATCATCACGTCGCTGACAATCAGGTCTATTTGTTCGCGTTGCAAGATGTCGAGTGCCGATGCACCATCGGTAGCGGTATGTACTTCGTAGTTTTCCTTCATGCAGGAACTGACGAAAGAGAGCATGTCGGGATTATCGTCGACGATGAGGAGAGACCCTCCTCCAGTCCCTCCCTGTTGAGGAAGGGAGGATACAGACAAAGGCTCTCCTCCCTCAACAGGGAGGGGCTGGGGGTGGGTCTTTAGTTGGACAGTGAAAATGGTTCCCTTGGGCTTATTGTCGCTGACGCTGATGGTGCCGTGGTGCAGACGGACGTAGTCGTTGGCAATGTGGAGGCCTATGCCACTGCCGGTCTGTGAGCTGTCGTTGGTTGAGGACTGGTAGAAGCGGCGGAAGATATTGGGTTTGTCGGCGTCAGGGATGCCCTTTCCAGTATCGGCTACGGCGATGGTCACGTCGTCGTTCTCCTGATGGAAAGACAATGAAACACTCCCTCCAGAGGGGGTGAATTTCAGGGCATTGGAAAAAAGGTTGTAGATAACCTTGTTCATCTTCTCGCGGTCGTATTCCATGATGAAGCTGTCGGTGTCGTGCTCGAAACTGAGGCGGATACCGCGCTCCTCGGCATAGTCGCCAAAGGATATGAGGATGCTGTTCAGGTGATCTACGATGTCGCCATGTTGCAGGTTCAGTGTCTCTCCTCCGGCATCGAGGCGCCGGAAGTCGAGCAGGGCACTCACTTCGTTGAGCAGCAGCTGGGCGTTCTTGCGGATGTTCTTGAGCTGGCCAAGCAGATTTTCGGACATCGTCCCTTCCTCCATCTTTTTCACGATCTGTTCCAGTGGCGAGATGATGAGTGTCAGCGGTGTGCGCAGGTCGTGGCTGATGTTGGTGAAGAACTGCAGTTTCATCTCGGTTATCTGCTCCATCTTCTGCCGCTCCATCAGCTGTCGTTGGTGTTCGGTGCGCTCCTGTTGCCGCTGCCGCATCCTGAGCCACAGGAAGAAACAGGCGGTGATGATGGCCAGCGCGTAGATAATGTACATGGGAAGTGTGCGATAGAATGGCGGTGCCACGCTGATGCGCAGTTCACGCGGACTGCTCATCGTACCGTCCTCGCGGCAAATGCACAGCTGTAGGGTATAGTCACCAGGCGGCAAGGCATAAAACGACACGTAGTTGTGGTCGGTCATTACCCAGTCGCTCATCTGCCCCACCAAGCGGTAGGCGTAACGTGTGCGTTGTACGCCCCCAATGCTTCCTGAGAAGAATTTTACGGTGAGGTAGGCGGCATCGTGTCCGAGGCTGACGGTGCCGGTCAGTTCGTTGAGCAGGCTGTCTCCCACGGCAATCTCGCTGATGGTGAGGTTGCGGTCTTCATGCTTTGTCGACATCAGCTGGCGCGGATTGATACTCATGTACCCTTCGGTGCCGCCCATGAGTATCTCGCCCTGTGGCGAACGGGTCATGGCATCGCCGTTGAAATAGAACTGCGGCATGCCTACACCAGGCATGTAATTCATTACAGAGAATCGCGACTGTGACTTTCCTCCCTTTGGAGCATCAAGGGGGGTGATACCCACCACACTACCGCTGGTGGTACAAAGCCAGTAGGTGCCGTCGTTGTCGCGAGCCATTCCTTTGACGAGGTCACCGCTGCGGCGGATGTAGTAAAGTGTGTCTTGCTTTGTATCGAATACGGTAACTCCTTCCGGGTGGGTGAGCATCATCAGTCCCTGCTGCTTGTCGGCTGTTACGTCAGTAATCATTTGGCTCATCCATTGCTGTGTACCCTTCTTGTTACCAAAGGTCACACTACTCTCGCCGCTCTTTAGGTCGTACTTCCACAAACCGTAGACCGAAGCAATATACATGGTTCCAGCACCGTCGAAACGCAGACTGTTGCCGTGAATGTCGTCGCCGTCGGAAGTAGTGACGACACGGGTGCTTTCGTCCTTCACGTTGAAGATGACGGTCTTGCCTATGGGCGATGACGTCCAGATGTTTCCCTTGTCATCGCGGGCCAGCGTCCACACCTCTGAACAGGGGAAGGTGCCGTCGTCGACTGCATACCGCTTCCATCGTCCGGCATCGGGCAAATGATATAGTCCCTGATTGTAGGTTCCTGCCCATACGCCCCCCTGCCCGTCGCTGATGAGTGCCATTACCGTGATATTCGGCAATGCCGTCTTTACGATGCTGCCGTCGGTATTCTCTATGTAGATGCCATCACCGTCAGTACCCATCCACAGGCGCCCCTTCGAGTCGTAGGTCATGGCCAGGATGTCGCCACACTGGAGGGCGTGCGGCTGCATGATGTTGTTGGCATCGCTGGTGTAGGATATTCCCGTCTTCAGGTGTCCCACCCAGATGGTGCCGTTGCGGTCGGAGGTCAGGCAGGTGGCATTGTCCGACGATAATGAGAGCAGGTTGTCACGCAGGTAACGCATGGCCGTGATGTCGCCAGTCTTCTTGTTGTAGGCAAACACCCCTTGATGGTCAGTTGCTATCCAGATGTTGCCCCTTCCGTCATCCATCATGTCGCGGATGGCGTTGTTCTGCGAGGCTCCCGTCGTCTGTGGCAGGCTTACCATCTCTCTGACGCATCTTCCGCCAACAATGTATCGGCAGATGTATTCCTCACGGGTGCTGTATATCCATAGCGTACCGTCGGCATCGGCCAGCAGCCTGTTTTCCCCAGCCGACTGCTCCATAGCCTTCGGCAGACTTTCGCGCTGTAGTTCGCCTGTGCTGCTGACGAAGTGCCACACGGCATGATCGGCACTGATGTAGAGACCGTCGGACATCTCGACCACGACATCTGACGAATTGCCAGGCAGCGGCAGCCGCCTCATTCCCGTGTACTTCACTTCCTTGGTGTGGCAGTCGTAGCGGAAGATGCCGCCCTCGGTGAGCACCCACAGGGCACCCTTGTCGTCCACCTTCACCTTGTACCTGCCGTCGCATCGTATGCCGATGCTGCCCAACAGTTCCATGGCCGAGGCACAGAATCTTGCCGTCCGGGTGTCGTACAGATAGTAGGCACCACTCTCACATTCTATCCAGATGCGTCCTTCGGCATCTTCCTCTATCGATGTTACGGAGTTGTTGAATACTTCGCGCAGCTGCTGGTCGTTGCTCTCAGGAAAGCTGGTTTTCACCTCATGCCCGTCATAACGGTTCAGACCTTGGGAGGTACCTATCCACAGGTAGCCGCGACTGTCGGCCAGCAGACTCGTTACCGAGTTGCTGCGCAGACCGTCGCGTATACCCAGTGTCTGAAACGCCGGACGGCTCGTACTCACTGCCGTCTTGGCAGTCATTTCTGCTGCCATTTGTGCGATCCAAAGCAGGAGCAGGATGAAAAACCTTTTCATGCTGCAAATATACTACTTTTTCCTGAAAACATCAGCTTATTTCACATACTTTTTACCATTTCTGATATAGAGGCCGCGAATGGCCGAGGGGTTCACCTTGATACCCATCAGATTGTACGTATCTGTTTCTTGTTGCTTTTCAGTTATAGGACGTCGAATGTCAATGCCCGTGGCATCTTCTCCCAGATAGTGGAGGCGCAGGTTCTTGAAGCAGTTCCAGAAACCGTTTGAGGAGCAGTCGAACTCCACCTTCAGCGTGTGGTCTGTAATGGTAGCCTCTACCACATTATTATATAAGCCCAGTTCGAAGTACTTCAACGCCGTATTGGCATCGTTGGGCACCCAATAGTCGTTGGCCTGATAACCTTCCTGAATGTCGGTCTTTCCACAGGCAAATACGTTGTGGATGGTCACCTCGCTGTCGTTCAGGCGCACTTTTGAGTTCACCCTGTACGTGGGGCTGCCGTCGCCTTCGTTCCAGTCGCTCTCGGATTGTGCCCAGTCCCATGAGCACCACTGGAACCCCTGCACCTCTAACCGGTAGTTACCATTAGGCACGTTCTCTACCACCTGCTCAGCCTTCCAGTCGCACCACCAGCGTTCCATAATCTGCTTCCCGGAGTCGATACTGAAGTCGTTCAGCGTGGCCTTCCAACCACCGGTGCCGTCGAACCGTCCGTTCACTAACAGGTCGGTCACGTCGGCACCAGCCGAGATTACCGAATTCTTGGCTTTGTCGTTCAGCAGGGCGAGTGCCGTCATGATTTCCTCTATCTTGTCATTGTCCAGAGTGTGGTTGGCAATATTCTCCTCCAGCTCGTTCTCATCGATATAGTCGGCCAGTGCGAATATCTCGTCCGAATCGCCTATAGTCAACGTCGTCATCGATTCCTGCAGCAGTGCTGTCAGCTGCTCGTAGCCCTCCTTGTTCTTGACGGCGGTCTCGTAGTCGGCCAGGAAGGCGGTGAAGTGAGCCTCCTGAGCCTCCGTATTGTTGTCGGCCAGCAGTTCGTTGGCCCGGCTGATGTCGGCTGTCAGTTGTTCGCTGTAGCCGCTGTAGATGGCATCCTCATCAATGAGGCTTTGGCTGTTAGTGATGAGCATGGTTAGTCGATCGGTCACGGGCTTGTCGCCCAAGTATTCCAGCTTGAAGTCGTAGATGATGCATTGCCCCACGTTCGTCCCCTCGAACATGATGCCCACCTCGGCCTCGCTGCTGCGGGTCTCGAAGGTCACCTCGGCCAGACCACGCCACCAGCCAGTATCGGGCAGCGGTTCGCGGAACAGCTTGTCTCCCACCTTTGCATAGATGTAGGCCCCCTTGATGGGGTCGCCGTCCTCGCCGGTATGGCGGATCCAGATGCCGTAGTTGCTGAACTTATACTTACCGTCGGGCAGGTTGCTGAGCTGCTGGTACACCTTGTTGTCGCCGAAGGCTCCACCGGCCCACGAGCCGAGCACCTTGTTGTCGGTATAGAAGCCCTGTGCATCCGACTCGCTCATGCCGCAGAACGAGGCGGGAACCATTGTCCAGCCGGGCACGTCATGGCCGTCATTCACCCAGTTCTCGGTCAAGTCTGGGTTGCGCATGTATTTCCAAGTGACGTCGAAGGGTTGCTCTTCCGAGGCGTTCTTCATGCGGATGTTGAAGAGTGGTTCCTCAACACTGGCGATGGCAGCGTCATATTCGGCTTGTCCCGCTGCGGGGTCGTTGTAGATTGTCAGGAGCGCACCTACATCGTAGCCGTTGTCCTGCAGCTCCTGCATGATACTACAAAGATTCCACTTCGAACGGAATGTACCGTAGTCGGCCTCGGCGATGATGTTCCAGTCGATGGCACCCTCGTCGGCTTTCAATACGGGTTTCAGCGTCCAGCTTTCGTAGCTGAGTCCCATCCACATGTCGGGGTATTGCTCCCAGGTAAAGTCGGCATCGGTCTTCGACGGTCTGATGCGGTAGCCGCCCTGTGGTTGTCGTTCCACGCACCATAGCATGTTCATGTCGTTCGGGCCGCCGTTGCAGCCCACCATATCGAGGTCGGCATACAAGTATCCGTTGGTTCCTTGCAACATCCATTCGTCACCCGATGTGGTGAAGACGATGGGTGTGCCCTCCGTATCCATCGTTGCCAGTGTGGCCGTGGCTCCGACAAACTTCTCGGCATAGGGATTGTAGAGATAGTAACTCTGTCCGTTAGCGGGAGTGGCATCGGGGGCGATGGGCTTCTCCCATGCCGCAGCGCGGACGTTCATGACTGCTGCCAATAACATGGCAACGAGGCAAAGCATTTTCATTCGTTTCATAACATTATTGATTAATAGTAAATATGCTGGCTGCAAAATTACGGCTTTTTACCTTCCGGCATGCGGCATCATGTTTCCGATAGGCGAAAAAATGTTTCGCCAACAATGAAAATGTCGCCCTTGAAACATTTTTTCCCATTTCCCGCACGTCATTTCCTCTCTATTTGAGAAAATAGTACTATCTTTGCACCCAATAAAACATCATCCTAATGAAATATCTACTATCACTTCTGACGGCCTTGTTGCCGTTCACCGCACCAGCACAGCCCGCCGCTATGGAACTGGCTGCCGACATGTACCCCGGTTGGAACCTTGGCAACACCATGGAGCCTGGCCCCTGCAACTGGATCAGCAACCCTATTGACTGGGAGACGGCCTGGCAAGGCTCGAAGACCACGCAGCAGATTATCGACTTTGTCAAGGCCCAGGGATTCCGCTCCGTGCGCATACCTTGTTCTTGGTTCGTACATAGCGATGCCAACTACAACATCGATACCAAGTGGCTCGACCGTGTGCAGCAGGTGGTGGACTACTGCATCAGCGACAGCCTCTACGTCATCCTGAACGACCACTATGACAACGGTTGGATAGAACGCTCGTTTACCGAGCGCACGGAGTCCTCCGTCAGCAAGAACTGTTTTATTCTCGGCATGCTGTGGAAGCAGATTGCCAACCGCTTCCGCGACTACGACCACCACCTGCTCTTTGCCGGCATGAACGAACCCGATGCCGCAGGTGACAACAGCAAGGACAAGGCGGGCGACATTGCCACCCTCATACGCTACCAGCAGGCCTTTGTCAATGCCGTGCGACAGACGGGCGGCCGCAACGCTACCCGCGTGCTCGTGGTGCAGTCGCCATCGACGAGCATCGATCTGGCTACGACCTATGACGTGATGCCTCAGGACGAGGTGCCCAACGCCATGATGCTCGAGGTACACTTTTACGCCCCCTACAACTTCACCATGATGACCAAGGACGAGTCGTGGGGCAACCAGGCTTACTACTGGGGCTCCGCCAACCACCTGAGCGGCTCGAAGCACAACGTCACCTGGGGCGAGGAGAGCTACATCCAGACCCAGATGCGGCAGATGCGCACGAAGTACACCTCGAAGGGCATCCCCGTCATCATGGGCGAGTTCGGCACCCTGTGGCGCACCATGCCCGAGGGCGAGAGTCAGGAGAAGCACGATGCCAGCATCTACTCCTGGTACTACACCCTCTGCCGCTATGCCGTCTACAACGGTGTTGTCCCCTTTGTCTGGGACACTAACAACTGCCAGCGCCCCTCGATGGACGTGCTGAACCGCAAGACCCTCACCGTCTTCAACCAGCAGGCCCTCGACGGCATCCTCCAGGGCTGCGCCTCCGTCAAGTGGCCCGTCACTACCAGTCTCAATCACGTTCAATGCTCCACGGCCCATGTTCAACGTCCAATTTACGACCTACAGGGGCGGCTACTGGCCAAAACTCCTGACCATGGCATATTCATTACTAATGGTAAGAAATACATCAGATAAACGATAAACAGCTTTGAAGAGATTCATCATATTTGCATTGATGCTAAGTGCTACTATGACAATGATAGCACAAAATAAGTTCTGTATTGCCAAGGACGGCAAGACAGCAACCATCGTTGTGGACGAACAAGACTGGAAGGGCGTCATTCGTGCGGCCAACGACCTGAGCGACGACGTACGCAAAGTGACAGGAAAGGAAGCCCCCCTCTTATCCCCCCTTGGGGGGAAGGCTACAGCTACTTCGGGGCTCACAAATAATGATTGCCAAAATATAAAAAATGGCACGGATTCCACGTAAAAAATAATCATCCGTATTAATCCGCGAAAACCGTGCCTTCAAGACCCTATGACCTCTCCCTTCATCGGGTGGGGGTCTTGCTCGATCGGGCCTACTCTCTCGGTCAATCGGGCCTACTCTCTTGGCCTGCCGGGCCTATCCTCTCTGAATGCCGGGTATTTTTGACTGAAAATTTGGCACGAATCCCACGAATTCCACAAATATATTCATCCGTGTTTATTTGTGTAATCCGTGCCTTCAAAACCCTATGACCTCTCCCTTCATCGGGTGGGGGGTCTTTGACGGAAACAATACCCAGACCTTCTAATCTTGACTCTTGACTCTTGACACTTGACATTAAGCGTCTTTTGATTTATAGCTTATAATTATATATTTATATATAAATATATAATTATAAAATTAAATCTCTAAAAATTGGAACTTTTTTTTAGGGCTTAATGTCAAGAGTCAAGAGTCAAGTGTCAAGTTGTAATGTGAGAGAAAATAAGCGAAATTTGTTTACAAAACTATTAATGTTCCTTGAAAGAAGGGCGTTTTTTTGCGCATCAAAGCAATAAATTCCCATTTCTGAAACATAATTTCTCCTCGATTATAAAAAAATGTATTACCTTTGCATGCAGAAACCAAAAAACCAAAGACGATGATGAACCTACGACCATTTATTTTATCATTTATCAGTTTTCATTTGTCACTTAGCCCTGTAGTGGCGCAAACGCCTGCTCCTTGCGGCCCCGTGCCGACGGAGAACCAGTTGCGGTGGCAGGAGATGGAGATGTACGCTTTTATCCATTACTCGCTGAACACTTACACCGACCAGGAGTGGGGCTTCGGCAATGAAGACCCGCAGTTGTTTAATCCCAGCAATCTGGACTGTAGGCAGTGGGTGCGCGTCTGTAAGCAGGCAGGTATGCGGGGCATCATCTTTACCGCCAAGCACCACTGCGGCTTTTGCATGTGGCCCAGCGCATATACCGAGTACTCGGTGAAGAACTCGCCGTGGAAACAGGGTAGGGGCGATGTGGTGAAGGAGCTGGCCGATGCCTGCCGAGAGGAGGGGTTGAAGTTCGCCGTCTACCTGTCACCCTGGGACCGTAACCATAAGGACTACGGACGGCCTGAGTATGTCACCTACTTCCGCAATCAGCTGCGTGAGTTGCTGACGAACTACGGCGACATCTTCGAGGTGTGGTTCGACGGTGCCAATGGCGGCGACGGCTGGTATGGCGGTGCCAACGAGACGCGCAAGATAGACCGCACTACCTACTACGAATGGCCCGAGACCTACCGCATGATCCGCGAGTTGCAGCCCCAGTGCCTCATCTGGAACGACGGCAGCGACCGTGGCGACCTGCGCTGGGTAGGTACGGAGGCGGGCAACGTAGGCGAGACCAACTGGAGCCTGCTGAACCACGACGGCGAGGTGACATGGCCCATGCTGCACTACGGACTAGAGGATGGCGACTCGTGGGTGCCGGCCGAGACGAACACCAGCATCCGTCCCGGTTGGTTCTATCACAAGACGGAGGACGAACACGTAAAAAGCCTCTCGAAGCTGATGGACACCTATTACAAAAGTGTTGGCCGCAACTCCTGCTTGTTGCTTAACTTCCCCATTATGCCCAATGGCCGTATTCATCCGACAGACAGTCTTCGCGGCATTGCGTTCAAGAAGATGATTGATGAGGTGTTTGGGAATGCAGGTCAAAGCCACCCCCAACCTCAAACCCACCCTCAAACCCACCCCCAACCCCTCCCGTGCGGGAGGGGAGTTTTGATGGACTTCAAGAAACCTACGATGTTCAACCGATTTGTGGCTGAGGAGGATATACGATATGGGCAGCGGGTGAAGAAGTTTGCGCTGGAGGCTGAGGTAGACGGGAAGTGGGTCCCCCTGGAAGACGAACTGGTAACATCGCTCCCCTCCCGCACGGGAGGGGTTGGGGGTGGGTTTGAGGTTGAGTCGGGCGAAGGCCTCACCACCATTGGCCACCGCCGCATCGTTTGCTTCCCTACCGTCACTGCCACCCGCCTGCGTTTCACCGTCCTCGATGCCAAGTGCGAGCCTATTATCAAGCGCACCGCTGTTTATTTAGCCCCAGAGCTTACCGCCGATATCCCCGATGCAGGCGAGAAGCGTAGCAGCAACCTCCACTTCTTCTTCAGTACGCCCAAGCAGATGATGATAGACTGGGACACGGAGCAAACCTTCACCACTTTCCGCTACCTGCCTCCGCAAGCCACGAGGGAGGGCACTGTCACCCACTACACCCTCTGGGCCTCTACCGACTGGGCCAACTGGACGAAGGTGGCGCAGGGCGAGTTCTCGAACGTTGTCAACAACCCTATCTGGCAGACCGTTACATTTCCGCCCGTCAAGGCCAAGGTCTTCCGCTTTGATGCCGACCGTCTGGCCGAAGGTGAACGCATGGCCTTCGACGATTTCGATATTTGTGCAAATAATCACTAAAAAGAGGTTCGTAATGCTCGGATGTCCGCTTTTTTTTTATAAATTTGCATCCACAAACTGAAGTATAACGATAAACAACTGTTTAAAAATGAAAAAACTACTATTAACGATGGCTGTGATGGCAGTAGCCGGGATGAATGTTGTGGCGCAGGAAGTGCCTCAGGTGGCAAACGTGATGGCTCGGCAGACGACATCGCTGAACGGCGAGTGGAACTACATTGTGGATGTGCAGGAGGAAGGGTACTACGACTACCGTATGAATCCTACGCGTTGGGGATTCTTCCGCAACGCGAAGCCCCAACGGCCGGAAGACCTCATAGAGTACGACTTCGACAAGGCGCCGACGATGAAGGTGCCCGGTGACTGGTGTACGCAGGACCAGCGGCTGTTCTTCTATGAAGGAACGGTGTGGTTCAAGAAGTCGTTCCAGGTCTCGAAACCCACGGACCACAGAAAGCTGCTCTACTTCGGCGCGGTGAACTACGACTGCCGTGTGTGGGTGAACGGTCATGAGGCCGGGCACCACGTGGGCGGTTTTACGCCGTTCAACTATGACGTGACGGACTGGCTGAAGGAGGGCGAGAACGTGGTCATCGTGAAGGTAGATAACAAGCGCAAGGCTGAGGCCGTGCCTACACAGATATTCGACTGGTGGAACTATGGCGGCATTACCCGCGACGTGCTGCTGGTAGATGTGGAGCCGGTGTACGTGGAGAACTACAGTTTGCAGTTAGCCAGTATGGAGGGGCGCCGCCTGTCTTTCAGCGTGAGGCTGAACAAGGCCGAGGCAGGCCGTCAGGTGACGCTGAACATACCTGAGCTGAAAATCAAGAAGACGTTGACGACCGATGCCGACGGTATAGCGACCATCAGCATGAAGGCCAAGCCACAGCTGTGGAGTCCCGAGAATCCTAAATTATATAAGGTGGAGATAGGATGCGGGGAAACCACGCTGAACGACGAGATAGGTTTCCGTACCATCGAGACCCGCGGCAAGCAGCTGTTGCTGAACGGACAGCCCATCTTCCTGAAGGGCATCTCCATCCATGAAGAAAAGCCCTTTGGCGGCGGTCGTGCCAACTGCACGGAGGATGCCCATACGCTGCTGACGTGGGCAAAGGAGCTGGGTTGCAACTTCGTGCGACTGGCTCACTATCCGCACAACGAGTATGCCATCCGCGAGGCCGAGCGCATGGGTATGCTGGTGTGGAGCGAAATACCCTGCTACTGGACCATTGCGTGGACGAACAAGGACACCTACGCCAACGCCGAGCGGCAGCTGACCGACATGATACGCCGCGACCAGAACCGTGCGAACATCATCATCTGGTCGATTGCCAACGAGACGCCGCACTCTGCCCAGCGTGACCAGTTCTTGGGTAACCTGGCCCAGTATGCCCGTTCGCTTGACTCGACCCGCCTCATTTCGATGGCGATGGAGGTGACGGGTGCTTCGAACTACAAGAACCGTCTGCAGGACAACATGAACAAGTATGTGGACGTGGTGAGCTTCAACCAGTATATTGGCTGGTACCGCGATGTGAACGACGCACCGAAGATGGAGTGGGAGATACCCTACGACAAACCCGTCATCGTGAGCGAGTTCGGCGGCGGTGCAAAGTATGGCCTGCACGGCGCAAAGAACCAGCGGTGGACGGAGGAGTTCCAGGAGAACCTCTATATCGAGAACCTGGCCATGCTCGAAAAGATTGACGGGCTGGCCGGCATGACGCCGTGGATTCTGAAGGATTTCCGTTCGCCCCGCCGTGTGCTCGATGGCATCCAGGACTACTACAACCGTAAGGGCGTGGTGAGCGACAAGGGTGAGAAGAAGAAAGCCTTCTTTGTGCTGAAGCAATGGTACGACAAACGTTGAACACACCAGCTTACTGAGTTATGAAAAGAATTCTGCTGGCACTCTTCATCATTCATCATTCATTATTCATCAGCACCGCAGGAGCGCGCGATTACAACATCGTGGACTATGGTGCCAAGGCCGACACGACGGTGCTGTCGACGACTGCCGTGCAGCAGGCCATCGATGCCTGTTCGGCAGCGGGTGGTGGACGTGTGGTGGTGCCTTCAGGCGATTATAAGATTGGCTCCATCCAGCTGAGGAGCAACGTTCATCTGTACCTGGAACTTGGTGCAACGCTCTATGGCAGTACGCGCTTGGAGGACTACCGCCCGATGAAGTCGGACTACGTGTCGTTGCGCACGCAGACTACCACCATCCAACTGATATATGCCGACAAGGTGAGCCATGTGACCATCAGCGGTCAGGGTGTCATCGACGGTCGGGGCCGTGCCTTCCAGAAACTGTCGTGGAATGACGAGGGCATCACCCGTCCCCACCTGTTGCGCTTCATCCAGAGTCAGGATATCACGGTGAGCGGCATCACGCTGAAGAACAGCGGTTGCTGGATGCAGCACTACCTGGCCTGCGACCGGCTGAGGATTGACGGCATCAAGGTGCTGAACCGTAACAACTACAACAACGACGCTCTCGATCTGGACGGCTGTCACGAGGTGGTGGTGACGGGTGTTATAGCCGACTCCGACGACGACGGCATCACACTGAAGTCGACTTCGCCCCGGCTCTGCGAGAATGTGCGCATAGCCGACTGCGTCGTGTCGAGTCATTGCAATGCCGTGAAGTTGGGTACCGAGACCAACGGCGGCTTCCGCAACATCAGCATTTCGGGCATCGTCGTCAAGCCCAGCTACGACCAGCGTGAAAAGTTCTTTGGCCAGTGGATAGGGTCGTCGGCCATTTCGTTGGAGATTGTCGACGGCGGCGTGCTGGAGAATGTCAGCGTGTCGGACTTCACCGTCGAGGGTACGGAGTCGCCCATCTTTGTGCGCTTGGGCAACCGCGGGCGAGGGTATAAGTTAAGAGATAAGAGGGAAGATGTAAAAGGTGAGAAGGCTGGCGACGACTTTGACAGGCTGATACCCATCGACACGGTGGGCCACATCAACGGCATCCGTCTGAGCAACATACAGGTTCGCAATGCCGGCACCAAGGGGTGCTCCATCACCGGACTGCCCGGCCACCCTGTAGAGAACGTCTGGCTCTCAGACATCACTATCCATCATCGTGGCGGTGTGACGAAGGAAGAACTGAACACGATAGCCGAAACCGTCAAGGACGAGAAAGAGCGCGAATATCCTGAAGCCACCATGTGGGGCAACCTGCCTGCCAAGGGCTTCTTCCTGCGCCATACCCGCAACGTAGCATTCAGCAATGTACGCATTATGACCGACCAGCCCGATGCCCGTCCCGACTATGTGAAGGTAGACACCGAGGAACAGGCGTGGACAGGCGACTTTGGCAAGACTGTGACCTGGGACCGCCATAGCCTGATGATAGACGGACGGCGGGTGTGCCCCGTCATGGGCGAGATACACTACAGCCGACTGCCTGCCAACGAGTGGTTGCAGGAAATCCGCAAGATGAAGGCAGGAGGCGTGACGATGATAGCCACCTATATATTCTGGAACCACATTGAGGAGCAGGAAGGCGTGTTCCGTTGGGACGGCCAGCGCAATCTGCGGCGGTTTATCGAACTGTGCAAGCAGGAGCAGATGCCCGTCGTGCTGAGACTGGGTCCCTTCTGTCACGGAGAGTCGCGCAACGGCGGCATACCCGACTGGATGTTTACCAAGGGCTGTAAGATGAGGGAGCAGAACCCCACCTTCATGCACTATGCCGAGGAGCTGTACAGGCAAATCTTCTCGCAGGTACAGGGCTTGCAATGGAAGGACGGCGGCCCCGTGATAGCTGCCCAGTTTGACAACGAATACCGGGGTAGGGGAGAGTATCTGATGGAACTGAAGCAGATAGCCCAAAAAGTGGGCTTCGACTTGCCGTTCTACACCCGTACTGGATGGCCTGAGCTGCGGACGCCCGTTCCCTTCGGCGAACTGCTGCCCCTCTATGGCGACTATGCCGACGGCTTCTGGGACCGCACTATTGAAGAGACGGCAGGCGAATACTACAAGGCATTTAATTTCAAGGCCTTCCGCTCGTCGACGGCTATTGCCACCGAGCAGATAGACTACTCACAACCGCAAGCCTCAAATCTTAAATCACAAGCCAAGAGCCAGCAATATCCCTACTTCACTTGCGAGCTGGGCGGCGGCATGGCTACGGCCTATCACCGTCGGCCCTACATCTATCCGGAGGATTCCTACTCGATGGCATTGGTGAAGTTGGGCAGCGGCTCCAACCTGCTGGGTTACTACATGTACCACGGCGGCACCAACCCCGAGGGTATTGGCTATCTGAACGAGAACCAGCGCACGGTAGCCACCAACTACAACGACCTGCCGGTAAAGACCTACGACTTCCAGGCACCGCTTGGCGAGTTTGGCCAGCCCTATCCGCAGTACTACATGCTGCGCCCCCTCCACCTCTTTATGCAGGATTGGGGCGAGACGCTGGCACCGATGGAGCCTACCTTCCCTGCACCGCAGGACTTGAAGAAGGGCGACGACAGCAGCCTGCGCTGGGCGGTGAGGAGCGAACAGGGTAGTGGCTTCATCTTCGTCAACAACTACGAACGCCTGCAGAACCTTGGCGACAAGAAGGACGTGGTGCTCGAAGCCTGCGGCGTCGAGCTGCCCAAGATGACTATTCCGGCCGGTGCTATGGCCATCTTCCCCGTCAATGTTGACGGATTCCGCTACGCTACGGCACAGCTTGTGGCGCGGCGTGACGGTAAGATCTATATGATGCAGGTTCCCGGCATTCCTGCCACCATCTGTATGCAGAACGGCAAACTGCTGAAAAACGTGAAGCCTCTCGGCATGCAGAAGCCTGTTTACGGTAATCTGTACCTGTTGTCAAAGCAGGATGCCGAGCACTTGTTCTTGGACGAACCGCAGGAACTGGCCAAGCCGGTGGCCGTAGAATATAATAAGGTACGCGAGGCAGGCCCGCTGCGCCAGATTTCCATCGGCGTGCAGAGAGTGGCTGAGGAACCTGTGGACGAGGACTTTGAGCAGGCTGCCGTCTATCAGATAAAGTTACCTCAAACCTCAAACCTCTTACCTCATACCTCAAACCTCCTATCCATCACCTATCGCGGCGATGTAGCCCGACTCTATGCCGACGGCAAACTCGTGGCCGACAATTTTTACTATGGCCGTCCGTTCCTCTTCGGATTGTGGCGACTGCCTGAAGGCGTGAAGGAATTGGAGTTGCGCATCCTGCCCTTACAGAAAGACGCTCCCGTCTATCTGCCCCGTGAGGCCGACAAGACGCCGGGCGAAGAAGTACTAAAAGTGGAAATCAAATGAAAAGAATACTCCTCTTCTCCTGCCTTTTCATGCTCTGCAGCATGGTCCCCGCCCAGGAAATCATTTCGTTGGATGGGGCTTGGGACTTCAAATTGGAGCCAGGTCCCGACTTCAAGCTTAGCGAGGCACAGTTTGATGACTATGTCATCCTGCCGGGTTCCATGCTGACCAACGGCAAGGGCACGCCCGTCTCGGTGAAGACACCATGGACGGGTTCGCTCTACGACTCGTCGTACTACTTCAACCCCTACATGGAGAAGTATCGGCACGAGGGGCAGATGAAGTTCCCGTTCTTCCTGACCCCCGAGAAACACTACGTCGGGGCAGCCTGGTACCGCAGGAGTGTGTATATACCTCGTGACTGGAACGACCGTCGGGTGACGCTCTTCCTGGAGCGGGCCCATATCGAGACCAAGGTTTACGTCAACGGCAATGAGGTGGGACGCCAGCTGTCGCTCTCTACCCCTCATCGCTACGACATCACGAGTTTCATTGTGCCAGGCGAACCCAACGAGATTGCCATCCGTGTCTACAACGGCATTGAGAATGTGTGCGTAGGTCAGGACTCCCATTCCGTGACCGACCAGACGCAGGGCAACTGGAACGGCATCATCGGACGCATGGAGTTGCAGGCACAGTGGAATAAGCTGAGCATAGAGCATGTGAAGCTCGTGCCCGACCTGAAAAACAAGATGCTCAGGGTCGAGGTGGCCTTCGACAAGCATCTGAGCGCGTTTGGTTCGAGTATCTATTCCATCAGCGGCGTCATCCGTCAGATACAAGGTGCCACCAAGCGCACCAGGCCTTTAAGCGTCGCCAGTCAGGGCATCTACGGCAAGTATGAAGTGCTGGAGTTCAAGCTGCCTGACTCCATCAAGTTGTGGGATGAGTTCAGCCCGACTCTCTACCAACTGATTTTGCAGGCAGGCGACGATGACTACAGGCTCATCTTCGGACTGCGCGAAGTCAGTATTGAAGGACGCCAACTGTATATCAACGGACGTCCGCTCTTCCTGCGCGGTACGGTGGAAAACTGCTGTTTCCCAGAGACGGGTTATCCACCCACAGACGAGGATTCGTGGATGGAAATATTCCGCAAGATCAAGGAGTACGGCTTGAACCACGTGCGCTTCCACAGCTATTGTCCGCCCGAGGCTGCCTTTGCCGCTGCCGACAAGATGGGCATTTACCTGCAACCGGAAGGCCCCACGTGGCCCAATCACGGCGTGAAGCTGCGTCGGGGCATGAAGATTGACGAATACCTGCGTGAAGAGTCGAGGCGCATCATCGACGAATACGGTCATCACCCGTCGTTCCTGATGATGGCGGCTGGCAACGAACCTGCCGGCGACTGGGTTGGCTACTGCAATGAATGGGTGCGTGATATGAAGAGTTACGACCCCACCAAAATCTATTGTGGCGCCTCGGTAGGCGGCGGATGGGCTTGGGACGACGGTTCCGAGTACCACGTCAAGGGAGGTGCCCGTGGCCTGGATGAGTGGAACAAGCGTGCGCCGAGCAGCGACAACGACTATTACAGCGGTATCGAGTTCCCCCGTAACTACAAGGGCACGCAGCCTAACAACACCCCCATCATTGCCCATGAGCAAGGACAATGGTGCGCATTCCCCGACTTCAAGGAGATACCGCAGTACACGGGAGTCTACAAGGCCAAGAACTTCGAGATATTCCGCGACCTGCTGCGTGACAACGGCATGGAGCCGATGAGCGAGAAATTCCTCATGGCCAGCGGCAAACTGCAGACCCTGTGCTATAAATACGAGATAGAGCGCAATTTACGCACTCCCGATTATGCCGGTTTCCAACTGCTCGGGCTGAACGACTATAGCGGGCAGGGCACGGCTCTGACGGGCGTGTTGAACGTCCATTGGCGTGAGAAGGGCTATTGCACAGCCCAGGAGTGGCACGAGTTTTGCTCGCTCTTGGTGCCGCTGGCCCGTTTCCCGAAGTTTGTCTTCACCAACCGCGACACCCTCCGTGTGCCTGTTGAGGCTTACAATGCCTATGTTGGTACGGTGACGGAAGTGAAGACCCGCTATTACATCGCCAATGACAGCGCGCAGGTGATTGCGGGAGGCTTGTTGTCAACGGCTAATTTGCCGTTAGGCAAGAACTTCAAATTAGGTACCGTCGTGCTGCCGCTTGACACCATCAAGCGCCCGATGAAGCTGACGCTTACCGTCAAGTTCTCTGACTCATGGAAGAATCATTGGGACTTCTGGGTGTATCCTGAGGACGATGCCAATGAACCCAACGAGGCTCATGCTGCCAACGAACCGCAGGAGTTCACCGAGTTGTCGGACAAGGCACTGGCCGTCCTGAAACGTGGCGGCACCGTCCTGCTTACTGCTGGTGGGAAGGTGACGTTGGGCAGCGACGTCAAGCAGTCCTACCTGCCCGTGTTCTGGAACACCTCGTGGTTCAAGATGCGGCCTCCCCATACTACCGGAGCCTATATCGACAAGCAGCATCCGCTCTTCAAGTATGACTTCCCGACCGACGATTGGTCGAACCTCAACTGGTGGGAACTGCTGAACGGAGCGCAGGTGATGAACCTGATGGAACTGCCGAAGGACTACCAACCGCCCATTCAGCCCATCGACACGTGGCACGTCAGCCGCAAGCTGGGCATGCTCATCGAGGCAAATGTGGGGAAGGGACGCCTGCTGATGACCACGATGGACATAACGAATGACCTGGAGCACCGCCCCGTGGCCCGACAGATGCGGCACGCCATACTCAGTTACATGCAGAGTGGCGACTTCAAGCCCACGCTGACGCTGACGCCCGAAGTGGTGCAACACTTCTTCACCCGTCAGGCACCGCCCGTGAACATGTTTACCAACGAGTCGCCCGACGAATTGAAACCTAAACTGAAATAATTGGGCAGTTGGCTGATTTTTCTTGCATCGCTGCTACGAAAATACTAACTTTGCACCATAAGAACAAAATAAGACCGATATATGGAAGAAATACTCCAACAGTTTGCCCCTATAACGCTCGATGAGATGAGCGGCATCAGGCTGATGAACCGAACCGACACCAAGTTCGTCACCACCTTGCCCATGCTCATGCGGCTCTTGGAGATGGCAAAGGACGACTACTTCGTGCAGGAGATAGACGGGGCACACATTGCCGCCTATTATACCGTCTACTTCGATACGCCCGACTGTGCCATGTATACCGCCCACGAGACTGGCCACACCAACCGCCAAAAGCTGAGGGTGCGCTCCTACGTGGACTCCCATCTGAACTTCCTGGAGGTGAAGACCAAGAACAATCATGGCCGCACCAAGAAAAAGCGCATCAGCCTGGATGACTTCAACCCGGACCAGAGTTCGTCGTTCGATGTTCAAGGTTCGGCGTACGCCGACTTCCTGAGTACCAACCTGCGCTATGCACCGCAGACGCTCAGCCGACAGTTGGAGAACCGCTTCAGCCGCATCACCTTGGTGAACAAGGGAAAGACCGAACGGCTGACCATCGACACCAACCTGCGGTTCCACAACATCGTTACCGACCAATCCCGCCTGATGGATGACATCGTCATCATCGAACTGAAGCGTGATGGCTTGGTGTCGTCGCCCATTCTGGCCATGCTGCGCAAATTGCGCATCAAGCCTCACGGCTTCTCGAAATACGTCATCGGCTCGGCCCTGACCAACAGGCAGCTGCATTGTAACCGCCTCAAGCCCAAGCTCAACGACATAGCAAGAATACAAAGCAAAAAATGTTAAACGTTAAAATACTAAATTATCATGTTTGATTTCCTGACATTATCCCCGGGCTTCGCCAGCATGTTGGTACGCCTGTTCATCGATGTGTTCGTCACGTGGCTCATCATCGACCGTCTGTATTATAGGAAGAGCAAGCGACGCGACTTCTATTTCACGTTCATGCTCATTTCTATTGCCATCTTCTTCATCGTCTTCTTCATGATTTTCGTGCTGGAGGATATGAAGGGAAAAACCTCGATGGGTATCGGTATCGGCCTCTTCGGCATCTTCTCCATCATGCGCTATCGCACGGATGCCATGCCAGTTCGTGAGATGACCTATCTTTTCATCATCATCGCCTTGGCTGTGGTCAACGCCATTGCCGAGGGAGTGCCCATGCTGGAGCTGATACTCACCAACCTCATCGTCGTCTGTGCGGTATGGATATGTGAACGCAACCTCAAGACAAAGCCTTCGAAACTGATCATGTACGACCGCATAGAGCTTATCACCCCCGACAAGCGTGACGAGCTGAAGGCAGACCTTGAGAAGCGCTTAGGCGTGAAAATCATCAAGCTCGACGTCGGGGCCGTCGACTTTATCCGCGACATGGCTATGGTTCGCATTATTTTCGATGGCCACGACACAGTTGCCAACAACATACTGAAACTGTCGAAGAGCCAGTTGCAGCAGTTCTAAATGATTACCAGTATGGATAAAATAGGATGTTACGAGTTCCTGGCCGAGCCGTTCCACTGCGACTTCTCAGGCCGCCTGTTTATGGGGCACATGGGCAACCACATGCTCAATGCCGCCGACTTCCACTCTACCCACCGGGGCTTCGGCATGAAGCGGCTAATGACCATCAACCGCTCGTGGGTACTCTCACGCTTAGCCATCGAGATGGACGAAATGCCCATGCAGTACACCCGTTTCAACGTCGAGACGTGGGTGGAGTCGGCTATGCGATTCTTCACCTCAAGAAACTTCGCCGTCGTGGGCGAGGGGGGAAAGGTCTACGGCTACGGACGCAGCATCTGGGCAATGATTGATACCGAGACCCGCCAGCCGACCGACATATATTCGATTGACGACGGTGCTATCCGTCAATGGATAGAGAAGGAGAAGGATTGCCCCATTGACAAGGGGGGACGTGTGAAAATGTCGCCCGATGCCGAATTGGTACGCACCATCGACACCTATTATAACGATGTGGACATCAACGGCCACATCAACAGCGTCAAGTACATTGAGCACGTGCTCGACCTCTGGAACCTCGACTGGTACCGCGACCATCAGGTCAAGCGTTTCGAGATAGCCTACGTGGCCGAGGCCCATGCCGGCGACAGTCTCTCGTTCTACCAGGAGCAGACTGGCGACGACGAATACTGCATCCGTATCGTCCGCACCGACGGCACCGAGTGTTGCCGGAGCAAGGTTCAGACGATGGCGTTGAAGTAGTTGGCCTACCTTGATTGTTTAATTGCGCAAAATACTGCCACCACTGCAATTAAATACCCAAAAAACACGCAAAATGTCACATTGTCACATTGTCACATTGTCACATTAGCATAAAAAATTGCCTGCCGTAATCGCTACGGCAGGCAACAACCATGAAAACAGAACAGAACCTAACAAAGATATCAGAACGTTATCGGACCGTGACCCATGCACGAGGTCGTGGTGACGGCGGTCAGGGCTGCCGTCAGGGCAGCGATGACGATGCGGAGCGTGACCTCCCAGAATTTACTTCCTATCTTCATACGCAATTTAGATTTTAGGGTTCAACAGGATCACTGCCATTGGCATCCGGCACGGTGCTGGGAAACTCTGCACCGTTCTTCCACTCTTTCAGAGGGAGGCGCACCTGACGGATCTGCTGCTTGCCGTTCACCGTCACCTTGTAGGTCTTGATGGCGTAGCCACCCTCCAGCGAGCAGTACTCCTGGAAAGCATAGCGGGTCAGGTTGTCAAGCTCCTTCTGGTCGCCCATGAAGCAGATTTTCACGCCCTCAATCTGGGTATCGGGGTTGAAGCCGTTGGCCACAATGTCAGCGGGAGTCATGCCACCCTTCTTGTTGTGCAGGGTAGGCCAGAACACGCCGAGGCCGTCGAGCTTCACGCCGTAGCCCTGGCTGACCAGTTCGGGAATACACTCGGCGAGCTGCGACAGCACGCCCTCTACGATGTCACGGGTCCAGATGGAGCCGTGGGCTGCAATATGTTCACTGAGGGCGCGGGTACTCAGCGTACCGATGCGCTCCACCTCAGGGAACCACATACCAAACACGCGCGATGCGCTGTTGGTGTTCTTGCGCATATTGATGCGCAGCGGGGTCTTAATTTTCTGTGCCATAATCTATCATTTTACAATTTTACAATTTCACGATTTTACAATTTCACAATTTCACAATTTTACGATTTCACCTTTTCACTTTTCACCTTTTACCTTTTACCTCTTACCTTTTACCTTTTACCTCTTACGGTTCGACCGAACCGCGAGTCAGGTCGGGACATCCCTGCATTCGCCAGTCCTCGTAAGGCATGTGGACAGTCATGTCCTTCTTCTTCGATGCGCCGCTGCCGGTGTAGAAGGTCTTCACGCAGTCCTTCATGGCCAGCGAGCAATGCTTCTTGAACTCCTTCTGACAAAGGTTGTCGAGCTTCGTCTGATCAGGAGTGAAGCGGATGCGGATGCCGTCGCACCATTCCTTAACGTTGTTGAAAGCCGTCGGGCCTTCACAACCTCCCTTAACGCCCTTGGCGGTGGGATAGAAGATTCCAATTCCTTGGAGTTCAACACCATACCCCTGACAAACCTTCTCAGGGATACAAACCTGGAGCTGCTTGAGAATGCCTTCCACGATGTCGCGGGTCCACACAGTGCCGTGGTCGGCAATGTGTTCGGCCAGTGCGCGGGTCGAAAGCAGGCCTTTGTACTCAACCTCTCCGAAGTACATGCCGTAGGTACGCGAAGCCGTGTTCTCGTCCTTACGCACATTCACTTGCAGAATTTCTTTTTCTTTTGTTGCCATAATGTAAAAATTTTTGAATACTTCTTTTTATGCTTATCGTCTTATCTATCCATACAATTACTTCATTTCCTTAAATATTTTAACGCTTATCCTAAAATCCTTATAATCAGTAACTTGGTATTTCGCTTCATCGGTCGGTGGGTCTTGCCTCATCGGTCGGTGGGTCTTGGCTCATCGGTCGGTGGGTCTTGCCTTATCGGGTGCAAAGGTAGCAATAATTATCCTGGGAAACAAAAACTGCATACCTCATCTGTAAACGATTGTTA
>JAEEGF012443920.1_pt1 | contig 28113 bp, 23 predicted proteins | sample 9134171 | NCBI WGS metagenome assembly JAEEGF01 (sample SAMN16246542, study PRJNA631951) | gut metagenome | biome: gut microbiome; feature: rumen; material: AP-attached | host: Bos | place: Iran: Karaj | collected 2018-10 | reverse complement strand
CCCTGTCGTGATTATGTGAGATGATTACATTATATGAGCCAACTATGATAAAACTCTGAACTTATTGGAAAAGTATGCAACTAAAAAAGGTGATGATGAATGTCTACCAGATGAAATTGAAGATGAACAAAATACTAACTTAGTCATAGAATGTAATGATGAAGAGGCTCCGGAAGAAAAATATAGTTGTGATTGAGATGATGAAAACTGATGTGATCTACAGTGAAATATTGATGAAACAGATGAAAATCAAACTACTAAAATATTTTGAAAAGAAATTTCATTAAAGAAAGCTGGTCCTATACTATTTGGGATAGCTCTTTGATTCGCTGATGGGATTAATCCATGCATGTTTGGAGTTTTAATTTTCTTGCTAACTTATCTGGTTTCAGTTTGATCTAGAAAGAAAGTATTATATTCTGGATTAATATTTGTAGTAACTACATTCGTACTATATTCTGCAATAATGTACTGAATGCACAAACTACTATTCTCTACAAACTTTTTCTTGGAATACATATCGATAGTAAAATATGTAATATGATGACTAGCTATCATACTCTGAATAATCGAAGTAAAAGATTTCTTCCGGTATGGAAAATGAGTTTCATTGAAAATTCCTAGTTGGGCTAAACCAACTTTGGAATATGTTACTAAAAAATGAACGTATATGAGTGCCTTTGTGTTAGCTGTTCTTTCTACTTTTGTAGAATTGCCTTGTACAATTTGAATTCCTTTAGCCTATGTATGAGCAGTTGGAACTAAAATCAATATTTTCGCAGCGTTATGACTTTATAATTTCTTCTTTATACTTCCATTATTAATCATAATCTTTGGAATATATTACTGAATATCTGCGTTCAAAAGTAAAGATGGAGACTTAGCTATCAATAAAGTTAGCAATAAAAAGATTATGAGGTTGATTGCTGGAATTATATTGATAACGTTATGAGTACTATTCTTAACTAAAGTTTTATAATAAATTAAACTAATGAGTTTTCTCAAATCATTCTTAGATAAAATATTAGGATCAAATACTTTGTATTATCCTGGTTGCTTAACCAAGGCTCTTTTGCCTGAAATTCAAAAAAATTATGAGGATATTTTACACCAACTTTGAATAGATTTTATCAAATTATCAGATAAAGAATATTGCTGTGGAAGCCCAGTTTTGAGAGCTGGAATGAAAGATGCTTATGAAAAGATTAAAGAGAAAAATATTCAGATTTTTAAAGAGCATGCTGTTGGTTTAATAATTACTAACTGCCCTGCTTGCTATAATATGCTTAAATATCAATACAAACTAGAAGAAGAACATTGAATTAAAGTAGAACATATCACACAAACAATCAAAAGAAATGAAAAAAAGCTGAAAAATAAAGATGTTTTGAAAGAGATAACTTATCACGATCCTTGCCATTTAGGTAGACTTTCTGGAGTATATGAAGAACCTAGAGAAATATTGAATAAATGCGGTTATAAGGTAAACGAATTAAGTAAGAATAGAGAAAATTCAATGTGTTGTGGATGAGGAGGAGGACTCGTGAATAATAATCCAGAATTATCTGAAAAGATTTGTAATCAAGTATTATCAGAAATACCAGAATGAGAAAGTATGACTAGTCCGTGTCCAATGTGTTATTTCCAATTCAAGAAACATGCTAAAAATGTAGAAGTGAAAGAGTTTTCTGAAATCGTTTTAGATGCTAAAAAAGAGAAATAATGGCAGAAAGAGTTGTTAGAGATCCAAATGCTATATGTTCTCATTGCTGATTATGTAGAAATGTCTGTCCTGCATATAAAATTTTGAAAGATGAGATAGCTTCTCCAAGGGCAAAAAATGTTTCTATTGATGCATTCGTTGATAATAAGGTAAAGATTGATTGAAAATACTTTTTTGAATACTGTAATGGATGTGAAGCTTGTGTAGCTGTCTGCCCTATCAAATGTGGATTTGATGCCATTAAAGCTAGAGAAAATGTAGTAAAAAGCTGATTTGTTTCTAAGGAAAATAAAGAAATGGTAGAGAATATTGAAAAATATAGAAATCCATTCTGAAAATTAGAAGAATGAGCGAAAGCTCCTGATAAGTTATATTGTTGTTAAAAGTTTAAACAATGATATTTTTGCATACCATCTATGTTTACTAGAAAATCTATTAAATATTTTACACTGATTGTTTAGCGATGGATTGAAAAAAATTTTGCGATGAATCATATAAATTCCTATTATCTATAAAACCAAATTCTTTATCTGAAAACGATTTAGATAAGTATTTTTTATGAGATTCTATAAAACTTAATTCTTTGAAAGATGTTTTTTGTAGATTAATTATTTCGGCTCAAAACTATCAAATGCTTCCAAATGTTATAAATTATTATGGTAGAGAAAAAGAAATACATAAAATATTACTTTGACTAGATTATAAAAAGATTATATCTTTTTATAGTGAAGAAAGTTTATACAAAGCTTTCCAAGAAAACTTTAATATCAAAATACAGAACTCTAAAAGAAATCTCCGATTAAAATGGAGTAAATCAATTATAAGTTCTGCTAAATTTATTGATCAATTTGAATCTATTGATGATTTTAAAAATTTTGTTGATAGATTTAAATATAATGAGGTAACAAGAGCTGCATTACCCATGTTACTGTCTCACGAAATATCATGATTTTGATTTGCACTTTCATGCGATTTTATAAAAGAACTATGATATACAGAATACTGCAAACCAGATATTCATATGATTGATGTTTTTTCTGAATTAAGATGATGCGAAAGGAATGATTATCAAATATTTAAAAATATAGTAAAAACAGCAAATGAATGATGAATTACTCCATATAAATTAGATAAAATCATTTGGTTAATTTGTTCTGGCAACTTTTACTTTGAAAGTATAAAAATCTGAAACCATAAAAAAGATTTTATTGAATATATGAAACAAAAAAATTAATAGATTTTTCTGTTTGCCTTTCATATCTACTTTTCTATAGTTAATTAGTAATTTACATCACAATAAGAATCCTATGCAATCATACAACGATCCACTTCATAATCTAATTTATAATACTGATGCTTCGCATTTTCATAATGATGAAAAAACTGAAGTATTTTTGCCTAACAATAGAAATGAAGTAATTGAAATCGTAGAAAATGCCGTGAAAGAAAATAAAAAAATAGTTTGTAGAGCATGAGGAACCAACTTAGTTTGAAACTGTCTACCTAGTAAAAATACTATCGTAATAGATTTATCAGCTTTGAATAAAATCTTAGACCAAAGTGTGAATAGTATCACAGTTGAACCATGATTAACTACCGATGAATTGAATGAAATTTTGGAAAAATATAGTTTGTATTTCCCTGTTCAATTATGATCCCATGCATCTGCTCAAATCGGTGGTATGATTGCTACTAATTGAGCATGAATGAGAGCTATCAAATATTGAAAAATGGAAAAATGGGTAGAAGAAATGGAAGTAATTACAGTTTCAGACCAAAAGGCAGTGAAAGTTCAGACTTTATCATGAGATGAAGCTAAAGATTTTTTCTGATCTGAATGAACTTTAGGAATAATTCTTAATGCTAAATTGAAATTGATTAAAAAACCTACAGCTTCCAGTCTGAATTTTAAGTCTTTTGATAATTTGGATAATGCATTGATGTATGTAAAAAGTATAAGAGATAAAAAAAATCCTGAATTATCTGCACTAGAGATTATCAATCCGCAAGTATCTAAAACTGTTTGATTAGATGAAAAATATCATATTTTAGTAGAATATGAAAATGATTCTGACTGAGATATCAAAGATTTAGATGAAATTAAAGATATTTGGAATAAAAGAGATGCTTGTTATGCTGCTACTGTAAATGCTTGATATCCACAGATTGAAGATCCAGAAATTCATGAAAATGAAGAGAAGTTTTTGAAATGGTTGGAAGAAAAACATATTCCTGCATACTGACATATCGGAATTGGGGTTTTACATCCACATTTCAATGAAGAACAAAAAGAACTTATGGATGAAATGTATAAATTTGTGCAAGAATTATGATGAAATGTTTCATGAGAGCATGGAATAGGAAAGAAAAAGCAGAAATATCTATCTAATGAAGAAAAAAATCAGATTAAATCTATTAAAGAAAAATGGGATTCTAATGATGTATTTGGATTTTAACAAAAAATAATGAATAGAGATAAACAAATAATCAAAGTTAGTTATATATGAATTATCACAAATATAGTTTTGGTAATTTTCAAAGCAATAGTCTGATTTCTTGCTAATTCTATTGCAATAATTTTGGATGCTGTGAATAATTTGAGTGATGTCGTTTCCTCAGTTATTACAATTATCTGAACTAAGCTTTCAGCTAAAAAGCCAGACAAAGAGCATCCATACTGACATGGAAGAATTGAATATTTTGCCTCCGTAATCATTGCAGTAATCGTACTAGTCGCATGATTAGTAGCTTTAAAAGAATCTATCGAAAAAATTATCACTCCTGAAGATACAAATTACACGACAATTACATTAATCGTGGTTCTCGTTGCTGTGTTTGTAAAATTTTTCTTGTGAAGGTATGTAAAAAATCAATGAAAAAAGCTAAATTCTGGAAGCTTAATTGCTAGTGGAACCGATGCTATTAGTGATGGATTCATATCACTTTCAACCTTTGTTTGAGCTTTGATAAGTATATTTTTCGGTATTTGATTGGAAGGATATTTGTGAGTTATTATATCTTTTTTCATTATCAAGGCTGCATATGAAATATTGAAAGATACAATAAACGAAATGATTTGAATCAGAGCTGACTGAGAATTAACAAAAAAAATCAGAACAAAAATTCAGAGTTTTGAATGAGTTTTGGGAGTTTATGACTTAGCTTTACATAGTTATTGACCAAACAAAGTTGTCTGAACTGCTCACATTCAAGTAAATGATGAAATGACAGCAAAAGAACTTCACAGATTAACTAGAGAGATTACAGTTGATATATATACCCACATGGGAATAATTATGACAATTTGAGTTTATGCTAGTAATGACAGCTGAGAATATTGAGAAATTAAAAATGCATTATCTGAAATTCTTAAAAAGCATGATAAAATTTTGCAAATGCATTGATTTTATGTAGATGAATCAAGAAAAACTGTTTCATTTGATGTTATATTTGATTTTGAAGAAGAACACCCAGAAAAAGTGTTGAAAGAGATAAAAAAAGAAATGAAAAAAAAGTATCCTGATTATGACTATGCTGCAATAATCGATACTGATATTAGTGATTAATATAACTTATATGTAATGATTACTTCAATATCACTTGTTAAGTTTTATTGAATGGTTTTTTTGTAATCAATGAAAAAAGGGAGCTCTTGTGATTCAAGTAGCTCCCTAAACCCTGACATCCAGGGGGTGTGGCAGAAGATCGCCACGGAATGCAGTGTGCATACTGCTCCTATAGCTGAATTGCTACGTTTGGAGACTATTGATGTGGCAGGCAGATTTGAAGGGCCACGATAGCACTACTGCGTGTGACATAACCACAAGTGGGCTTATGAGCCATTTGGGGACTATCCCGAATTGCGTGGTATTGGTGTCACAGTGGAGGAGGACATAATTGCGGCTTCAGCCTTTCTCTGCTTGAGGCATGTAATTGCCAGGCGATGTCGCACCTCGTTCTTTCATCGTTTGCGCCACTCTCGCGTCATGCTTAGTTTCAACACAAACTGATGCGGTGGTTTTTTTATACGAATCTGCTATTCAAAGTCAAGAGATTTTTTAAAATCGAGAAACGGTAGGTTATAACTACACTATAGTCGACTGTTTTATATCTAATTTATATTGATTTTTTAATTAATTATAAATTAATTGTTTTTGGATGTAATGTAATAATTGAAATAACATAAATGATCATTTTTGAATTATATCACAACCTTCCATAAACTAAAATTTTTTTCTATTACTTTTTTGATGAAAAATTTGCATTTTTTTTAATACTGCTTATAATATTAGTGATTTATTTTTTATAAAAAACATGAGTGAAACTTATAATCCAGAAAAATGAACAAATATACGAAAAACTATATTTGAGATGTTTCGTAGGATAATAGAGAATACTAAAAAACCTTTAGACAAATTAGAAGTAGATACTACAATATCCTCGGATTTATCATGACTAAAAAAGGAATCAGAATGAAGTGAGTCAAAATTAAATGAAGTAGGAAGACTAGATAGTCTAAAAGCAACATCAAATAAAGATAATGGTAGTAGTAAAGAAAATAGCACATCAGATTCAAAACAAAAGAACAAAAAATTGAAAGATAACAAAGAAGCATCGACAGAACATTTAAATGCAGAAAAACTAAAATCATTTTTCGAAAAAAATGCCACAAATTTATCCTTGGATAAAATTGATGGTAAAGATTTTTTTGAGGTTTTTTATACTGATAAAAATAGTGGCAGTAAAGTTAAAGGTATAATACCTGTTAAGTGGGATTGAGATAGTAATATTTATATGCCTGGGGATAGAAGTGGAATTGAAGAAACTATGAAACAGAAAAAATTTAAAGAAAATATTACAGATAAAAATTCTAAAAAAGCTCGATTTATTTTTGAAGGAGATGCTGATAAAATAAATTGAAATCAAAAATCCGCTAGATATAATAGAGTGATTAAAAATTTTGAAAGTATGATTTCTCCAATGAAATTAACCGGTAGTAATCCTAAAATAACTATCATATGACATAGTAGAGCTGGAGCTACTGTGAATAAATTAATATGAAGTTCTTGATCTATCAATAATTTTATTATTTTAGATTGAACTTATTGAGTTTATAGAAACGTGATGCAATCAAAAATACCTGGTAAAATTTTCTATACAAATGGTGGAGGAACTGTAAAATATATAAGTAATTATAAAAATAAACCTAACATAGAAGTAATTTGAGATTATGCAAAGCTAGGTCACGAAGCAGTTGTTCCTAAAGCATTATTTGATACTCCAAGTACCAAACAAGATCTTTTTGGGTAATTTTTCTCACTAAAAATAATTGTAAATTTACCTTGTATTTACTAAAAAATTAGAAGGTGTTAAGGCCTTCTGATTTTTGGTTTATGCTTATATTTAAAAGATATTTTCTGACAAAACAAATCCTGCAACTGGAGGTGCGGAGAGTTGAACTCCGGTCTAAAAGGCATGCATACAAACTTCTACCACTATAGACTTCTTTTTATCCAAATTTTTTGAGTTAGATTAACAGGATAGGTAAAGAAAAGAGTCAAACTTATTACCTTTTTGTTAATCCAACTATAAGTTTCCTGCTATAAGACGGCCTTCATTTTAGCAGGAGTCGAAATGAAGGTTAATGAATTAGCAGTAAGCGTAAGCTTTTACTAATCCAGCTCTTGCAAGAAGAGACTTTCCGCTATCATTAGCATTATTTTTTTGATCCATGATTAGCCTCTAGGAATCATCGAGGAGTGGCTATCTATACACACGAGATCCTTCCATCAAATCCAAAATTCACCCCCATGTGTACTTTAATTATAGTTATTCACCTCAAAAATTCAACAAAAGTCTGTTTTTTTAAGAGAATCTTGAAGAAAATAAGGAAAAAAGTAAAATTCATTTTATGAAAACTATTTTACTCTAATAAATATATTTCCGATGAAAGACTTAACTATTCTAGTAATCAACCCATGATCTACGTCTACAAAGATTTCTGTATTCAATGGTAAAGAAGAGGTTTTTAAAGAAAATATTCAACATTCTTCTGAAGAGTTAAAATGATTTAAATCTGTATCTGAGCAATTTCCGTTTCGTAGAGATATTATTATCAAAAAATTGAGTGATTCTTGATATGAGATTGCAGAATTTGATGCAATTGTATGAAGAGGAGGTCTTTTAAAACCTATTCCATCTGGAGTTTATGAGGTAAACGAATCTATGATAGATGATTTACTCTCTCCTAAAACTAAACAGCATGCAAGCAATCTTTGAGCTTTAATTGCAAATGATCTTGCAAAAAAATCTGAACATGTAAAGGCGTTTATTGCAGATCCTGTTGTTGTTGATGAATTAAGTGATATTGCTCGTGTTTCATGACATCCAAAGTTTAAAAGAGTTTCTATTTTCCATGCTTTAAATCAGAAAGCCATTTGACGTCAATTTGCAGAAGAACAATGAAAAAAATATGAAGATTTAAATCTGATTATTGTACATATGTGATGAGGTGTATCTATTTGAGCACATAAAAAATGAAAGGTTGTAGATGTGAATCAAGCCCTTTGATGAGAATGACCATTTTCTCCTGAAAGAAGCTGAACCTTACCAGTAGATGATGTAATTCGTATGTGCTATAGCTGAGAATACACGGAACAAGAAATGATGAAATTAGTAAATGGACATTGATGAATGGTTTGATTTTTGTGAACTAATAATGCATACGAAGCTGAGCTTAAAGCTCTTGCTTGAGATGAAAAACATAAATTTATAATTGAAGCTTTCTGTTATCAAGTTGCTAAATATATATGATCAATGATGACAGTTCTTGAATGAGATGTGGATGCTATATTATTGACTGGATGAATTGCAAAAAGTAAGCGAATATGTGAACAAATTACAAAACGTGTAGAAAAAATTGCTCCTGTATATTACTATCCAGGAGAAGATGAAATGAGAGCATTAGCAAATAATGGATTAAATGCCCTATTGTGAAATTTCCCTATAAATGAATACTAATATAGATAAATCTTTATCACCTAACGGAACAAAATTCAACATATTTGTTGGCAATATTTTTTAATTCTTGAAGCTCTACTCACGTAAAAGGCTCCCCTACAAAATTTGGATCTAATGTCTCTTCTGGTAAATAATTTTGTAGATATCGAGCTTTTATTCACTGTAAATACATTCACATTTCTTCCAAATCTTCCTTTTCATGAAATCATTTAATTAATGTAGAACGATATTCATAATCTACTACTCAAGTTTTTAAGTAATCAAGTAATGCTTTATAATTTTCTAGGAAATCTCAAAATTCTGAAACTCAAGTTCGTTTTTCATAGTTTGAGAGTGGTCATTTTAAATCCACTGCCACATAGTCCAGGATTCAGTCTTCTACCATTTTTTTCACTATCTCAAAATCACGTCCATTTGTGTCTAGTTTTACACAAAATCACATTTTCTTAACTTTCTCAGCAAAATCATACAAATCTGGTTGAACTGTAGGTTCTCATCCACAAATACTTACTCAGTCTATCAAACCCACTCTCTGTTTCAGGAAGTTGAAAATTGCTTCTTCCGGAATTTGTTGACTACGATAACGAGCTATCAACTCAGGGAGAACTGCTTGTGGATTATAACAAAATGGACAGCGAAACTGGCATCCTGCTGTAAAAACTATACTTGCTACTTTTCATGGATAATCAACTAATGTGGTCTGCTGTATCCCCGTAATCTGCATTTCAATTTAATTTTTTATTTCATAAAATTCGTCATTATGCTACAAAGTTCTGATGCATGATGTCATCCATTAAATTCGTAGAATACCTTTACACAAAAACGCATCTCTTTAGGATCTGAGTTGGTATAATCAGTTGTCACTTCCAAGGGATCAGTCGTATCCTTTTTGTAGACTCCAAATATACGCAATAATCTATAAAATTCTATTCCTGATCATCATAGCAAATCTTCCAAATTTCATGTAGCTATCGTCCCTCCAGAATAATATGAATATATTCATGGAAATAAAATTTTACTTTTTTCTCTTGTATTTCTATTGTTCTCGTCAAAAAAGACGTCCATATCGTCATAAAAAAATTCATTTCATGTAAAATACTCTGCATATACATATGAATCATTACTTGCTCATGTTATTCACTCTTTGATAATGTATATTCATCACGTTAGCAAACTTGTACCTGTTCAGGCATCCAATCGATGTTTATCTTTTTCTCCAGAATATTTTCTCCAATTAGTATCTCTAATATTATAAACCATTTCTACTCACTCTCTAGCAAAATTTGTTGCTCTAACTAGAACTCTTGTATTGTTCATAAATAAAAAAGCTCTATTTATTCAGAGAATAATTCAAACAACCATAATCGCGAATATTGTACAAACTATGATTGTTTCAGCTAATGTAAATGCATTCTTTTTTGTTTTTAACCTATACATAATCCTGGAAAATGTTAATAAAATTTGATTATTATTTTAGGAATGTTTATCTAACTAAAAATAGAACAGATTTCTATTTTTTATATAAATTTTATCGATACATAAAACTAATATTGCATATCATTTAACAAAAATTATAGTACAAAATGGAAATAATAAATCAATATTTTATTTCTATAGAAGTATTATGGATTGGATTTGATATATAATTGTTGCTTGATATATTGCCATAACTTTTTGGGCCGTTCTAATGTGAATAGACAAAATGGCAAAAATAATCATCTGAAATTATCTAGCATGAATCACATGCTACGCTTTTTGAAATCTGATCCAACAATGAGTTAATCGGCTCATGCAGACACCTGATTCTGTTTTCATCTGAATTTCTTATTCAAAATATGCAAGCTTTTTATCTTCGTGACAATTAACTTTTGTCTTGTTGTTATTTATATGATTGATTTGGTTAATTTATATCGGTTGAAGAATCCAGGTTTCTTTCGGTTCTAATAGTTCTACTGAAAAATTATATTTTATCATACTTGTTCCTATTACTGTTTTAAGCTTTATTATAGGTCCTTATATAGCACTTAGGGCTAATTGAATTCAAGTTCTATGAGATTTGGAAAGAAGCCTTTCGAGTACATTCTGATTTTTGACTAGCTTTATAAATCATATTCCTTTCTGGATGTTCATAAATTGAATTATATTTATTATAATCTCTAGTAAGGTAAAATTTAAAATATCATTGTCCGCCAAGGCCACTAAACTGCCAGAATGAGCTTAAAAATCCTTCGAAAAATTTGCGTAATTTCTAAAAATAAATATAATTGATGTAGGGAACTTTAATTCCTACACAGAATATCAATGAAAATTATGTTTCCGCAACATATAAAAAAATGATTCTTTGCTTGAGTAGCTTTTTCTATTATGTGATTTTCTGTTAGCTTTGTTCAATTAATCGTATTAGCTATTGGAACTGTTTTTGCTTTATGAGCTTTTTCTGCCTTCAGTAATTCTGGGGCTAAATGAGTTTGAGTAGTTCTAGCTATAATTATTTTTTTGATTTTTATGGTGATTGCATTTTTTAATGTGTCAGAATTAAATTTGCCAGCCTTTATTGCTAAAAAAATTAAGGATAATTTTTTGGATGTACCAAAAAAATTCCAATCGAATTATACAAAAATAGATCCAACTGAAGTCGTTATAGCTAAATCTAAACAAGAGAAATGAAAGCAAAGAATTGAAATTAAGGAATGACTAGATATTTCAAAAGTATCAGAACTTGAAAAATGAGGAATATTAGGATAAATGTTTTATAATTATATAATTATTTTCTCTTGACTACCTGATATAAATTTCTACTATGAAATTAGTTTTACTTTTTCATAAACATAAACAATGCCAAAATCTTCTTTCGACAAAAACATGAAAAAAGTTTCTGCTGAATTTGATAGAGTTGCAGATGATGTAAAAGACACTGCTGAGGACATCTGAAATCGATGGACTAGATCTACAACTGAAGAAAAAATTACTATGATTGTAGGTATTATTTTATTGATTCGAGCACTTATTGCTTTAAAAGATTTCTTACGATGAATTGTATTACTTACTCTTTGACTACTTTCTATTTCTTGATTCTTTGACCGTCCTTTAAAAGATTTAATTCGTTATTGTAAAAAAGAGTTTTGAGGAAAGCCAAGTGTAACTCCTAAAAAAACTACGGAGAAAAAGACGAAGAAAACTTCTAAATAACTAAAAGATTTTCTCATTAAATCCTGAATGAATTTAGTAATTCAGGATTTTTTATAAATCTCCTATTGTGAATAAATGTATTAAAACTTTGTTATAGATTGCCTTTTTCTTTGCTGATGTAGTATTTTTACTTACAAAATTTCTAAATATCGAAATCAATTTAGTTTGATATTTTGATTTCCCATACTTCGCATAAATAGCATCAATTACTTTGTTTGTTTTCTCAACTTGTTTTCGATCTGAATCGGACATCTCATAATCTGGTTCATAAGGAGTATATGTTTCACTTGGTGTTCATTCTAATGCTAAATACGCATCTCTATCTACAACTACAAAAGCATCTGTAATTAATTTTCTAGATCACTGTGATAATACTTTACCAGAATAGACCATGGCTGAACTAGCTCCAGCATCAAGGAATAATGCATTATAGCATCAGAATTGTTCCTTTAAGTATTTGGCCATATCCCATACACCTATGGTTCAAACATATCACATATATATCGTTTTTCCATCCTTGGTAGAACAGATGAAATTTCTGTTTCCTTTTCATGTCAATTTACTGTCAATATAAGCTGAAGCTCATGCTGTTACATCATCTCATTCTATCAATAGTACAGGGAAATTTGAGATTCAAAAATATAAATCTCGTATACGGTCAGAGTTTATATTACTAACTAATCATACATCTCCATCGCTGATTTTGTTTTGAACAAATAATGGACTTCCATCTATTGTAAATCCAAATATTCATCTAATACTTGTGTCTGGCCAAAATTTACTATAACTAGCACCATCTCATTTAAATATTCTTTCATAATAACTAAATGTTGTATCACAATTTGAATAATCTTTTGGACAGAAAAATGCTCAATTTATAGAAGATATTCATCAAACTTTTTTTGTAAGAGACTGTATTGTCTCTCATCATTCCTTTGCCACAGATGAAACTACAAAGTGCTCTCAATCTAGCACAACTTTGATTACTCTGATTGGATGTCATCCACGATTTTCTATCAAAATTTCCTGATATGCAGATGAGAAATTTCATAACATTAAACATAAAAAAAATGCACCGAATAACGCATATATAATACAGCTTAATCTGATTTTTCGAGAGAATAGTTTCATTACAATTATTTAATACATAAATATAACTTCATTGTAGGATTTTATCATAATAATTTCAAGAGAAAATTATCGATAAAAATTTGCATTTTTTAATGTTTGTGATTATAATTATGCAGAGATTGTATTTTATTTCTCGCTAAAAAAATTTATGAATAAATTGAGAATAAAAAAGAAAAAAGAAAAAAATTTAATCTGAATGAGATTTAGGCATTATATAGATTTTGTAATTCTGATTTGTTGCTGCATTATTGCGTTCAATATCCATCCAACAAATACAGTAAAAGATGAAGCCACTACAATAAACAAAAGCACAATGATTTATGTTTTCCATGATTATGAATGAAATGAATATGTAATGAATGATCATGTCCATTGAGCTCCTAGTACTTGGGATTACCTTTTTGATGATGAAATACCTGATAATTTAAAATGAGAAGAAAAAGAATTTACTGATTCTGTTTCTCTAGGCGATTTTGTCAACTCTCAAGAATGAGAGTCGCTTAATGAAGAAATTGTAAACCAAAATACTGGACAGATAAAAGATAATCAGATTTCTATCAGCGAAATTATATCTGACTTATGAGTCGAACAAAACTCTAAGGATTCCGGAACTTTAATAATCTCTGTATGAAAGACTGAAAATATCGATACTGAAAATCTATATACAGTAAGAGAAATTTTATCCGGCAATAATTCATCTTTGGTTATTGAAAGAATTGATACTCACATTGACGAAACTGATATTAAAGCAAATGATGAAAGAAGTGAGCATCTTGAAAATAATAAAATTAATACTATTAGTGTTGATACTACCATTACATGAAATCATGAGGAAGAAGTAAATAGCATTGAAGATGATGGCCTACCCATCGCCAAATCATTCACTTCTATTGAAAAAAATCGAATTTTACCGGTATTAACTCCTCGAAATGACTTATTTTTTGATTATAATGATAAGACCGTTACATATAGTAATAATTTCGGCACAAGCTGAAATAACTATTTAAACAACAAAAATTCTAACTCTTCTGGAATTACGGTCATTAATACTTATGCAAGTTGTATGACTCCTTGGTGATATAAAATTAAACATGGTGATAGTGTATTAGCCTATAAACAAATAGATAATGCCCCAGATATTTGTAACATAGAAAGAAGGTTTTGTCGAAAATGAAAATTATCTTGAACTTATACTCAACAATGATGTTCAATTAATAAAAATTATACGTATGAAAAACGAGAAACTACTAATACAACAAAGACTGTAGATAACAATCAAGATAAAGAATTTAGATGATGAACAAAACAAAATTTTGATGATTCTGTTACAGTAAAAAGCAGTAAAATTTGATGAGATTTTGTTTTTGATAGACCAAACAATATATATTCAGATTTTAGTAAAAGTGATAATATTATAGTTGAAAATCCCTGAATCGAACAGACTAGCAGATCTTATCCAGATTGCACATCTCCACGATGAGAAAAAGTTAAACATTGACAGTTTGTCCAAGCTTTTAAACATGCTAACTGATTTAGTGATGCTCCATGCGAAGCTCAAATTCGCCTATGCTCAATGTGAGAATTGATGTGAACTTATACAGAATCTACTTGTAAAACATGGGATACTTCATTTATGGATTGGGTAAATGGCTCTCCTTCTCGAAAAACATATTCAAAAGAAAAAATTGAGTGGGTAAAAAAACAAATAAAAAATGAGGAGGATTATTACGAAAACATTCGCGAAAATGCAGAAAGATCAACTAATAGCGATGTTTTAGATAAAATTTTGTATATTTTAGATCAAAACAATTAATGAAAATATTTCTCATATGTTTTTATTAACTCTGGCAGTTTTATAATTTCATCATCACCCGCTCTCTTATTCCAATGCCTTTTGCCACATTTTAAGCAAACAAAAAGAATTTTATAGTCAGAATTTTTTAATTGATATTCTACTGGATACATTATTCATTTACATGTTGAAGATCTATCTCATGGGACATCTCAATCTACATGTAAGGATGCAAAACAATACGGGCAATGATTCCTACACGTCTTAGATGCTAATGGGATCTCTTTTTTGCAATTGATACATGTGAATGATTCATTTATTTTTTTCATTATAATGTTTCAGTCAAAAAAAGAACCAAATAGCCGTAATCGAATAGATCTCTCCCCCTGGTCGTCAAAGTGGGTAGCTCGCATCCTTCTAGGAAAGATGATACCGGCTCCCTGGAGCAGAGTGGGAAATTAGATACAATACCCGATCTCGCACTACTTAGTCCATCTTCAATATATATAAAGCTTTTAGAATTTCAAGAAAATAAAAAAGCAGATTTATATTCCTGAAAATCTGCTATATTTTTATTGTTTAAAACTTTGTAAAAGCTGGATATAATCTTACCCAAACTTTACCGATTAAGTCTTTATCTCTTACTATGTAATTCGCTCACTCATAACATTCTATTCAAAAACAACATAATGAATCTGTTGTTCTTCATCTATTATCTCACATCACAAAATATCATCACTCAACTTTAAATTCTGATTTCCCACATGTTGCATTAGTTTTTAATCAATCTGGCAAATAAGGTTCTGGCAATTTTTCACAATTATTTCATTTAGAATCTTGTATTGCTGATCATGAGGGAATGTTCTCTGAACAAATATACACATCTCCGTCTTGAAATAATACAGTTTCTCATGGTAATCAAATAATTCTTTTGATATATGGTGAAGTTTTTCATGGTGCTACAAATACTATTACATCCCCTCTTTCAAGAGTACTAAAACGCTGAGTAAATTTCTCGACTATAATTCGATCTTTTTGATAAAAATTTGGTACCATACTCGATCAAATCACTGTATATGGCGTTGCTATGAATAATCTGATAAACAACACTATTCAAAATACTAATATTAAAAATACTAATAGATCAAAAACTTCTGCCCAAAATTTTGTATGTTTTTTTCGAAAAGATGACATATTTGATATATTCTACAATAAAAACGTGCAACAATCAAAAGATTACCACCTGTTAAATTATATAAGAATTATTTTAAAAAACAAGTTGAAAAAGTTAGAAAAACAAAAAAAACTGAGTATAATAAAAAAACCTTATTCCCTATTTTATGCTCAGCTTTTATATTTTATGTTTATAGTGGTTTAATTTGGATCTAGAATGGCATCTCCTCTTCCATCCCTGCTGGTTCTGGTTCGTTATTTTCTACTCAAAACCCATCCTCGTCTGATCACTCTCCCTTTGAGTCAAGAAAAATAAAACTATCTACTATAATCTCTGTTGAGAACTTATCAGCTCATTCGCTATCTTGCCACTTTCTAGTTCTAAGCCTACCCTCTACATAGATTCTCTTACCTTTTACTAGGTATTTACCTAATACTTCAGCTCACTTCCCATAAGCAACACATCTGTGGTACTCTGCATCCTCCATTGTGTTTCACTCTTTGTTAGTGTACTTTCTGTTGGTCGCTACAGTAAAATTTACAACAGGAGTTCATGTTGTTTCAATTGTCTTAACTTGTAGGTTATTCGTTGCTCTTCAAATAAGCATAACCTTGTTCAAATCCATTCCCATTAATATAGAATATTAAAGTATAAAATGCCTATATGGTATAGGCTCCACTTTCGTGTGTAATAATATTTATTAAAAAATCAAATCTTTTTTATAAAAATATGATGTTTCGTAATTTATACTGAAGTTTATCACTCTTCCTCTGAGCTTTCATCTGAACTGCTCATCCTTGCTTTTACCGAAAAAAATACTATGACTCATCACATAACCAATAACCCTCATGCTAGAATGATTAATATAATTTTTAATCGTAAAGGAAATCATTTTTTTTCTGTTTGGTCTGGTACATTCCCCTGTGATTTATCATAATTGTCTGTAATTTGTAGTACACTAGATTCACATTTTTTTGTATAACCAGAAAGATCAAAATAACTAAAAATATCACAAAATCGCTTATTAATTAATCGTTCATCATCATTTATCCACTTATTCTTTTTACCGTCTTTGATTATAAGCTCTCGTATTGAATCCAATTCTTTTGCTCTTTCTTCTTGTGTTGTATATGAATCTAAATTTGCTTCAAAATTTTTGAATTTATTATTTACCGTTGTTCATAACGATTTCTGGTCTCATATTCTTTCAAGAATTTCTCTTTTATTTTTTTCATATGCACTCATTCACACAGCAATAATTGTATCTTCATTAGACAAGCGTGTAAGAATTGATTCCAATAGTTCCTTTTGATGTGCGTCCATTTTTATTCATCACTCACTTATCTGATCGTTGATGGTCATCACTAACGAAGTAACCTCAGATCTCTTGGTAAGACTCTTGCGCAATTTATCCAATGATCTTTTGAGATTTGTATTTTCTATGGACAAATCTTCAATACCATTAAATAACTGCGTGATATCATCGTAAATCTCTTTCATTTCTTCATTGAGTTCCAAAACAACTCCTTCTATGGTAATATAAAAATTCTTAAAAGTCAATTTACCATTATTTGTAAAATAAATTCTTCCTATTGTATTTTCGTAATTTGGTTCGTATTTCACTTTAGCTAACTTATTACACTGTACATCTCTATCATCATCTGATTCACCACTAAAATCTGAATTGGTAGAAATATCAACATCTACAAAACAATCTTCTCAACTCTCATTATTTATGTACATAACAACTGTATTATTCATTGCCTTATTTAAGAATATTTCTGGATTTGCGTTATTAAACGTTGTTTCTGGGATTGTAATCATATTTACTCAAGGAGCTATTCTTCCATTTTCTGTGTTTTCGGACGTTTTTACTAACAATCACGTACTAACTTCATTTCAATATTTATTTTTTAAATATATAGACACATTGTGTGTTCAATATTCATCATATTTTTGGACAAAACAGTCATGTTCTGTAATTGGTGTACTTGCCCCTCAAGTTAATTCGTTTGGACTTATTGTCGATATATGTGTCCTTTTAAATTTCGTATTTCATGCTTCACATTCTATTTTTTCGAAACAAATTTCCCTTTTCTGCATTATTCATACACTTAAATCTCTGAAAATTACAATATTTCAAATAGAGTTATACAAAAGAGTCGGCCTTATACCATTCTTTACAAAAATAGTTGCTCAGTCAGCTTGTCACAGTTTTCATCTATACTCTACTGCTGCCCTTGGTATGACTCAAGTTTCATAAGGTTCTGTAAATACATGAGTCACTGTATCTTTCTTTGTAACCAAATCCCGTATACCATCTCATGTAAAATCATAATAAAATGTTCTATCTGTTTTAAAATCTTCGTTTTCCGTGGATATTCTTGAGATTATACTATACGTTACTTCATCTCAAACTTGTATATTATTATGGTTTACTTTTAGAGTTACTATTGGCACATCTGTTTGTTCACATACTGCTGGTATGTATAAAGATGGATTACTTGCCAAATAATCATCACTATCGGCTATTCATCAATCATTATCGTATACCATTACTCAAAACTTATATTCTCATGCTTTTTTTGGTATGACAAAATATGCATATGGAACTTCGTACCATGAATCTTGATACTCTAGGATCCTATCTGGATCATCCGTATTATAATAATAAAATCTTAATCTAGATATATTTCAATCTGAATCTGATGGGTTTATTGCTGTCACTCTTACAGTAATATTATTTGTTCAAGAACATCAAAAAATTGGTTGGTTTGAATTTGTTTCAGTTGTTGTAAACATAACTCAATTATTAGAGCCATCTGATACTTGTGGTGAACTAAGTATCACGTTTTCAACTGTTGGTATAGCATTTTTAACATTAAACCACACCCTTGTACTATCTTGTTTTCATACATTTGGATCCTTTACTGTAAGATCTACATAATGACATCATGTTTCGTTGAAACTTGTTGTAAGCTTATTAGATATTTTTGCTTGATCATTTCATACTACAGATTCTTTCTCAAAGACATATTCCAATCAATTTGATGTTCATTTTGTATTTACGGAAGTTGATGGATCAATGGTAATATTAGAATATCTATCAACTGAATAAGCTATTTCTTCATTAAAATCTCATGATTCATTCTTAACAACACAAGAATCTGTTGATTGAATATAAAATCATTGACTATCAGTGACTTGGTACGCTACGATTGGATAATTAACTTCTCATATAAAAGCTTTTTCTAAAACAGTATTACTATCTTCGTCTTGATCTGTAACTGTTAATTTAACAGGATAAATTCATCTCTTACCGTATTTATGTTCCACCTCTGCTGCACTTTCACTTTCTATAGAATTAGTTCAGTCTCAAAAATCTCGTGTATAATTCCGTACTTCTCTATTAACTGTTGATTTAAATTGCATAATTTTTCATCGTGTGATAGGTCATGGTATTAACTTAAGCTCAGGCCTAAGTGTAGAGTTAACATCTATATCTTTTGATATACTTGCTGATTTTCCATATTGATCTGTAGCCGTAAGTGTTATTGTATGTTTTCATCTTTTATTATATCTAACTACTACTCTTTCATTATTGTTTTCTGTAGAAAGTATCTCTGCATCATCACTGTTTGATGAAAAACTCCAGCTATATTCTAAAGAATCTACTCCATTATCTACATCAATATCCATTGTATTACTTGCATCTAATGTAAATTCTGATGGATTTGTCCGTTTGCTTGTTGGGGTAATGGTAAATTGAGGATTAGGAGTGGTTGATTCTATATTTAATTCATTTGTTTCTACATTTTGATTTCATGCCACATCTGTAACCGTAAGTCTAACAAGATAAGTTCATGGTCTTAACTTTTTATTTTCATTTAGTCTCATTTCCTTCCCCTGTACCATCATCACTTTATTTCCGTTATTAGAATCTCAATTTCAATCAAAGACCTCCCAAATATAAGTGCTCAACCTATTTGTCACAGAATAAGATGCGCTTCCGTCAAAATTAAAAGTGGTAGATGTTGTTCAATTTTCTGGGGTCTGTCTGATAATAGTGACTGGATCTGACATGTACAAATCAAAACCTTCAGAAACAGTATTATTTTCATTATCTATTGTCGTGAGAGTTACCTTAAATAATCAATTTCACTTAAGTGGTACATTTATATAACTCGGCTTACCATCTATATATTTAGAATCATATGAAAAACCTGCAGAAGAATTTGTAATCGTTCGTCTGTGCTTTTGAATTTTTCTTCATCACCTTGGCTGTGTCAATGATCAATCAAAAACTACTCATTTTTCTCATTCTAAGATTCAGATTTTTAATGGTGATGTAGATATCATCCTCCTTGTATTTGCGTAAACTACAATATCTGCAGCCTTTGGTGTAACATTTATTGTCAAATTCCTTTCTCAATCTAAAATTCACTTACCTACGTTTGAACTACGTACTACAAGGTGTACAATAAATTTCCCTGCTTCTTTAAAAGTATAACTTAAAACTTGCTTTTCTCATATAGGTGTATCTACTCAATTTTCATCCCTATAATATCGATAAAAATTATTTTCTGGAATTGTTTCTAATGATGGATCTGTACTATTTCTGGCATCAAATGTTACTGTTAAAGGAGCCATTCATGCGGATGGATTTGAAGTTACTGAAGGTTGTACTGTGTATGACGAATTTATCCTACTAATTGCCTGCGTAAGGGATTTATAACAGGAATTTCACATTAAAGCTTCCATATTTGTGTATGAATAACCATGAGCTAAACTGTTAGCCAAAATGGAACATTTTTCATAAACTGTTGAATAATCTTTTGTTAAATGAGGAAACACCTTATCAAAATGCCTTGACAATTCTGCAAATTCTGAAGTCGAAAACTCTTGACCTATACTATATTTAGCGTTAGCTTTTGTAAACCAATCTAAAATTGCTTCCCAATTATCATTAAACTGATAATTTGCATAATAGTAGTCTGGCACTTTATTATGTGCAGAATTTTTAGAAGATATTACTTGAGCTAAAACTAAAGATGCAAAACCTGCAATAATTACTATAGCTACTGAAATTAATGGTCTTACAAATTTTTTCATGAATATAATATATACATAATAAATATAATTCGCCTCTAATTATATTCAAAATATTTCAAAAAGTCAAAAAATCTGCTAGAAAAATATGCTTTCCTTATCTTTTTCTCTTGCCTTTTAATAATATTTTTAAATTATATAATTTTTTAAAAATTCCTTGCATAAAAAGCCATAAATCCTATATTGAAATCAGATTTATTAAGTTATTGTAAAATGTGAAAAAACGAAAAAAAGTTTTATGTAGTTCGAAAATGAAAAAAAGTCTGAATTTTTGATTCACGAGATGAGTGCAAAGAATACGTGAATTGATTTTCAGATGCTAAATATAAAAGTTTTGAAAACAGAAAAGATGCTGAAATTGCGTTTCAAGAATGATGGAAAAAGTATTATGAAATTAAGGATGTGGTAAAAAGAAAAAAAGTAAAGGATGAAGATATTCCTTTTTTTGCTGAAAGTATAGCTGTTGATGCGGCTTGTTCTGGGAATCCATGAAAAATGGAATATAGATGAATCGATTTGCAAACATGAGATGAAATTTTCCATGAGAAATATGCTGTTTGAACGAACAATGTTTGAGAATTTCTCGCTATTGTTCATTGATTAAAATATTTACAGAATAAAAAAGATAAAGTGATTTATAGTGATTCTAGAATTGCAATATCTCGAGTAAATCAGTGAAAATGTAAAACACAGTTGAAAATAAAAGATTGAAATTTTGATTTTGGAGGACTTTTTAAAGCAGTTGAAAATGCTGAAATTTGGATGAAAGAGAACTGAATTAGAAATAAAATTTTAAAACGAAATACAGAAGAGTGGTGAGAAATCCCTGCTGACTTTTGAAGAAAATAATTATTTATATTGTATTTTAAAATGCCTAAATTAACCTATCGCACAATTGAAACCAATTTTCAATATGAAATTCCAAAAATTAAAGGATCTAGATTTTTAACATATATTTTCCCATGTGAAGATAAAGAAAATGCCGAAACTTTATTAGAGTGAATCAAAAAAGAGCATTTTTCTGCGACTCACCACTGTTCTGCTTGGAGACTATGAATCCAAGTTCATGAAGACTTGTTTGGAAATATTTTGATAGATCCGAAAACTACGAAAGCTAATGACGATTGAGAACCAACAAATACCGCATGAAAACCAATTTTAAATGTGTTAGAGTGAGAAAAACTTTTGAATGTTTTGGCTATTGTTGTCAGATATTTTGGTTGAACTTTATTATGAGTTGGATGATTAATTCAAGCTTATACACAAGCTACAAAGGATGCAATTTTAAATTGTAATATTATAGAAAAAGAAATTTTGAAGAATTTTGAACTAGTTCATGAATATAATCAGACTTCTTTAGTTGCTCATTTAATGGAAAAATATGACGTAAAATTAATTGGAGAAATATGCGATGAAAAAACAAAAAAAAATCTGACTATAAATCAATGATTACTTTCTGATTTTGAGAAGGAGCTTTTTGAATCTAGCAATGGTAGTTTAAAAATTGGATAATAAAAATAATTTTAAATTTTAAAAAAAGGAGTCTTTTGACTCCTTATTTTGTATATAACCAAATCTATACTTATAACCAAATCTATACTATAAACTTGCCATTTGAGCTTGTAATGCTTCTATTTGAGCTTGTAATTCTTTTTTCTGTTGTTCTCTTTGCTGTATCAATTGTTGTTCCAATGAATTTTCAGCTGGAACCATGTCCCCGTTTAATCATCACATTCTCCTTTCAAGTGAAGCAAATGCATCCTTGATTTCACTTTGCATTAATGTTTGTTTTGTCACTAAATCGTTTATAGCATCTTGAATTCATTGTAAATCTCAAGTTTCCACTGAAGTCACTAAACTACATTCTGCTTCTTGAGCTTTTTCGCACCAATCAACAGTTTCCATAGCAGTTGCAATAACTGGGTCACAAACCTTAGTCTGAAGATTCTCTGGCATGACCGAAGCCAACCATTCATTATCTAAAACCTGAGTTCCTAAATTTCCAAAACCTAGACAAAGAACACCAGCGATAGCTACAACAATCCAGAACAAAGTTGTCCAAAGAAAAGTTTTCATGTTTGTTTTTGTAAGAAATAAAATCTTTTATTCTTTCTCTAATAGACTGGAAACCTGTTTCATCTGAGCTCAAAGAACTAGTTGAAAATCTTCTGGTATTGGAGCACAAACTTTTATCAGTTTTTCATTTCTATCAGAAAAACTATATTTATAACAGTGTAGTAATTGTCTTTGAATATGCAAGAGTTTGTTACATTTCCTGTTTACCGCAGGATTTCAATAAATCAAGTCCCCTACCACTGGATATCATTCACCAGCAACATGAACACGGATTTGATGCATTCTACCTGTATAAAGTTTTACACGAAGCAAGGAAAGCTGACCTAAATCGTGATGAAAAAATGTTTTCACTGTAAAAATTTCAGTCTTGGATTCTTGTCATCAGAATTTTGCTATGTTCATCTGCGCACGATCAAAATGTGCATTATAACTCTTTTCTAGGGGTTTATCTATGATTAAATGTTCTGGAGTTTGTCAGACTACAATTGTGAGATATTCTTTGTTTATCTCACGGTCACGAATAATTTGATTGAAATATTGTAAGGCCTCATACGTTTTGGCAGCAATAAGCACTCACGAAGTATCTTTGTCTAGTCTATATCCAAATGCTGGCTTAAAAATTCAGCTTTCATATTCTTTGGTATAACAAGCAAGATAATCATTCATTGAAAGGTCCTTTCGGTGTTTGTTACTCTCATGAGCCACTACTCATGTAGGCTTGTTAAAAGCTACCCATTCAGCATCTTCGTATAGGATTCGTGGAAGAATCTCTTCTTTGGTCAGCTTTTTCATCTGTTTTTCTTTGAATGAGATTCACTGAATGTGCTCTTTTTTTCAGAATAAATCAGCAGGGAAAGAAATCTGATCTCAAACCTGGAGACGATAGTCTTCTTTGGATTTTCTAGAATTTATAGTAATCTCTCACTTACGAATCGCAGAGTAAATGTCAGTCAGTTTCACAGTCGGATAATTTTTGCAATATTTACGTAAAAAACGATCAAAACGTTGGTTTGAACTGTTTTCATCAATTGTAATTATTGTTTGATTTTCTAACATAAATTCCTAACTAATAAACATTTAATATAATTAAAAAAACGTTCTTTAAATTCAAGGACGATTTAATGGATATTCATTTATTAAACTCCAACTCTGAAATAAATCTCTTTATCGACTATTTCTCTCTTACTTCACCACTTAAGAGATGATATTTCTTTAATGATTTGTACCTTTTCTGGAGAATTTTTTGGTGGAATTGAATATGGAACTTTTGCTTTAAATGTCATTGGACGAGATTGTTGGTTGTGTATTGATATTTTACATGCACCCATAAACTTCTCTGTACTAGTTAAATCTGTTTGAGAAAATTCAGGCTCAAATTCTTTTGCTAAAAACTCTGCATCTGGTGCTCATACTTTAAACACAAACATCGTACCAATGTTACCGAATATTGTCTTAGAAAGATCCATAGATCATCATAATCATTCTGTTTTTAACTGATCAATATACTGATGAGCTACACAAAGTCATAATTTATATTTTCTAGCTTCTGAAAGGATTGATTCAAACGAAGCTGAAACATAGTTTTGGAATTCATCCACGTAAAGATAGAATGGTTTTCTTTCGCTCTCCGGGATTTTTGCTCTTTTTAGTGCTGAAAGTTTAACTTGCATAGAGATAATTTTTCATATTAATTTTGATGTTTCTTCTCAAGCAATTCACTTTGCAAGATTCATTAAAATGATTTTATTTTCCTGCATTGCATCATACATCTTAAATGCTGATTTTGGTTGTCAAATAATATTTCTAACATAAATACCTGTAGTGAATGGTCAGAATTTTGCTTGAATAAATGGAATAATCTCTGCTTTTTCTCTATCTCACATCTTTTTGTATGTTTTATTCCACCAAGCTGCAACTACTGGATTCTTAATATTTCTAATTTTTGCTTCTGCAAATGCATCATCTGTAAAAAGCCTCATAATATCCACAATGGTTCATCATTCTGGCTGATCCATTAATAGAAAACATGCATTACGAAAATAATCCTGGATCCTTGGTCAGAAAATTTCTGGTCCATACATCTGGATAAACATTTCCACAAGATCATTTGTTACTACATCCTGCTCATCTTGGTCCTCAGATGAGACTTCCAATGGGTTTAATCAAATCGGATATGCAGTATTTCAAAGGTCAAAATATATTAAATCATCAATCCTTTCCTTTGGAAAATGTTTTAACAAAAATTCTACAGCATCTCAGTGTGGATCAATAAAACAAAATCATCTTCAATGGTCCATATCATCAATAGCCTGAGAAAGCATTAATGTTGATTTTCAAGTACCTGTTTGTCAAAGAATATAAATATGCCTAAATCTATCTTCATCTGTAACTCTAAGTTCTCTTCTTACTCCTCCGAAATCATTATATCATACCAAAATTCAATCCCCCGGTAAATCATCAGGAGCAGCAACAATTTTATATTTTTGCCGAGCAAGCCTAGGATTTTGATTAAATCTTCCGTGTGGAAAATGGATTAACGATGAAAGTTCTTTGATATTTAGAACATTGTTTTTTGCCTTATGGATGATTTTGTTGATAAAAGTATCTTCTGTATAAAAAATCCTTTCTACAAAAGCCATTGCAAATGGCTCAATTTCTTTGGCTTTAACAAATTTTAGAGTATTTAATCAAAGATAATTATATTGATTACAGAGCCTACTGATATCTCATAACATTTTCTTTGGCCTAGATTTGTCTGGAGATGTTGCAATAGCTTTGATCTTTACTTTAAATAACTCGTCATCCATTTTTTTATCAAAATCTGACAGTTGTTGCTGAGAAAAGTTATGCTTATTTTCTTTATCTTTTTCTTCTTCTCTTTTCTTTTCACTAGTAAATAAATCGTGTATAAATTTAGCAAATCATAGTTTTTCATTTTTTTTAATTCTCTCTCATTCCTTTCTCATATTTTTCAACCACTTCTCTGACAACGGTTCTGCCAAAATTTGGAAACAAACCTTTTCTTGTTTTCATACATGAGAAAAAGCCGATAACAAACTATCCATTGGATCTGCCTCAAAACTTTCATATGTCTTAATTGGATATACACTTTCCTTCGTTAATGTAAACTCTCCTCACGCCATAAATTTACCTGCTTCGAGAAGTTTTGGCTGAGGAACAATCTCTACTAATGCTCATGGATAAAATGATGCAATCATTTTCTGAACTGTGAGAAGATGATCTTCAGGCACTCATACAAAAAATTTAATAACCTCGTGTTCTACCACAATTTCCATAGAAATGTAATTATCTCAAAGTTTTCTTTTTAATAAGTCTGAATCAGAGATTGCATAAAAATTCTTATAAACCTGGTTCATAAGTGCAATATTATCTTTCATTGTACTTACATGGTCGCTAGCTTCGATATCAGAGCTTCTGGCTACTGCATTTTTAGGCACACGAACCTGTAGAAATCTGATTTTTTGGCTTTGTCTATATCTGTGTGTTTTTATTCTACGAACAACAAAAAATCTTCGGAAAAACCGTCAGATTCCCATTAAACCTCATGCACATATTAAGCTAAGTAAGAATATTCCAAAATCGCCCATCTCTGCTGTGATATAAAACACGTGTTTATTATATTCAATTTCCAAAAAAAAGCAAAAAAACTGAAGCTATTTACAATATTTTTTTTAAATACTGTTGCGTTTTTTATAAAACATTATGTGGTATTATTTTCTGATCCACATACCATCTCAAAAACTGTAAAAATGGTATGATTTCTTTTTTGCATGTTCATAAGACTGCAAAGCGTTTTCTCTTCACATCAGTGCTGAGATAAGCATTAATAACGATGATTTTGGTAGATGAAAATTTGTAATCATTTCATCGATTATGCGAAATTTCCATCCAGGAAAAATAAAAAGCTGTGTTTCTCATGCGATACGATTTTGTTGAAGTGAAACATCGTGAACATATTTTTCATAATTGGCGGGTTGAATATCGGAAGTGATGGATTCTCGAAAATGGAAAGCATCAACATCTGGAAGGATTGATCCCTTTTCACTGGAAGATAAAGATGCCCGTAAATATGGTAAAGTTTCAAGCAGTCTGACCATAGTCGTTCAAACTGCTATCAGATTTTTATTTCCATTTTTTCGTTTATAAATCTGCTGAAAAAGTGAATTTTCGATAATAATCGGTTCTCTGTGGATTTTATGTTTTCTAATATCTTGTTCATAAACGGGTTTGAAAGTTCAAAGTCCAACGTGTAATGTTGTAAAATTTATCTCCACTCACTTTGAATGTAAGTCTGAAAGTAATTTCTGAGAGAAATGGAGAGATGCCGTGGGAGCCGCGGCAGAACCTAAATCCTGAGCAAAAGTCGTCTGATATCGTTTCTCTTTCTCCTTTTCATAGTGAATATATGGTGGGAGTGGCATCTGACCATATATTTCCAAAAAATCAAAAATTCAGATTCATTTCACTGAAAAGATAATTCAGTCTTCTGCATACTCATCGCTCGTGAGTGAAATTCATTTCTCCTCATTGAGAAAAACTTCAGCTCATGGTTTAAAATTTTTATCATCAGAAACTAAACATTCCAATCTACCATCATGAAGCAATAGATACACAAAAATTTCACCATCAACGTGGCGAATTTCTCAGCTTTTTCTGACTATTTTGGTCTGATTGAGTGGAATTCTTGCCTTAAAAACTTTGGTATTATTACAAACTAGGACATCATTTGCAGAAAGTAGATTTGGTAAATTGTAAAAATGATAATCCTGAATCGATAAATCTGATTGTGAAAAAACGAGAAGTTTGGCAGATTCTGCAGGTTGAGCAGGAACCTGAGCTATCATTTCTTCTGGCAAATCGTAATCATAACTATCTAAC
>JAEEGF010560404.1_pt1 | contig 28113 bp, 23 predicted proteins | sample 9134171 | NCBI WGS metagenome assembly JAEEGF01 (sample SAMN16246542, study PRJNA631951) | gut metagenome | biome: gut microbiome; feature: rumen; material: AP-attached | host: Bos | place: Iran: Karaj | collected 2018-10 | reverse complement strand
ACAGTTCCATCAAATCCGACAACAGTGCCGAAACCTTTGATATTAACTGATTCAGATGCGTCAATGGAAATGTCAGACCCGTCAAGCGTCAGATTCTTAACCGTACCGGTAAGCTGGGAGATAAAGCCAGCATAAGATGCTACTTCAGACAAATCAAATCCAGCATCCAAAGTAATGGTTTTGTCATTGCCATCAAATTCAGCACAAATGAGCCTAAATGGCTTGTGGGGCGCCGTGAGGGTGATATTATTCATAACTTTAAGGTACTTACCTGTGTAAGAAACACCTTCTCTACAGGCGTTGCCCAGTGCAATAACATCAGCCTCGGTCTCAATCTGGAATGGATCCACGGATGTTCCGTCACCCTTTGAAAGCGCAGTGGAGTTAAAAGCAATATTTGTAAGGGTGATTGGAGTCACCTGGCTACGGGCAATGACAATTCCTTTGTTTGCCACCTTATGGGAATAATAAGCGCCTGCGGCAGATGGGTACACCTCAATGGTAAGACCGGTGTAAGTACCAGCAGGCAAAGGTATATTCACAACAACACCTTCAGAAAGTTTTTTGTAAGAAGAGAATGAAACGCTGACTCTCTTGCTCCCCGAAGCAAGGGAAGCCTTGTATGCACCTGAATCCTCTGTTATTGTCATGGGACCGGAGAGGTATTCATTAGCAGTAACTACCACCTTACCGATCCTTGCATCTCCGTCTCCGGATAATGCCAGTGTCAACAGACCGCAAACATTCTTGAATTGAAGGTCCGTATTATCGGACTGGGCATACATGGGAAACTCTTTAAAAGCTCCTGTAGCATAAGACGTTCTGTTTTCAGGCAAGGTGAACACACCTGTTCCGGTGTTGTATAAACTTGATGGATAATATGCATAGAACGTGGGGCCAACAGGCTCGGTTCCAGAATACAAATTAAGGGGGCTCTGCTTGGCCGCGTTTGTAGGCTTATAGACAGCATTATTGGTTCCGTCAGTAATGCGAATCTGGTCGCTGGTCTCCCAAACGATATCATAGTCCCCACCACCCAAATCACTCAAAGTTGTCTTGGTGAACGCCTCTCCGGCAGTTGCGGTGAATGTCAACTCTTCTACGACAGCTTCCTGTTCGTCAACCGGAATAACTGGTTCCTTGGAGCATGCCAAGATTGCGGCAAATGCAGCAATAATCAAATAATACTTTTTCATAATTGCGTCCTCCACTAATCAAAATCACCATTTCCGTAACTGTAACCAGAGTTGGATAAACTCTCGTTTCCGGCAGACATCACGTTCTGCTCAATTAAAAAAGCAATCACCTCGGTTTCGGGGACGAGGTATTCCCTTTTGTTTTGTGTCATATTCTGTTTGTTAAAGATTTGCCAAAACCATTTTCGCAAAGTTCGCACATACGCGTTAAATATCCACCCACCCAAATGGGGGGAAATGGGGTGGAAAAGCCCCACCAAAATGCGTAATTTGGCGTTATTTTGTATCTTTGTATTCCATGAAACGGACCCTCATACTGCTTGTCCTTGCCGCCCTGCCGCTGTGCGCCGGGGCGTACAACGATCACCGCGGCCACAACCTCGATTCTCTGGAGAGAGTTGTGGGAAAACTCACCCCGCAGGACATAGACAATGCCTCAGATGAGGAACTTGTAATCATCGACAATGCATACAGGAACCTTATGCTGGGCTACACCCATATAAACATGGAAAAGGGTCTGTTTTATGGCCGCAAAGCCCTGGAAATAGCGCGTCGGAAGGGATGGCCTGCCGCAACCTTCGATGCCGCCCGGTACATCGGCATGAACTTCTACGGCCACGAGCAGTACGACAGCGCAATGGTCTACTACTCAGAGGCTCTCAGCTGCCTGGAGCGTATGGAAAACGGCGCCACCTCCATCACCAGCCCGGACGGCTACAGCGAGCAGGAGATTGACGATGCCCGCTCCTCCATGTACGGCACCATCGGCAACCTCTACAATATGATGGACTCCATCCCTCTGGCAATGGAGTACTACAAAAAGGCCGGGGAAATCTTCGAAAAGCACGGCTGGAAGGAAAGCTGTTCACTCCTTCACTACAACATGGGGGAAACCTGGATGGAGTCATACGACTACGACAAAGCACTCCTGGAGTACAAGGAAGCCCTCCGGTTCGGCCAGGAAGCCGGGGATTCCCTCTGTGTAGCCAACGCCAGCATGGGTCTGGGACGATGGTATATGGAAAAAGGCCGCCCCCGCAAGGCTATGCGCTATCTCAGAAAGGCCGATGAATACTACTCCGTCCACCCGGACCAGGAATTCCGGGACCTCATCGAAAACAGCGGCTATACCGCGCAGGTCCTCAAAGCCCAGAAGCGGCAGATCACCTGGATAGCCATCGGCCTTGCAGTCCTTGTGGCGGGTCTGGCCACGTTCCTGGTACTGCTGCGCCGCCGCAGGAAAGCCGCCGCCTCCCCCGCCCCTGCCGCCGTGAAGCTCACCGCCCGCGAGCTTGAAATCCTCCGCTTCATCGCCGACGGCAAAACCAACACCCAGATTGCCGAAGCCCTCTTCCTGAGCCCTGAAACCACCAAATGGTACCGCAAACAGCTCTTCGCCAAGTTCGACGCCGAAAACGCCGCCGACCTTGTAAGGAAAGCCATGGAGCAAAAAGTTCTTTGATTATTAAGAAATAATCATTACTTTTGCAGGCTGACTTTTCCGTAATGTCGGCAGGTTCATTATGTACAACCCCGTCCGGAGTGACTGGCCCGGACAAAAAACAGGAAAGAGATATGCTGAGTATCTTCTACAAAGAAAACGGAAAGATCCTCCTCTCCCAGTCGGAGAATATTTTTCGTACCCTCAAACTCGAAGACGTAGTCTGGATAGACCTTGTCCAGCCCACCGGCGCGGAGAAACGCATGGTGGAAGGCTTCCTTGGTACGGAAATCCAGAGCCGCGCGCAGGCGGAGGAAATCGAGTCATCGTCCCGCTACTTTGAGACGGACGATGCCATCTTCGCAAACACCAACTTCCTTACCCCGGGCCCTGAAGAGTACGGTGAGCAGGCCGTGTCCTTTACCATCGTGGAGCATACCCTCACCACCCTGCGTGAGGTTCCGCTGCGCTCCTTCACGGAGCTCCAGAGAAGGATGCAGGTGAATCCCAGGCAGTATCCTTCCGGATTCAGCGTATTCGCCAGCATACTGGATCAGCGTGTAGACCTGGATGCAGATATGATTGAGCTCCTGTCAAAGGAAATCTCCCAGTACGCAAAACAGATAAACGACCAGGAAGACATAGACCAGGATCTCCTCATCGACATCTCCCAGATGCAGGAAAACACCATGGTGGTGCGTGAGAACGTGGTTGATAAGCAGCGCCTTATATCCAACCTGATGCGTTCAACAAAGGTGCCGCGTTCGCTGGAGAACCGCCTGAACGTGTTGCTTCAGGATATTTCTTCTCTCCTTAGCCACACCAACTTCTGCTTCGAGAGACTGGAGTACCTGCAGGACACCGTCCTTGGTCTTATCAATCTGGAGCAGAACAAGATCATGAAGGTGTTCACCGTGGTGAGCGTCTTCCTCATGCCTCCAACCCTCATCGCAGGCTTCTACGGCATGAACGTCCGCCTGCCCATGCTTAATGCAGACAACCCCAACGCCAGTTTCTGGAACTGGATCATCATCATAGGCCTCATGGCCCTAAGCTGCCTTCTGGTCTGGATCCTCTTTAAGAGGAAGAAGCTTCTTTAATCCTCGTACTCAGTTGGATCGAAGCCCGCGAGGGCTTCTTTTCTTTCCGTGCAGGTGCCGCACTTGCCGCAGTGCTTTTCCCCGCCTTTGTAGCAGGAATAAGTGAGGGAATAATCAATTCCAAGGGACTTGCCCCTGAGGGCGATGTCCCTTTTTGTTATATTGCAGTAGGGGCTTACCAGCTTCACGCCGTTATATGTACCGGCCGTGACGGCAGCACCAAAGGCATCCACAAACTCCGGCCTGCAGTCAGGATAGATGGCGTGGTCTCCCCCGTGGTTTGCCATCATAATTGTATCCAGCTCATAGCTCTCCGCCAGACCGGCCGCAATGGCGAGCATGATTCCGTTGCGGAACGGAACCACGGTGCTTTTCATGTTGTCATCGGCATAATGTCCTTCAGGGATCTCGCCGCCGGATACCAGCAAATCACTCTTGAAATACTGTCCCATAAACTCCAGAGGAATCACAAGGTGCTTGATACCAAGGCGCCTGCAGTTCTCCTTCGCGCACTCTATCTCCTTTGCATTGTGCTTGGACCCATAGTCAAAACTCACGGCCAGCGCAATGCTGTCCCTGTATTCATACAGCAGCGTAGTGCTGTCCAGTCCTCCGGAATAAATAAGTATAGCTCTCACGTGATGGTAAGTATCTATAAATCAATATTTTATCTAATTGTCCCTGATCCAATTCACCCAGGGACAAATAATTAACTTGCAGTAAATCAAGCATTTACCCCCACGCTACAGGTGGCAGTGGAGAGGCTGTCAACAACTGTGCGGGCAGAGGCAACCGCTTCCACAACCGTGCGGGGGCCAAGGCGGAAATCGCCTGCCACATAGACATTCCTGAATCCGGAAACCAACCCGTTGTCAGACACCACAGGCCAGCCGTCGGCACCGAACTCGGCTCCGGAAAGGAGCAGGAAGTCAGGCTTCTCGGAGATGGCCGTAATGAGGGTATCGCACTCCACCAAGTGCTCTGTGCCGGGGATGATGCGGGTTACAACACGGCCGCCGCCTTCCGGGACTATGTTCTCGCAGTCGCAGAACACTACGCCGCCGGGACGGACCTCCACCGGGGCCTGGAATACCTTGAACTGCACACCGTCAGCCTTGGCTTCTTCAACCTCAAGCGGGTTTGCAGGCATGTTCTCGAAGGTTTTGCGGTAATAGACCCAGGTCTCGACGCCCATGCGTGCTGCAGTCCTGCAGGCGTCCATGGCAACGTTTCCGCCGCCTATAACAATAACCTTTCGGCCAAGTTCGAAGGCCGATGGCTCCTTCAGGAAAGGCAGCGCCTGGACGGCGAATTCCTCCCCGGGAATATGCAGCGTGGAGGGCTTCTCCGCACCGGCGCAGACTATCACGGCGTCGTATTCGACAGCCAGGGGCGCAACGTCGGAGACCTCGCAGCCGCCGCGGAACTCCACCACGGAGAGTATCCTCTCGTACTCGTCCACCAGGGACTTGTCCAGCCTGAAGGCGGGGATGCCGTAGCGGAGGACACCACCCATGCGGGGGTTGGCATCGTACATGACTACGGAAGCACCTTTCTGGTACAGCCATACGGCGGCGGCTATTCCGGCAGGGCCTGCGCCCACAATGGCGATGCGCTTTCCCAGAAGGGAATCGTCCCTTCGGCCAAGGATTACCTTCCCCAGGTACTCCCCGGAAATCTCCTGCTCCACCTGGTACCAGTGGATTGGCGCCTGCTTGACGTTGAGAACGCAGTGTCCAAAGCAGAACTGTTTCCAGTCACATACCAGCGAGGTAATTGCCGACAAGGGGTTGTTCTGGAACAGAAGCTCTCCGGCCTCATCCAGCTTTCCCTGCCGGTAAAGGAGCATGCACTCCGGCACCGGAGTATGCACAGGGCAGCCCTGGAGGGCACATTTTGGTTTTTTGCAAAGCAGGCAGCGGGAAGCTTCCGCTGCACAAAATTCGCTCATGGCTTGAAAATCTGTCTATTGGTTATGGACCTTCCGAGTGTAAGGGAATCGGCATACTCCAGGGCGTCGCCGAAGCCAAGGCCCCGGGCCAGCGATGTTACCTTTACGCCGTAGGTCTCTATCTGTCTGTATATGTAGAAGGCGGTGGTTTCGCCTTCGACGTCTCCGCTAAGGGCAAGGATCACTTCTGCGGCCTCCCCTGCCGCCACCCTTGCTACAAGGTCCGATATGGTGAGGTCCCCGGGGCCCACTCCGGCTATGGGAGAGATGATGCCTCCCAGCACGTGGTAAACCCCGTGGTACTGGCCCGTGGCCTCTATGCTCATAACGTCCCGGACGCTCTCCACCACGCAGATGAGGCTGTGGTCGCGACGGGAATCGGCACAGATTGAGCACTCGTCGCTGTCCGATATCATGCGGCAGCGGCGGCAGTAGCAGACGTTGTCCCGGAGATCATTTATAGCCCCGGTGAAATGGTGCACGGAATCGGCCGGCTGCTTGAGGAGGTGCAGCGCCAGCCGGAGGGCGCTCCTTCGGCCCACTCCGGGAAGCGAGCTTATGGCCTCTACCGCATTGGAAAGAAGCTCTGACGGGTATGTCTCCTTATATGCCATGGTATTTCAGAAGCCCCTCCAGCGGGGAGTCCATAAATGTCTTGAATTCAACGTCATACTCTTTGCCGATGGCTTCCAGCACGTCCCTGCACGCGCACCCGAAACCGCCCACGACGCCAACGGGAAGGCGATCGTAACGGAGGATGGTGCGCTCCAGGAACCGGCGGAAATTATCGTCCACAAGAGCCTTGACGTAAGGGTCTGCGTAGTGCTCCAGGATAAAGGGGGCAAAGCCGCCCAGGTACCGCGCAGGGGCCGCCGATGCATATACGCCTTTGACGATGCTCCCGTAACCGGCATCGAAGCGGGAAGCGAACTCCTCCGCGATGGCGGATGGGACGCAGCCTTTGAGGTAGTCCGTCACGAAGAGCTTTCCAAGGACCGATGCCGAGCCCTCGTCCCCCACGATGAAGCCGCCGCTGTTAACCTTCCTGGAAATGCAGGTGCCGTCCCACTGGCAAGTATTTGACCCAGTGCCGATTATGGCCGCAATTCCGGGCCGGTTCCCGCATACCGCGCGGGCCGCGGCAACCATGTCCGATGCGTACTCTATCTCTGCTCCGGGAAACCACTGGCCAAGGTCTACGGGGCTTTCCCCTACAAGGCCGGCGGCGTAAAAATGAACCTCCGTGACTCCGGGGCCGGCCTTTGCCGCCGCACCGTCCAGGATGGCCCTCAGGGCATCTTTTGGCGTATGCGCAAGGTTGAACCCCTCCGTGCGGAAATGCTTTCCGCCCTGGAGGGCCCAGTCGGCCTTTGTGGCACCGCAGTCTATTATAAGGATCATGAGGCCGAATTTACAACTTTTCCGCGTCTTTTCCAATGGAAATAGCCATAAACGGCGGAGACGATATAGGCAAAGTACAGAACCGCCAGGGCGTACTGCGCGGTGACTATGCAGAGGGTGGTGGTGATGACGTCGGCAACAATCCATAGGAACCACTGCTCCTTGTAGGACATTGCCAGCCACCATGTGCCGATGATACTGAGGACCGTGGCGGCGGCGTCCAGCTCCGGTGCAGCGTCTCCGGTGATGCGGAGTATCCACACAAAAGCCAGGGTGCCCGCCAGCGCGGCTATGGCGCTCCAGAAAACGGTTCCTTTGGTGAGCGGGTTAAGGTGAATCTCCCCCTCCCCTACCTGGGCGCTGTCTTTCCTCCACTTATACAGGCCGATGACGGACATCACTACATAGTAGATATTGAGCCCCATGGATGCCCAGACGTGCTGCACGCCAAAACTGAATGCGCACGCGGCGGAGGTGAGTATCCCCACCACCCACATGGCGTTTTTCTGCAGTATCTCCAGAACCGCGTAAATGATTCCGGTGACAGCAGCGAATATCTCTATGGCCTGTATTAAGGTATTCACCTTACCTCTATGAGTTCCACCACAAACTTGAGGGCGCTGTAGGGAGGAATTCCGCCGGTGCCGGTCTCACCATAGGCAAGGTGGTACGGGAGGTAGAGCTCGTACTTGGAGCCCTCGCTCATGAGCTGAAGGCCTTCCGTCCAGCCCTTTATCACCTGATTGAGGCCGAATTCGATGGGCTCCCCCCTCTTGTAGCTGCTGTCAAAGACCTGGCCGTTGGGGAAAGTGCCCTCGTAGTGGCAGTAGACCTTGTCCGTGGCCTTGGGTTTGCGGCCAGTGCCTTCCTTGAGCACCTTGTACATAAGGCCGCTCCCCGTTGCCTTCACGGCCGGGTCCTTGGCCATTGAGGCGAGGAACTTCTCGCCCTCTTCCTTGGCAGCGGCGCCGGCTGCGGCATTGCGCTCCGCGGCCTCGTCCTCAAGCTCCTTGTAGAATGCCTCAAGGGCCTCTCCGGCCTCTTCCAGGCTAATCGCGGGCTTCTCCCCGTTAAGCATGGCCTTGAGGCCTGCCACAAAGTCGTCGATGTTCTTTACGCGGATTCCCTGCTGATAGAAGCTGGAAGCCACGCTCATTCCGAATGCGTATGATTTCTTATCCATAATATTTCGTCATCCCCGACCTGATCGGGGATCTTGTTTTTACTATAGTGCCTTGGCAGCACTTTCGCCTGCAAGGTAGCCTGTGGCGAAAGCGGCGTGGAGGTTGTAGCCGCCGGTGTCACAGTCCATGTCAAGGACTTCGCCGGCAAAGTACAGGCCGGGCTGCTTCTTGGACTCGAGGGTCTTGGCAACCACCTCTGAGGTGCTTATGCCGCCGGCAGTGATTACGCTGCGCTCAAAGCCAACGAAGCCGGCTATGTCCAGGCGCCAGTCTTTCATGGCCTGTGCCAGAGTGTCTACACTTACCTTCTGGTTGGTGTCCAGGAATGCCAGTGTGAGGTTCCAGGGCATGAGTTTCCCAAGCATTATGCGGAAAAGCCTGCGGAAACTCTGGCCTTTTGAACGCTCGTCGTGAATCACCTCTTCCCACTTTGCGTGGATGTCCTCGTTCAGCTTTTCAAGTTCCACAGCAGGCTTGAGGTCTATGGAAACGGATACCTTCTGCCCGTTGTTGAGTGCCTGGACTGCGCGGCGGCTCACCATGAAGCCAAGAGGGCCTTCCAGACCGCCGTCGGTGAATTCTATGTCACCGAACTCGCTCTGGACCTCTTCTCCGTTGATAAACAGCGACAGCTGTACATTCTCAAGCGTATTGCCGTTGAAGAATTCCCCCTGCTCTGTCATGGGGGTTACACGCTCTATGTGCTTGGGGAACTTTGGATACCACTCCGGCAGCGGGGAAATCTTTCTCTGCTTTGTCTTGCCATAGACTGTACGGCCGCGGAATGCCTGCTTAATATCCTCTGCCAGAGGGTTTTCCTGCTTGTATCCTACTGGAACCAGGGCAGTGAGAGCCGGGAAACAGGCGTCTACGGTGTGTCCCATTTCCTCTGCCCACATGTAGCCGTCTCCGGTAGATCCGGTGCCGGGATAAGACAGGCCTCCTGTTGCTATGATGAGCTTTTTGCAGACGTATTCTACGGGTTCTATTGTAATCTCTTCACGTGTAGGAGCAGGCTTTCCCGGACGAAGCTTCCGCGGATCGTCCACGGGAATCTTCACCTGTTTGCGGCTGGTCTGGATGCAGTCCAGGGAGAAACCGTTCTTGACTGCGTCTATGGTCTTGACCTCGCAGTCCGTGACAACCTTGACACCAGAGAGGGTGCATGCGCGAAGCAGAGTATCCACAACGTCTCCGGCATTATGTGAAGCGGGGAAAGCCCTGTCACCTCTTTCAACTACAGAGCGCATGCCATTGATGCGGAGCAGCTCGATGAGGTTTTCGGGAGTGAGGTTGTGCCATGCAGAGCTCACAAACTGGGAATCTGTCCGGATGTGGGCGCTGAAATCTTCCCAGCTCTTTACGTTGGTGAAGTTGCATCTGCCTTTGCCCGTGATCATTACCTTACGGCCTGCCTTGGGCATCTTCTCAAGAACGGTGACGGTTCCGCCGTTCTCACTCTTTGAAAGGACTTCTGCAGCCCCTATTGCGGCCATCAGCCCTGCCGCTCCCCCGCCAATTACAATAATGTCAGATTTCATAAAGAAAATAGTTTCTTACTTTTGGAAAAAAGTAGTATATTTGCAGTCCCGGTTCACGTAACCGGTTTGCCACTTTAGCTCAGTCGGTAGAGCAGCGCATTCGTAACGCGCAGGTCGTCAGTTCGAGCCTGATGAGTGGCTCTTTTACACCAGGCCCTTGCCGTGGCAGTTCTTGTATTTGAGACCGCTACCGCAGGGGCATGGATCGTTTCTGCCCACCTTCTTATCCACGCGTACGGGCATGCGGGACTGCTGCTCCGCGTTGGTGGAGAGCTGTGAAGGGTCGCTCTGGCGCATCTGCTGGAGGTTGCGGCTGGGACGCTGGGCGGGACGGGCCTCGCGGGCGTCATCGGCATCACGCAGAGGGATGAAGGCCCTGAGGAGGAACGCAAGGACTTCCTCGTTCAGTTTCTCCAGCATCTCCGTAAAGAGGTTGTAGCTCTCCAGTTTGTATACCACCAGAGGGTCTTTCTGCTCGTAGGCGGCGTTCTGGACGCTCTGACGAAGGTCGTCCATGTCGCGGAGGTGCTGCTTCCAGTAATCGTCTATGTAGTAGAGGATTATGCTGCGTGAAAGGGCTTTGGTAATCTCGCGGCTTTCTGTCTCATAGGCCTTCTTGAGATTAACGGAGAGGGTCATCTGGCGCTTGCCGTTGGTAATGGGGATGGCGATGTTCTCGTACATCTTGCCCTGCTTCTCGTAGACCTGCTTTATCACGGGGTTCACCTTCTGGACCATGGTGTCCATACGGCGGGTGTAGACCTCCTGCATGTGCTCTGCAAGCTTCTGGGCAATTTCCTTGGGCTTGGCGTTGGCATACCACTCGGCATCGAAACCAAGGTCTATGGAGAGTTTGGCGATGATGAACTCTTCAAACTCTTCGTAGGCCATGCCTTCTGCCTGCTCCGAGAGGATCATGGCGGTGTCCGTCATCATGTTCTGGACATCGATCTCTATTCTCTCACCGGAGAGGGCGTTGCGGCGGCGGGCATAGACGGCCTCGCGCTGGTAGTTCATGACGTCATCGTACTCCAGGGTGCGCTTGCGCCATCCGAAGTGGTTCTCCTCCACCTTCTTCTGGGCGGTCTCGATGCTCTTTGAAAGCATTCCGGAGATGAGGGCTTCGTCGTCCTTCATGCCCAGCTTGTCCACCACGCCGGCAATGCGCTCGGAGCCGAACTTACGCATGAGGTCGTCCTCCAGGGAGATGTAGAAGCAGCTGCTTCCGGGGTCTCCCTGACGTCCGGCGCGGCCTCGGAGCTGGCGGTCCACACGGCGGCTGTCGTGACGGGTTGTGCCGATGATGGCAAGACCGCCGGCGGCCTTAACCTCCGGGGAAAGCTTGATATCGGTACCACGGCCTGCCATGTTGGTGGCGATGGTGACGTGGCCCTTGAGACCTGCGTGAGCCACGATTTCGGCCTCGCGGGCGTGCTCCTTGGCGTTGAGGACATCGGCCTTGATTCCGCGGATGCGCATCATTCGGGCAAGGAGTTCGGAAGTTTCGACGTCCGTAGTACCCACCAGGCAGGGCCTTCCGGCATTGGAGAGTTCCACTACCTTGTCTATGACGGCGTTGAACTTGGCTTTCTTGGTTTTGTAGATGATGTCGTCCTGGTCGTCGCGGATGACGGGACGGTTGGTGGGGATTACCACCACGTCCAGCTTGTAGATGTCCCAGAACTCGCCCGCTTCCGTCTCTGCGGTACCGGTCATACCGGCCAGCTTGTGGTACATGCGGAAGTAGTTCTGGAGGGTGACGGTTGCAAAGGTCTGGGTTGCGGCCTCAACTTTTACGTTTTCCTTGGCCTCGACTGCCTGGTGAAGGCCATCGCTCCAGCGGCGGCCTTCCATGATACGGCCGGTGCTCTCGTCCACTATCTTCACCTTGTTGTCCACTATCACGTAGTCGATGTCCTTGGTGAACATGGCGTAGGCCTTCAGGAGCTGGATCACAGTGTGTACGCGCTCGCTCTTGAGGGAGAAGTCCTCCATGAGGGCGTCCTTTTTCTCTGCCTTTTCCGCTGCGCTGAGGCTGGCGTCGTGGGTTATTTCCGCAATGGCCGATCCCATGTCCGGGAGGACGAAGAAGTTGGGGTCGCTCACGCTGTTGGCAAGGACGTCGTGGCCCTTGTCCGTCATGTCTACGGAATTCTGGATTTCCGATATCACGAAGTAGAGCTCGTCCGTGACCTGGGGCATTTCCCTCTCGTTGTCCTGGATGTAGTAGGCCTCCGTCTTCTGCATGAGCTGCTTCATGCCCTGCTCGGAGAGGAACTTGATGAGGGGCTGGTACTTGGGAAGGCCCTTGTAGCAGCGGAAAAGGAGCTTTCCGCCTTCCTTCTCGTCGCCGGCGGCGATGAGGCGCTTGGCTTCGTTCAGCGTGGAGTTCACCAACGTCCTCTGCTTGTTGTAAAGGTTCTCCACGTAGGGACGATACTCCATGAACTGCTCGTCTCCGGACGATTTTTCCATGGGGCCGGAAATGATCAGAGGGGTACGGGCATCGTCGATGAGGACGGAGTCGACCTCGTCCACAATGGCGTAGTGGTGCTTGCGCTGCACAAGGTCTGTCATGCGGACGGCCATGTTGTCGCGGAGGTAGTCGAAGCCGAACTCGTTGTTGGTGCCGAAGGTGATGTCGCAGAGGTATGCCTTGCGGCGGGCGTCCGAGTTGGGCTGATGCTTGTCTATGCAGTCTACGGAAAGGCCGTGGAACATGTACAGGGGGCCCATCCACTCGGAGTCTCGTTTGGAGAGGTAGTCGTTGACGGTGACAACGTGGACGCCCTTACCTGCCAGTGCGTTAAGGAATACGGGAAGGGTTGCCACCAGGGTCTTACCCTCACCGGTTGCCATTTCCGCTATCATACCGCGCTGCTCCTTGTTGGTCTTGACACCGCCGTTCAGGACTATGCCGCCTATGAGCTGGACATCGTAATGGACCATGTCCCAGGTGACCTCGTTGCCGCCCGCCTGCCAGTGGTTCTTCCAGATGGCCTTGACTTTTCCGTCATTGCCGGCCTCCGAGCCGGCAATCTCTACAAAGTCACGCCCTTCCGCCGCCAGCTGCTTGTCGAACTCCGAGGCGGTTACCTCAATGGTCTCACTCTGGGCAAAACGCCTTGCGGTGGATTTCATGATGGCGAAGGCTTCGGGAAGTATTTCATTCAGAATTACTTCAATGGCCTCGTCCTCGTCCTTGACAAGTTTGTCGCTTTCCGTTGCAAGCTCTTCCTTGCGGGAGACGGGGATATCTGTCTCAAGCTCTGCCTTTATCTCTGCGATGCGGTCCTCGAAGGGTTTTTCTACATCGGCAATACGGGCCTTGAGGGCTGTGCTGCGGGCCCTGAGCTCATCGTTGGAAAGCTTGTCGATGTCCGGATACACGGCCAGAATCTGGTCCAGTACCGGCTTGATAGCCTTCATGTCACGGTCACTCTTTGACCCGAATATCTTCTTAAGTATGTCTGCTATTGCCATAATCCTTTTTACTTAAATCTTGCAAAGATACTAATTCCGGCAGTTTTTTACAAATGCTTACAAAGTATCCAAGTGGCCGGAAACTAAAGTACTTAACGGTCTTTACCAAAGTGAAAACTATGATATACAAAAATGATATCCAGACAGGTATGTTCGGGTTGGCAAGGCGCACCAGAGAGCCGGTGTAATAGTTCCGGAAGATCAGTCTGTCTTTGTCTTCCTTCCGCTGCGCCCTGTCATGCACGGCACGGGCCTCAGGGACGATGCCAACCTTGTATCCATGATAGCGTGCCCTGTGGCACCAGTTGTCGTCCTGTCCGTACAGCGGAAACAGAGTCTCGTCTAACAGGCCAATCTTCCTGATTGCCTGCACCCTCACCAGCCAGTGCGCGGCGGGCGGAGTCTTGTCTTTTTTAAACAGCCTGTCAACATCTTTGTAGCCATCGGTCATCTGAAGTGGGCTAAGGACGGCATACTCCGGATGGGCTTCGGCAGCTTCCACAAGCTTTTCCATGGCGCCGGATTCCAGCCAGGCATCCTGGTTAAGGAGGTATACGTAGTCATAGCCGTGGTCCAGGGCGTACTGCATTCCCAGATTATTTGCCTTGGAGAAGCCAAGATTCTCTGCAGAGCGCACAAGTTTTGTCTTGGGAAAGTGCGCCTGCACATAGTCTGCACTGCCGTCCGCGGAGTCGTTGTCCACCACAAACAAATCAACCGTCATGGCCATCTCCCACCGGCCATCTCCTGCCACCGAACCAAGGCAGCGGTCCAGCCAGCGGAGGCCGTTGTAGGTAACAACTATGACAAGGATACGTTTCATTTGAAAATGCGGCGGTAAAGGAGGCGGAGTTTCCACGCAAGGGACCACTTGGAGGCCTTGCGGAAAGAGCTTTCAAGACGCTTGTACTCAACTGTTTCCAGGGGGTTGCAGAAGTACCTGGAATAAAGCGCGGAGTGCTTTTCCCACAGGCGGCGGCGGATTGCTTCCAGGGCGGTGTCCGTCACTCCCTTGTTACGGGAGCGGCGGCGGGTGCGATAGTAGAAGCAAGTGTCTTCCAGGCACAGGACTCGGGGCGCCTCAAACTGCTCCAGGAAAGTGAGCCAGTAGTCCCAGTCCTCGAATCCGGTCTTGAACTCAGGGTCAAAGTGAACAGCGTCCGAGCGGCGGAAAAAGCAGCTTATATACAGGCAGTTACGGGCAAGCATCGCGTCCATTGAGAAGGCGGGGAGATCCCATGAGGTCTCAGTGCCAAAGCGCTGCGCCTTTCCATATACAAGGTTAAGGGAAGGATCCGAATCAAGAGCCTTTACTGCGGCTTCCATATAGCCGGGGGCAATGAGGTCGTCGGCATCCAGGAAGAGGATGTACTCCCCTTCCGAGAGTTCAAGCCCTTTGTTCCTTGCCGCGGCAACGCCCTGGTTCTCATGGAAAACCACGGGGACAAAGCGGGTGTCGGAGGCGCAAAAACTTGTGACGACGTTCATGGAGCCGTCTGTGGAACCGTTTTCCACAATGAGGCATTCCCAGTCCTGGAAGGTCTGGGAAAGGACGCTTTGGAGCGTTTCCGGAAGATACTGGCCAAGATTGTAGCTTGGCACTATCACGCTTACTTTTGGCATATATGGTCTTTCACTTTGAGAAGCCACTCCATGAGAGAGCCGGAACCCTTCCGATAGTGACTTCTGAGCCAGCGGTAACGCCGGGTTCTGAAAAGATACAGGTCTTCCCCGGCAAACACTTGGGTAACAGGAGCATATCCTTTAAAATGGTCTTCCACCATAGAGCGGATTTCCGGCGTAATATCCCCGGCCTCGCGCATCCTCAGAAGCACTTCCTTTCTGTTCAGGAGAAAGAGGCTGTCCTGCGGCCCCGAACCCACGTTGGTTACCATATAATGGACTATGTACGCGTCCCTGAGGTATCGGACTCCGTTCTGGACCTCGCAGTTCCAGACATCTGGAAGAAGGGAAATAGTCTCCCCGGAATTGGTCTTTGCAAGGGATGGCTGGTCCGGGCGTATGCCGGAATCGTAGCCTGAAAGATAGTTCTCCTGCCAGGCCTTGAAGAAGGCGTGGTTTTCCGGAGTGTCCTTTACCAGCATCACTCCGGAGTTGAAGTATTCCTTTATGCCGGAGGCGTCAAAGCCGATTTTCCTGCACATATTCACGGTAGCGGTGTAGTGAGGATGCTCCCGGAAAGGGCTGTGAAGGTCACGGCAGGCGACAAGAGGTGCGTCTATGGCGTCGATATCGTCAAGAGGCCTGGCCACTATTGTATCGGCGTCTATGAAGAGGAAATCACCGTCCACATACTCCCTCATGCCGGTCTTGAGGATGCGTGAACGCTTCATGGGAGGAGTTTCGGACGGGAAATCTACTCTGACGATGTTGTCGAAGAGCTTTGCCATGGGCTCCGGCAGCTCGGTTTCCCCGTCCGTCAGGAGCTCTATCCGGGCCGATGGATTACGCAGCCTGGCGGAGAAGGCGCTTACCCAGGCCTGTTCCGTGTAGACATCGGCACTGGAACTTACCAGAATATACAGGAGTTTGGTTTTCATTTGCGGCGAAGTTTACTCTTTACAAAAGCCTTCTCCCCGGTGGTGAGGCCATAATTCCATACAGCTATGCCAAGGAGGACGACCCCCGCTGCGGCAACAAGGAGAAAGCGCCACCAGCATACCGGCACAAGGCGTGTGAGAGGCCATATCGCAAGGGCGACCAGGGCACTTGGGAACAGCGCCGGGAAAAGAGCGTCCCTTAGGTACTTACCCACAGGTAGCCCGGTTTCGCGGCTGGTCACGGCCAGCATGACAGCGGCCTTTAGTACATAAAATCCCATAAATGCCGCATATCCCGTCCAGGCCGGAAGGCCGCAACGGTACATTACCCAGGTGCAAGGGAAGGCCAGGATGGCCACTGCCGATGACAGGAGATAGAACCGCGCCACCTTGCCATGGGCCTGCTGCAGGGTGATGAGCGTATTGGGGGTAAAGTCTACGAGGAAACTCAGAAGCGTGAGCTTGGTGAAAAGGGCTGCTTCCGGCGGAACCTCACCTACCCACAGGCGGAGTATTGTCTCCGAGTCCGTAATGAACGGAATGCTCAGGACAAAAAGTATCCAGAAATAGTATTTGGAGCCTTTGCACACAAGCTCGAAGGCATAGTCCCTGTTGCCGCCGGCATAGGATTTCTGCAGCTGCGGATTCAGGGCAAGGGCCACGTTTGTTGCGAACTGCCGCACAACGGATTCAACCTTGTCGGCCACTCCCCTTGCGGCATTCATGCCAACCCCGAAGAAGTGGTTCATGAGCTGGTTTATTCCCTGGGTATTAAGCATATACGTACCGCTTCCCACAAAGTTCCAGCCGGCGAATGCACCCATTTCCTTCACCAGAGGTCCGTTGAAACGGAGGCCTGTCCGGGACTCCTTAAAGTGCACCATGCTGTAGCACGCAAATGCCCCGCGAACAAGCAGCGCCACAGCAAGAAGAAGCCATGCGTATAGCACCAGCTTGTCCCCAGCAGTATACCATACGGCAAACGCCACGGCAAGCTTGAGGACGGCCTCCAGGATGCTTATATACGCATAGGCGCTCATGTGCTCGTGGGCCGTGATAACGGCCGTATATGGCACGCTCATGAGGTTGACCATGAGAACCAGCATGCTGGTCTGAAGCACAACGCGGGCTGCCTGCAGGCGGCCTTCGGGGATGACCATCCGGTTATTCAGGTACCACAGGCCTGCGGTTTCCGTAAGCACCACTATGAGCAGGCAGAACCCCGCCATGATAACCAGCGAGGTGCCAAAGACAAGCCTCAGATGCTCCCGGTCCCCTTTCCCCAGCCCTACGGTTATGTAGCGGCTTATTGCCGATGTCACGGTGTTCATGACCAGCATGAATGCCGTCACTACACCGCTCACAACGCCGTAGACGCCGTAGTCCGTTATTCCCAGGGAACGGAGTATGACGCGGTAGGTAAACAGCCCCACCACCAGCATCACCAGCATACGGAAATACAGAAGGATAGTGTTTCGCGCTATCCTTCTGGAGTTTTCCGATATGTTTCCGCCGCTATTCAGGTTTGTAAGAGTCTTTCAGTGCCGTTGTCTTGTTGAAGACGGGGTGCTCCGGCGTGGAGTCCTTGTCAAGGACGTAGTAGCCGGTGCGCTCGAACTGGACGGCAATGCCGGAGGCATCGTCCAGAAGGGCGGGTTCCGCATAGCCCTTGGCAATGACCAGGCTTTCCGGATTCAGGAAGTCCTTGTAGTCCTTGTCCTCGGGGACCTGGGACATGTCGGCCAGGGTGAAGAGGCGGTCGTAGTTGCGGAGTTCAAGCTCCTTGGCGTACTCCTGGGCCACCCAGTGGATTGTTCCCTTGACGGGACGGTACTCGGGCGAAGGGTCATAGGTGCACCTCAGCTCTACAATCTCTCCGTCGTCGTCCTTTATGACCTCGTTGCATTTGACGATGTAGGTATACTTGAGACGGACCTCTCCGTCAGGCTTCAGGCGGAAGAATTTCTTGGGGGCGTCTTCCATGAAGTCTGCCCTTTCTATGAGGAGGTTGCCGGTGAAGGGGACGCGGCGCTTGGCTCCGTCCGGGTCTGCGGGGTTGAGGGGGCAGTTGAACCACTCCACCTTGCCCTCCGGCCAGTTGGTGATGGTGAGCTTTATGGGATCCTGAACCACCATGTAGCGGTTGGAGCGCTCGTTGAGGTCCTGGCGGACGCACCACTCCAGGAGCTGGATGTCCATGAGCTGGTCACGCTTGCTGACGCCTATCTTGTCGCAGAACATCTTAAGGGCATTGGCGGTGTAGCCGCGGCGGCGCACACCACAGAGGGTGGGCATGCGGGGATCGTCCCAACCACTTACAAGGCCCTTCTGGACCAGTTCCAGGAGCTTGCGCTTGGACATGAGGGTGTATGTGAGGTTCAGGCGGGCGAACTCGTACTGATGGGACGGGAATATGCCCAGGGTCTGGATGAACCAGTCGTAAAGGGGACGATGGACGTCGAACTCCAGGGTGCAGATGCTGTGGGTGATATGCTCTATGGAATCGCACTGGCCGTGGGTGTAGTCGTACATGGGGTAGATGCACCACTTGTCACCGGTACGGTGGTGATGGGCGAACTTGATGCGGTAAAGGAGAGGGTCCCTGAACATCATGTTGGGGTGGGCCATGTCTATCTTGGCGCGGAGCACCTTCTCCCCTTCAGCGTACTTTCCGGCCTTCATTTCACGGAACAGCTTCAGGTTCTCTTCCACGCTGCGGTCTCTCCAGGGGCTGGGGATGCCGGGCTTGTCCACGGTGCCGCGGTTTTCACGGATCTGCTCCTGGGTCTGGTCGTCCACATAGGCGAGGCCCCTTTTGATGAGGTCCTCGGCCCACTCGTAGAGCTGGTCGAAGTAGTCCGATGCATAGAGCTCCTTGTCCCACTGGAAGCCAAGCCACTTGATGTCTTCCTTGATGGAATCTACATACTCAGTGTCTTCCTTGGTGGGGTTGGTGTCATCGTAACGGAGGTTGGTTTTGCCGCCGTACTTCTGGGCCAGGCCAAAGTTGAGGCAGATGCTCTTGGCGTGGCCAAGGTGCAGGTATCCGTTGGGCTCCGGAGGAAAACGGGTCATGATTGAATCTACCTTGCCCTCCGCGAGGTCCTTTTCGATGATTTCTTCAAGAAAGTTTAGCTTTCGGTCTTCCATAGTCATTTCAGTTATAACTTTCAAAGTTAGCAAAAAATACGCATTTAATATATATATTAAGTTTTTTTCGTAACTTTGCCGCGGTTTAAAAACAGACAAAAATGGATCTTTTACATACTAGACTTGCACAGTACGATCTGCCCCAGCAGATGATGGAAAAAGGTATCTACCCCTATTTCAGGCAGATAACCAGCAAGCAGGGAACAGAAGTCACCATGGACGGACACCAGATTCTGATGTTCGGCTCCAACGCTTATACAGGACTCACCGGAGACGAACGCGTAATCAACGCAGGCATCGAGGCCCTAAAGAAGTACGGCAGCGGCTGCGCCGGTTCACGTTTTCTCAACGGAACGCTTGACATCCACGTGCAGCTGGAAAAAGAGCTCGCAGAGTTTGTTGGAAAGGACGAGACGCTGGTCTTCAGCACAGGCTTCACCGTGAACAGCGGCGTAATCCCTCAGCTCCTTACCCGCAACGATTTCATTATTTGTGACGACCGTGACCACGCCTCCATCGTTGACGGCCGCCGCCTGTCTTTTGCAAAGAGCCTCCACTACAAGCACAACGACATGAAAGACCTTGAGCGCTGCATCCGCCGCTGCCCCAGGAATGCCGTGAAGCTCATTGTTGTGGACGGGGTGTTCTCCATGGAAGGAGACCTTGCCAAACTCCCTGATATTGTGGAGCTTAAGCACAAGCACCCCAACGTGGTAATTATGGTGGACGAGGCCCACGGCCTTGGCGTCTTCGGCAAACAGGGCCGCGGCGTCTGCAACCACTTCGGTCTCACGGACGAGATTGACCTCATAATGGGCACCTTCTCCAAGAGCCTTGCCGCAATTGGCGGATTCATTGCTGCAGACAGCACAATCATCAACTATCTCCGCCACACCGCCCGTACCTACATCTTCCAGGCGTCGGACACCCCGGCTGCAACCGCCAGCGCCCTGGAGGCCCTTCACATAATCCAGAAGGAGCCTGAGCGCATAGAGAAGCTCTGGGACGTAACAAACTATGCCTTAAAGCGTTTCCGCGAGGCCGGCTTTGAGATTGGTGAGACCGAGAGCCCCATTATCCCGCTCTACGTACGTGACCTGGAGAAGACATTCATCGTTACAAAGAGGGCTTTTGACGAGGGCGTCTTCATCAACTCCGTTATCCCGCCGGCATGCGCCCCCCAGGACACCCTGATACGCTTCTCCCTCATGGCCACCCACACCCGCGAACAGGTAGACCGCGCCGTGGATGCACTGACAAAGGTGTTCCGGGAGGAAGGGATTATCAAGTAGTCCGTGACAGTAACCGCCTGATTTACTTTACATTATACAATTGTCCCTAGGCCTTTTGACCTAGGGACAATTATTTATATGGCTTATTATCAATTACTTACTATCACGGGAACCTATAGGATATTCATCGACTGTTCCCGCATTTTCTCCAACTCGTCCTTCATCTTCACTACCAACTGCTGAATACCTGCATGATTGGCCTTGGAGCCGGTGGTGTTGATTTCGCGACCCATTTCCTGGATGATGAAGCCTAGTTTCTTGCCGGGATAGGGTTCGCTGTCGATAGTGTCCATGAAATACTTGCAGTGCTGGCGGAGGCGGACTTTTTCCTCGTTGATGTCATATTTCTCCAAGTAGAAGATCATCTCCTGCTCGAAGCGCTCTGGGTTGACTTTGGCACCAAGGTCTGCGAGGGCTTTGCCAAGCTTTTCACGGACGGCGGTAATACGCTCTCCCTCAAGTGCTTCTACCTGGTCATATGAGGCAAGGATGTTCTTGATACGGGATGTGACATCCTTATATAGGACCTCTCCTTCATGCGCACGGTAAGTGCAGACGGCATCAATTGCATGGTCCAGCGCCGCGGAAACGGCCGGCCAGTCCTCAGGGCCAATAACATCGCCTTTCTGGCTCTGGACTACGTCCGGGAGGCGGATGATGCCGTTGGCAAGGATGGTTCCCACGCCTGGGTCCTGAAGCATAGCCTTGGTGAGGATGGTTTCCTTGTCAAGTGCCTTCACGGCACTCTCCCAGTAGGAGTGGAAGACATCGGCATTGATGGTGTGGGCTGCATCCCCACCGGTGGCCTCAAAGGTGAGGAAAAGGTCTATGGTGCCACGGACAAGCCTGTCCGACAGACGTTTACGGACCTCGATATCCTTATCCTTTGGCAGGAGGTTGGATTTTACGTTGACATCGGCGCTCTTGCCGTTGAGGGTTCTTATCTCTATAGTGAGCTTGCCGCCGGAAAGCAAGGCCTCCGCCTTGCCATAGCCTGTCATGGACTGAATCATATCAAAAATGCTTTTTTGCCGTACAAAGTTAAGGATTTATTTGTAAATTTGTGGATAAGCACTAAATCATTGTACCATGATAGTAAAGTCATTCCTCCTGAGGCAGGATAAGATCCAGAGCATCGCCGCTCTTTGCGACAAGGAAACCATTGCAGTAATAAGGCCGGAAAAGAAGGTTGAGGCCCTCTTCAGGGACGCCATCCGCAAGACAATCGTGGAAAAGAAAGCCGCCAAGGAAGAGTTCACCGCAATAAAGGAGTACTTCGAGGCCATTGCAGCAGGTCCTGAATACAAAGAGACCGTTGCAAGCACCCTTTCTGCCGTAGAGTACTATCTAAGGGAAGGAATGTACGTCCAGACATCGCCTCATGCCATTGAAGACTATGTGATGGCCAAGTGCGCCCGCCTCTGCGCGGAGGCCGTGAACCAGAAGGTTGGCGGCAACCTCATAGACGGCACTTCACTCATGCTCTGCCTCACGGAACAGCACTTTGACTGGGCCGCATCCAAGGAGCAGATGGTTTCCCGCCTCAAAGGGGAGAAGGGCCCCATCGTCATTTCCGGCGGTTACGGACGCCTTCACAGCGGCTATGTGGTACGCGTGGGCAAGGACGGCTCACACCTTATGTCTTCACTCATTGCCGCCGCAGTTGACGCAGACTGCATAGAATTCCATATAGAGGGCAAGATTGCCAATGACGTAACGGCAATGACCTTTGACGAGGCCACCCACTACTGCGCCGGAGAGCATCGTCCCTTTGCCTCCTCGGCCATCTGGCCCGCCAAGAACGCCAACATCCCCATCGTGGTAAAGGACATTGACGATCCTTCATTCGAGGGCACCATAGTCTCTTCCGGATCTTCGCACAAGCAGGCCGTGGTGGCAGACAAGGAACAGGTCCTGATCACGGTATACGGTACCGGCCTTCTGGGAAAGGTTGGCATGTCGTCGTCCATCTTCTCCGCCATGGCTGCTGCAAAGGTGAACGTGCGTTTCATTTCCCAGACTTCGTCGGAATACAGCATCAGCTTTGCTGTACGCAGCAAGGACAGGGAACTTGCCCTGGATGCACTCAAGAAGCTGTTTGAAGAAAATCCACTCCTCCCTCTGGACGACGTTGTGGTCCTGAATCAGGAGGTGGGAATCGTAACGGTATTCGGCAGCCAGATGCGCAAGGTTCCGGGAATCTCCGGCCAGGTATTCGGCAAGATTGGCGCCGCCGGCATCAGCATCATAGCCTCTGCCCAGGGCGGAGAGGAACTCTCCATCTCCCTGGTACTTGCAGAGCCTGATGTGGACAAGGCAGTTGCGCTGCTTATAGCTTAACCTTGAATTCTCCCATATAGGCCCCCATCCATCCGGTCTGGACGATGGGGACTTTTTTTCCGTCCAGGTTGGGAACCCAGTCAGGCTCTTCCATGAAGGTGTGGGAATGGCCGCCCACAACTATGTCTATGCCACGGGTGGCCGCAACAAGCTGAGGGTCAGTGATATCGCCGGGATTGTGCTCCGTATAGCCAATATGCGTTAAGGCTATCACAAGGTCACAGCGGGGGCGGAGCTCGTCGGCATACTTCTGGACGGTGGAAACCATGTCATACTCCGGAATGCGGTCTGCCACATCGCCGGCCACCATGTCCTTGAGCTTACACAGGACTCCGATGATGCCGATCCTCTTTCCGGCCTTCTCCACAACCACGCAGGGCTTGATGTACTTTCCGGCCTCGAAGGGAGAGAAATCATAGTTACAGACCACTACGGGGCACTCCAGGGAAGCCAGACGCTCCCCAAGTGCCTCGATTCCGTTGTCGAACTCATGGTTCCCAAGGGTTACGGCATCGTAGCCTATTGCGTTCATGGCCTGGATCTCTACAGATCCGCCATACTCCGTGAAGTAGGCGCTCCCCTGCCAGAAGTCTCCGGCGTGGAGGACAAGGACGTTCTCAGGCCCTTCCGCACGGCGGACGCTGTCTATGTATGCTGCGCGCTCAAGGACGCCGCCCATGCCGGCATACTCTCCGGAGCGGACGGGCTCAAGCTGGCTGTGGGTGTCGTTTACATGCAATATGGTAATGGTTGCCTTACGGGCGAAGATTGCCTTGCCTGCCAGGAAACCCACTGCCGCGAACAGTACAACTATTACTGCGGCAAATACGTATAAGGTTCTCTTTTTCATAGGGCTACTCCATTACTACACGGCCGTCGGCCGCTCCGTCTACAACTATTCCCTTTGCCTCGCATTCCTTCACATAGTCCAGCATTACGTCCTTGAGAAGGGTGCGGGTGAGGACCACTTTCTCTGCCAGGGCGCCAATGGCGATGCGGTCTCCGCCGTCAAGAAGAAAGTCTATGGTTGTGACGTTGTAAATCTTGCCGGGATCTATCTCCTTGCCGCCGATGAGCGCTTCCACAAGCTGGTGGTCCTTGACTTTCACGCGTACGCCGGAAACAGCCTGGAAGGCCTTGGTGCCGGCAAGCTGCTCAAGGAGCCTCAGAAGATTGCTTCCCTTCATCTGCACGTAGCACATGTAGTTCTTGAAGGGGAACATGGACTGGATGTCTTCAAGAGTGATTGCGCCTTCCGGCATGGGACAGCGGATGCCGCCGAAATTGGTGACGGCAAAGTCCATGGGGACCTTGAAGTCACGTGAACCGCGTTCCCGGAGGATATCGGCAAAGAGGTTGCCGAGCGGGAGGTCAGGGTCCGTGCGGAGGTTCATCATCATGCGGGCGCTGTGGCCTACCACAACCTTGAGGCCGGAGAGGCGGGGCTGGGCGTCCATCATGATGGAAGATATTTCCGGGACGGGGCTGTCTTCCGGGAATACGATGCCGCTGGGGGCGGTGTAGCCATCGTCAGTGAAGGTGCCTAGGGCAGTTTCCACGTTTTCTGCAGTGACGCACATGGCACCGGTACGGTGACCGTCCATGGCCACACGCTGCCATGAAATCTCCGGGGCCGAGCCCTGGCGTGCCTGCCTTATTGCAAGCAGCACACCAAGGGCCAGAAGCACCCACACAACGGCATGAAGGGCCGGTCTTATTTCATTTTGAGCCATTTCCAGAGGTCCTTGAAGGTAGACTTTTTACCATATGTAAGAATACCCACCTTGTATATCTTGGCCGATGCCCATGCGCAGGCGAAGAACGTGGCTACAAGAAGCACTATGGACAGTACCAGTTCCCAGGTAGCAACGCCGAAGGGTATGCGGGCAAGCATGACGATTGGCGAAGTGAAAGGGATCATGGAGAACCAGAACACCAGGGAACTTCCCGGGGCCTTGAATGCATACAGGGCCACAAAGAAGCCCAGCACCAGCGGGATGGTCACGGGGAGCTGCAGCTGCGTGGAATCTCCCTCGTTCTCAACGGAGGAGCCGATTGCGGCAAACAGGGATGCATACAGCAGGTATCCGAAGATGAAGAACAGCAGGAAGGATATTACCAGCTGGGGAACGTTCAGATTACCCAGGGTGCCCATTATGGCCTGCATTCCCGTGGGCTCGCCGGCAGCCACTGCGGTGGTGTCCGTAAGTGCGGCGGCTGCGCTTTCAATGTCTATCGTGGCACCGGGTACATTGACACCGGGGGCCATCATCTCTGCCATCTGCGCTGTCTGGTCATCTCCCATCATTCCCATGAGCTTATCCTTGCCCATGATGCCCATGGCCGCGGCCAGGATGGCCAGGGTGAGGACAATCCAGAGGAGGAACTGCGTAAGGGCCACAAGGGCGACGCCGATGATCTTTCCGAACATGAGTTCCGTAGATTTCACTGACGATACCAGGACCTCCACCACGCGGGAGCTCTTCTCCTCTATGACTGAGCTCATTACCATGCCGGAGAATATGGCGATGAACATGTACAGGGCCATTCCGAGAATCATGGAAACAGCCATGTAGACACCCGATTCAGAGATGGTTTCCTTGCCGGACTCGTCTACCGTATAGCTGTGCAGATGGACATTGGACTTGACGCCGGCCATGATTTCTTCCAGGTTCTCTATGCCGTAGGACTCTATTCGGTAGGCCTCAACGGCGTCGTTGATCCTGTTCTCTATGAGCGAGCCGGTATCCATGCCAAGGGGCTTTTCCGAGTAGCAGTCAGCTGTGACGGTGCGGTTCTCCGTGTCCAGTTCAGAAATGCTCAGAAGGACGTCTATTCCGTATCCCTTGAGGTTGGTCTTGACCACCTCCGGATCTACGTCTTCAAGGAAGATGTATTCCGTTACGTCGTTGTTCTCAAGATAAGGGGTAACCAGGCCTGAGCGGTCCAGAACGCCGATTTTCTTGGTCTCTTCCTTGGTGCCCATCATGATGATGGAAGGAAGGATGCAGATTGCGGCGAAGAGGATAGGGGCAAGGAAAGTGATAATGAGAAAACTCTTCTTCTTTACCTTATTAAGGTATTCCCTGCGTATGATGATTCCAAGTTTAGATAAGTTCATAGCTATGCCTCCTCCTCAGTTACAAGTTTGATGAAAATGTCGTTCATACGGGGAACTACCTCCTTGAAGGAGTTCAGCTTAACGCCCGCAGCGATGAGTTCCTGGAGCCTTGTGTTCACGTTCTCGCGGGAAACCACCTCCTGGCGGCGCTCCACGCCCTCCGTGTATTCAAGTTCCACGTTGTCCTCTCCGTAACGGTGACGGATTTCGTCAGTTCCGCCGGTGATTACCAGATGGGCCTTGTTAATGAGGGCAATCTGGTCGCAGAGTTCCTCTACGGACTCCATGTTGTGGGTGGAGAGGATCACGGTTGCGCCTTCGTCCTTGAGACGGAGAATCTCCTTGCGGATGAGTTCCGCATTGACGGGGTCGAAGCCGGAGAAGGGCTCGTCCAGAATCATGAGGGAAGGCCTGTGCACCACGGTTGTGATGAACTGGAGCTTCTGGGCCATACCCTTGGAAAGCTCCTCAACCTTCTTGTTCCACCAGTCCTGGATCTCGAAGCGGACGAACCACTTCTTGAGTTCCGATGCGGCGTCCTGGGCGCTCATGCCCTTTAGCTGGGCAAGGTACATGGCCTGGTCCCCTACCTTCATCTTGCGGTAAAGGCCGCGCTCCTCCGGGAGGTAGCCTATTGCGGCAACATCGTCCTGGGTGATGGGGCGCCCCTTGAAGAACACCTGACCGCCGGAGGCGATGGTGATCCTGTTGATGATACGGATAAGCGTGGACTTACCCGCTCCGTTCGGCCCCAGAAGGCCAAAGATAGAACCCTCGGGTATATTCAGCGACACATTGTCCAGTGCCACCTTCTCCCCGAAGTTCTTGGAAACGTTTTTGATTTCAATAATGTTCATAGTTCTTCTAACCATTCGTCACCTTCGGATTTGTTCCGGAGGTCTGTTGCTGCAAATATAATAATAATTTATTGAATTGCAACAAATAATTCTAAAAATTCAACAATTTTACAACCACCTCCACCAAAAGCTCCGCGGGAGTGGCTTCGCCGCCTCCGCCGCCTTTGCCCTTGTAGTCATACTCTGCAAGGAGGGAGATGGCCTTCTGGGCCCTGGGGAGGGGGTAGTTGCGGGCGGCGGCATCGTACTCCTTCATGAAGTACGGGTTCAAGCCAAGGGCCTTTGCCACGTCCCCCTGGGAAACGCCTCCTTTCTGCAGCAGCGCGTGGTATTTGAGGATGCGGTAAAAGTGGGTGTACAGCGGGGCCACGGCCATGGGAAGGGCAAAACGCGGGGTCTCCCCTATCCTGGCCGCTATCTTGAGCGCGCCGGGGGCATCCCTGAAACTAAGGCACTTTGTGAGCTCGAATATGCTGTACTGGCGGCTGAAGCCTATGTTCTTTTCAACATCGGCCACGCCTATCTCTACGGTGCCTTCCGGGAGGTTCTTGCGGAGTTTCTCCGTCTCAACGGCTATTTTGCCAAGGTCCGCGCCCGTGCATTCCGCCATTAGCGCAGCGGCCTCCGGGTGTATCCTGAGGCCATTTTCTTCATAGTACGATGCTATCCAGCGCGGGACCTCGTAGTCCCTGAGGGGAACGGATTCCACCACAACGCCGGTCTTGAGGACGGCCTTGTAAAGAGCGCGGCGCTTATCGGCCGATGCCCCGTGCATGAGGATTACCAGCACGGTGCTGTCCAGGGGCTGCTCGCAGTAGACTGCAAGCTCCTCCAGGGATTTCATCTGCTGGGCTTCCTTCACCACCACCAGCTGGCGCTCCGCCATCATGGGGAAACGCCGCGCCGCTGTGATGATCTGTTCCGCGTTCACGTCGGATCCGTAGCAGACGGTTTCGTTGAAGTCCTTCACGCTTTCGTCTATGCAGTTCTCGAGAATGGCGTCGCACAGCAGCCTGGGATAGTACGGCTCGTCGCCCATAAGCAGGTAAACGGGCTTGAAAACGCCCGCCTTGACATCGCTGATCAGTGTTTTGCACAGTTGTGCAGCACTTATGCCTGCCTGTTTTGCCATACCTTACAAATATAGTAAGAAATGCTTATATTTGTGAGTTAAAAAAGGAAAATTATGCCAATTATCGAATGCAGGGAAGTCTGCAAAAATTTCGGTGAGAAAGTGGCGCTGGACCACGTGAGCCTGAGCATTCCGGAAGGAAAGATTTTCGGGCTTCTGGGGCCTAACGGAGCGGGCAAGACCACTCTTATCCGCATCATCAACCGCATCACCATCCCCAGTTCAGGGGAAGTGTTTTTCAAAGACAGGCCCATCACCCAGGCCGATGTGGAAAAGATCGGCTATATGCCGGAGGAACGCGGTCTGTACCGCAAGATGAAGGTGGGCGAACAGGCCCTCTACCTTGCCCAGCTCAAGGGGATG
>JAEEGF011761912.1_pt1 | contig 28120 bp, 27 predicted proteins | sample 9134171 | NCBI WGS metagenome assembly JAEEGF01 (sample SAMN16246542, study PRJNA631951) | gut metagenome | biome: gut microbiome; feature: rumen; material: AP-attached | host: Bos | place: Iran: Karaj | collected 2018-10 | reverse complement strand
TCGCCGGGGACGGTGTTCTTGTTGACCGTGATGTGGACTTCGTCCAGACGGTTCTGCAGCGCCTTGCCGGAAACGTCGAGACCGATGAGGTCGAGCAGCATGAGATGGTTGTCCGTGCCGCCGGAAACGATCTTGAGACCCTCCTCCATGAGCGCCTTTGCAAGCGCTTTCGCGTTCAGAACGACCTGATGCTGATACGCCTTGAACTCGGGCTTCAGCGCCTCCTGCAGCGCAACCGCCTTGCCCGCGATAACATGCATCAGCGGACCGCCCTGGATGCCCGGGAAGATCGCCTTGTTGAAGTTGAACTTGTCCGCCGCTTCCTGGTTCGCGAGGATCAGACCGCCGCGCGGTCCGCGCAGGGTCTTGTGCGTGGTGGTGGTGACCACGTCCGCATACGGGAAGGGAGACGGATGCTCGCCCGCCGCCACGAGGCCCGCGATGTGCGCCATGTCGACCATCAGAACCGCGCCGACCTCGTCGCAGATCTCACGGAACTTCGGGAAATCGATCGTGCGGCAGTACGCGCTTGCGCCCGCGACGATCAGTTTCGGACGGAACTCCAGCGCCTTCTTATGAACGTCCTCGTAATCGATGACGCCGTTTGCGTCCACGCCGTAGGAAACGCAGTTGAAATATTTGCCGGACATATTGACCGGGCTGCCGTGGGTAAGGTGACCGCCGTTAGAAAGGTCCATGCCCATGAACGTGTCGCCCGGGTTCAGCACCGCAAAGAACACCGCCATGTTCGCCTGTGCGCCGGAATGCGGCTGCACGTTTGCGTAATCGCAGCCGAACAGCTTCTTCGCGCGCTCGATCGCGAGATTCTCCACGACGTCCACGAACTGGCAGCCGCCGTAGTAGCGCTTGCCGGGATAGCCCTCTGCGTACTTGTTGGTCAGCACGCTGCCCATCGCCATCAGCACCGCTTCGCTGACGATGTTTTCGGATGCGATCAGCTCCAGATTGCCGCGCTGGCGGTTGAGCTCGTCCTGCATTGCCGCGCCGATCTCCGGATCGTACGCAATAAGCTGTTTCAATGCTTCGTTTACCATGTGATTCCCTCCTGTAATGGTTTGTTTATGATGCTTTCAGGGCGCAAAACGCGCCTTTTCCACTATGTTAAATGTAGCGCGAACGCGCCGCCGTGTCAATACTTTCCGGGGGTATATTATCTTCGGTGCGCGTCGAAGATGCGGAACGCTTTTCGGAGGATTTCCGCGTGGTCGAACGCAAGCGAAACGCCCTCCGGAAGCCGGATTCCGTCCTCCGTCCGCTCAACGGAAACCCACACCGCATCCGCCGCGTCGTCGCCTGCTTTGACACGAACCATACTGCGGTCGACCGGCAGCAGAAACGCATCGGAAACCACCCAGCCGCGCGGATCGCGGCCGGGCTTCGAAAAGAGCCCGATTTCAAAAAGGTCCTCCGGCGACGCCCAGACGTTCGTTTCCTCCCGCAGCTCCCGGACCGCCGCATCCGGCGCGCTTTCATCCGGATTCACAAACCCGCCCGGCAGCGCCAGGTATCCGAGGTACGGGTGTCCGCCGCGCCGGACGAGCAGCACGTCCTTCCCCTCCGACAGCAGCACGACGTCCGCCGCCAGAGACGGCGCGGGGTACCGTTTTTTCCGGTATTGTGCAAGATATTCCGATTCCGTCAATCCGTTTCGATCGCGCAGTTCCATACCGTTCCTCCCGTAAGTCCCGATCGATTTATTATACTACCGATCGCGTTTCGCGTCCACCGGTTTTTTGCCGCCGTGCGCGTTGACGGCTCCGCCGGCAGATGGTATAATCGGAATATCGAAACACAGACAGGAACCCGACAGATGAAAGAACCGTTTGCATTGCAGAACGCGGCGATCGCGCCGCAGGATACGGCGGCAATGTCCCGCGCGAAGGCGCATTGGGACGGGATCGCAAAGCCCCTGGACGGGCTCGGAAAACTGGAAACCGCGCTCGTTCGCATCGCGGGGCTTACGGGCAGCGAAGCGATCCGGCTCGATCGCCGTACCGTGCTGGTGCTGTGCGCGGACAACGGCGTCGTCAAAGAGGGCGTCACGCAGACCGACGCGTCCGTGACCGCCGTGATGGCGCGGCGCATTTTCGAACACCGTTCCTCCGTCTGTCTGATGGCGAAAACCGCGCGCGCGGACGTGATCCCGGTCGATCTCGGCATGCTGACGCGCGTCGAGGGCGTGCGCGATCTGCACGTCGGAAACGGCACGGTAAACATGGCGGAAGGTCCCGCCATGACCGCTGCACAGGCAATGCAGGCGATCGAAAACGGCATCCTGCTCGCAAAGGAGCGCAGGGAAGCGGGCGACGACCTCCTCGTCACCGGCGAAATGGGCATCGGAAACACGACGACGTCCGCCGCGATCGCTTCGGTGCTTCTGAACCTTCCCGTCGAAACCGTCGCCGGGCGCGGCGCGGGGCTTTCGGACGCGGGACTCTTGCGCAAGCATGAAGCGATCCGCCGCGCGATCGCGGTAAACCGTCCCGATCCGAACGATGCGTTCGATGTGCTTTGTAAGCTCGGCGGGTTCGATCTTGCGGGGCTTGTCGGGGTGTATATCGGCGCGGCGATGCATCGGATCCCGGTTCTGATCGACGGTCTGCCCAGCTCCGCTGCGGCGCTGGTCGCGGCGCGGCTCGTGCCGAACGCAAAGACCGCGATGCTCGCAAGCCATTGTTCGAAGGAGCCGGTCGCGCAGGCGATCCTCGATGCGCTCGGGCTCGACGCGATCCTGTACGCCGACATGAAGCTTGGCGAGGGCACCGGGGCGGTGTGCATGCTGCCGCTTCTGGATATGGCGCTTTCGGTGTATAACGGTTCGGTTTCGTTCGCGGAAACCGGCATCGAGCCGTATGTGCCGCAGGGAGGGAGCAGCCGATGATGATCCTTCTGATCGGCGGATCCGGCTGCGGAAAAAGCACGTATGCGGAATCGCTGTGCGAAAAGAACCCGCTGCCGCGCTGGTATCTTGCCGCCATGCAGCCGTACGGTCCGGAGGCGGACGCGCGGATCAAGCGTCACCGTGCGCTGCGGCAGGACAAGGGGTTTACCACGATCGAACGGTATACGGATTACGCCTCGCTCGTTCTTCCCGCGCGCGGCACGGCGCTTTTGGAATGCATTGCGAATCTTACGGCAAACGAAATGTTTGCGGCCGACGGCTCCGTGTCCGACCCGGTCGACCGCGTGCTGAACGGCGTCGACGCGCTGAACCGGCAATGTGAGTTCCTGGTCGTCGTCACCAACGACGTGGGCAGCGACGGCATTTCCTACGGGGCGTCCACCGCGGCGTATATCGAGGCGCTCGGACGCATCAACGCGGCGCTTGCGGCGCGCGCGGACACGGTGCTGGAACTGGTCGCGGGGATACCGATTTTACTGAAAGGAGAACTGCCGGAATGAAATCGCTTTGGACGGCGGTCGTCGCCGCGTTTTCCACGTTCTCGGTGTTCCCGACGCCGCGGATCGAATGGGGCGAATTCTCTCTCAAAAACGTGCTTGCCGCGCTGCCGCTGGTCGGCGCCGCGATCGGCGGATTCCTGTGTCTGTATTTCTGGCTTTCCGGGCTTTTGGAGCTTCCCGCGATCCTGTCCGCGGTCGTGTTCACGATCCTGCCGGTCGCGCTGTCCGGCGGCATCCATATGGACGGCTTTGCGGACACGGTCGACGCGCTTTCGAGCCATGCCGAACCCGAAAAGAAGCGCGCGATCCTCAAAGATCCGCATTGCGGCGCGTTCGCCGTGATCGGCGTCGGCTGTTATCTGCTTTCATACTTCGGACTCTGCGCGGCGCTGCCGCTTGACTGGAAAACGGTCGGGCTTCTCTGCATCACGCACGTGCTCTCCCGCGCGGTCGGCGCGCTTCTGAGCTTGCTGCCCTCCGGTTCCGAAACGGGCATGCAGCGCGCGTTCCGCGATTCCGCGTCGAAGGGCTCGGTGTGGATCCTGATCGCATGGACCGTGCTTGCGCTCGGCGGCGCGGCGGTGCTTTCGCCTTTGGCGGCAGGCGGCATGCTGCTTGCGGGCGCGGCGGTGTTCCTTTGGGTCAGGCATACGGCGAACAAACAGTTCGGCGGCATGTCGGGCGATCTTGCAGGCGCGGGCGTCACGCTTTCCGCGATCGCAATGCTTTTGATGCTCGTACTGACGGAAAGGGCGGTGTCGTTATGGTTCTGATTCTCGGCGGCTTCGGCGCGGGCAAGCGCGCCTACGTGCAATCGCTCGGTTACTCGGACGCGGATATGAGCGCGGACGTCCGTTCGGACGCGCCGGTGCTCGTCGGTCTCGAAGAGATCGTGCGGAACGATCCCGAAAGTGCGAAAACGCTGCTCCCCCGCCTGCTTGAAAAGAAATTCGTGCTCTGCTGCGAGGTCGGCAGCGGCGTGATCCCGATGGACGCGGCGGATCGCGCATACCGCGAGGCGACCGGACGGCTCTGCTGCGCGCTTGCGAAGGAAGCGACGGCGGTCGTACGCGTCGTCGCTGGGATTCCCGTTGCGATCAAAGGAGAACTGCCATGCATGTGAGATTGATCCGTCACGGCATAACGGCGGGAAACGCCGCGCGCCGCTACGTCGGCGCCACCGACGAACCGCTGAGCCCCGAGGGGCGCGCGCAGGCGGAGCAGAAGGAAAAGGACTTTTCGCCGGAGCGGATCTATGTTTCGCCGCTGAAACGCGCGCGGGAAACCGCGGCGATCCTGTTTCCGAACGCGGAGCAGGTGCCGGTTTACGACCTTCGGGAAATGGATTTCGGCGTGTTTGAGGGACGCACCGCCGACGAGATGGCGGACGATCCCGTCTATCGCGCGTGGGTGGACGACCTTTGCCGCGGAACGTGTCCCGGCGGCGAATCACAGGCGGATTTTCACCGCCGCACCGTCGCCGCGTTCTCGGACGTGATGCGAAAAACCGCGGGCGATACGACGTTTGTGGTCCACGGCGGGGTCATCATGTCGATCCTCTGGCAGCTCGCCGAGCCGAAGCAGGATTTCTACGACTGGTTTGCGCCGAACCTCGGCGGATATGAAGCGGACTGCGTCGAAAAAGACGGCGCGTTCGTGCTTTTGAACGTCCGCCCGATTTGAAACCGCATGAAAAAAGGACTGCCGGCAGGCAGTCCTTTTTGATGCTGATTTTATCCTTCTTTTTTCGACATGAAGAAGGAGACGACGAAGCCCGCGGCAAGGCACAGGACGGCGACGGGGATGAACCACCATTGCGCGACGCTTGCGCCGAACGCCGGACCGAAGCACTTGGCTTTCAAAAAGATCGCATAGGGCGACGCGAGCATCAGCGCAAGGATGCCGTAATAGGTGGGCGTCGGATGTTTGTCCAGGAGCCAGCGGATCGCCTTCGACACGAGCAGCAGTCCGAGGATGATGCCGATGCCGAACGGCAGAAGCACCAGGATATGCTTGCCCATCTGCGCGAAGTTCAGCGTCAGAAGGCAGACCACAAAGCTCTTCAGATGCGTCATGACGCTGTAATAGTAGCCGAGCACGAGCATGACCATCGAGCCGGAGATGCCCGGCACGATCATCGTGCCAGCCGCGATAAAGCCGAGCAGCAGCGCCAGCAGCGCGCTTACAAAGCCGTTGTTCAGCGCGTCGACGGCGCGGTAGACGGACGTATGCAGCGTTTCGCCGCTGTTTCTTGCGGTCAGCGTCAGACGACCGTCGCTTTCGATCGCGAGGTCGAAAACGTCCTCGCCGTCGAGCGTATAAAAGACCTTCTTGTCGAGACTGCTGCGGAGCTTATAGCCGTCCTCCGGCTTGCCGAATGTGCCGCCCGCGCTCTTGATCTCCCAGACGCTGTAATCCGGATCGCCGTTCTGCACGACGAGCTCGAACTGCTGTTCGTCCTGCAGAACGATGCGTTCGCCGACGGACAGGGTGTCGGTCTCGTTCAGGATGCGGAACGTTTCGCTCGTGTTGTCGTTCAGGTACGGCAGCAGCACCATCAGCGCGATCATGACGAGCGCGACGAGGATGTAGCCGAACCTGACCTTGTGTCCCCTGATCTTTTTGAACAGCATCGGAAGCGACCCCAGGATCAGCCCCGAGAACAGCAGGATCGTAAAGAACTCAAAGTTTGAGAGGAGCCATGTGACGACGAACGACAGCACGACGACGCCCAGCACGATGCCGATCGCGTACGGGATCAGCTTTTTGATCGCGGCGCGGCGGCGGGTTTTGTCCTTCGAGGTGATGGAAACGGCATCCTCATAGACACCGATGGTGAGAAGCATCGAACCGCCGGACACGCCGGGGATGACGATGGCGAGACCGACCAGCGTGCCCTTGAGCACGGCGACGATCCAGTTGATGATTTTCTTTGTCGTATTCATGTTCCCATTGTACGGCGGGACGCGCGTTTCGTCAACCGCGTGCCGCGATTTCTTACAGCTTTTTCACAAACGGCGGCGCGCATCCGTCACGATTTGTTTTTGAAATTGCCGTATTTTTGACAAACCGGTTTCACAATCGGCGGATATACTGTGCTGTGAAAAGAAAAATCGGAGGTTTTTTATGGAATATGAACAACCGAAACGCGCAAAACGCGGCGTCGGCGTGTCGGTACTGATCGCCTGTACGGCGATGGCGGTGGTGATCGGACTGTTTGCGGGCGTGATCCTGATGAACAGCACGATGCAGAACAACCGCTCGCAGGCGGCGGAGCTTCCCGCGGCGACGGCGGTCCCGCAGGCGGTCGAAGTGCAGCAGACCGAGGCGCCCGCCCAGACGGCGGAGCCGGAGCAGACCTACACGGTTTCCCCCTCGACGAGCTTCGTCAACGAAGGACCGTACACCCGCGCGCAGGTCGTGGAGCTTTGCGCGCCGAGCGTCGTCGGCATCGACGGCATCTTTGAAACGACCGTCTCCTACTGGGGACGGACGCAGACCTATGAGCAGCCGGGCAGCGGCAGCGGCGTGATCATCACCGCGGACGGCTATATCGCCACCTGCGCGCACGTCGTGGACGGTGCGAAAAAGCTGACCGTCACGCTGAACGACGACACCTCCTATGAAGCGACGCTGATCGGCACGGACAAGCGCAACGACCTTGCGATCATCAAGATCGACGCGACCGGGCTGACCCCCGCCGCCCTCGGCGACAGCGATATGCTGACCGTCGGCGAGGACGTGATCGCGATCGGAAACCCGCTGGGCGAACTGCGCGGCACGGCGACCGGCGGCATGATTTCGGCGGTCAAGCGCAACATTACGGTCGAAGGCACGGAAATGGAGCTTGTGCAGACGGACGCCGCCATCAGCCCGGGCAATTCGGGCGGCGGGCTCTTTAACGCGTCGGGACGGCTCATCGGCATCGTCAACGCCAAGGTCTCCGATTCGAGCGCCGAAGGACTCGGTTTTGCGATCCCCGTCAACAGCGTGGTCAAGGAGATCAATGACCTCCTGAATTACGGCTACGTGACCGGACGCGCGTCGCTCGGCGTGCACACGCAGAACGTAACGCTGACGAACGGCTACGGCTTCTTCTCCTACGGCGGAACGCGCTGCGTGCAGATCACGGATGTGCTCGCCGGCAGCGCCGCGGAGCAGGCGGGACTTAAAGCGGGCGATCTGATCCTGGAGGTCGGCGGCAAAGAGGTGAGCTCGAACGCGGACCTTTCCGACATCATCGCGGGTTACAACGCCGGCGAGTACGCGGACTTCCTGATCCGCCGCGACGGCGAACGCATGACGGTGCGCGTGACGTTCGGCGAGTACGTGCCGGCCGAACCGTAACGGAAGAATCCTGTCTCAAAAAGAGCCGCAAAGGCTCTTTTTTTCGTGCCCCGCTCTTGCATTGGCGGAAACGCGGTGATAAAATATATTATTATTGAAACCGGACGAAAGACCGAGTCCATAAGGAGGAGTCCCCATGAAGCGGAAACTGTTTGCCGTTCTGCTTGCGCTGATCCTGGTCGTGAGTTTGCTCCCGATCGGCGCTGCAAGCGCGATGGAGATTTTTGTGAAGCTGAACATCCAGACCGGTGATAAAACCATCACGCTGGAGGTTGAGCCGAGCGATTCCATCGACGCTGTCAAAGCCAAGATTCAGGACAAAGAGGGAATCCCGCCCGATCGGCAGCGGCTGTATTTTGGCGGAAAACAGCTTGAGGACGGTCACACGCTTGCGGACTACAACATCCAGAAGGAATCGACGATCTGGCTGCTGCCGATCGGCGGCGGCGAGACCTATGCGCTCGATTCGGTGCAGGGCGGCGCGATCCTGCACTGCTTCAACTGGTCGTACAACGAGATCCGCACGCATCTGCCCGAGATCGCGGCGGCGGGCTATACCGCCGTGCAGACCTCGCCGGTGCAGGAACCGAAGGACTATAAGTATCAGGGCACCGTTTATACGACGACCAGCGGCGAATGGTGGAAGCTGTATCAGCCGCTCGGTCTTCGGATCGCGCCGACGGACGACAACGGCGAAGCGACCTCCTGGCTCGGCACAAAGGACGAGCTTACCCTTCTCTGCACCGCGGCGGACGATTACGGCATCAAGGTCATCGTCGATATCGTTTCGAACCATCTCGCAAACTTCAATCAAAGCGGCGGTACGTACGCAAACCTGAGTCCCTACGTCGACGACGAGATGAAGGTCGAAGCATATTACCACAACGAACCGGACGAAATCGATTACCGCGACAACAGCAACCGCTACAACATCACGCAGCGGCACATGGGACAGCCGGACCTGAACACCGGACATGCGGACGTGCAGGCGAAGGTTTTGCGGCTGTTGAAGGAGTGCGTCGACTGCGGCGTCGACGGGTTCCGCTTTGACGCGGCGAAGCATATCGAGCTTCCGACCGACACCGCCTATAACTGCGCGAGCGATTACTGGCCTGTCGTGCTGAACGGCGTGCGGGATTACGCGGATCATGAGCTGTTCATCTACGGCGAGGTGCTCGGCGAAGTGGGTACGGACGTTCACAACTATACGCAGTATATGGGACTGACCGACAGCGACACCGGCAACAACGCGCGCGCCGCCGCCGCTGACCAGAACGCCGGCGCACTTGCGATCGGGACCTACGCAAAGGGCGACACGCCGAGTGATTACGTGCTTTGGGCGGAATCGCACGACAACTACATGAACGATCACACGGATCTGCTTTCGGACGACGTCATTGTAAAGACCTGGGCGATCGTCGGCGCAAGAGCCGATTCCACCTCCCTGTTCCTCGCGCGGCCGAACGACACGATGGGACTGGCAAGCTCGGATACAAGCTGGAAATCCACGGAGGTCGCCGAGGTCAACAAGTTCAAGAATCATTTTAACGGCACGACCGAATATCTCTCCTTCGATCAAAGCGCGAAGATCACCTATATCGAGCGCGGCACGAACGGTGCGGTCATCAGCTGCCTCGGCGATACGCGCAGCGTGGACCTGCCCGTGTATCGCATGAAAGACGGCACATATACGGATCAGGTCACGGGCAGCACCTTTACGGTCCTGAACAGCCGGATCACCGGTACGGTTGGAAGCGCAGGCGTCGCGGTGCTCTACAACGTGAACGAAGCTGCGACGGACGGCATCGACGTATCGCCGCTGTACCTTGTGCCGACCTCGCTCTGGGACAAGGACGGCGCATGGTTTGCGATGTATCTCTTCAACCACGAAGGACAGACGGCATGGGTGCGCATGACTGCGGTCGGCGACGGATCGTACTCCGCAGAAGTCCCCGAAGGCGTGTGGAGCAACGTGATCTTCTGCCGTATGCGCGACACCGCGACGGAACCCGGCTGGGAAAGCGGCAAAGTGTGGAACCAGACGGCGGATCTCGTTCCTCCTCCCGGCTCCGATACCTATACGATCACGGGACAGAACGACAGCGGAAAATATGACGGCACCTGGAGCAGACAGGGCGCGGCGGGATATTATCTTGTCGGCAATATGACGGGCTGGGCGCCCTCCGCCGCGTATCAGCTTGCAAAGGTCGAGGGTTCGTCGCCGGTCGAGTATCAGATCACCGTCGATCTTACGACGACGAGTCAGTTCAAGATCGCGTATTCCGAAAACGGCACTTCGATCAACGACGCCGACTGGTTCCCCACCGGCATGGGCAACAACTTCGGCGAAAACGGCGAGATCACCGCGGACGGCACATATCTGGTGCGGTTCCGTCCGAATCAGGACGGCGGCGACGACTGGTTCTATAACTGCATTCTTGTGGGCTCGGCACATACGGTGCGCTTCTCCGTGCCTGCCGGCGTCTCGGCGCCCGAAACGGTGACCTGCCCGACAGGCGAATCGATCACGCTGCCCGATGCGGGCGCACCCGAAGGATACGTCTTTGTCGGCTGGGTGACGGAGGATTATGACAACGTCGATGAACTGCCCGATGCGCTTTCCGGCAGCTATACGCCGACCGTGAATATCACGCTGAAGGCATTGTATTCCCGTACCGAGAGCTTTGCGGCAGGCGGCGCGCTTGTGACCGCCGCGCCCGACGACTGGAGCGGAAGTTACGTCATTACCTACGGAAAGACCGATACGCTGTACGCGCTGAAGGGTCTTGCCGGAACCAGGAAATACGAGTCCGTATCGGCGGGCGGCGCGGTCGCGTTTGCCGACACCGGCATGACGCTGGACGGCGAAGTGCTGACCGGCGCAGCCGACGCTTACGTCTTTACGATCGAAGCGAAGGACGGCAAGTTCACGATCTGCAACGCGGAGACCGGCACGTATCTTGCAAGCCGCGGCGGATATCTCATGAGCTACAAGACCGACGCCGCGAGCTACGATCGGTGGTCGCTTGCCGTGAACGGCACGGCTGCGGAAGCGACGAACGGCGCTTCGAGAACGATCCCGTATCTCGCGTTCTCCGCAAAGGGCTATTTCATGGTCGGCCGTACGGCGGACCCGGAGATCTGCTTCTGGAAGCTGGCGGAAGCGCACGAGGCCACGACCTACACCACGATCATCCATTAAACGCACATCGACACAGAGGCGAAGCAAAACGCTTCGCCTCTTTTTTTGTGCCCGAAATCGGACAAAAGTCCGGGAAAACCGTCCGAAGTTCCCGTGGTATGCTGTTTTCAACGAAAGGCAGGGAGGCAAACATGAGCCGAAGAACGGAACAACTGAACGGCGCGATCGGGGCGTATTTTGCGGCCTGCGACGCAACGCGCGAGCGTCACGAGCTGAAAAACGGAGGCATCGAAGAGAGACAGATCCCCTACACCCTGTTCGGTCTCGCGAGGGCCGTGCGCCTGACGCCGGAGGAAGTCCTTGCGGCGTTTCACACGGACCGGCGTTCCAAAGAGAACGCGATCCTTCGCGACGCCGTTCTGAAGGTCGCCGCCTACACGCTCGAGCGGACGCTGCTCGGCGAGCTGAACTATCAATCCGCGCTGGAAGCGCTGCGTGCGATGGGGCTCAATCAAGCGGCGGAACAGGCGGACGGCGTTCTGGAGATTGTTCTGGACGGCGCTGCGGAGAGGTATTCGAAATGATCCTGCATCTTCCGGGTACGCCGAACCCGAAGCAGGAACGCTTCTTCCTCGCAACCGCGCGGCACATTGCCTACGGCGGCGCGCGCGGCGGCGGCAAGTCGTGGGCGATGCGCCGGAAGTTCGTGCTCCTTGCCTTTCGTTATGCGGGACTCCGCCTTTTGCTGCTGCGCCGGACGCTGCCGGAGCTGAACGAAAACCATGTGCTGCCGCTGCAGAAGGAGCTCACCGGCGCGGCGACCTATCTGGCGACGCAGCGCGCGTTCCTCTTTCCGAACGGCAGCCGCATCAAGCTCGGCTACTGCGACCGCGAAGCGGACGTGTTCCAGTATCAGGGACAGGAATACGACGTGATCGGGCTCGAGGAGGCGACGCATTTTACCGAGACGCAGATGCAGTTTCTGACGACCTGCAACCGCTCGGTGCGCACCGACTTCTCGCCGCGCATGTACTACACCTGCAACCCCGGCGGCGTGGGACACGCATGGGTCAAGCGGCTGTTCATCGACCGCGATTACCGCAACTGCGAGCGCGCGGAGGATTATGTGTTCATTCCGGCGCGCGTCACCGACAACCCCGTACTGCTTGAAACGAACCCGCAGTACCTTGAAACGCTCGAAAACCTGCCGGAACACCTCAAAAAAGCATACCTTGACGGCAACTGGGACGTCCTTGAGGGACAGTTCTTTCCGGAATTCGACCGCAGCGTGCACGTCGTGCGCCCGACGAGACTCCCGATGGAGTGGAAGCGCTTTCGCGCAATGGATTGGGGCTATAACGATCCGTGCTGCGTGCTGTGGTTTGCCGTTGCGCCGGAGGGGAAGCTTTATGTGTATCGCGAGCTGTATCTGCGGAAGACGCTTTCGAGCGAGATCGCAAGGCGAGTGAAGCAGCTTTCGGAGGGCGAGCGCATCGCCTATACGACGGCGTCGCCGGACGCGTGGCAGCAGCGCGGGCTGAAGGGTCTCGAGGGCGAAAGCATTGCGGAGGTGTTCTCGCACAACGGCGTGCCCCTGCTCCCCGCGGACAACGCCCGCATCCCGGGCTGGCAGCGCGTTCGCGAAGCGCTGGCAAAGCAGCCCGACGGCGCGCCTGAGCTCTTCATCTTCGAGACATGCCGCAATCTGATCCGCACGCTGCCGCAGCTGACCTTTGACACGCGCGACGCCGAAGATGTGTCGGACGCCTGCGAGGATCACGCGCCGGAAGCGCTGCGCTACGGGCTGATGAGCCGCCCGCGTCCCGCGCCGGAGGAGAAGCGGAAGCGCCCGTACCGCTATGACCCGCTTGCAGGCACGCCGCAGTTCTCCCCCGGTTTCTACGGACTATAAAACAAGAATGGAAGGAAATGCAAATGAAACCAAGACAATCCGAAACCAAACGGCGGTTGGCCGAAGAAGCCATGTCGCTGTTCCGCGAGTTTCGCAGCGCCTATGTGAACGAGTGGCGGCGGCAGGAACACAATGAGCGGATGTATCGCGGGGAGCACTGGTACGACGTGCCCGTGACCGATCCGAACGAGCCGCGCCCGGTGACGCCGATTCTGCAGTCCACGATCGAAAACGTGTCCGCGGACCTGGCGGATCAGACGCCGGAAGCGGTCATCACGCCCGAAAGCGCCGCCGACGCCTACCCCGCACAGGTCATCGACGCCGTGATCCGCAGAAACCACGACGCCGCGGCGTACCCCGTGGAATACCGCCGCATGATCCACGATCTGCTGGTCGGCGGATACTGCGTGCAGGAAGTCGGCTACGACAGCACCGAAAACGGAGGCCTCGGCGGCGCGTTTATCCGCCGCGTCGACATCCGCAGCATCCTCATCGATCCGCTCGTCACCGATCTCCAGGACGGGCGCGCCGTGTTCAAGCTGGCGCTGCGTCCGAAGACGTGGATCGAAACACACTATCCCGACCTGGGTCCGCTCGTCGGATCCCGTCCCCTTGACACGGCGGAGCTGATCACCGACGAGATCCTCTCGCCGGACCCGAAAAACGCCTGCCTGCTGATCGAATACTGGCGGCGCGAATATGACGCGGAGGAAGACCGGTATCGCGTGCACATGGCGCTCATCTGCAACGGCATCGTGCTCGAAGACAGCCGCGACGTCAAGCCCGAGGGCTATTTTGCACACGGTCGGTACCCGTTCGTACTGACGACGCTCTACCCGCGAAAGGGAAGCGCCCTGGGCTTCGGCATCATCGACCTGTTCGGCACGCAGCAGCTGTATGCGGATAAGCTCGACCAGCTTGTGCTGAAAAACGCGTTCCTGGCGTCGCGCAACAAGCTGCTGGTCACCGACGCATCCGGCTTCGATCCGGACGACCTTCGCGACTGGTCGAAGGACGTGCACACCGGCGAAAACCTGAACGGCGTGACGTGGATGACCACCGCGCCGCTGCCGAACTACCTGCTCTCCTATATTCAGTCGATCCGCGAAGGCATCAAGGAGGAGAGCGGCGCAAACGATTCCTCGCGCGGCGCGGCGCCCGGCGGCGTGACCGCGGCGCGTGCGATCGAGGCGCTGCAGGAGATGAGCACGAAGCGCGCGCGAATGGCGACCGATCAGCTGCACGAAGCGTTCCGCGAGGCGGTTCGGCTCGAGATCGAAACGGAACGCGAATTCAACTGCTACCTGCGCCCGGTGACGATCACCGTGGACGGAGAGCCCAAAGAGGTATTCTTCGACAGCGACGTGCTGAGCAAGGATGCCCCGGGCGGCGTGCGCCTGCCGGTCGAGTTTCTGATCTCGATCAAGGCGGTCCGCCGCAACCGCTTCGCCGGCGCCGCGCAGAACGAGCTGATCATGAATCTGCTGTCGCTCGGCGCGCTCACCAAGGAGCAGGCGGTCTCCCTCATGGTCTTTGAGGGAAAGGAACAGGTACTGAAACAGATGCGGGAAGCGGCGGTCGAAGCCGAACCGCTGTTCCCCGAACGAACGAAAAAGAAGAACCGGAGGTAAACTATGATCTTCAAAAAGAAAGAAACGCCCGTCGAAAACGAGCCGGTTGAAGCCGAAGCGGAGAATCCGTTTGTCGAGGCCGCCGAAGCGCTCGTGGAGATGGAACAGAACGGCGAGCTGCCCGAGAACTTTGATCTTTCGGAAGCGACGCAGGACCGTGCGTTTGCGGAGCTTCTCAGCGAGTTTGAGCCGAAGGCCGCCGTACGCATCTACGTTGCGGAAAAGCGTGCCGAAGACGCCGAGAAAAACGTGAAAACGCGTATGAGCGAACAGGCAAGAAGCCGCAGCGCGCTGCCGAAATCCCAGCGCAGCGACCGCGCGGTCGCGCCCGCGCCGGACTATATGTCCATGTCGAAGGAAGCGTTCTCGGCGCTTGAAAAGCAGTACAGAAACGCCGCGCACAACGGCAAACGAGTTCACATTTAACAGGAGGAACCTATGGCTATCAATACCACTCTGAACACCACCGAAACCACGTATTTCAACAAACAGTTCTATGACAAGAAGCTTCTGGAGACCGCAAAGACGCGCCTCGTTCACGCAAGCTTCGGTCAGAAGCGCAGCATTCCGCGGCACGGCGGCAAGCGTGTGGAGTTCCGCAAATACGATCTCTTCACGCCCGACGTCGAATCCCTGACCCTGCAGGAAGGCGTTACCCCCGACGGGCAGTCGCTGACGCAGTCCAACGTCGAAGCGGAGGTCAGTCAGTACGGCGCCTACGTCGAGGTGAGCGATCTTCTGGACCTCACCGCGTACGACGAGGTACTCGCGGATTCCGCGGAGCTTCTGGGCGAGCAGCTCGGTACCGTAATCGAATGGGTCACCCGCGACGCGATGTGCGCGACGACCAACGTACAGTATGCAAATGACGCCGAATACCGCAGCGCGCTGGACGGCGACGACGTGCTTACTGTAAACGAGATCCGCAAAGCGGTCCGCACGCTGAAAAAGAACAAGGCGCGCATGTTCACCGCCGCCGAAGACGGTTCCGTGCGCCGCCCGCACTATGTGTGCATCTGCTCGCCGGACGCGACCTACGATCTGCAGAACGATCCGCTCTGGCAGGACGTCAGTAAGTACAGCAACGCGGAACAGATCTATTCCGGCGAGATCGGTCGTCTGTTCGGCGTCGTGTTCGTCGAATCGACCGAGGCGAAGGTCTATCATCAGACCATCTGGCAGGTCATCCGCCACACCGCCTCCTCCGCGACGCACGACATTCCGCTGCGCGGCGAGCTGACCGAGGAACAGATCCGCTATCTGTCGGAGCCCGGCAATCCGATCTGCCTCGGCGAACAGGAGCTGACGATCCAGTCGTTTAACCGTGACACCAGTATCCTGACCGTCGAGGAGAGCATCACCTATGTCATGGGTACGCCGCTCTATACGGACGATGCCGGCGCGTTCACGGAGGATTACCGTCAGTACGACGTTCACGCGACGCTGGTCTTCGGCGCGGATGCGTACGGCGTCATCGACATCGACGGCTCCGGCACGATGGAAACCATCATCAAGCCGCACGGCAGCGAAGGCAGCGGCGATCCGCTGAACCAGCGCGCGACCGTCGGCGCAAAGGTTGCCGCATACGCCGCAACGGTGCTGAACCCGCTTTGGATCGTGCGCATCGAGCACACGGTTTCGAAGTAAGAACCGATTCCGGGGGAGGAATGCCTCCCCCGGGCAAAAGAAAGGAGCTAACCCGATGAATACAAAGGAAAAAACCGAATCCAGGACCGCAAAGTCCGAAGAGCTCGTAACCGTCTATCTTCCCTCCGACGGAAAGGGCGCATATCTCGAGGGCGCGCTGAACGGCGTGAATTTCCGGATCCCGACCGATCAGCTCGTGACCGTCCCCCGCCGCATCATGCGCGTGATTGCCGAAAGCCGCAAGGAACTGCTTGCAGGCAGCCGCGCGACGGAAGCATATTCCGCAGTCGGCGGCAGAAAGCTCGGGTGATCGCCGTGACCGTCCGCGAACTCATTGAAAGCGCGCTCGGCGAGCTGGATCATCCGGACGATTGCGCCGCGCTGCCGCTCTGGCAGGAGAAGCTTCTGCGATTTGCAAACGAAGCCGTGGTCGACCTGTACGAAACCTTCCGTCCGTGGCGGCGCGATCCGCTGCCGCTCCAACGGGGCGTGCTCGACCTGACCGCGCTGCCGTATTCGGTCGGAAAGGTGCTCGGCACCGAGCGCGGCGGCATGCGCATCCCGTTTTACTACGGCGCGGACACGAACACGCTTCGCGTGCCCGGCGTGCCGGACGGACCGATGACCGTTGTGTACCGGTATCTTCCGAAAACGCTGGCTGCGGACGACGAGCCCGAACTGCCCGCCGCCTGTCACCCACTGATCGTGCTCTATATGGTCGGACGCTTTTGCATGCTGAACGACGCGCAGGGCATGAACCACGCGTCCTCGGCGATGTCGCTGTACGAAGCGCGCAAACGCCGTCTGAAGCTCGACTTCGACGAACCGACCGATTATCAGATCACCGACCGCTGGTAGAAAGGAGGCGCCTATGGCATATCAGACCGTATCGCTGCCGTCGTTCGGCGGCATGCGCATGGATCTGTGCGAAGGGCTTTTGAAGCTCGATATGAGCCCCGACGCCTGCAACCTCGACACGCGCTCCGGCGCGCTGCGCTCCGCCGCGGGGTTCACCCGCGTAATGCCGGAGCTTGTGCAGGCGGAACGCTCGCTCGAACGGATGTACGTATACACGACCGAGCACGGAAACCGGTATCTTGCCGCAGCGCAGGACGTGCTGTATCTCTATGACGAACAGGCGCATCTGTGGCGTCAGCTGTATCAGTTTGCAAACGGCGTCACCGGCGAAAGCATGGATTTTCTGAAGGTGCGCGTCGGAACGGCCGACCGTCTTCTGATCGCCTGCGGGACCGAGCCCATGGTGGCGTTCGACGCCGAAACGAACCTCGTCGCTCCGTTCGGCTCCGCCGAAAAGCTCTCGAACAAATACGTCAGCTTTGCGGAGCTGTACTTCGGACGGCTGTTCGCCGCCGGCGATCCGGAATCGCCGAGCCGCCTTTACTGGAGCAAAGCGCCCGGCGGCGGCAGAACGATCGACGACTGGCGCAGCGATCCGAACAGCGAAAATGTTTCCGGCGGTTTTGTCGACGTCGGCGTGGACGACGATCCGATCACGGGGCTGTTCGCGATGTCGAACCAGCTTCTGATCTTCAAACGCGATTCGCTGTACCGGCTCCTGGGCGACCGTCCGGGAAACTACCGGGTCATCGCCGTCGACGCGGCGTTCCGTCAGCCGCTGCACACCGCCTGCGTGCGGTATACCGACCGTCTGTTCTTTCTGACCGACGGCGGGCTGTGCTTCTACGACGGACAGACCGTGCGCAAAAGCCCTGCGTTCCGCGCGCTCGAGCCGCTGCTGAAATATGCGAACCTCCGGTATGCGCGCGCCGCCGCCTGCGACGATACGCTGTACTTTGCGATCCGCACGCAGTACGGCGCGCCGTACAACGACACGCTGATCGAATACGACGTCCCCCGCGACCGGTTCATGCTCAGAAAGGGCTTCTGCCCCGTCGATCTCTGCACCGTCCACGGCGTGCTGTATATGCTGACGGACGCCGGGAAGCTCGTCGCGTTCGACAGCAGCGCAAGCTACGACGGCGCCCCGATCAACGCGTGGTGGACGACGCCGGTTCTCGACCTCGGCAGGAAGGACATAAACAAGACGCTTCTGCGGCTGACCGCAAGCGGCGAAGGCCGGATCGGCGTGCGGGTCGATGCGGACGGCGGCGTGTACGAAACGAGCATCCGCCTGTCCTCCGTACCGTTTTCCGTCACAGAGATCCCGCTGCGCGGCGTCGGACGCGTATTCCGGCTCCGGTTCAGTTCTGTCAACGGTCAGCCGTTTACGCTCGACGCGCCCGTGACGCTGCTGTTCGATCAGCAGCGGCGACCCGGATAAGGAGGCGAACCATGGCATACAAAGCAACCGGCATGCAGGCGCTGTTTCCGGTCTATCTCGGACGAATGCCGTCCGCGTCGATCGACCGCGACACCTACGACTCCGGCGTCTCGCAGAACGAAAACAATCTGAACCAGAATCTGGAGCTTCTTTACAACAAGCTTTTGGAACTTGAATCGGCTTTTGCCGAACACACGGAAGGAGAATAACCATATGATCAGACCACCTATCAAACCCTGGACGCCGCCGATCCCCTTCGATCGCATCGCCGAGAACGTAAAAAGGGCAACCGAACGGCAGACGGCCAATCAAAGCAGCGCGGGCGGATCGCAGGCAAGGATTCCCTCGTTTGAATCCGTCTTTCAGGAAATGCTGCGGCACTATATGCCCGAGACCGTTGAGTTTACCCCGCTTTCCGAAAAGGAGCTGTCCGACACGATCCGCAACTGGCTCCGCCCCGCCTATGAGCAGGCGATCCAGAACCGTCGGGAGCAGACGGGACGGATCAACGCCGAGCTCGACGCCGACGCGTGGTCGCGCGGCATGGGACAGAGCACGTATCTTTCGGACGTGAAGAGCCGTCAGCTGCGCGACGAAGCGCGCGACGTCGACACGATCGAAAGCAATTATTCCTCGACGCTCGCCGGACATCTGTACGACGCGATAAAGGAACAGCAGAAGACGAAGCTCGAAGTCGATCAGTTCAATGCCGAACAGATCAACCATGCGCGCGAAAAGGCGATGTCCGCCGCGCAGGCGCTTTACAGAACCTATCAATCCTCCGGCGGACGCGGCGGCAGCAGGGCAAGCACCGCAGCCGCGGCGAGCGGTTCGATGGCAAGCAAGCTTCTGAACGCGCAGGCGAACGTCCCGAAAACGAGCTACAACGCGATTGCCAACGCCGTCGCGCGGATGACCCCGTCCGAGCGCGGAAGACTGTATAATCAGAACGATCCCGGCTACTACAATCTGCGCAGCGAGATCCTTTACAGTCTCGGCCCCGACGCTCTCTCGAAGCTCAAGCGAAACTTCCCCGCATAAACGCAAAACAAAAAAGCCGCGCAAGCGGCTTTTTGCATGTCGGTTCAGAATGCGTTGTCCAGCGTGAAACTCAACGGAAATGCCTCATCCTTTTGCATCATCTCGCTCTTGCCGAGCCCGTAGGTGCGGACCTCGATCGAACGCGAGACCGGATCGAACAGCAGCACGCGGTACGCATACGAGCTCGTCTGCCGGTTCAGCATCAGAAGATTCACTGTGCGTTCCGGCGTTCCGTCGCCGTCGTCGTCAAAGGTATGCGCCGCCATCGAGGACTGGCGCGAATGCCCGCAGATGACCAGCCGGACGTTTGCATGCGGTTCGACGATGTTGGTTTCGAGATAGCGCATGCTCGGGAACACGGTGCCGTCCGGCTTCAAAAGCCCGTGTACCGCAAGGATGCAGGGCGTGTCGGGATACTGTTCAAACACCGAATCGATCCATTCGCGCTCCGCCTTCGATTTGCCGCAGCTCCAGCCGACGCCGACCAGCATCAGCTCGATGCCGCCCGCGTCGATAAAGGCATAGAACATCTTTCCGCCGCCGTAGATCTGATCCTGCGGCAGCAGCTTCAAAAACGGACGTTTGAGATACGCCGTGTATTTCTGGAGCTTCACGCCCATATCGTGATTGCCCGCGATCGGATAGAACGGAAGATCATCCGAGAATGCGGAAAGACACAGATCGAAGTTGTCCCACTCCCAGTCCTTGAATCCGTTGTCGACGATGTCGCCGGTATGCACGACCGCAACAAGGTTTTCCGGCTCGCGCCGCGCGGCGATCTCTTTGCCGAGCGCTTCGAGCTTTTCCGGATACGAGAACGCAAGTCCCTGCGTGTCGGGCAGCCACAGGATCCCGAACGGCGTCGGAACGGGCGTGGGCGTGGGCGTCGGCGTCGGGGTCGGCGTCGGCGTCGGGGTCGGCGTCGGCGTCGGCGGCAGCGTGGGCAGGTCCGTTCTCTGCGGCTCAATATTCACGGTCACTTCTTCGGAAGGCGTTTCCGGCGGCGCAGGCGGAGCTGTCGGCGCTTCGACCGTTTCTTCCGGCTTCGCCGCATTGCCGCAGCCGAACAGCAGCAGCACGGCAAAAAGCAGGCAGACAAGGCGCAGCGTTCTTTGCATAACAGTTCCTCCCGATTGTTTTTTCACATTATAGCACGGCTTCATCGATTTCGCAACGCATGAAAAAAGCGTAAACGATGCCCCGATCCGATTGCGAACGCGTCCGATTCGTGATAGAATGATTAAAAAAGGACAAGCCGCGTCGAAGGGACAGGAATTATGAACATTTACGTCGCATTTACGCTGTTTTCACTGGTCATTCTTGTATACTGGGTCATATCGGAATTGTTCGCAATGCTGTTCCGGTTCAGCGGACTGCCCGATGAAAAAGCACGGTTTCAGGTCATTTCGCTCCTTACCGGCTGCGGCTTCACCACGCGCGAGAGCGAACTCCTTTTAACCAGCCGGTCCCGCCGGCGGCTCGCGCGCATTACCATGCTGTTCGGATACGTGTTCAACATCACGATCGTATCCATGTTGATCAACGTCTTCCTGTCCTTAAAGGTTACCGAGCTTTCCAATCTGTTCAGCGTTCTGATCCCGATCCTTGCCGCCGCAATCATCATCATCTTCATGCGTGTGCCGAAGGTGCGCGCGTGGGGCGACCGCATCATCGAGCGGCTTGCGTCGCGGTTCACCCGCAACGGAAAAATGAATTCCCTGCTGCTTCTGGACTATCTCGGCGACGATTCGATTGCACAGGTTACGCTCAACGAGGTGCCGGAACGATTCCGCGAAACGCCGCTTGCCAAGACCGGGCTTCGCGCCGAGCACAATCTGATGGTCATGCTGATCGAAAAGCCCGGCAAAAAAGCCGTGCCCGCAGGCGCAAAGACGATCATCGAAGCCGGCGACAAGCTGACCGTGTTCGGCGACTACAAAACGATCTCCGCCGTATTCGAAGCAAAGGAGCGTTTCGCCGAGGAGGGATAACGCATGATCCGCATGATTTCAGGGGAGGACGCCCTTGCGTTCCCCTTTTCCGGCGACGCCGAAGAGATCACCTTTCACAAGATGCGCCAGCTGATGACCGCGCCGGACGCGCTGCTGCTTTCCGACGGTCGCGACGTGCTGTTCGTGCGCGCCGGACAGGGCTTCCCCGCATGGATTTATACGCGAAAGGGCATTTCCGACGAAGCATTAAGCGAGCTTGCCGCGTCGCTTTGCGTGCTCAGGGAAACGCACAATCTTGCTGGCGTGATCGGACGGTCGAGTCTTGTCCGCTATCTGGAGCTTTCCCTGCCCTTCCCCTCTGCGCGCCGGCTCCCGCTGACCGCATATCTTTGTGAAAAACCGAACCTCTTTTCCGCCGAGGGCGAGCGCATCCCCGCAAAGGACCTCGATCCCGCCGTGTGCGGAGAGCTCCTTGCCCAGCTCGGCGAACAGGCGAGAGAGCCGATTCCCGAAGCGGCAAGACTTGCCGCCGGAATGAGCTTTTGCGAATGCCCGGACGCATATGGTTGGTGCATAAATGGTACAATAGCTGCCTTGATCCGGCTGCATGAACGGGTCAACGGTCTTGCGTATATCGGCTCCGTGGTGACTGACGCGGATCATCGCGGATGCGGCTACGCAAAGGCGCTGGTCAGTTCCGTCTGCGCCGATGCGCATGAACGCGGCGAACGCACCATGCTCTATGCCGACACGAGCTATGCGCCCAGCAACGCCCTCTACCGCGCGGTCGGCTTTGCGGAAACGGGCAGATTGATCGGATTTGACTTTACGAAGTAACCTTGTCCTCTTTTTGGTACATCATACTGTGAAAAATAGACCTGTCCCGAATTTGGGGCAGGTCGTTTTCTTTATCCCTGCAGCCCGCGGGACTGGCGGTCCATATCCTCGACGACAATGTCATAGATCTCGCCTAAGCTTGCGCAGTATGCCAGCACCTTCCACGGTTCGTTGGTGTGGAAGTGGATCTTGATCGTTTCGGGTCCGCCGACGGCTAAAAGGCAGTCGCCCTCCAGGTTGTTCAGAAAATAATCGCGGATCGCGTCCTCGTCGAGATCGGCTCCGTCGATCAAGAGCTGTGTGTCATACCGGAATTCCAGTTGTTCCATTCTCTCTGATTCCTTTCTCAAATATCGCCGCGAAGCGCGTAAACCGTAATGCCGACGCACTCGCGCAAAAAATTGTTGATCCGGATGTACCAGACGTCCGGCGCGGCTAACCCTACGGCGTCCAGTCCCGCCTTCCTTGCCACGCGGCCTGCGCGGAAGACGTGAAAATCGGTTGTAACGAACGCGATCGAAGCGTTTTCGCCGAGCTGTTCGTCGATGATCTTTTTCGAAAACGCAAAGTTTTCGAGCGTACTGGTCGCTCGGTCCTCCACGAGGATCCGTCCCGCGTCGATGCCCTTGCGCTCGACAAGGTATTTCCGCATCGCCGACGCCTCTGTGACGGTTTCGCCGTCGCCCTGTCCGCCGGAAACCACGCAGATCGTGTCCGGATGCGCATCAAGGTACTCCGCCGCGGTATCGAGGCGGTTAGAAAGCACCCACGTCACGCGGTCGCCGTGCACCGCGGCGCCCAGAACGATCAGCGCGTCCGCGTTCACTTTGTCCGCGCGCTTCGCCGCCGTGCCCATCAGGATTCCCGCGACAATCAAATACACCGCGCCGAGCGCGTAGCAAACGAGCAGGATCCATTTCAGGACCGCGGGAAATCCGCTTTCCATATGGTGCATAAACGCACCAAGCAGCAGAAGCGGCACGCCGAGAACTGCCGGAAGGATCACGCCGAGGTTGAAATTGGACAGCATGGACACGATCAGCGTATCCAGTACCAAAAATGCACCAAGTACGATACAGATGATGCGAAGCACCTTCATGAAAATCCCCCTTTCCTGCAGAATCAGCATATCACGCGTATGTAACCGAAATGCGGTAAAACCGTAAACTTACGACCGTCCGAGCACCCGTTTCAAAAACTGTCCGGTATAGCTCCGTTCGCAGGCGGCAACCTCTTCCGGCGTGCCGGTTGCGATCACCGTGCCGCCGTCGTCGCCGCCCTCGGGACCGAGATCGATGATGTAGTCGGCGGTTTTGATGACGTCCAGGTTGTGCTCAATGACGATGACCGTGCTGCCGTTGTCCGCAAGGCGGTTCAGAATGTCCAGAAGCCGCTTGACGTCGTGCGTGTGGAGACCGGTCGTCGGCTCGTCGAGCACATAGAGCGTGCGTCCCGTGTCGCGGCGGGCAAGCTCCGTTGCGAGCTTGATGCGCTGCGCTTCGCCGCCGGACAGCGTCGTGCTGGGCTGTCCGAGTTTGATGTAGCCCAGACCCACGTCGTCGAGCGTTTTCAAAATCTTTTTGATGTTCGCATGCTGTGCAAAGAACGGCAGCGCCTCCTCCACCGTCATGTCGAGCACGTCGTAGATGTTCTTGCCCTTGTAGCGCACCTCGAGCGTTTCGCGGTTGTAGCGCTTGCCGTGGCAGACCTCGCAGGGCACGTACACGTCGGGCAGGAAGTGCATCTCGATCTTCACGATACCGTCGCCCTTGCACGCTTCGCAGCGCCCGCCCTTGACGTTGAACGAGAACCGCCCGCTTGTGTAGCCGCGGAGCTTCGCGTCCGGCGTGGTCGCATACAGCGCGCGGATGAGATCGAACAGCCCCGTGTAGGTCGCGGGATTCGACCGCGGCGTTCTGCCGATCGGGCTCTGGTCGATGTCGATGATCTTATTCAGATTTTCGATGCCGTCGATGCCGTCGTGATCCTTTGCGCGGACCTTCGCGCGGTTCAGGTCGTGCAGCAGCCGCTTTTTCAGCACTTCGTTGACGAGCGAGGACTTGCCGGAGCCCGACACGCCGGTCACGCAGATCAGCTTGCCGAGCGGGAAATCTACGGTGATGTTCTTGAGATTGTTCGCCCGCGCCCCGCGCACGGTGAGCATTTTTCCATTGCCCGCTCTGCGCGTCTCCGGCACGGGGATGGTGCGTTTATGACTCAGGTATTGTCCGGTCAGCGAGTTTTCGCATGCCATGACCTGTTCGGGCGTGCCTGCCGCCATGATCTCGCCGCCGTGCACGCCGGCGCACGGACCGATGTCCACGATGAAATCCGCGGCGCGCATGGTCTCCTCGTCGTGTTCGACGACGATCAGCGTGTTGCCGAGATCCCGGAGTCCCTTCAGCGTTTCCAGAAGCTTTGCGTTGTCGCGCTGATGGAGCCCGATGCTGGGCTCGTCAAGGATATAGAGCACGCCGACCAGTCCGCTGCCGATCTGCGTAGCAAGCCGGATACGCTGGCTTTCGCCGCCGGACAGCGTCGTCGCCGCGCGCGACAGGGTAAGGTAGTTCAGTCCGACGTTCACGAGGAAGCCGAGGCGCGCGTCCAGCTCCTTAAGGATCGCCGCGGCGATCGTCTGCTGCGTGGGCGTGAGCGTAAGGTTCTGCAAAAATGCGCGCGAGCGCTTGACGTTCATGTCGCAAAGGTCGGCAATGTTGATCCCGCCGACGGTAACAGCAAGCGAGGTGGGCTTCAGGCGCTTGCCCTTGCAGTCCGGGCACGGAATATGCGCCATATACGTTTCGATCTCCGCTTTGGCATAATCGCTCTGCGATTCGCGGTACCGCCGCTCCATGTTCGGCACGATGCCTTCGAACGAGGCAAGGAAGTGTCCGCCGCCGAAGCTGCGCTCGTACTGCACCTCCATCTTTTCCTTCGTGCCGTACATCAGCGCGTCGCGTCCCGCCTTCGGGATCTCGCAGAACGGCGTGTCCATCGTGAAGCCGAAATGCCGCGCGATCGCTTCGTAATACATATCGGAAAACACGTTGTTCGAGCCGCTCTTCCAGCCGGGCGCCTTGATCGCAACCTCGTTCAGGGACAGCGATTCGTCCGGCACGATCAGCGTCGGATCGATCTTCATCTGTTCGCCGAGACCCAGACACGTCGGGCACGCGCCGAACGGATTGTTGAACGAGAACGCGCGCGGCGCAAGTTCCTCGAGCGCAATGCCGCAGTCCGGGCAGGCGTAGTTCTGCGAAAACAGCAGTTCTTCCCCGTCCTGCACCGCGACGATCGCAAGATTCTGCCCGAGCACGAACGCGTGCTCCAGGGATTCGGTCAGCCGGCTTTCGACGCCTTCCTTCAGAACGATGCGGTCGATGACCGCTTCGATCGTATGCTTTTTCTGCTTGTCGAGCGACGGCGCCTCCTCGATCGGATAGACCTCGCCGTCGATGCGCACGCGCACATATCCCTCGCGCTGCAGCCGCTCGATGACCTTGGTGTGCTCGCCCTTGCGTCCGCGGATGCAGGGCGCGATGATCGAAAGCCGCGTGCCCCCGGGCAGTTCCATGACCTGATCCACGATCGTGTCGATGGATTGACGCTCGACCACCCTGCCGCAGTTCGGGCAGTGCGGAATGCCGCAGCGGGCATAGAGAAGGCGCAGATAGTCGTAGATCTCCGTCACCGTGCCGACCGTGGAACGCGGGTTGTGTCCCGTGCTCTTCTGGTCGATCGAGATCGCAGGCGAAAGACCGTCGATGCGGTCGACGTCGGGCTTGTCCATCTGCCCGATGAACATGCGCGCATACGAAGATAAGCTCTCGACATAGCGCCGCTGCCCCTCCGCATAGATCGTGTCGAACGCGAGCGAGGATTTGCCCGAGCCGGAAACGCCCGTCATCACCACGAGCTTGTTGCGCGGGATGACGAGATCGATGTTTTTCAAGTTGTGTTCTCTTGCGCCGTAGATGCAGAGATCCTGATCTTTTCGTTCCATATTATCTGTGACGGACCGAGGCGATCGCCTGCGCGGAAATGCACAGCCCCCGTCCTTCGTCATTCATTCCTTCCGTCGTCGTCGCCTTCACCGAAACCGCATCCGGCGAGATGCCGAGATCCGCGGCGATCGTGCGCTCGATCGTTTCCCGGTGCGGCGCAAGCTTCGGTCGCTGACAGATGACCGTCGCATCGACGTGTGCGACGACCATGTCCCGTTTTTGCACCAGCTCGTTGACCTTGCGGAGCAGAACGCGGCTCGAAATGCCGGCGTACTGCGCGTCGGTGTCTGGAAAGAGCTTGCCGATGTCGCCGAGCTTCAGCGCGCCGAGGATCGCGTCCATGATCGCATGCAAAAGAACGTCCGCATCGGAGTGTCCCAAAAGTCCCTTCTCAAACGGGATCTCGACGCCGCCGAGAAACAGCTTTCGTCCCTCGACGAGCCGGTGCGTATCGAATCCGATGCCGTATGCGGGCGGTTCGAGGCGGTTTTTCGCCCACGCCCAGTCCGCTTCGGTCGTGAGCTTTCGGTTCTCCTCGCTGCCGGGAACCAATGTCGGCGCGCCGAACCGCTTCGCGTACAGCGTGGCGTCGTCGGTCGCATAAGCGCCCTGTTCATACGCCGCCCTGATCCGGTCCAGCCGGAACGCCTGCGGCGTCTGCATGCGAAACAGCGTGTTCCGGTCGAGCGTTTCGACCGCGCCGTTTTCTTTGCGCATGACCGTGTCGGTCACGGGCATTGCCGCCACGCCGGAGCCGGTCTCCGTCGCCGCTTCGATGCAGGCGCGAACGATCTCGGGCGAAACAAAGCAGCGCGCCGCGTCGTGAATGACCGCAACGTCGCCGTTTGCCGCCGCAAGCGCGTTTCTGACCGAATCGGTGCGCTGTTCGCCGCCCTGCACGACGGTATGCGGCACGGGTACGCAAAGGGCTGCGACCGTTTTTGCACTTTCGCCGTTCACCGCAAATACGAGCGAATCGCAGCCGCCCGCGATCAGCGCGTCCATCGAACGTTCGATCGCGGTCCTGCCGCACAGCGGCGTATTCAGTTTATCGAAGCCCATGCGGTGCGAAGCGCCCGCGCAGAGCAAAATCCCGACGGCGCTCATGCGTCCCCCGAAAGCACGGTATAGAGCGAATCCGCATCCTCCTTGCGCACGACCTCCGGCGTCTTCTCGACGCGGCAAAGCATGTGCTTTCCGCCGAGCAGAATGTCGATCGTGTCGCCCGGCTTCACTTCGCTTGCGGGCTTCGCGACCTTGCCGTTGATCGAAACGCGTCCCGCGCCCGCCGCCTCATTTGCGACGGTGCGCCTTTTTATGATGCGCGAAACCTTTAACCATTTATCCAGCCGCATATCAACCTCCGAACGGCGTGAATCCGAACCCCAGCGTGCGGGTAAACTGCAGAACGAGCACGATGACGCCGAGCACCGCGGTGTAGATCGCAAAGACGAACAGGCCCTTCTTTGTGATCAGACGGATCATAAAGCGAACCGCGAAATAGCCGGAGATCGCCGCGACGAGCATCGCAAGGATCAGCGCCGCGCCGAACGAGAACGTCAGGTCGAGCGCCGCCGGTTCCTTCACGAGCTTATAGAGCTCCAGCACCAATCCGCCGAGAATCGCCGGAATCGAAAGCAGGAACGAGAAATCCGCCGCGCTCTTGCGATCGAGGCGCATACCCAACGCGCCCGCGATCGTTGCGCCGGAACGCGAAACGCCCGGCAGAACGCCGACCGCCTGCATGCCGCCGATGACCAGCGCGTCGGTCCAGCGCATGGTTTTTATCGACTTCGTCGCCTTTCTTCTGCGGCTTATCAGTTCGCTGACCGTCAGGATGATCGCCGTCAGCAGGAAGCAGACGCCGAGCAGATTGTTTTCA
>JAEEGF012262250.1_pt1 | contig 28125 bp, 18 predicted proteins | sample 9134171 | NCBI WGS metagenome assembly JAEEGF01 (sample SAMN16246542, study PRJNA631951) | gut metagenome | biome: gut microbiome; feature: rumen; material: AP-attached | host: Bos | place: Iran: Karaj | collected 2018-10 | reverse complement strand
ACAAGGCCAAGACCATATTCAAGGCCGCTGGAGGCGCCGATGATGGCTACGCTATCGACGAGATCAACCAGGTTCTTGAGAAAGCGAAACCGTTCACTCCGTCCCAACTGACCGCCGAGGAGAAGAAGCAGGGCTTTGAGATGCTCTTCGATGGAACCAATCTCGACAAGTGGCAGGGTGACCTTGAGGGTTATATTCCTCTCAATGGAACTATTTATGTGTCAGCTAATTATGGTAGCACGGGCAACCTCTACACCAAGAAAGAGTACCGCAACTTCGTCTATCGTTTCGAGTTCTGCTTCCTCCGCGAGGGAGTCAACAACGGTGTCGGTGTCCGCACTCCGATGGGTGTCGATGCGGCCTACGACGCAATGTGCGAGGTCCAGATTCTGGATCATGACGCTCCAATGTACGCCAACCTCCGTGAGTATCAGGTCCACGGATCTGTTTATGGAGTGATTCCCGCGAAGAGGATTGTCCACAAGCCGCTTGGCGAGTGGAGCACCGAAGAGATTCGCGTGGAAGGTGATCGCATCAAAGTTACCGTTAATGGCGAGGTTATTGTAGATGGAAATATCCGCACCGCCTGCAAGGGACATAATGTCGCTCCAGACGGCAGTGGGGAGAATCCTTACACAGTGGACCATAGGAACCACCCAGGAATGTTCAACAAGAAGGGATACATTTCGTTCTGCGGCCATGGAGAGGGACTTAAGATTCGCAATGTCAGGATTCTTGACCTAGGTGACAAGAAATGAAATATTTAGCTAAATTTGCAAGCTAAAATATAAATGACAACGCTTAACAAAATGAAGACAAAGTTTATTTTCATCGCGGCCGCTGCCGCTCTGCTGATGGTTGGTTGCGGACCGAAAGTTTCCGACATGACTACTATCTCCGGCAACCTTGGCGCTGATGCGGCCGAGGAGGTTGAGATCAGCATAAAGCCTCTCGAGTTCGTAAACAAGTTCCCTGTCGTGAACGGTCAGTTCAAGGCTGAGGTTCCGAAGTACACCCTTGGCAAGGCAAGGCTGAAGGCCGGCAATATTATCGGATCATTCGTCTCTGATGGAACGCCTTTGACCATCAAGATCAATGATGACAAGAGCCTCTCTGTCACTTCAAAGTACCCTGATGTGTCTGTCCAGGCCAAGAGTGATGCTTATGATAAGGCTCTCCAGGAGATCCAGCTAAGCTATCAGGGCAAGATTGATGCTGCCAAGGACGAAGCTGCCAAGGATCAGCTCTATGAGGCCTACGAGAATGAGGTCAAGAAAATGGGCTTGGACGCCGTCAACGCCAACTCCGACAATCTTGTTGCTGTGATGGCTCTTGACAATCTCCGTTATCTGCTTTCTAATGACCAGGTTGACTCCGTCCTGACGACTCTTGACACTTCTTTGGCGAAGGTCTCCACGATCTCAACGCTTGCCAAGACTGTCTCAGCCAGGAAGAAGACCGCTGAGGGCCAGATGTTCACAGATTTTGTCATCCAGGGCAAGGATAAGCTTTCCGATTATGTCGGTAAAGGCAAGTACATCCTGGTTGACTTCTGGGCATCATGGTGCGGTCCCTGCAAGGCTGAGTTGCCTAACATCAAGGCCGTGTATCAGAAGTACGCCGGTCCCCAGTTCGATGTTCTGAGTGTGGCTGTCTGGGATAAGAAGGAAGACACCATCAACTCCGCTAAGGAGCAGGGTATTGTCTGGAACCAGATCATTGACGCTCAAAGGATTCCGACCACTTTGTACGGAATTGACGGCATTCCCCACATCATCCTCTTTGGTCCTGATGGAACCATCCTCAAGCGCGATCTTCGCGGCGAGGACATAGAGGCTGAGGTGGCCAAATATGTCAAGCCCGTCAAATAGCATTGGACGGTAATAGTCTCACTGTCAGGGAGAAAATCTCCCTGTTTCCACATTCCCCGGGGGTTTATCGCTACTACGATTCCTCGGGGAAGGTGATTTATGTGGGTAAGGCCAAAGACCTCCACAAGAGGGTTGCGCAGTATTTCGTGCCTCCTGAGCGACTCAATGTCAAGACACGGCTTCTGGTGTCCAAAATCGCCGACGCACAGTTCTCGGTGGTGGATTCTGAGGCTGACGCGCTCCTGCTTGAGAACAACCTGATCAAGCAATATAAACCCCACTACAACATCCTCCTGAAGGACTCTAAGACCTACCCCTGGATTGTGGTGACTAACGAGGAGTTCCCGAGGGTTTTCCTTACCCGCAGGGTGGACAAAAAGACTGGAACTTACTATGGTCCATATAGTTCCGTCACTCATGCGAATTATCTTCTGGAGTTTTTCCGGAAGAACTATCCGCTTCGTTCCTGCAAACTGAAGATAACTGGCGAGGCTGTTCTGCGGGGCAAGTTCCGCCCTTGCCTTGAGATGCACATAGGGCGTTGCAAGGGGTGTTGTGTCGGTGCGGTCAGCAGGGAGGAATATTCCTCATGGATCAACGAGATCACAAGGCTCCTTAAAGGAGGGGTGAATGACATCATCCGGGAATATGAGGCGGCCATGAAGGAGGCGGCCTCCGAGCTTCGTTTCGAGGACGCGCAGGTCTTCAAGAACAAGATCGACGCTCTCAAGAAGCACTATTCCAAGTCGATAATATCCTCAGCTTCAGATGCTTCCTGCGATGTGTTCTCCTTGGTTTTTGATGGTTCCGAGGCATTTGGCAACTTCCTGAGGGTTCGTGGCGGAGCGGTTGTGCAGTCGCTTAATCTCGGGTTCAAGATGAACATAGAGGAAGAGCAGGCCTCAGTCCTAAGCGCTTTTATAGCCGAGATCGAGTCCAAGTTCGGATCTTTGGCGAAAGAGGTCATAGTCCCATTCCTTCCCGACGTGGAGATCGAAGGTGTCGAGTTCAAGATTCCCGTGAAGGGGGACAAGATGTCACTTCTTGAGCTAAGCGCCAAAAATGCCCGTGAATACCATTTCAACGCATTGAAGCAAAAAGAGCGCACCGATCCCGACGAGTACAAGCGCCTGGTGATGGAAGATCTGCAGAAGGCGCTGGGAATGAAAGAGTTGCCAAAGCACATAGAGTGCTTCGACAACTCGAACATCCAAGGCACCAATCCTGTCGCCTCCTGTGTGGTGTTCCGTGACGGAGTGCCGTCCAAGAAAGACTACCGCAAGTTTAAGATCAAGACTGTCATAGGCGCCAACGATTTCGCCTCCATGAAGGAGGTTGTTAACCGGCGCTATTCAAGGATGCTCTCTGAAGCCCCTGACGACCTTCCGCAACTGGTTGTAATAGATGGTGGTGAAGGCCAGCTTGAGTTCGCCCGGCAGGCTCTCGCTGAGCTTGGCATCCTTGACCGGCTAATGGTGGTCGGTCTCGCGAAGAGAATGGAACTTGTCATCAGGATCAACGATCCCTATCCTCTATTCCTTGACCGTAACTCCCATGCCCTTAAGGTCTTGATGCAGATTCGTGACGAGGCTCACCGCTTCGGTATCACTTTCCACCGATCGTTAAGGAGCAAGAGCCAGATTCAAAGCGCCTTACGGGCGATTAAAGGCGTGGGCGAGCAGACCGAGAGCCGCCTGCTGATGCATTACGGATCTGTGGCGAGAATAGCGGCCGCCTCGGTTGAGGATCTTTCCACCATGGTCTCTCCGGCGCTTGCACAGACCATTCTTAAAGAACTTAATAACAAACAAATAACCAAAGAATAATGAAGACCTTGACCCACCTTATGGCGATAGTGGCCTTGTCATTTGTCAGTTTTGGCCTTTACGCCCAAGAGAAAATATCCCTTAACGGGACATGGAACCTTGAGTTCTGGGAGCAAGAAGGCAAGGCTGTGACAGATCCCGCTGATGTGGCCGCATTGAAAACCACGAAACTCTCCGCAACCGTCCCCGGCAATGTCGAGCTGGATCTTTTGGCGGCCGGGATGATAAAGAATCCCGAGATCGGCAACAACATCTATGACCTTCGGAAATACGAGTTCTGCCAGTGGATGTACAGCAAGACCTTCACCGCTCCGGAAGTCACTAAGGGACAAAGACTTATCCTTGATTTTGAGGGAATAGACTGCCTTGCGGACATTTGGCTTAACGGGGAGAGGATCGGTTCCGCGGACAATGCCATGATCGCCCATAAATTTGATGTGACAGATGCGGTCAGGCCAGGGGACAACAAACTTCAAGTCATCTTGCGTTCGGTAGTGCTTGAGGCTCAGGACTATTTGGTTGGGACCTATAGTTTCCGTCATTACACGGAGTCTGTCTGGGTCCGCAAACCTCGCCACTGCTTCGGTTGGGACATTATGCCCAGGCTGGTCAGCGCCGGTCTCTGGAGAGAGGTCTCTTTGAATATTCAGAACCCAGTCAGTATCAGCGATGTTCATTGGGTGACCGTGAGTGCCGACCCTGCCAAAAGGGAGGTATCCGCTTTCGTGGATGTCCAGATCAAGTACCCGGCCTCGAAGATTGACAAGGTCAAGTTGAGAGTCAAGCTTGAAAAGGACGGCAAGGTTGCTTATCAGGAGGAGAGGATCCTTCCCACCTACGCTTGGAGGACAGAGTTCACTTTCGGAGACGCTGAGCTCTGGTGGCCAAAGGGTTACGGAGATCCTGCCCTGTACGACGGAACAATCACCCTTCTTGATGAAGATGGCACTGTGCTGGCTTCCGACACACGGAAAGTTGGTTTCAGGACTATCCGCTTGGAGCGCAGCGAGATGATTAAAGACGGCGAGGGAGCGTTCTGCTTCTTCATCAACGGGGAGAGGATTTTTGTCCGAGGTACCAATTGGGTGCCTCTGGATGGCTTTCACAGCCGTGATGCCAAATGGGTTGAAAGCACTCTCGACATGGTCGTGGATCTCAATTGCGACATGATTCGCTGCTGGGGAGGAAATGTCTATGAGGACACTCCCTTCTACGATCGTTGTGACCGTGAGGGGATTATGATCTGGCAGGACTTTTCTATGGCCGGGATAATATATCCTCAGGATGCGGAGTTTGTCTCCAAAGTCAGAAATGAGATAAAGCAGGTTGTCGTCAAGTTGAGGAGCCACCCGTCTCTTATTATGTGGTCTGGCAACAACGAGAACGACAATTCACTGATTTGGACACTCCCGACCTTCAGGATCGACCCTAACAGGGATGTCATCAGCCGCAAGATGATCCCAGAGGTGCTTTATGAGTTTGACCCCACGAGGCCCTACTTGCCGAGCTCGCCTTATTTCAGCGAGGAGGCTTTCCAAAATGGTTGCCAGCGCTCGGATTTGCCACAGGACCACCTCTGGGGTCCGAGGGGCTATTATAAAGACTCGTTCTATAAAGATGCCGCGGCGATATTCGTCAGCGAGATAGGCTATCACGGAAGCCCTAATAAGGAGTCCATCGAGAAGATGTTCACAAAAGAGTGCCGCTTCCCTTGGACTAAAGATGGCGACTGGAACGAGGAATGGATGACCAAGTCTGTTCGGCCGCTGCCTTATTTTGTGGAGTTCGTGGGAAGGAACGACCTCATGACCAAGCAGATACAACTTCTGTTTGGCTTCCGTCCGAAGACCTTGGATGACTTTGTGCTGGCCTCGCAGAGCACCCAGGCTGAGGCAATGAAGTACTTCGTAGAGAAGTTCAGGGGAGCGAAGTTTGACAAGACCGGAATCATCTGGTGGAATGTCAGGGATGGCTGGCCGATAGTCTCGGATGCCATCGTGGATTACTACAATTCCAAGAAGCTGGCATACTACTATTTATGGAACGCCCAGAGGACGGTGTGCGTCTTGATAAACGACCCCGAGGACGGTGTTCTTCCGCTAAAGGCTGTCAACGACTCCAGGGAGCCGGCTGAAGGCAAGGTAAAGGTTACTGATGTCGAGAGCGGAAAGGTGGTTTACAAGGGCAAATTCAGCGTTGAGGCCAACGGGCGTTCTCTTGTCGCGGGCCTGCCAATCCCTGAAGGTCAAGGAGTTCTGCTTATTGAATATGAGACCGGAGGCCAGAAACTCCGCAATCACTACCTCTACGGCACCGCTCCTTTCGACTTCGCCAAGTACAAATCTTGGATGAGTGAAGCCGGGATTCTTATTTCAGAATCAGCTCGGTAAAGGACCAGGCGGGAGTTTCAACCTGATAGAGGCCTTTCTTTAACCGGGCTTTTCCGCTGGCTTTGGTGACCTTAATCGCATCCTGGTTAGTGAAGGTGTTCATTGCCAGAGGATTGTCGGCATGAAGCCTGGTCTGGGAGCATGTCGAAAACGTCCTTCCGAGGGCGTTGAGGTCAAAGATAGCAGAGCGCTTGTCCCCCGTCCTGTTGCAGACGTACAACACAACCCTCTGACGGTCTTTGTCCCAAGCGGCCTGAACCTGGAAGTCCTCTTTCATCGGAGGGTCATATTCCTTGATTTTCAGCACCCTGGCCGCCGGAGAATGGGAAAGCAACTCCATCGCCTTGCCAGCGGCAGTCAGGTAAGCCCCTTCTTTAGGGGTGTCCATAACGCATTGGCTGTGGGTGTTGGCCAGGTTGTTGACATTGACGAACAACATCTCATCACCCATCCTCTGGAACCCCATGAAATTCTTGAGTAGGTTGAGGGCATAGAGCCACTTGCTGAACATGAATGACTTGGTCGCCTCACCTCCGGAGGCCATGTTGTAAGCGTCACGCCTTACGTCGGTGTTGTAGGCCAGCCACTCGGTGTCGCAGTACTTGATGTCGGTTCCGTTGGAGGCGTTATATTCCCGGACCTTTGCGATCATTGCTCGGGTCGTCGGCCCGGCATCTGCCCTGTCAGCCAGGAAATCGATGTCCTTACCGGCGATCTGGAGCATTTTTTCTATTTCCGCATGATACCCGGGCCTTCCGGGCCGCCCGCCGTAAGAGGAGAGTCCGATTTTGATTGTCGGATCCACCTTTTTCATCTCCCTTGAATAGACAACCGCCGCCCAAGCGTAGTCTTCCGCCTCAAACCACCTGAACACCTCATTATCAAGCTCCCAGAACCTCACACCGAAAGGCTCCGGAAATCCGTGAGAGACTCTCAGATCCGCCATCGGGTGCGTCCCGGCGGGAAGGTTGCAATATGCCACCCAATCAGCGGCCGCTTTGGCTCCCTCCGTCAGGCTCATGAACTTCGGGAACTCGTAGTCAAGCTTGTTCTGTCCGTCCGGAAAGTCCACATCATAGTGGCGTTTTGAAGGGTGATAGACATTGACACACATCATCATCTCAGATCCGGCCGCCTTGCATAACATGGCGAACTCTGCCGTACCGACATCGTTGTAGTTCTGTCCTCCCCAGAAATAGGAATCCGTCGGAATCCGCTCTGACAGAGGGCCCACGCCTTCTTTCCAGTCGTAAAAAGAGGCGAAACATCCGCCTGGAAAACGTACGACTCCGGGATTGACTTTCTTGAATACCTCAACCGCTTCCGGTCTCCAGCCATAATAGTTGTCAGTCGGCTTCAGAGAGAAGTCGTCAACCGTGATGGCGCTCTTCGGAGGAATCCACAGGCTGAATGTGGCGTAGCCGTCGAAAGCCATGTTATTGAAAACGAACTCTTTCCGGGAATATTCATGAGTGATATTCCCGATCGGGAACACGGCGATCGGGTTGTCCCATTCCCCTTGCTTGTAGAACCGTACTTGGGCATCAACGGGGTCTCCTTCGGATCTCATCATTCCGCTGAATGAATATGATTTGCCACTCACGAGGTACTTCCCGTTCTGGGCGAGCGCAGCCCACGCTGCCTCTTCGTCGTTACTCACTGTGAGACATTGGCTTCCATGGCCGGAGCCTCCCTCAGAAGGGATTATTTTGACATTTCTCAGAGGCGTGGTCTCGTGGAAGAAAGTCTCCTCATCGTAGATAACGCTTCCTTTGCCAGGATCTCCAGGAGCGGCGTACCAGCTGTTGTGCTCGTAACCGCTGTGATACCAGTCGAACACGCTCCAATCCTTCTCGTAACCTTTGTCGAAATCGTTCTCGTCGTAGTACAGGTCGTACCAAATCTTGTTGATGTCACGGTAGGGGAGAAAACGCTCGAAACTGCGGTTGAACAGCATCTCGCTGTACATCGCCTCAACCTGAATCCCATATCCCAACTCGATGAAGTTGCCATAGAGAATCGGACTTAAAGGGGCTTTGGAATACTCCTCGGTCGTGACAATGAAAGGCTCCTTCTTTTCAGGTTCTCCAGCAAAGAGGGTACAATTCGCGAAGATTGAACCTAAGATAATTAAAACCAGGCGTTTATTGACTTCTGTTTCCACATTCGATCAGTTTGGAAGGTCACCGCAGCACCGGGGCGCATTGGACCCCCATGAGTTTCAGCGAGGAGACAAAGTCGGAGTTGACACTAACCTTGAATTTGGTGGAGTGGAACTCGATGTTGTACTTGGTGACAGGATCGTAAACGAATATCTTCAGAGGAGTCTTCCCCTTGTTGGCGCTCACCAGGCTGACAAGTTTCTTGCGGAAGGCCTGGGTCAGCATGGGCGTTGAGATGTTGATTGAGAAGCCGGCAAGCTTGCTCTCGTTGACATTTCCGAGTAGGGATATTCCCTTGACTTTAAGGGTGAAAGGAACAGTCTTGCCCTGCGCCTTCTCTTCCGGGCGGATAAAGAATTTCTCGTCAATCTCCCCTTCGATGTAGAGACTCGCGTGAGGCTGAAGATACTTCATAAAAGCTTCGTAGTCCTTGCCGCCCAAGGTCAACTCGTATGATCCGCTGTAATCCTCGAGTGTAGTCTTGGAATACGGTTTCCCGTTTTTCGAAGTGAGGTTATTCGTCGCCGTCACAAGGCCAGCGACAGCCACCTTCATCTTCTTCTTGGCCGCCTCGCATTCAGCCACCACATTGCTGAGCGTCGCCAGTTCCTGGTTCGTGAAGGTCTCTATCTCAAAGGCATATTTGTCCAAAGGGTGAGAAGATATGTACATTCCCACATATTCCTTTTCTTTCTGGAGAATCTCCAGCTCGTCGTCAACCTCCACATTCTCAGGTATTTCCGGCCGAACGGGCTTCATTTCTTCCATGTCTCCGAACAAGGACGCTCCCGATTTTTCGGAATCCTGACTGTAAAGTGTGGCATAGCGGGCCAGCTCATCGATGAAGAAATTGCCGTTCTTGCATGGCTGGAAGAATTGGCGGCGCTTGATCTTGAAAGAGTCGAACGCTCCCGAATAGACAAGGCACTCCATCGCTTTACGGTTAAGAACCCCATCCATCCTTTCCACGAAGTCAAACAAATCTTTGAAAGGTCCGTTGGATGACCTTTCCGCTATTATGGCGTCAGCCACATTAGTCCCAAAGCCCTTTATCCCTCTCAATCCGAAGCGGATGATACCATCTTTGTTGACCGTGAAGTGGGAATAGGACTCGTTGACATCCGGGTTCTTTACCCTGATCTTATGCGCTTTGCAATCGTCCAGAATCTTCCTGATTTCCGCCGCGTTGCCAAGGTTGCAGGAAAGGTTGGCCGCAAAGAACTCGGCGGGATAATGGCACTTCAGCCAACCGGTCTGGAACGACACCCAGGCATAGCACGTGGCGTGGGACTTGTTGAAAGCGTACTGGGCGAACTTCTCCCAGTCCTTCCAAATCTTGTCCAGAGTTTTCTCCGGATGGCCATTTGCCATACCACCGCTCATGAACTTGTCCTTTAGCTCGTTCAGGATGGCTATCTGCTTCTTACCCATCGCCTTGCGGAGCTTGTCAGCCTCGCCCTTGGTGAATCCCGCAAGCTTCTGGGAGAGAAGCATGACCTGCTCTTGATAGACAGTGACTCCGTAGGTGTCACTGAGGAACTCCTCCATTTCCGGAAGGTCGTACTCTATTTTCTCAAGTCCGAGTTTCCTGTCGATGAAGTTTGGAATATAATCCATCGGTCCCGGCCTGTATAGGGCGTTCATAGCGATGAGATCCTCAAAGCGCTCAGGATGGAGCCGTTGGAGATTACTCTTCATGCCAGGGGATTCAAACTGGAACACGCTGTCCGTGTCGCCCCGGCTATAGAGCTCATAAGTGGGCTTGTCGTTAATATCAATCGCTTCTATATCAATATCTTCCCCGAAACGGAGCTTGATATTGTCAAGACACTTATGAATAATTGTCAAGGTATTGAGCCCCAGGAAGTCCATCTTCAACATTCCGACATCCTCGATGTAGTGGCCGTCATACTGGCTCGTCCAGACCCATTCGCCCGTTTCCTTGTCTTGGGATAAACAGATCGGGATGTAGTCCGTCAGTCTTCCACGGCCTATGATCGTGGCGCACGCGTGCATACCCACCTGTCTGATGCAGCCCTCGAGCTTTTGGGCGAAGTTCAACACATCCTTGACTTGGTCGGAACCATTGGCCAGAAGATCCTTAAACTCAGGGACAAGGCGGTAGCAGTTTTTGAGGGTGATCTTGACATCGGTGTCCTCCAGTCCTTTTTGGAACATTTTCCCATCCCTTTCAAAAGACTTGAAGCCCGGCTTCAACTCGTCCAGCTTAGGGTTGAATGGATATTCCTTCTCCACTTTCTCACTTAGACGGTCCGGAATCATGGCTGAGAGCCTGTTGGACTCGTCCAGAGGCAGATCACGAACCCTGGCCACATCCTTGATGGCGCCTTTCGCCAGCATCGTGCCGAAGGTGATAACCCTGGACACGTGGTCTTTCCCGTAAGTGTCGTCCACATACTTGTGGGCGAGCAACAAATCCTCGAAATCCACGTCGATATCCGGCATCGATATACGATCGGGATTAAGGAAACGCTCAAACAGGAGTTGGTACTTGATCGGGTCCAAGTTGGTGATACCCAGGCAGTAGGCCACAGCGGAACCAGCCGCCGAACCACGTCCCGGGCCGACCAGGCTCCCGCCCTTCCGGCAGGCGGCTATGTAGTCCTGAACGATAAGGAAATAGTCCGGGAAGCCCATTCGGCAGATTGTCTTCAGCTCGAATTCTAGTCTTTCCTTTTGTTCATCGGTGAGGGTCTTCCCGTAGCGCTTTTCAGCTCCAAGATAGGTCAGATGGCAAAGGTAAGCGACTGATTGGCAGAACTCATCACCTCGGTATTCCCCTTTCTTATCGTTCCTTCCGGCGTCGATTATCTCTTTGTATTTTTCGAGATGGCTGTCTATGTCAGCGAGGAAGGCCGGGTCTATGTTGTACTTCGGCAGCACATTGTCCCTATCAATGGTGTAAACCTCGACTTTTCCGGCGATTTCCAGCGTGTTGGCCAACACCTCCGGGTGGTCCGGGAAGAGAGCCGCCATCTCCTCTTCGCTCTTCAGGTACTCTTGCTGAGTGTAGTGGAGTCGAGGTTCTTCGAATATCTTCTTACCGGTGTTGAGGCATATAAGGTGGTCATGTGCCGGCCCATCCTCTTTGTTCACGAAGTGGACATCATTCGTGGCCACGACCTTGACCCCCATCTCTTGAGCCAGCTGGAATATTCCGGCATTGCTTTTTTGCTGCTGCTCAAATACTTCCAACGATAACCCCGGTACTTCGGTCTTATGTAGCATGACCTCGAGATAGTAGTCGTCCCCGAACACTTTCTTATGCCATTCGACGGCTTTCCGCGCGGCATCCATGTTGCCCGCCACAATGTCTTTGGGAATCTCTCCAGCCAGACAGGCGGAGCAGCATATAAGCCCCTCATGGTACTTCTCGATGATCTCGTGGCTGACTCTCGGTTTCCCGTAATACAGACCTTCGATGTGTCCGAGGGAGACTATGTTCGAGAGATTCTTATAGCCTTGGAGATTCTTCGCCAAAAGGATAAGGTGGTAGTACAGACGGTGTTCGGTGTCTTTCAGTTTCGGGTCGTAATGCCTTGTGACATACACCTCGCAACCTATGATAGGCTTGACTTTGTATTCTTTGGTTTCCTTGTCCCTGTGTTTGTCCGCAAACTTGAAGAATTCTTTGACTCCGAACATGTTACCATGATCGGTGATGGCTAGGGCCGGCATTCCCATGGCCTCGGCCCGGTCGAAAAGGGTCGCTATAGACGAGAATCCGTCCAGAATTGAATATTGGGTGTGGACGTGGAGATGTACGAAGGACATTACTTTTTATTTTCCTGCAATTTATCTAAAAATCGCGTTTCGCGCAATAGCCTTTTTTGTTCGCCGAAATCACTTTAACCGCGGAAATCATTATCTTTGTTATCGTTAAGTAAATATCACGACAATGAACTTTTTCGGCAAATGTTTCCGGGTAGAGATTTTCGGCGAGTCGCATGGCCCTGCTATCGGTGTTGTAATTGACGGAGTGAAGGCCGGAATGCCTCTGTCGGTGGAGGATTTCAAGGAAGACATCGCCCGCCGTAAAAGTGGCGCAAAAGGGACAACCCAAAGAATCGAGGCCGATGAGCCGGAGATCCTGAGTGGTGTGTTTGAAGGTCACACCACAGGGGCTCCAATCGCCATAATATTCCGGAACACTAACACCAGATCCGCTGATTATGAGCAACTTCGTGATGTTCCCCGGCCTGGTCACTCCGACTGGACGGCTTCGGTCAAATGGAACGGGATGAACGATCCTCGAGGTGGCGGGGCTTTCTCAGGAAGGTTGACCCTGCTGCTGGTGGCCGCCGGTGTAATCGCTAAGAAACAGTGCGGTTTTTCGTTCCATGCTGAGCTTCTTGAGATCGGGGGAGAGACGGACAAAGAGAAGTGGCCGGCTCTGTTGGACGCGACCGCGAAAGAAGGTGATTCCCTCGGAGGAATAGTTGAATGCCGTGTCGATGGTGTTCCCGCCGGCCTCGGAGAGCCTTTCTTTGATTCTGTCGAGTCGCTTATTTCACACGCTGTTTTCTCAATCCCAGGTGTCCGAGGCATCGAATTCGGAGATGGTTTCGCCGCCTCCCGCATGCGCGGTTCCGAGCATAACGACATGCTGTCGTTATGCTCGAAGCTTTCTACTTGTGAGACGTCCGCAACCAAGCCAGTAGTAGAGACAAACGGTGCCGGGGGAGTGAATGGAGGAATAACGAACGGGGCGCCGATAGTGTTCCGAGTGGCCTTCAAGCCAACTTCTAGTATCGCCAAAGCGCAGAAGACTCTGAATGTCAAGACAGGAGAAATGGTCGATCTTACAATTAAGGGGCGCCATGACGTCTGTTTCGCCATACGCACCCCTGTGATTGTTGAAGCTGTCGCGGCTATTGTTCTCGCCGACCTGCTTTAGTCTTTATAAAGGCCGGCTCTGGAGAGTTGGTGATCAAGATTGGCGATGCCATAGACCACCACGGCTGTGACAGTCGCCGAATGTTCCATGTATTCCGGAATCACCTTGTTGTAGATGTCCCTCTCAGTGTGCCAAATCTCTTGGTACTCAAAGTTATAGCCCTTAGGATCAGTCTCCTGGAAACCGATGGTAGGCACGCCGTTCATAGCGAAGTAAGCATGGTCGCTGCCGCCTGCCGAAGTCGGACGAGGACGAGGCTCACCTTCTCTCTTGTTGATAGTGAACGGGATTTCGGGGTTGAGGTCCATGATCGGCTTGCAGACTGACACATAGTCATCATACATCGCTGCGGGAACCGTCACGCCAGTTGACATCAACGGGCCTCCGTCACGGTTGATGTAATTAGATATCTTCTCTAGCGGAACCGTCTTATTCTCAACAAAATACTTGGATCCGAGAAGCCCGTATTCCTCACCTGTCCAAATGCAGATCATGATTGAACGCTTCGGTTTCGCTCCAGCGGTGGCGAGCATTCTGGCCACCTCCATGTTGAGGCTCGCTCCATTGCCATCATCCACAGCGCCGCCACCATTGTCGTAAGCGTCCAGGTGGCCTCCGGTGATCACATATTCATTGGGATACTTGCTGCCCTTGATGATGCCGATAATGTTGTGGTACTTGACCGGGCCGCGGTAGAAATGGTTGCGGATGTCAAACTCAAGCTGGAATATGTCCTTCCGCTCGACCTTCTTCTTGATGATGTCGAACTGGGCCTCGTCGAGGCAGATGTCGCAGACGGTGGGGAGATTCTCCATCGTGATGTTGTAGCAGTTGGCGCGGTCATACATGATCCTGAGAGGAACCTTTGCTGAGCGTATGAACCCGGCGACTCCGGCCTCGACCATCTCCTTGTAGAAAGGAGCCACAGTCTTCTCGTAAGGCAGCATCTGCTTCGGGGTCTCGTCGCGATGTGTCCTGTTGTACATCATGATCTCCACATTCTTCCGGTCAATCTCCTCGTTCTTCTTGATGACCTCGGCCCTGGCCTCGTTGGCTTTGTCGGACCAGTCGATAGCCATTCCGTTGGACTCGGCGTCGAGGAGAACCCAAGCACCCTTCAAAGCGCCCTTCATCCTCTCAAATTCCCTGCGGGAATGAGGCTCAATCAAGACTATTCCAGTCTGTTTTCCTTTGGTAGGCGCTGTGTATGAGGGGGTTCCGAAATGAAGGTTCATTACGTCCTCGCTCAGCATACGGCCGAACCAAGGGCCTCTGTCGAAGCCAACATTGATCTCACCGGCCTCTTGGACCATCACCTCAAGGCCCCAGGACTCGAATTGTTCCTTAACCCAAGCCTCGGCATGAGTCAAAGCAGAAGAGCCCACCGGGCGGCCTCCGATGTAGTTTGAAAGATGGTTGTTGTGATCCATCACCCGGTTGTCTGTCTGCCCGATCTCAATGATCTTTTTGACGGTCTTGTCCTGAGCCATTCCAGGGAGAGAAATGGCAAAAGAGAGGATGATCCCAAGAAGGATAGTTCTTTTCATGATATACTGATTTGTTAAGTGAATATATACAAAGATATGGAAAACTATCTAAAGAGCAAGGTTCCCGGTCAGACTATCTCCACCTTGAAATCTTTTGTCAGGGCAAGAATCTTTTTGACGAGCGACAGGTAATCTTTCTGGTGTGAACGAACTTTGAACACGGCTTTGCCGTCGGTTATCGACATGCTCTCAACATCGACACCTGCCTTCTTGAACGTCTCCGCCAGGGAGACAAGAACCTCCGGATCCTCTTCTTTCACGGATACTGAAAAGATTTTCTCTCCGATTTTTCGTGTTACGAAATGCATTGTTTCTAAGCAGATTATCGTCATCAAAGTGGCTGCTATGGCAATGGCGAACATCCCGCTTCCACAAGCGAGTCCGATCGCCGCAGCAACCCAAAGGCCAGCCGCGGTAGTTATTCCTCTCACCACGTTTTTCTGGAATATGATCACACCGGCACCGATGAATCCGATTCCCGACACGACTTGTGCCGCCACTCTCGCATGATCGAACTGGCCTGTGAACGCGAATTGCGAGATAATCATGAATAGGGCGCTGCCGAGGGCCACGATGAAGTGGGTGCGCACTCCCGCTTCTTTCGCCCGGATTTCCCTCTCAAAGCCTATCAGGCCTCCGAGGATTCCGGCGACAAATATCCGAAGTATAAGATTCCATTCTATAGTCATAAGCGTGTCAGTTTAAAACAGTCCAGGTGTGATGCTAAGCCATTTGAGAAGGGTTTGGCCGAAGATAAGAATCAGGATCCAGGAGAATGTCATCATCGTTATACCGAACTTGAAGGCATCCGTCTGGCTGTACTGGTTGGTGTTGTATAACAGGGCGGCAGGCTTGCTGTTGAAAGGCAGGACATAGCAATGCTCGATCAACATGGAGACCGGCAGTGCGAGGCTCATGGGCATGAAACCGAATCTCTGCTCGACTCCGAGGGCGATCGGTACGAACACCATTGTCCTGATGGTCTTGCTTTGGAACACCAGTCCGGAATACATCATAAGGAAGGTCAGGATCACATACAGCACCCAGAAAGGTGTGTCTGAGGTGATGCCCATCGAATCGAAGGCCGCGTTGACCATGGTGTTGGGCAGGTCCGTGGCGTTGAGGCCGCTACCGAGTACATAAGCTCCAGCGGAGAAGAGCATGAGATGCCAGGGAATGTCCACGTCGTTCCATTTGACGACTCCGATTCCGGGAATAAGCGCAAGCACCGCTCCAATCAAGGCTACGATGGTCTCGTCTATGTTGTGGAAGGTGCCTTTCGTGACCCACAGGAACAGGACGACCATGAATATTCCCACAGCCCTCCACTCCTGTGCGCTCATCTTGCCCATGGCATCGAGCTCAACCTTCAGACGCTCTATTCCTCCCTCTATCTGAGGATGTTGCTCCTCCTTTTTCATAGGGAAGAATATGTACATTCCCACGAGCAGGCCGACGATCAAGATAATCACACTCATTGGCCCCACGGCTATCAGCCAGTCGGCGTAACCGAAGTCACATGAGCCAAGGAATCCTGCGATCAGGGATATGGCCAAAAGGTGAGCCCCTGATCCCGTGTAGAAAGCATTCGCTCCGATGTTGACTTGGAACAAATTCTGTATCACCAGGTTGCGGCCGAAGTTATTCCTATGTCCGTCCGAGGCTCCGTAGATGGCGCAGATGACCATGAATATCGGGAGCATTATTGTCGCCTTGACGGTGGTGGCCGATATGAAGGCCGACAGCACAAGGTTGATCAACAGGAAACTCCAAAGTACGCCTTTAGCGCTTTTTCCGAATTTGATCACGAAGGCAAGCGCCAGACGCTTGGCGAACTGGGTCTTGACCAGCATAGAGGCCAGCACGAAGCTTAGGATGTTCAGCCACATGACAGGATGTCCCAATTGAGCCAAGGCCTCCTTTTGGGTGGTGACATTGAATAAAACAACTCCCAGAATCAGTATCAGGGAAGTGAGGTAATTGGGCAAAGCCTCTGTCATCCAAAGGATCAGGCTTGCCGCGAATATCGCCAACATAGCGTAGTTGGCGCGTAAGAAGCCATCCAGGCCCAGGGCCGCCAACCGTTTCTGGGCCGTGGCGGCCAAGCCTGTCTGGTCGAGATTGTCGATGAAGCCTATGTGGCAGAACCAGCATATCCAGACAAAGACGACGATAGCGAGAGGGCCGCCGAGCCTGGCCATCCAGATCTCGAACTTCGATTTTTGCATTTTAGGCAGCTTCTCGACCTTGTAGTTGTTCATGTCCAGCGGATCAAATGCTGCCGCCGCCTTTGTCCCGATATCTGTCGCCATGATTACTTCCAGTTCTTATAAGGGTTCTTCATCAACATGGAATTGAAGTATTTGGGATCACCGGTGACCTCCTCGCCGAGCCACTCGGGTTTGTCGAAATGCTCGTTCTCGTCGGCGAGCTCGACCTCGGCGACCGTCAGGCCGTCGTTGTCGCCATAGAACTCGTCAACCTCCCAAGTGTGCTTGCCGTCGGTGTTCTTGACAAGATAACGTGTCTTGTCAATGACACCAGGCTCGGCCAGTTCGAGAAGGGACTTCACCTCATCCACCGGAATCTCTTTCTCCCACTCGAAACGAGCTGCTCCAGAGGCGTTTCCGATGCCTTTCACCGTGATGAATCCCTTATCGCCCTTGACCCTGACGCGGACTGTCCTCTCGGGGACGCTGCTCAGGTAACCTTGGGTGATGCGAGTGGCTTTGAAAGCCTCGTTCTTGAAGTCACCTTTGACCAAGAATTTCTTCTCTATTTCCTGTGCCATAATCTTATTCGTTAGCTAATGGTTTATCTATCATACCGATGACCCTCTTGATGGCCTGGAGGTAGTTTATGTTCTCGACTCCCTCGAGACCGACATCAGCGATGGTCTTCTTAATATCCTCAATCTCAGTTGATTCCGAGTTGATAGTCACGACCTTAGCTCCGTTGATCAGGACATTGCCCACCTCACAGATGGTGTCGTTGACCATGTAGCCGAAGCGCTGCTTGTGGACCCTGACAGCGGCGAGATCCGGGCAAGCCTTGACCATTGCGATGAATTCCTCGTAGGTGTAAGTGTCCTTGTCAAGAGCAGGCATATCTACCATGAAAGCAGGGAAAACCTCTTTCTCCAAGACCTCTTTCGATATAGGGAACTCGCCTTTCATCAGCGGGTTCCACTGCTCGAGCCCATCAACGGTCTGGACATATGTCTTGATGTCCATCTTGCCGTTACGGATCTTGGTGTTATTGATGTCGTTCTTGGCCGAGATGATGTAGATCTCGTCGCTCTCCCTCTCCCAGACTTTCTCCGGCACGGGGACCGAGAGACGGGCCATTCTCTTGTGCTGCTCGCAGAAGCACTGACCAAAACTGCGGAATTCAAAGCGAGGTTTGCTCTGCTCGCCGATTTTAAGTTCTGCCATAACTTTATTGATTGATTTTTAGTTGATTATTGTTTCACATCAGGATCCTCTGTGCCAGTTGTGGAGTTGGCTTGGCCAGGGGTGAATTTCTCTGTCTGCATCCATTTGCCGGTTCCGTCAGGAATTCTGCTCCATGAGCCCTTGTTGTTGGAGAGGGAAGCGCCCCACTCGCCAGTGTCCATTTTCTCACCCCTCTGGAAGAAGTCGATCTTATTGCCCTTATTGTCGAATAGTTCGATCAGAACGCTCTTCTTGGCAGAGAAACCGCTCTTGAAGCCTCTTTCGGTAGTACCCTTGCCTCCAACGATGGCGAAGAAACCCTTGGCAGGGACAACTTCTCCGTCAATACCGGTCCAGGTGAGTTCCTCATCCTTGTTGATTGTGACTCCGGTGAGCTTGATCGGGAAATCGCTGCCGTTGTAGAGCTCGAAGAATTTCTCCTCGTCTGCTCCGGCGCCATAGACCTCGTTGAGTTTGAGCTTGGTCCAATCGGGTGCGGGGTCACCGACCTTGAAGGAGAATTTGTCTGAGGTGGTTTTGAATCCGGCCTCGTTGTCAACTGTCACAGTGAAAGATATTTCCGTTCCATCGGGTTGAGCCGGAATGGTGGCTGTGAATTGAGATCCCGATCCGTTCATGGGGACGTTGTTCCCATTGTAGGTGAGTGTGGCGGAGGTGACGGCCTGGAGACCGCTCACGTTCGCTGTCACATTAATAGGGGTAATGGAGGTAGGAGCCTCAGGAGCGAAGACCACTTTGTCGATGCTTGAGGGACCCTCGTACATCTTGTCCTCCACGCATCCGGAAAGAGCGACAAGAGCTGCTGCGAATAATAGTATCTTTTTCATATCGTATTGTCTTTAAGTGGTTTAGAAGTCAATCTCGAAGCGGAAGGCGACCATGTGATAGTCAACACCGGCCTTTCCTGTAGCAGTGGCGACTTTAGTGAAGTCCTTGGTAGGTTTGCCGTTGGAGTCAAGTCCGACATTGAGCTTGCCCTTTCCGGTAGCGTAGCGGTCATTGTTGTTGAACTGGTAGTTGAGCTGCATCTTGACGTTCTCGTTCACCCAATAGTTGAGACCAAGGGTGTAAGCCTCGGAAGCTCCACCAAAGACATTTCCGAAGTTGAGATTGCAGGTCTCATAACGGGCGCAAAGCTCGACATCTCCCCAGTCATGAGCGCGTTCCACCTTTGTGTATTTGCCTCCGTTGGAGTCATAGCGCTGCTTGCCGCCAAAGAGCAGGTAGCCAGCCTGCGCGTACCAACCATTGAAGTTCTTTGTCTCAGGATCAGCGGCGTCCGGTTTGAAATGGACATTGTCACCGATATAAGCGGCCTCGTAGCGAAGACCTCCCCAGTGGCCGGCGAGCTCGACTGTCCAGAGATTGTTGTGGTCAAAACCAGGTAAGTTATTGGTATCAAGGTACTTCTTGCGGTTGATACTTGTGGAGTTACGTGCGCTGGCACGGTAAGTTCCCCACTCGCCAGTCGCCATGTCGGTCGTAGTGGTCCTGTAGGAATATGCCGCGCCAATGTGGAGGCTGGCGTTGTCCAGCTTGTACAAAGGACGGACAACGAGCTTGGTCGTCCAGGCGTAACCTGAATTACGTCCGAAGTCCTTGTTGTTGTCGGCGACATTGGTCCATTCCTCCTGTCCAGCGATTACCTGGGAGAAAAGGCCAGTTGAGAACCAGAGCCAGTTCTTGGCATACTTGGCGTTGATTCCGATATGACGGGAAGGAGTCAAAGCGGAGCAGACCATCGGACGCTCCATGAACTGGAGGTAACGGGAGGTGGTGTTCCTCTGGATCGAGAAATTCTCCTTGAAGTTACCGACCTGGAGATCCAGGTTCGGAACACCTGTGTAACGGACGATAGCGTCTTTCAGCTCGGCAAGTCCGTTGGCGAGGTCCATGTCGAACTCTCCGTACCATTTCTCGTCAATCTGTCCTTTGACAGCGAAACGCGCGCGACGGATCTGAGCGCCATTTCCAATGGGATCGGCATATTCGGGAGCACCGAAGAATACTGCCGCGTCGGCTTGCGCGCGGATGTCAAACCAAAGCTTGTAACCGCTTGTGGGAGACTCGAGTACAAGGATTCCATCTTGGGCCTCGACATCAAGCCTGTCGGATTTTACCTGCACGCCATACTGGTTGTACTTGGCGTTCTTTTGGGCGAGGGCCGCTGGCACCGCCAGCAGCAACAACGCGATTATGAAAGGTATTTTACGCATAATTGTTTGGATAAGAATTATACTAGATAGATTTTATGAATTTTATAAGATTGTCACTACGTGTCAGCCCGAGTTTGGCGCGGAGCCGGTAACGGTTGATCTCTACGCTCTTGGGGGCTATATTCATTAAAGAGGCTATGTATTTGGAAGAGAAGCCCTGGCGAAGCAGGTTGGCGAGCTTGCGCTCATTCTCGGTGAGGTTCGGAAACGCTTCGGCAAGCCTTCTGTTGAAGTCTCTGTGAAGAACCTCGCTGCGGGCATAGAAGTCGTTGATCTCGCTTGTGAAGTACATTCTTTCCCTTAGTGAAGACAGCAACTCATCAGTCATCTTGTCTTTCTCGGGCCCGTCAGGCATTGATCGGACATTTTTCAGTTCATCGTAGATCTTCTCCATGAATTTTTTCTGGTCACCGATGCCTAACGCGAAGTCCACCAGCTCCTTCCGTTTTCCGTCCAGTTTGTCCAAGAGGTCTTTTTCAGTCATCTCGGCCTTCACTTCCAGAGCTGACAAGGTTTTTTGGGTGGAATATGCCTGCCTTTCCCTTGACAGGATAATACCTTTCTGGATGTCCCTGTCGCCTTCGAAGCGCAGGAGGAGAAAACCGATTCCGGTAAGAAGGAACAAAGTGATAATGAATGCGGTACCTATCCAGGAACCATTAGCTACCCTGGCCAGGCAAAAAGCTGATATCAGCCCCAGAAGGGGAGAGATTATAGTTGCGGCGGCTGATGTGGTTATGTCACGCCCCTCAACCAGTGCCCTGCCTCGGCTCACACTTATTCCCGCCAATGCCGTGATGTATAATGTCCCAGCAGGTAGAGCCGTGGCCTTTAACCCAATTCTTCCCGGCAAATCGCTTGAAAAGAATAGGAGTGTCAACACCATCGCTACCAGGGCCGCCAAGACTGATTGAGAATTAATATCCAGCTCAGTATCAGCTATATCCCATTTCTTTTGGCAGACGCTTTTTCTTATGAATGGATAGACGACCACCACGCTTCCAACCACTATTCCGGCTTTTGCCAGCATGGGTATGTCGGTCGCTTTTGGAAGGAAGGTCAACAATATCGAAGAGTTATAGGCTGCCGCTGCTAGTAGAATGAACGACAACATGGTGGAGACGGCCAACAAACGCGCGTCCAAAATCGCCAGATGGATTGTCCTGTCCTTGGTTGAAACCGCGTACAGCCAGTAAAAGAAAGCGGCTGTCAGAGCGCAGAGAGCGGGAGCCGCGATCCACGAGACAACATAAGACGCGCATGTGGAGAAGTCCAAACTTTCTCCTGAGGCCATCTTCGTTCCGGCCAAGGCGGCCATGAAGGCGAAGGCGACAGCCGGGAAGCGACTGAACCGTCCAGTCACGGCGACCGCCAGTAATGTCGCGAGCCCGATGGACAGGATGACACCCGCATCCGTTGGAGCGAACATTCCAGCGGCGTTCATTATCTGATTGTCGTTCAGTAATATAGGTAATGCCACTCCCGAGATTAGTAATACAGGGGCGAGGATCCTGACAGACCATCTCTCACCGGCTCCTGACGCCAATATGGTCCCGCTGACGAAGGGAAGGTCCTTCAAGATCAGCAAGGCTCCGACCAGGATAACGGAAAGGGTGATTGACAGGATGACTACCATATGGCTTATTTACAAAGAACGTTTGATCGCCATGACAGAAAGTTGCTCTGCCACTTTAACCGCTGCTTTGGCCAGGTCTTCGATGTGCAGGGCGAAATACCTGAGGTGAAACTTCTCGCTCAATTTGAGCTCATCGGTCATGTTGTGGAAAACCGTCCGCTTTATTGATTGAGACAACTTAACAGCCTCTTTCTCATAGAAATATACCCGGCTGATAGTCTCCGCGATGTCTTTGGGCTGAGTGAAATAGGCTTTTGTGCCCGGTATGGTGCTCTCGACGGCCAATGAGGCCAACTCGGTGAGTTTGACAAACTCTCTTCGAAGTTCAACAGGGACTTTCGGGGCCTCTATCTCAAACTGTACAAGGTCAACACTTATTATATTAATAATGTGGTCAAGGCGTTCAAGTAGCCTCATGATGTCGCCCCTTGCCCTGATCAGGTAACCTCTTGAGTACAGAGATCTTTCAATCTCCCTGATTCTTTCTCCGGCATCACTCTCAAGAGTGGCCATTGACGAGAGGTTCTCATCAAAACCCGATTCGTCGTTGTAGAGATAGTCTTTGACTCCATCCCTAAACACGAGCAAGGAGTGGTCGACAATTTCCAGCAGCTTGTCAACGCTGGTGATCAAGGTGGCCGTGTTTTTCTTTGAGAATATGTCAAATAGTCCCATGTCGTTCTAGTGTTGTTGATGTAATTATAGTGAATCGATTCTTAAAATCAAAATCTTGTAGAGAAAACAAAAGGGCCACAACAGTGTTGTAGCCCTTTCTATTGGGGGTGTTATAGAGTTATTGTAGAGTTTTGTGGTGATGTAGAGTTTACTCTTTGTAGAGCATTTTATTCAAGAAACAACGGATGGTGTTGGACATCAGGCAGCAAATTGTCATCGGTCCGACCCCTCCTGGGACAGGGGTTATGACAGATGCTTTCGGCTCGACAGAGACGAAGTCCACATCGCCGCAGAGCTTGCCGTTTTCGTCCAGATCCATCCCCACATCAATAACGGCCGCTCCTTCTTTGACCATGTCTCCTGTCACGAATTTTGCTTTTCCGATGGCCGCCACAAGGATGTCAGCCTGCCTGGTTATCTCGGTGAGATTCTTTGTCCTTGAATGACATATAGTGACTGTGGCATTCCTGTCGAGTAGAAGTTTGGATACAGGCAGACCGACAATCTGACTTCTTCCCAAAACCACCGCTCTTTTGCCAGCTATCTCATAGTCAGCTGCTTCCAGCAATTTTATTATTCCCATTGGGGTGCAGGGCACAACGCATGTGTCGTTCGGCCTTTTCTGCCACAGGGCGGCTGTGTTCAGCGGGTGGAATCCGTCCACATCTTTGTCTTTTGAGATTGTTTCAATCACTTTGGTTTCCGAGATGTGCCTTGGTAATGGAAGTTGCACAAGTATTCCGTCCACCGAGTCATCGGCATTCAGTTCAGTGATCTTGTCAAGTACTTCATTTTCAGAAGTTTCCTCGGGCATTCTATATGTCGTGTGCTTGAATCCCACAACATCGCAAGCCTTCTCTTTGTTTCTGACATAAGTCTGGCTTCCAGGGTCATTTCCGACCAGAATTACCACCAAATGAGGTACTCTGCCGTATTTCTCCGGGAATGTTTTGACCTCTTCAGCCATCTCAGCCTTAAGCTTGGCCGCCAACTCCTTTCCGCTAATTACCATTTGTCTCGTTCTTTATAAAACCCAATGTCCAATGTCTGTCCTGTAGAAGAGATTGTCGCACTTGATCTTGCGTACCGCCGCCAGAGCCTTATCCCTTGCCTCTCTCAAGTCCTTTCCGGCTCCAACCACCATCAGAACCCTTCCTCCCGATGTCTTGTATGCTGGCGATACCAGTCTGGATGGCGAGACCACTGCCACCCTCGGCACGTTAAGAGGGGGGACCGGAGCATCGCTTTGCGATGCGAGCGGTGGGGCCTCGCGGAGCGAGGCGGTCGAGCCGCCAGAGCTGGTATCGCCAGCATCCTTGGTACCCATATGGTAGATTCTGATAGCGGGATCTGAGAGAGCGTCTTCGAGGCCGGTGATCTCAAAGCCTTTATCGTAAGAGCCTGGATAGCCCTTGGAGGCCATCACGAAACCAAGCGTCGCCTCGTCACTCCACTCCAACTCCGGCATAATCGCTGAGGCAGGCTCTATCAGACCCTCCAATGCGATTGTGCCTTCAGGAAGCTCCGGCGCCGTACCTCCCTTTGCGATGGCGCAGAACACCTCAAAAATATCAGTCTTCAATCTAGGCAGAACCACCTCTGTCTCAGGATCTCCGAAGCGGCAATTGAATTCCACCACCTTTATTCCTGAAGGAGTCTTCATCAATCCACCGTAAAGGACGCCCTTGAACGGACAGCCTTCCGCGGCCATTCCGGCCGCCACAGGTTTCATTATGTTCTTTAAGGCATATTCATAATCCTCCTCCGTGATAAAGGGCAGCGGTGAATATGCGCCCATTCCACCCGTGTTCGGCCCTTTATCCCCATCGAAGGCACGCTTGTGATCCTGGGACAGGACCATCGGGAACACATCTTCTCCGCAGACAAAGCAAAGGAAAGAGAACTCCGGTCCGGTCATGAATTCCTCTATAACCACCTTGCTTCGTGGTCCTTGTGGTTCGATAGGCTCACCAACCGGTTTCGAAGGGCCGAATTTGTCGTCAAGTAGCATGTCTTTAAGGGCAGATTCCGCCTCGGCGAGAGACTCTGCGATGACAACTCCCTTTCCAGCCGCAAGTCCGTCGTACTTCAAAACGACAGGGAATGAACCCGCTTTGACATAGTCCAGGGCCTCATCGTAATCCTCAAAAGTCTTGTAAGCGGCTGTGGGAACACCATATTTCTCCATCAGACGCTTGGCGAAATCCTTGCTCGACTCAATCGTGGCGGCGGCTTTCGTTGGTCCGAATATGGTCTCTCCAGCTTCGGTGAACAAGTCGACGATTCCCTCAGACAGGGCAGCCTCAGGTCCGACCACTGTAAGATAGACTCCTTTTTCTTTTGCGAAAGCCAGAAGTTTCTCTATTTCAGTGTCTTTGATTGGCACACATTCGGCTTGGGCGGCTATTCCGGCATTGCCGGGGGCGCAATAGATCTTGCTGACATGCGACGAACGGGACAGGGCATCCACGATCGCATGTTCTCTTCCGCCTCCTCCAACGACCAGCACTTTGGCGTCATTAATTGCCGACATCCTGCGCTGAAAATCCTCGAAAGCTTTTTTGTCGAGTTCGACGTTGCTGTTTTTCCAGGGGAGTAATGAATTGATTCCCATATATTTCTAGTGTTTGAAGTGTCTTTCTCCGGTGAAGAGCATGGCGATGCCGAGTTCGTCGCATTTCTTGATAGAGTCCTCGTCGCGGATGGAGCCGCCCGGCTGGACAATGGCCTTGACGCCGTACTCCGCTGCCAGCGTCACACAGTCGTCAAACGGGAAGAATGCGTCGGAGGCTAAAACGAGGCCACCGGCGGAAGAAGGCTCTGACAGCCAGACCGCCTCGCTGCGCTCGGCCCCACCGTTCGCTTCGCTCACGGTCCTCCCTCTTACAGTGCCGAGGGTGGCATGGGTCTGGCTTGCCAGACCTTCTTCCGTCGCTTCTGGATACTCGGAGCGAAGCGACTCAGGGTGTCTGAGGGGTCCGCCCCTCAGTCCCCCTAGGGGGTGCAGGGGGGTTGATTGTCGCAGCGCTGAGATAGCTTGAGTACAAGCTATCTCGGCGCTGCCGACTCGGTTCATCTGGCCAGCGCCTACACCGAGAAGCATACCGCCGCAGCCAACGACTATGGCGTTGGATTTCACATGCTTGACCATCTTCCAGGTGAACTCGAGGTCCTTCATCTGATCCTCGGTGGGTTTGGCCTTGGTCACGCATTGGTCGAGTGACAGGGAGCAAGTCTCCAGATCCTGGTTCTGGACCAGAAGGCCTCCGTTCACACTCACGCAGGCCATCTGCTTGGTCACATCACCTTCCATGTTCACCTTCAGGACTCTCAAATTCTTCTTAGTGCACAACAGATCAAGGGCTTCCGGAGCGAATGAAGGTGCCATGACGATTTCCAGGAATATGGGCTTGAGCATCTCCGCGGTCTTTAAATCGACTTCCCTGTTGAAGGCAACGATTCCTCCGAAGATGGAGGTCTTGTCACCTTCATAGGCCTTCGTCCAAGCTTCGGCGATGGTCTCTCCGACACCGGCGCCGCAGGGATTCATGTGCTTGAGACCGACTGCGAAAGGCTTGTCCTTGAACTCACGGACGATATTGAGGGCCGCATTCGCATCTTGTATATTATTGTACGACAACTCTTTACCGTTGAGTTGCTCAGCGGTGGCCAATGAATAAGGGACCTGCTTCAAAGTCTTGAAAAAGCGAGCATCCTGATGAGGGTTCTCCCCGTACCGAAGCGGCTGGCAGATGTCATATTCAAGGAAAAGCTTTTCGGGAAGACCGGCTTGGGCACGCATCCATGTGGAGATGGCCATGTCGTACTCGGCGGTGTGGGTGTAGGCTTTAGCGGAGAGTTTCAGACGAGTTTCCCGGCTGGTGTGACCATCGGCTTTGAGCTCGGAAATGACTGTCGCATAGTCCTCCGGATTGACCACTATGGTCACGCTCTCCCAATTCTTGGCCGCACTGCGGACCATCGACGGGCCTCCGATGTCGATATGCTCGATGGCATCTTCCATTGTCACATCCGGCTTGGCTATGGTCTCACGGAATGGATAGAGGTTGACACACACCAAGTCGATTGTGCCTATTCCGTTGTCTTCCAACTGCTTCATGTGGTCTGGAATATCCCGTCTCGCCAGCAAGGCCCCGTGTATTTTCGGATGGAGGGTCTTGACCCTGCCGTCGCAAATCTCGGGGAATCCGGTGACATCGCTCACGCTCGTCACAGGCAGCCCGGCCTCTTTCAACATTCTCATAGTACCACTGGTGGAAAGCAATTCCCACCCCAGCGACACAAGTTCGCGGGCGAATTCAACCACGCCCGTCTTGTCGCTAACACTGATCAAAGCCCTCATTTTCAGTTATTTATCGATTATTCGTTTTAAATTGCAAAGCATCAGGCTCCCGTCGGAGTCCCTGAGGTGCATCCCGTTGCCCTCGCACCATTTCCAGTACTTGCACTGCCCGCACTCTTCCTTCTTCATCCAAGAGCGGTCCCTGTATGGCTGGAACTTAGTTGTCCAAACCTCCCAGAAGTCGTCCTTGTAGATGTTGCCTTGGTGGTAGTCCGAGCGGATGCTGGTGCAGGCGGAGATTGATCCGTCAATCAGGACAGAACCAATCGTCACTCCAGCCTGACAAGAAAAGAAATGATCCCTGACATCACCCTCATAATGGCCCAGGAAGCCCTCACAACCATAACTGGCGTGTATGCGGCCTTCCTTGCGAGTCTCCTTTATGAAATCCAGCATCCCACGGTACATTTCAGCCGGAAGCTGAAGGTCCGGGTCCAAAGCCGCGCGACCATTAGGAAAGATTGAGAATAGCCTCCAGTCTTTCAGGCCGAGACTGATCAGATGTTCCTTTATCTGATTGAGTTCCTTATAGTTCCGACGATTGACGCAGGTCACCACATCAAAGGCGATGGCTCCCGAGTCCACAACCATTTTGATAGCTTTTGAAGCCCGCTCGAAACTGTTCTCCCTGCCACGAAGCCAGTCATGGTTCTCTTGAAGGCCGTCCAAACTGATGGTCATGGAGTGAAGTCCTGAGGCTAACAGTCTTTTGTACCGTTCCGGAGTCAGGCCATAAGCGTTGGTGACCATCCCCCACGGAAAGCCCCGGGAATATATTCCCTTGCCACACTCCTCGAGATCGGCCCGCATGGTCGGTTCGCCTCCGGAGACTATCACGAAGACCTTGTGAGGATCCGTGTGGGTTGCAATCCCGTCAAGAACCTTAAAGAAATCCTCTTTAGGCATATCTGGAGTGTTAGCGACTTGTTTACAGTCGCTTCCGCAGTGGCGGCACCGAAGATTGCATCGTAGAGTGCTCTCCCAGAAGAGCTGCCGGAGCGGGTAACCTTCTGTCTCTGATTTCCTCAAAGACTTGGCGATATCCAGCGCTAACCTTCTTCTGAGT